>BNJU01005390.1_pt1 | contig 67783 bp, 72 predicted proteins | sample 8539281 | NCBI WGS metagenome assembly BNJU01 (sample SAMD00202456, study PRJDB9452) | human saliva metagenome | isolation source: human saliva | place: Japan
GGGTTACGTATTGTTTTAATTATGACTTTGAGAAACATTTAAGATAATAGATGTATGCCATCAATACTGCAAAATTATAACTGATATATTCCAAAATATGCAACATTTAAATGGACTTTATGAAGGAACAGAACTTTATGACCTGTATACAAGGAAAATATGACTATATGTGGAAGGTATTGAAGTTTTAAAAAGAAATGAAATTAACACTTTCTTAGGTGTGATGTCTAAAATAATCTAGGACCTATAATATTTAGAGCAAACCATGCTTTCGCTTAACTATTTAAACTTAAAAGGAAATTTACTCGAAGATATCCCCAAGTGAAATGTAGATAAAAAGAAATTGATTATGCTATTGAAATGAAGGCATTAATGTAAATAATTAGATTTTAAGATAAAATATGAATATACCTTATGGCATTATCTCAACTTGAAATTACAGTGAGTTGAAGTCATGCAACAACCATTGTCAGATGAGCTTATAAAGAGGGAAAATAGGTGTTTATATAGGCTCTGAGCGACTCTAACAAATCATAAAGGCTGAATATGTTTAGAATTTAACAGAGAAGATTAAAAGAATAGAACATATAAAAATTTTATAAACTTATAAAAGAAAAAGATATTCAGATAGTTCATGCTCATCTAAGAGCTTTTCAAGGAGTTGCTGTTGCTTGTAAAATTAGCAGGAATACAGTTTGTTACAACAACTCATGGAAGACAACCCATACATTTTAGTCGTGAACTTATCAAGGCTTTTGTGACTAATCATAGCTGTCTGTGAAAATATTACTAAAAACATGTGAAATGGAGCAGGATTGAAACAAAATCTCTGTTATTCAAATCCTGGTAAACTATAAAGTAAAGAATTAATTTGAAAAAATTTAAATGATAAAGATTACTCAATGCAGGTAGACTTTCGGTACCAAAAAGGGGATGCTGTTTATGTAGGTATTTAGTATTTTATCAGATGATGAATTTATTAAAAATATATGTCTGTCTTATAGGTGGGAAAGGAACTAGAAAGATTTGTAAATTTAAAGAAAAGACAGAATTTATTGGCTAGTGTTCCTAATAATATGTACAAGAGAAGATTTGAGTCTGAGGTAATTGGAGCAGGTAGAGTAGCTTTGGAAGCTTTACTTAACAATTCTCTTTAATTGCTGTTGAAATAGAAATATATGGGCTTGATAAATAAAGAAAGTTTAGATGTTCTCAGGCTCAATTTGTGGTGTTGGTTCATGAAATATCTTAAGATTGGAAAAAGATATCTTTAAATGATTAAAAGCCTTAGAACTTTCTTGAAATTGGAAAAGGAAGAATTAAAAATATTACATTAATGAATTTACATATTATAGTTATAGAATAGAAAGAAATATTTTTGGTCCATATGTTGAGGTGCCAAAAAGTATAAGTTCCCACTATGTATCATAGAGTGATAATAACTCTAGAAGATGGCTAGAGTACATGGGATATACATCTATGAAACATCTTTAGAGAATACAGCACATTCAAAGATAAAAATTGTACAATTATCACTTTAAAGATTTAGATAAAATATCTGGAGAAATAGATTTGAAAAAGAGGTGAGTATAATTTTGACTTTGATGATGGTTATATGATACTATACTTAGCTTTCCTATATTAAAGAATTTGCCTTTAAAGCTACTACTAGCCGGAAGTTCAATATATGAATGGGATGTTAAAGCTAGTGTAGTGCATTTCTCCATGTCAGTTGATATGATAAAAGAGATGCAGGATTATAACAGAGTTTGAGCCCATACTTAATCACCCCAAGATTAACACATTTATCAAATGAAGAAATTTGAGGATCAAATTATAGATGTTAAAACTCGAAGAAAAAAAATAGGTAGAGAGATTATAACTTTTGTATATCTCATGTAATCTTTAAATGATTATGCTAAGGAAATGGCAAAGAAGCAGGTTATATTTTGTTTTAGCACAGACCTAGGCCTGTTTGTTTATCTGATGATCTTATCACAAGAAGAATTGCAATTTTTCCACATTAATCTTTTTAGTTTTAAAAAAGAAAGGTTGCATAGAAATTATAACTTTATTAAAATTAAAAAGAGAAGAAAAGCAGAATAGGAGTAAAATGAAAATATTTATTAACAATAAGTTATTTTATTTAGTGTGGTTGCTGTAAATGATGATTTTAAAGTTTGAAATAGGCCATGCAGGAACAAGAACATCTAGATTCACAAAGGAAGAGTAAGAAAATGTACCCAATATTCTCAATTTAAGTTATCAAAACTTTATATCTTAAAGGGACTGAGGTGTTTCAATTTCTGATTATAGTAGATTTAATTCAACTTTATGTAGATTTATTAGATGTATATTCAATAAAGGGTCTAAGAATGGATTGGATATGAGAGTATAGTAAATAGAAGAAGATATCAACAAGCTATATTTAAAAGCAGATGAAACTTAATGAAATTTCTGAAATCTTATCTTATCACCTTCTTTAGTGTTAGGGAATAGAGGCGTGTTAGGTCGTTTCACCCTATTTATATATGCTCTAAAGAAAATATTATAATCAGTCCTTCAGTAAATGTAAATATCTCTAAAATATAGATTATATTTTGATAGATAGAGATTGAACTTGGTGTAAGTTATAATAAACGAATATAATCAAGATGGAGCTTTTGAATTTGGGACAGGACTTTATGGAGAATATTATTTCACAAAAAATATATCATTCAGCTATGTTAATATGAAAAATACATTCTCTAGAAGTTACAAAATCCTTGGGCACAATAGAAGATAGTCATAACCAATGTTGAGCAGGTCCAAAATATACATCTAAAAAGGACTGTGATCTTGACAAAAAGAATTAGAACAAAATAAGTTATCTTGTATCAAAGAAAAATCATGACCAAGCTTATGCTGTTATTATTAGAGAATTTGAAAGAAAAAATAATTTTGAGTCGATTTGTGCATCTGTACAAGGTTTTATTAATGCTTACCATTATAGAAGTGTTTAAAAATTTCTGAAAGAGAAAAGAGTATTCTAAAATTTGAGTTTCAAAGCAGGCATATTTTATTAATCTCTGAAAAGAGGCCTCAATGGTTTGAAAAGCAGGCATTTAGAAGAACTTAGGAAATATCTAATGATTTTTTTTTTCAAAAAGTATTGATGATTGACAAAAGCAAAAACTTGTACCAACAGAGTAGAAGAAAATAATTATAAGGAAGAATAATTAGAAACCCCTATTGTGAAAAATGTGTAAAATTGTAATATACATTTAAAAGGAGTAGTTCTTATGGAAAAAGAGGAACTTATAGGGAAATCTAAGTAATTTATAAGAAAAGAAAATTTCAAGAAATTAATGTAAATTATTAAGAAGTTTTAAAAAATGGAAAAAAATTAAGATATGGTCTGTTTTTCTTCATGTTTTTATGGAATAAAACTGAATATAAGAAGCTTAGAATTTTAGATAGTATTAAAAATGAGTATTCTGAAAATGGAGACCCCAATTGTTATGCAATGGTTTTATATAATTTAATAGAGAAGACAGTTCTTGAAATTGTCTAAAAGGCTAAAGAAAAGGAATAAAGAGACGATGAAACATCAGGGAGATATTATCCTAAAAGTGTTGATGAGTGATAAAAAGAGCTGAAATTTGAAACGGAAGAATAGAAAAAATAACCTGAAAGAGCTTAGAGAAAAAGAAAATAAAAACCTAGCTAAATGTAAAGTTTGATGAAGACGTTTTAAAAACTTTATGGTATAATGATGAATTTTCTAAAAGAATAAGGAAAAACCCAACAGATGAAGATTTTGGAAAAGTTGAAAAGAATTAGCTATCGTTTACCAGAATCATATAAGGCATTAATGAGAATACAAAATGGAGGAGAGAGTTTCTCTAGAAAAATAAATTTTGAAGGATCTTTTAAAAAGAAATTGGACTAGTGGAAAGTTTGATGTTGCATATCTGCTGTAGATTCTTCTAGATATTCACTTTGTGGAGGTTTGGTTCCTAAATTTTGGATAAAGACATGGAAATAATCCTAATATAGGAATTGCTATGTGAACTTCAAGTGGAGGAGACATGATATGATTTTTCTTGATTACTCAGATTGGTAGCATGAAGGAGAACCTTGTGTAAGTTCAGGTATCGATCAAGAAGGTGGTTGATGAGATAACGTGTAGTGAGATGATTTCAAAGATTTTGTAGGACGGACTTTTCCTGATGCAAGAAGATGATGATGAGGATGATGAAAGTGATGATTAGTAATAAAACTAAGGGTGTATTTTGGATGCTGGTATCCGTATTAGGTTTTTATAATAGTATAGCAGTAAAGTATTACCAAAAATTCCTACCTATAAATAACAAGCAGTATTTTAGAAATCAGGAGTCTTAGCTTGGTTCTTTATTTTGCTTTGTGAAGAAAAGAATCTGATAAAAGTTTATAAAAGCAAAGATCTCTTTGTTTCTTTGGAAGATCATCTTTGCTTTGTTGGAAGGGTAGCAAACTTTTTGCGCACTGGAGACGAATCATATTGAAGCCATTATGCTGCTTTCACCTGTATTTGTAATAACGGCTTGTATACTTAAAAGAAAGAGTAGATAAAAACAAGTACAGGGAATAGAATTGTCGCTTTTGCAGTTGTGGTCGGTGTAAGTAAACCAAGTTTTTCACTCAGAAGGTTATTCCAAGTTTCAGCAGGACTTTTTCAGCTGTAATTTGCAGGATTCTATATACACAATTAGATATTTGAAATGAAAGGTAAAGTCAGAAATTATCGTATTCTACTTTTCACTTTATCAGTTATCCGTATTCTTCCCACTATGATGAATTTTGCAGCCAACTTTATGAATTTTAATTCCTAGGGAGGAAGAATTTCTGCTGCAATGGACAATTTGCTTACTTATGCCTACTTTTGCACCAGCTTCAGAAGTTTCCAATTATAACGTTATTATAACAAGCGCGTTTATGGACTATGCTATTCCAGCAATCTCCATCGTCCAGTTTTATAGTGATCGGTGATTATTATAGCAATTTATTTATATATATAATAAGAAAAGATAATTAAAAATCAGTTAGAAAATGAACCCCAATTTTGTTGCAAAACAAACCACTATGTGAGGGTTCAAAAAGCCAAAGAAGAAGTGATGCGATATTAGTTCCTCCTTTGATATAATAAAGCATATCTCAAACCGACTAAAATATCATGGAGATCCCTATGACAAAAAATAGTTTATATTACAGGTGGAATTGTAAATATCATATAGTATTTACACCAAAATATAGATGTTGACATATGGAAAGATAAAGATATAGAGCAATATTGAAAACTTTGTGAATTTGAAGGAGTAGAATAATAGAAGCAAGTATGTAGACTATATAATATATGTTAGTGAGTACCAACAAAGATAGCAGCAGTATCAACATTTCTATGGATAATAAAGGAAAAAAAGTTCATTAATGATATCGATAGGTATGAACTGAAAACAGCGGAATAGAACTTTTGGGTGCAGAGGTTACGCGTAGACACAGTGGAAGAAATAAGGAAAGATAGTTCACACATAAAGAACTGGAAGAGAAGAAGATAAAATAATGGATCAAACATTAAAAGAATATTTTGATCCTTTCAATGTTGAAAAGAATAAAACAAGAGCTATTTTAATAGTTGAACAAATGGTGTGCAGACTAAATTGTAAGGCTTTAGCCTCTGTTGCGGGTTGTTAGTGCCTTTTAGGTAGAGCAAACCACCACTTGAAGTGGTGGTTTGATTTTATTCTCTTTTTAAGATTTACTAACATCCAAATTGTGCTGTTTGAATAAACTTGGACTTATAGGTAAACTCTGCCTATAAACTCCAAGTGAAACCATAAAAAGTAAAGACAGCAAAAAAAAGCAGAAATATAATTTCATTATTTTTATTGTATTTGGAAAAAAATAAAAGGAATTAAAAGAAAAGAATAAAAATAGGTACAAGAAAGCTAATATTCTGTATTTTGAACAAAGAAATCTACATATTATGTAATATTGTAAATTATCTTCATTTAAAATTCTTGTCTTAAATGTTCATCTTGTACATTTTCACACAATATATTTTTTGCTATGAGGATAGATACTTTTTTTTATAAGTTCGTCCCAAATATAGGATCTTCTTTTAAATATATGTTTTCCATTTCTACATAACTATTCTATCTTCATTACTTATATTTTGTCAGTTTTAAAAAAGAGGTTTTAGTTTTGTCATATATTCTTTAGAAGAAAAATTCTAAAAATATAATAGTTATAACTATAAAATAAATTTAATATTTTTTTTCTCTTTAAATATTTTAAATAAAAAGATATAAAAGGATTGTAATGAATAGTGACATAGCTCCATTCCCATTTCCACTTCTTCCAAGCACTATAAAAGGTAATATAGTTAAAAGTAAAAAATATATTTTTTAAAGCCCCTAGAAATTTTCTCAAAGAATATATTAGTGTGTACATCCAAGCTATCAAATTCATTTAATCTTCCAGAATCATCAAAAAGTATAGATAGACTATTACAAAAATACAGAATTAAGTAAATTGGTAATCACAAAATATTAATATATTGAATTTATCTTTCATTATCTAAAATGGAAAATATCGCTATTCCATAAAAAAAATTTATATTTATATTAATGAATTTAATTATTCCAATCATACCAGCTGAAATATAATTCCAAAAGTGAAATCTAAAATTAAAATTAATAAAAAATATCTGTACATTTTTTTTTTATTTACTAATTTTATTATATCTTTTATTAGTATATAAGAACATTATAAGAAGAAGATATCCAACTTCATATTTATTTTGAACTAAAAAAAGCTGAAAAATATATATAACTAATTTCAATCACTTAAAAATCTAATTGTTTTTATCTTTATAAAGTATAATTTTCCTTTTCAGCTCAATTTTAATTTAATTTTTACAACTTCTTTCAATTTGATTTTTAAAATTCTTCATATTCTTTTGTTCAGGTTCTTCTAAATAAATTCTACTTACCTTCTTATTAACTCTTTTTTAAATTAGTTGTTAAAACTATTTATCTTATAATCATCAAAGTTTATCAATCTAAGGATTCTTTATTATCTATTAACATACCACCAGTATTATAATCTGTTGATAAATTTTATTTTTACATATTAAAAATATAAAATTTTTACATTAGTCTTTATTTTTTCAAAGTCATTGATAAAGTTTCAAAGTTATTTGTCCACAAATCCTTTGTGATAATTATTGAGACTCCTATCAAAAAAAGATATTCTTTAATTCTTTTATATTCTTAAATCTTACATATGGGATATTTAATTTGCTAGATATTTACAAACTTTTCATAATGGTGAGCTCTGTCTTGATAAAGTCCAGCTACAATTCTTTTTCTCCTTTTCCATAGGGAATATATTTTTATATAAAAATTTTTACCTTCCAAATTTCTTATAAACAAGAGTTTTATCTTATGATTGCTTAGATTCACCAAAGTTCCATGTTCTTCTAAGTATTTATCAAAAAATTGATAGTTCATTTTATTCTTAAATTTTCTGTCTTATCTCTTTAATTTTTTTCTTAGAAGTATTTTATTTTCAATAAAAGCTTCAATCTTGAATCTTCATTTGAATAAGCCTAAATAGTAAACAATTTTCTGGTAAGGATATGTCATTTCATAAGAGCTGTATATTTCATTGTTATCATATCATAATGAGCTCTATAATTTGCAAAAAATATTTTTTTCCTTGAGTATCCAAATATGAATTTGTCGGTTTTCCACTACAAAAAGCCTGAGGATTAAAGTCACCATGATAATAACCCTTTAGAAATTTAATCTCTTGCATTTTTTCTAATGATCATATTCTAAGTTTTCTCTATTATCTTCACTCTTCAACATACTCCATTATGAAACAAAGAAACGATAAATCCATACTTTCTTTTATTTACTGCAACTAAAGGTTTAACAAACTTTAAAACCCATATTTATTAAATTATTGCATTTACTTCAAAGTTGCAAGAGATTCAATTTTTAAAAAGAGTAGCAACTTGTCTTTGAGGAATTCTAAACTATTTCTAGGTTCTTATATACATACTTTTATTGTTTACTTCTATTATAGACATAATTTCTTTTTAGATGAAATTTGACATGTAGAATAATCACTATCTATTACTTTTAAAGCTGTTCAAAAATTTTCTGTAATAATAAATATTCACCCTTGTATTTTCTAAATTTAGTTTTAGTATTTTATTCCTTCCCAAATTAAATAATTTAAACATGTAATTTATTAATTTAGCTATGTGTTTTGATGTTTCTTCCACCAAGGTAGGTTATATTTCGTAAAAAGTAAACTTTGGGATTTTTTTCCAACTTACCCCACCAATGAGCAGCAGCAGGTATTTTCTTATACGTTTCAGTAAATTTCATCGGTTAAATGGATAAAATATTCTCTAGATATATTTACATTATTTTATTTTCCTTGATATTCTCTTCAAGAATATCTCAAGTTTAATTATTAGCGCTTATACAATGAAGATCATAGATTTCATCCCGATAAAATCCATACATCTTTTTCAAATACTCTTGTTTTAAATGACTTAACGATAATGTAAACCCATAGGTTCCTTATCATAACTGAGAAACACATCTTCAGTATCGAGAAGAGGACTTATATCTTTATAACTCCATATCAGTATCTAAGAATTCAATTTGCAGTTATATAAAATTTCATTTCACATAACTGCAACAGCCTACATCATTTTTTTGTGCAATTCTCTAAAACTTATTCTTTTTACCTTCTTCACATCAAATTTGTTTCATTCCACTCTATTATTTCATAGTCAGGAAGATTTTTCCAACTCTCTATACACTTTTAAAACTTTTTCTGGTTTAGTGATTACTTAAACCATAATGTATGTATTTTTTTTCTATCATGACAAACTCTATTGTTTTATTTTTATTCCAAAATTTTCTTATTTTATTTCTAAAAGTCACCTACTTTTTCTATAAAGGATATTTTCCACTTTGTCTCAATTTAAACTTTTCTATATCATCATCTGAATAAATTAGCCCTAACTATTTCCAAATAAATCATCTGAGTAGCCAAGCTACTCCATCTTTCAGTTGGAAACAATAAAAAACTTATAACTCACCTTTTACAATATCTCTAGACTTTTGGTACTTTTCCCATGGGTATGCAGAAGTTAGGTTTATATCCAGTTATCCTTCTATTATTCTTATTTCCGAAATATTTAAATCTTCTTCTAGTTTTAAATCTGCTACTGGGCACATCCAATGTCGGCCAGTGGGACCACTAATTTCAACCAAATCAGAAGCTATTAATCTTGACTTTCTTTTGTCATTGGTTAAATTTTTTTCTGTTTTCACATCTGTATCCTCACTTGTTATAAGTTCTTAGAAGTACAGAAGAAACCATTTCTATATTATATTTTTTTTAATATAGGTAAAGTATTTTTGGTTGTCTTATAACCACCATCAAAAGTTATGATTATATATTTTTTATCTTGTCAAATCTTCTGTACTTACCATTTGTATATTTTTAAAAAGTGATAATACTAGTGTAGCTATTTTCTACTTAGGATATTCTATTTGCATCTCAAAATTTTCTTTGTATAAGTATCATAAAAGCTTGATCTCATTTTTATCATCTATGACTCTATGATAAGTATCATTGTAAATCTTTTCATCTTACAGTTTATTTTAAAAGAACTTCTATATCTTCAGCATCTTAGAGTTTTCGTATAGACAACTGGTATATTTAAAAGATGAATAAATATTCATAAAAAATTATTTTCCAATATATAAAATTATTTGAATATCCTCATTTTTGAATTTTTAATTTTTATAAGAATATTCTTCTGTTTAAAAAAATAAAGGTTATTATTATTTGAATCTTTATAATATTTTACTTATTATCTTATATAAAATAAGTATATTCATAAAATTCTCTTCTATTTGATTATCACTTTGTATTTATCTTTCACCAAAAAGTTTGATTACAACCATATTCACATCTATAATTTTCTTTGATATTTCATTTTTTCTTTGTCTGCAATAATCTTCATTTGACTTTCAATTTAAAATTGCAGCTTATGACATACATGTATAGGATACATTTTACTAAAAGACATAAGTTTCTCCATATTTAAAAAAAAAATCTGTTTCCAAAATCATCATCTTCATAACCATAACCTATATATTTTCATCTAAGCCACGTATATTACTGTAAAATCTTTTAAAAGAGAAAATTAAAACCTACTATTTTCAGCCTCTAGTTCTTAGTTCTAATTTGTATAAAATACCTATAGTTTTCTTTATTAATAATTTATTTGTCTTCTATTTTTTGTACTATCAATTAATTTATAACTTTTTTCATAACCAAATTTTGATTAATAAGTTCTATTTATTTCTTTCCAATGAACTTGAAAGAGCCTGAAAACATCATCTTCTGAATTGTGGCATATTTATAAAATCATTATTAAATACAACATCTTGATCTAAAAATTAAATAATCTCCACTTGCTTCTTCTAGCACCAATATTTTGATCTAGTAAGTTCAAATCCTATATCGTCTTGATATACATGTTTTATTTTAAATTTACAGTCAAATTCAATGTCACTTATAAAGTCCAATAGTTTTTCACTTGAATCATCATCAACAAATATAGTCTATCTAGCTCTGTTTTGTCTGTTGTTGTGCTTAAATCATATTTCTGTATATTCTAACTTGTTATACAGAGTTAATATTACAGTTATTTTATCAGTCATAACACTTAATTTTGTATATTTTAAATTATAATTTCTTACTCTTCTTAAATTTGTTACTGTTATATCTGAAAAATTTTATTCTTCTTACTTCTGATATAACCATCTCTATATGTAATTTCTGAGTCTGTTGTTATTCCATAATTAAAACCTAACTTTACTATTTTTAGAAGTTTCATTAATATCCCAGGCGATAAGGAAAGAATATAATTTTCTCCTGTGTTTTTCTAAATAAATTTTATTTTATTTTCCTATTTCATATTTTGCTCTTCCTCAGTTAAAGTATCTAATTTTGGATGATGTAGAGTATGTCCTCTCAAACTCAACTAAACTCTGATTTTATACATTTCTGTTGATTTCATTTTTAGACATCAATCAAATCTCTTTTTCTCCACTGGCTTCAATATCCCATTTATTATATTTCATCTGAGACCATATATATATAACAGCTTTAATATACTCTTTTGGGGTAAGCAAAAGAAAATCGTGTTATTCTTTATATCTGTCAAAAGTTAAAATTACATATTTCTATTTTTCTTCTTCTTTTGAAATTTCATATAAATTTTAAACAAGAAGGTGTTATTATTTTAAATATTTAATTGTTTTCAAATTTTCCAATATTTAGTAAAGGAAGTATTCTTACCTATACCATTTTAATATTTATCAATCTATGATACATCAAAATTGGTATTTCTTTTTAAAAAATACCTTAAATATTCCTATCATCAATCCTCCAAAATTTTTAAAAATTTTAAATATTTTATTTCTTCAAATTCTTCAGACTAAATTTAGCCTCTTCTATATTTTTTTTCTAGAAATATATATTTAGCCAGTGTTGAATAATCTCCAACCTTAAATAATAATCTCCCTATTGTTGTTAAGATTTCTAAAATTCAGTTTTTTTTTACAATCATTTCTATACACATTTTTCCAACAAAGCTCTTTCTAAAAGAACTATTGAAGCTTTCGTATCTTAAGATAAAATTAATTTATCAGCTTTTTTACCCAATTTATATGGATTTTCTTTCTTCCCAATAATAGATATCTTTGTACAATTAGCTTCCTTTAATTTTTCAATTTATCTCATTGTACCTTGACTCCTGCAATATATAGTTTACTATCAGCCATTCTTTTTGTGCTTATTTCATAGGCTTTAAATAAGGTCTTTAAAGCTCCTAGGAACATGTCTAATTCCGTGCTATTGACAACAAAAATTTATCTTTAAAAGTTTATCTTCTTTCAGAAAAATTCCTCTGATAATTTTATTCTATCAAAATCAATAGGTTATATATAGTTAACTTTATTTTAATTCATTTTAAATTAATTCAATTTTCTTTTCATTTCTTTTACAGAGATAAAATGATTTTACTATATTTATAAAATTTACTCACAAATCTATTCTATTTTACTTTTTTCTTTTCCAATTTTTAATAGAGCTTGTATCCATACTAAATTTTTAGAGGAATTTAACTTATCAATTATTTTTGTTAAACTTGAATCAAAATCAATCACACAATATCAGGGTTTATATTCTTTATAAATCTGCAGAAATTTATTATCAGTATTATTTTTTCTTTGTTATAGCAAGATTATATTTTATTCTTGACTAAACTTTTTTTTTCTATTTTCTTAAATTTTTATTTCTAAGATAGTTATAATTTTTTGCAAGTACATTAGAATTTATATATTTTCATGCATTATCTTCCATTATCATTTCTAATTACAATTTTTATTTGATATTTTCTTGTTTTACCAAAATTGATAGGTCTAATTTGATCCTTTTTCAAGTCCTCCCATTGCAAGCCCACTTAAAATATTTTCATCATTACAATCCTATTAATTATTTATCATTTTATGATTTCTGCTTCCATTTCTTCAAGTCTGCAAGTATTAATATCTATTTCATCATAAGTGCCACTCTATCTTTGCAAAAAATAACTCTAGCATAATCTGAATTAGAGCCCAACCAAATGGTCTACTCCATATTTTCCACCATTTGAGTGGGATATAGCTATTATATTTTTTATTAAAGTACTTGCTATATGGAACTATAAGTATTCAGGACTTATAATGAAAATCACTTTCTTTTTATCAAAAGATAGCACCAAAAATATTGTTATGCTTTTAGAACAGACATTATATTTTTTCTGAAGTTTCTAATTTTTCGAATTTGTCTCGAAAATAGACTAGAAGAAGAAGCTTGTACTTTATCCTTAAAAGTTATGATATTTTCTAAAGTGTTCATTAAAACTTTAAAATACTTGCACCATAAGTGATTTGAAATCACCTTACTTTTATCTTGTTAAGAATCAGTATACTTTGAATTATCTTTATATAAGTCATCATAAGAAAGACTAATTTTCACTTTTTAAAACCTAATTTTAAAAGATAAGCTAAGCATCTTTTAGTGATATGTTCACTCCATTTAAAATCCTTGTTACTTAACAGTAGCATCAAATAACCCAATTACTCTTCATTCAGACCTGGGTTAAACTTTAGAGCTCCTACATAGATTTATCAACATCATTTGATTAACTTTAATATCCTAGAGAAATCAATTAATAAATCACAGCAATTTTCTTCAATTTTAAGGCTAATTTAATCTTTTTCTAATCTTCTTTATGATATTCATAGATTTATCAACATTGACTATCTTACAATATCTATTGCTGCCTTCCTAAAGGTTCAACTTTATGTCTGGGTAACTTTAATTTCACGGAACATCAAAGAATTTACTATCATATCTCGAATTTTCCAATTACATCTTAAAAAAAGTATATAGATTGATATTATTATCTCATGTAGTTATTTTCCTAATTATATTAGTTTTTCCTTTCATCCCAAATAGCTTAATTATTTTAATCTTTTTTTTCTCTCATGTAATCTTGAAAATTTATTTATTTTTTAAAAGTTTTCACTTTTTATATTTTCTCCTATAATCAAAATTACTTCTTTAATATTATAAATTAAATAATCAGCTTATTTGCATTTTAAATTTTTTAGGTTTCAAAATAAAAAGAGACTGTTGCAAATTAAATTAATCTTGAAGTAAAAATAAGTGTTACGACTGAATTTTAGATAAAATCAAATAGAATGAGTTGAGAATTTGTCGAGCAAAGTCGAAGCCAACTGTTATGCTTTTCCGAAATTAAGGAATTTCTTGATTTTTATCGTTAAGAAATTTACTCAGTAACGAACCATTTTTTACTTTTTTATTATTTTACGATAGGCTCTCAAGTTTTTAAACTAATTATTTAAAATACAAAACAAGAACCAATTGTGTATTGTATAGATTTGCATAAATAATTAACTTTGGTGTTCATCGGTTACCTTGTTCAACTATATCTCCATCTTCATAACTAGATTAAACCATTACGGGCTGAAAGTCTATGAGCAATAACAAAGTCGTTTTCCTTCCATAAGTTGATTGATAACAGCTTAAATATCTTTTCTGCCTGTAGTATCTATACTGAAGTAGCTTTCTGTCTAGCATCATAACTTTTGACTAGGGGTAAAACAGTACGGGCTATAGTTAAATTGTTGTCTCAATTGAGAACCACATACTATTTCACTTGTGAATTATAGTAGCGTCATAACCTTGTGGTAACTTTTCGAATAAAGTCATCACATTTTGCCAACTTAGCAGCCTTCATTATTATTCTTCTTCACGAGTGGCAGCATCAGGTCTTTCCGTGTTATTTAATAGTTCCTTTAACAACTGGAAGCGTCTGTAGAACCATACCAAAAGCTCTGCTCTAACTCTTTCAGTAACCTTTGAAATATTCAGCACTATCACAAAATTCTACTCCATTTACACTTTCAGAACTTACAAGTAAATTTATTGTAAGGTTTTTACTAGCACCAGTAAGGGAATTAACTATGGCAACCATTTGTTCAGCTTGCAGTAAAATTACATTTTTCATTGTGCTATCTTACTATATCCAAAGAAACATTTTCAAATACAATTTGGTCCTTGAGTATTATCTTAGCAATGAGGATCCCCAAATAATTTTTCAGGTAATTCTAAAATGTCATAGACTCTTCAATGAATTCAAAGCATTCTGTAAAGAATTTACACATAGGCAGAGTTGTAACAGGCTCCAGATATTTGAGTAATATATTGTAAAAATGCTCATGTAAGTCCTAAAGTAGATGACTTATTTATTACAAGTATGTAGACATAACTGCTGATGTAAATAAAGGCTATTCTGAGTTATAAAACTAATAGAAGGGTATTGAAAAATTGTAACTCAAGTGTTTTGCAGCAACATATTGTTTTTACCAGATCTTATTCATACTTCAGTTATGACATCTTGCTTATTAAAAGCTTGCATAACCAGATTCCTGTTAAAGCTCTTCTTGCTGTGTGAACTCAGTTCAGAAAGAGATTTTACATCTTGAGAGAATATTTTGTGTTAACTTTGAAACATAGTATGTAACTACAATACTTAATAAAAGAATAGCTAAAATCAGTAAAGCATTTACATTTATAGGCATGAGTATGAATTGTAATGTGTGAATCATTATTGTCGAGTAAACAACTTGTAAACTAGAACCTAGCACCTCTGCAACCTTTCAATATCTGTAAGTTTTACTTAGAATATCTCCAACTTGATTTGTAAGCCAAAGAAATCTGGCAGCTTGTAAATTTTCTACTAATTTACCTCTAAGAGATTGAGCACCCCTTCCTATTATTGTTGATATATATCTCTCCCTGTAACAACTTAAAGCAAAGATTGATATAGCTATTATTCCTTATTAAAGAAACTGGTCGATAAGAAAACCAAGTACAGCAGACCATTTATCGTCAATAATAGTATTATCAAGTCAGACATTTTACAATGTCATCTTATGGCAACGTAGCTGAGGTCCAAGGGATTGCAACCACTAAAACCTTGAGATATTATATTAGCAACAACAGAGATTAAAATGGAACTTTTCTTTCTTCACCTAAAAGTGATAATCAAATTGAAAACAGCTTTTTAAAATTCTTTTCTCACTATCTTCTCATTTTGATTTTTCTTTTGAGACATTTTCAACACTCCTTGATTCTAAGATACCTTGCGATTTAGCAAGCTCAATATATTCTTGATTTAGCTTCTAAGTAACTCTTGATGAGTTCCCATTCCTGTAATGTTCACTCATCCTTTGAAACGATTATCTCCATCAGCATCAGCTGTAGTCTAGTGCTTGAAAGTGACATAGTTATCTTATCCTTAAGAAAGTTTTAATTCCTTGGTGAAGTTTAGCATCTGTTGCACCAGTCAAGAGAGACGAAACTATCATCAAATAAGTAAACTATTAGCATCTTTTGATGAGCTCTTGCAATAGATAATTCTTTGTTTTTGCCTACCAGAGAAATTTGTTCTCTCTTGAGCTACAAAAAGAAATCAAATTTATCTGTAGGAAGAATCGGATAAAATCATAAAGATTGAGCAATCTTTGATTTTGAATCACTCTTCATCTGTCATATCCTTATTGGTAAAATCTAAAGTTATCTTTTATTTTCCACTAAAAATATATAGCTTTTTGTGGAGTATGATGAATTTGTTCTTGAGACAATTTAGAGGTAAATCTAAGGCATCGACTCCATTTGATGAGATTCTTCCACTTTCTTATATCATTCAATCTAAGTAAACCTTTGCTATTGTAGATTTTCCAGAACCTGTTCTAACTATAGCAAATCCTTTCTGCTCTGTCTTTTATAGAGAATGAAATATTCTTTTAAAATTTGTTTTCCTGCTATATATCTAAACATACGCGACTGTCAAAGTTGAATGGGAGTTTTGTTTTAAAATATCTTCATGGTAAGAACTATCTCATTCTTTCATCCCTTCGATTTCACTTGTAACATTTAAAACTTCTTCAATTCTTTCTATTGAAACAACAGCCTTTGGCATTTGAACGAAACCAGGAAGATTTCATAATAAGAGCAGCTATAGTGGTCAATGAATATTCAACAATGCGTGTTATAAGAACCAATTTCTAAGGTGTTGATCTAGGAACTCTCTGAGCACCAAAGCAAGATTATCAGTTGTAACAACAGACATAAGTGCAAAGTCATATGTAGTGAGCAAACTTTTGATTGATAATAATATAGTTGTCTGTGCTCTTGAGCTAGCATCATTGAATTCTCTTCTTCTACAGAATTATCAAAAGGCTCTTATGATTTTAGTCTCAATAAATCTTTCTCTTAAAACCCAGTGTCATCCCATCTAATGCACTTTTAAAATATATGGTAAAGATTTAAATAGAGTTAAAAGCTATTGCAAGAGCAAAAACTAAGATTGTAAATAAAGGTATCAAGGCTGAGTCGTGATGAATTTTGTTGTCATAAATAGGATATGTACCGCCAGTATTGGACTGAGTAATATGTTTCGAAAATGCTACTATAAGTCTTTTGAGCACTATTGTTATCATTTCCCATACGGGAGTTACTTCGTTAAAGAAGCAACTCCCGAAATCATTGACTTGGTCGACTGTTAATGAGATTCAAGATTTCTTATCAGTACTTGGCTCCTTTCCTTTGTAAAGTTGGTGGCAAGAGAGTCTACAGTGATTAGCTATAATTCCTAGTTACAGTTCCAATAATTAATATATCATTACCATATACTAGTAAGAATAGACCATATCTATATCTCATTATACCTCATTTATTATATTAGAAATTTGAAAAAGGTACGTGGTAAAGGTTGCACCAAAAGCATTCAATGTAAGAAGATGCACCTGAAAAGATAAAAATTTCTGTATTTTCTTTCCTGTAGGTTCTTAATATTTCTTATAAAGCCTCTAAAACTGACGTAAAATAAAGGAAGAATAAGTTGCCAAAAGTGGGTAGTAATTTCATCATCTCCTTGTGATTCAAAATCGAAATACATCAGGATTTGTAGTGTATTATACATGAAATCGTTTACTGGAAGTTTTTAAAATGCTGCTAGTAATATCTATAAATATCAATATAAAGAGGTAAAAACTGAGATGAGCTAGCTATTAAAGATTTATCTGATTTAGAAAAGATCAAGAAATAGCGATATAGATGGAGCACTGCAGCTAGAACAATCTTTAAACAATGAAATAATAGGACAATTAGGAAGAACGCTTCAACAATGTTCAAAGGTATGAGCAATAGAAGTTATTAAAAGCATGAGAAAGAAAGAAAATACTACTGTCTGGATTATAGAATAGGCTGTCTCATGTCTTTATTTGAGACGAGTTAGTGAAAAGTTACGAAAATATTTTTAAAAGCAAACTAATTAGGAGACTAGAAGATAAAGATGTCAATATTTCTTTATTCTATATTTATATGGACTTGTCAAAACAAATAAAAAGATTTAGTAAGAGGTGATTTGAGATAATCAAAGAAAGCCATTAAATTGTGCGTGAAAGCAAAGTGAAATATGCAACAACAAGTGAGAATAAGAGAGATGTTATTCATATTTAGCTTTATATAATACATTTACGGAATATCAGAAAGCTGGAAGAATTATTGAGCTTATGCCATTAGTCCTAGGTAGAGATGAAGTCTTTGAGAGCATCTCTGAATTAGGCTGTGTTTGGGAGCTAAATAAGTTTAGAAGAATCGTTGGAACACGTTTCAAAGTTATAGAACTTGAGCCAAAATAATATTCTGGGCACTCTCGATTAGCTTGGACAGTTATCGTTGTCTAGGAAAAGACATAGGAAGAGCTTTGAAAAGAGAATTTTAAAGCTCTAGACTTAGGAGAAAAAAGTGAATGGGTATATGTTGAAATAGGATATTGTTATGAGGAATTAAAATAATTATGATAAAGCTTTTAAAATATTATTTAGAAGCAAATAAAATAAGTAAGAGATAAAAATGTTTGGTTGTTATCATGAAGTGTAGTGTGCTTTTATAATGGAATAAAAAGTATGAGATGCACTTGAATATCTTTACTTGAAAAATTAGGTAGCGAGGATAGTTGGTTTAATGAGTGAATATGGTTTCTGTTTAACCAGGATAAAAAGAAATACAATAAAGCTATAGAAAAATATAAGACGCTTTGAGAAATAATTCCGAAAGGAAAGTTATCCGTTATAACTCCTCAAATTGGGTTTTGCTATCGTCTTTTAGATATGAAGAGTCTTATTGAAAACTTAGTTTTAGAGATAATTAATCGAGATAAAACGAAATGATAATATAGATGAGAAAGATAAACTCTCAAACTAGGTTGGATTATGGAAAATGAAAATGAGCAGAAATTAGAACTTGGAAGAGTTAAAAGATATGGTAAATATGCTATATCATCTCATAAATAGTAGCAAAATGGAATGTTACAAAGGCTGAAATTTCAGATTTGCAAAGTAAAAATAAGTGAGTTACCGAATAGGTAAAATTTTCAGATAAAAATCAAATAGACATGAGCTGAGCAAATCTCAGGAGTGTCTGAGTGTAACGAGGTTTCCTGATTTCTGGGAAGCACTTAGTAATTTGTTGCTTAGAGCTCTTACTGATGCAGATTCTTGATTTTATCGTTAGAAAACCTCAGTCATGAGCTATTTCTCTTTTGTAGAATTTCTATAACAGTCCATACTTTAAATCATGATTTTGATTTGTCAGTTTATAGCTATCACAGTGTTCAGTAGTTATAATATCATCTACTGATATTCTATTTTTCATATTTGATTATCATATAAGAAATCGCTTAATTTTTGTATCTTTGGCATCATCCGGTGTACAGCGGGATCAAAGTAGAAAAGATTAAATCCAGCAGAGTAAGCTATATATACTTCAGCAGTGAAATACCACTTTGGCGCGAGAGATATTGTCTTTTCTTCTGGATTTTAATCTTTGCAAAATCTTTAAGCCCTTTCTAAAGGCTTTTTATAGTGCAACAGTAGCATCAGGACTTTTCTTCTAAGAATCTTTGTTCTTCCAACAGCCAGCTTTTGAGTTCCAACCCCAGCTCATCTCTAAAGTTGAGCTCCATAACTTTTGCAAGCCACTTTGAGTCCATGGCATAAAGCTGTGTAATAGAAAGCAACAGGCCTAGCCTTTAGCACTGAATATAGATTGACCATCAGCTCCACCCAGCATTTACAGAAACAAATTTATCTCTACTCAATTTGAGTATTTTTTAAGAATTTTTTAAAGTAACTTTGTTCAACTGTTCCTTTCTATATATGAACTTTTTACCTTCAATCTGTAATAGTTTTATACTATCATCATTTTGTACAAAGGACTCCATACATAAATCTGAATTATCTAATGTAAAGACTTTACATTCCACCATTACTTTTTAAATTGTAATCAAATCTCCACATACTGTATCAATTTTATTTGTTGCTATATTTTACTTACAGTACCTGTTTGCTGAAAAAATATATAAAATCTGTGTCTATATCCAACTTTTTAATTCCTCTGCTATATAGCCTTTATTAACAGCTTTCATCCCTGTATTTTAATGTTGGATTGATATACCAGGTAAACCAGAATTTATAACTTCTTTTTTAAATTAATCATGGTGTATTAGTATTTTGTATTAGATTTTTACTACTTGCTTTAGTGCTACCCAAAAAGCTAATACTTGGCTAGAGCTATAAGTCCAATTGTACCTCTTTTATTTGCTTTTTCCTTCCATTATTCCTCTTCCATTTTAGATGTTGTATCTAACAGCATTCTATTTCTATCCTCAAAGAAATAATCATACTTTTATTTTTATAGGATAAGAATTTGCATTTGTTCTACCTTTTCACCTTCTATGTCTTATTAATAATATCTTTTATAACCCAGGGTTTGCAGCTTATGGGCGGCCAACCTATCCTAAATAAATCAGTTTATATCATGAGTTATGTATAATCGTCTTTCCTTTTTCTTGATGAATTTTTAAAAGTTCTTCTTGAAGTTGAATTGTTATTGCATCTATAGTACTAGTGTCTATCAAATAACATTATTTGAGGGTTTGAGCCAGTCCTTTGCTATTGATGCTCTTTTGAGCCATACTCTCCAGAGTAGTTGGTCAGGATGTGCATCTCAACTCCTTTTAGACCAACAAGTTCAAGAGATGCTCGAGAACTATTCTCATCTGTCTGGTGAAATGTTTTCAAACGTAGCAAGATTATCTTGGCCATAGCCGAAAATAGTCTTGCATCTTGAAATATCAGCAGAACAATCTTTGCACACCATTTATGAGACTTATCATTTATTAATATCTCTCCTTCCTTGTAGGAATCATTCCTGAGATGGGACTTTTAATAAGGGTACTTTTCCACACAACCACTCTTTCCTACTGTAGTTATAAATTCACCTTTTATATCCAAGTTCAATTATCGACAAATCTGAACTCTCTACTATCTGAAATTTCTTAGACATATTTTAATTTTTATTATTTCCTCTCCGCCGTAAGCAGTCCTAGTCTACTTTTCCGCGGTAAGGTGTTAATTCGCGAGATATTAACACTATTAGATCATCCATCAAAAGTCCATTGAGCCCAATCAATTATCCTTGCATACTACGACCATTATCTGATCTCATTAAAGCAGCGTCGTTTAATTCATGTGCTCTACCTGCAGATCGAAGCTATAAGTTCTGAGCCAACAACTGCCATGCATGAAGCTCCCTGAGACCTGCGCAGACGAGCACTGTAAAAATATTTGGTACATGCGAAGGAAGATAAACTTTAAAGAGTATCCTTTTGCTCACCATACATCTTTGCATGCACAAGATATGTTTCAGAGGCAGAGATCAACTCCAATCTATGGTGTTTATACCTACTGGGAAGAGTTGCTGCAATAATATCACTACAATTTTGAAACCTCCCATCGCCCATAGTATATTATAAGAGTATCCAAGCACCCATTGTATCTGTCTTATTGCTGTGTATGTCAGTTGATTCTTTAGCTTTTGAGTGATGTCCCCATGAATATCCCCAAAGAAATCTTTCCTAATACACTGAAACAGTGAAACCAGCAAGGGCACGACGTAGACTCGAGACTCCTGTCATTAGATAGCGCCCTGGTTGCTAGACATCCTATAAAAGTATCCTTTTACCGCACTCCAAACTATAGTGAGATGTGAGCGTGAACCCTCCAGTGCAGGTGAATAGAAACCAGATCCTCATGGATGAAAAGATCAAACTTTATATATTCCTACTATTTTCGGCAATAACTCTACTAATGTTTTGCTAACAACTCTTCAACCAAGATACAGTCTACTATAAGTTTTCACCTGTCTCGCAAAGTCTTTTCCATCTGTAATTGTGGATTACAGGAATACCTTTAACTTAAGTATTTTCGTACTGAGATGTACCACATGTACATGTTTTAGCTTTTATAGATTTTGTTGATCACTCTAGCACTTTTTCTATACGGGTGAAGTGCCTCACAATGTCTACATCTTTTCAGCTCCAAATTAGACCCTAATGTCTTCAACTTTTATCGTCTCAACAATCTCTTCAAAAAGATTTCTGTTATAGATTGACACCTCTGCATTTAGTTTGCTTTCATCTATCTTTAGAGTAACACATAGAGCATCACTACACTGTATGGAACAGTTCCTTCTACTCTTTACTTCTGTTTTGCTCCAAATCTTTTCCAGAATTTTCAAGTCTGTCTGTCTTAACATCAAGAGGCTTTATTTCTTTTTCTATAGGTCTTCTTGAGGAACCCATCCATAAGGATATCTATATGCTCTGTACATCATATTGTTTGTTGTCTTCTGCATCAGTAAAAGTATGGAGATATCAAACTACACAAACTACTTCTTTTTCAGCAGTGACTTCAAAAACTCTTCCATCTGAAACCTTCATCTATTGTAGCTGTTCTATGCGTCAAATCTTTTGTTTCGAACTTACATAAGGACTTTCATACAGCTGTTTTGCGCATCAGTAGGGATAGCTGGGCTTTAATAGGGATCAGGAAGCAATCCCCAAACCATTTCTAAAGTGATAGGATCTATTTCTACCTCTTGAATAATCTCTTAAAGGCACTGTCAGCCATTTTATTTCTTGATGGATTAGGTAGTCCATATCTCCCCAGCCACCACATGTGCCATGGTATATTTCCCTGCACAGGTAGTCCTTGAGGTGATGATGGAACGTGCGTTAGATGTACGCATGATAAAGTCTATATGCTTAACATCATCATCATTCCAATTTCGAATCTATTTTTCCAAACTATTTTTCCAGTTTTCTTTGAGATTATTGCAATAAAGTTTGCTTCTCTACTGTCAAAATAATATTTTCAGGGATGAAATCTTTCATCGTCCATTGTCATAATGTATTAGGCTAAGTATACATACAATTTATATGAAGCCAATCTCAAACTCCACCATAGCAGCTCTGACATTAGGTTTTCGTTCGAGTTTTCTTAGCATCTTCACTAAATCCTATCTCTTCAAAATGCTCATTTGCATTCCATTTCCATCGTTCCTTCCAATCGACTTCATACATCATCAAGTAACTATCCTTATATTATAAAAGAGTTTGGTGAGCAAGTATAAAGTGCTCTTTATTAACTTCAGGAATTTGTCGGGCAGCATAGTAACCTACAGGATCTCCTTCTCTTTAGTAATCATGAGTGAGTTCTTGCCATCCATCTTGGTTCTTCACCTTCATCTTCAACAAATTCAATTTTTCAAACTTCCATACAACATTTCCATCATAGTCAATTTAATTCATCAAGTCCATCTTGCATACCATATTTAGTTTCTATCTCCAGAATGTCCTATAATTTCAGTAGGGAAAAGAAGTTTTATTGGGGAAACCATGAAATTGATCCCATCTCTAACTTCATTCCATTCATATCAAATAATAAAGCTCCTGATTCTATTGTTTTGAAATCAAATTATATCCATTCCAACATTTTTCCTGGATTATATAGTTACTCCTGTTGGGTAAATGCTTGGTAAATCCCATTTATATCACTCTTCAAATTTTTACTAATTTATAAATTATCTTGTTTTGAATAATCTTCTAAAAGGTTATTTTTCTTTCTTTTTAATATTTTGCCACTCTTCGAGAAATGAAGGTATAATCTCAGCTTTTAATTCTCTACTGAACTATTCCACGTTATAGTGTCATCTGTTTTAAATCTTCCACCTACAAAAACATTGAAAATATGCTCCATCTTTTTCTCTTTACTGTGAAATCCTAACTCAGCTATTTGATGAGCATGCTGAACAAGTAGGGACAGCCAGATAATTGAATTTTGGTAAATAACTAGCTAATCTTTGTTTATTTTTAAAAATGATTTAAAATCATTTCTAATATTGGAGGTGTATCTAAAATTCCTGGATTACAGATAGTATTTCTACAAGAAAAGAGAGCTAAAAATCTTTTCTTAGATATTTATTACTTAGATTTTCTAATGCATAAACATCTGCTCTTTTTCAAAGTTGTATAAATAATCTTTGATGAGATGTCTAGTCTAGATTTCAACTTTTATAATTAAGATGGGGAAAAATTCTACTAACTTACCCTTCCTTTTAAACTTATGTCTCCTAACTAAACGAATATAATATCCGTATCTACTTCATCTCCTTTTACTATTGAATATAAATTTTTTCTGCTTTTGCACAGGCTTAACTTCGCTAAAGATTCTTGTAGTTTTTCATTTCTTAGAAGAATATTTTCTATATTTATCTCCAACTTTTATGTAAGTCATCTAAATAGTTATTAAATAGTTTTTGAAAAATTCTCTTCACCTAATCTGATTAAAATAAAACGAAGTCTTGCTTTTCCTCTTATTTTCTATCACCATGTTCGTTGAAAAGATTTCTCATTGCTACAACATAATATAGAGCTTCTTCAGGGTTTTATAAAATCTTTAAGAACTATAGGCTTCTCTTGGATTTATTCTAAACTGCCTCCACCAAAAACTTTTCGAAAACCTTTTTACTCTCATCTTTTTCCAATGGCTTCAAAAGCTATATCTGCAATTTTTACGTAAAAGATTATTTTCTTCTTTATTAAGCTACATCTTTAAATTTTTTCTTGTAAGAACATAAAGTCTGCTGTTTCAAGTATGAGTCTAGTAACAGCCTTGCTATAAAGAGCAACATTTATGATTTCTTCTTCAAAACCTGTTGTTGGAGGAGCTATAGCAGCTCTTGCAGCATCTCCACCTGTTGCTTTAGTTAGAAAACCTTTAGACTTTTAATTCTTTTAAAAGATTGACTAAATCTTCTTTTTATTTCCACAGTTGTATATCTTGTCTTGTTGTTAGATGTGGTCTTTGTCTCCCATATCTTTTAGCTGATCCAGAAAAATTAAATTATCTAAACTTATTTTAGATTCTATAAATCTAGGTCTTACCATGTAAAAGTGCCTTTTATCTCTTTCACCATAGATACCATACATAGACTTAGAAGCATTCCATAGTCTATATTTTTCTTCATCTTTTAATGCAGCTTTAGTAAGTTTAATAAACCTCTTCTACCTTGTCTATGTTTCTAAACCTTGTAGCTTTTTCCATAATCAAAATCCCCCAATTTCATAATTAATTTCTAAATTATTGTAATAAAATTTGTTAAATACAATTTAACAAATTTTAAAATTTTCAAAAATTCATAAATAATGAGCAAACATTTAAAAGACAATCTTTTATTTTAATATTTTTTAATAAATACTGAACTATCATCAACTCTGAGATGTATGAAAAATAGCACAATAGAAAGTTTAGCTATACTACTTGACTTTATCTTTGTTTTCACTATATACAATTATAGTATGTTGTTATACTTTAAGGATGATAAAAATGAATAAAAAGAGTTATTTTTGGAGATTTAATGTTATTCTTAGCAGCGTTTATATGGGGAACTGCCTTTGTTGCTCAGAGTTACTGGTATGGATAAGATAGGATCTTTACTTATTAATATGGCTCGTTCTATAGTTGCTGTGATAGTCTAGGAGCTTATTTAATTTTACTAAGGCAAAAATACCAGAAAATAAAAGCTTTTTATTAAAAGGTGGTCTAATTTATGGATTTTTATATTCACTGGAACTTCTCTACAACAAATTGGTCTCCAATATACAACCGCTGGCAAAACAGGATTTATAAACATCATTCTATATTTTTAATTCCTTTTATAACTATGACTTTTTAAAACATAAAAATAGATGTATTGACTTGGATAGAAAAGTATAGGTTTTATTGACTTATTTATTAGCAATTCCAAGTTTAAGTGATTTTTCAATGAATAAAGGAGACTTTATAGTCTTTCTTGGTTCTTTTTGTTTGGGCAGGGACATATTTTAGTTATAGATTACTATTCTAAAAAGTTAATCCAGTTGAATTATCATTTTTACAATTTGTTGTATTAATATTCTATCAGGAATTTGTGCTTTTATTTTTGAAAATGAAACTGCTACATTAGGTAATATTTTTGCTTCTTGGAAGCCTGTTGCATATGCAGGATTCCTCTCATCAGGAGTAGCTTATACTTTACAAAATGGTAGGACAAAAAGTATACAAAACCTGTAGTTGCTTCATTAATTTTAAGTTTAGAAGCCGTCTTTGCAGCTCTTTGCAGGATACTTAATACTTGATGAAGTTATGACATCTAGAGAATTTTTAGGATAGTTTTTATTGTATTTTAGCTATGATTTTCTCACAAATACCTAAGGTTGTTAAGAAAAATATATAGGTTTAAAAGTAATAAGGAGAGTATTTTTATGAAAACTTATATTTTTAGCAAATGGTTTTTGAAATTTCTAGAAACATTTTCTCCAGTTGATGTGTTAAAAGATGTGGAGCTGAAGTTGTAACTGTTTCTACTGAAAAAGACCTATTTGTTTCAAGTTCACAAAAATAATATAGTGAAAGCTGATGTTATGTTAAATGAAATTGACTATAAGGATGCTTGACTTGAGTTGTAATTCCTGGAGGATATCCTGGTTATGTTAATTTGAGAGAAAATAAAGAAGTGGTTGATATAGTTAAATACTTCTTAGAAAACGATAAATATGTGGCCTCAATTTGTGGAGGATCAAACTATTTCCATAATAAAATAGCAAATGGAGCAAAAATAACTGCTCATTCATCTGTTAGAAAAAGAAATAGAAGAAAAATCATATCTATGTTGATGTTCCTCACATGTAGATGGGAAGATTATTACAGGAGTTGGAGCAGGATTAGCATTGAATTTTGCTTTTTAAAATTGCTGAACAATTTTTTTCACAAAAAGAAAAGATTGAAGAAGTAAAAAGGAATGGAATTAATTTAAAAAGTATGTTATAGGTTGTGGCAAAATAATGAAAAGTAAAAATAGTTCATTACTGAGTAAAGTTCTTAACGATAAAAATCAAAAGAATTCGCTGTAATTTCGAAACTTGCCAACAAGTTGGCTGCAGACACTCCGACAATTACTCTGGCTCATTCTATTTGATTTTTTATCTAAAATTTCCATTCGTAACTCACTTATTTTTACTTTTGGATTAAGATTATAATATGCGACAGCCTCTTTTTATATTTTTAGATATTAGAATGCAGGTACAACTGATCCATCACTATATTTTTATTGATATAGTCTTTTTACTTTTTTACTACGAAGAGCTTTTTAGTAATTTTTGTATATCTTCTTTCTTTCATCACCTTTACGAACAACTAGTATGTTTGCATATGGAGATTCTTTACCTTCTAAAATTATAGAGTCTTTAGTTGGTGATAAGTTAGCTTGTAAAGCATAGTTTCCATTTGATGATAGCAGCAGTTACATCAGGTAAAATTCTTGGTAATTGTGCAACTTCAGTTGGTTTAAATTTTGATTTTTAGGGTTTTTAACTATATCAAATTCAGTTGCAAATAAGTTTTTAGGATCTTTTTAAAAGTGATTACTCCTTTATTGTGTAATAAGATTAATGCTCTTCCTCCATTTGATGGGTCATTTGGAATTGCTATAGTATCACCTTTCTTTAAATCATTGATTGATTTAATTTTTTTAGAATATAATCCAAGTGGTTCAACATGGACATTTTCCAATTGAAACTAGATTTAATTTTTCTTTCTTCAATGAACTTATCAAGATAAGGTTTATGTTGAAAGAAAGTTAGCATCTATTTCTTTATCAGCTAATGCTAAAGTTAGGTGTTACATAGTCTGTAAATTCAACTATCTTTAATTCAACTCCTTGTTTCTTTTAAATCAGGTTTAATCAATTCTAATATTTCAGCATGAGGAACAGGTGTTGCCCCTACTTTTAATTGTTCCAGCTAATGCTCCCACAGATAATAATAAAAAACGTCCTACTGTTTCCGATTAATTTTGTAAATTTCATAAATTTTCCTCCTTGTTTATTTTTCCTATCTTTTTAATCTTCTATTTACAATGTAATTACCAACTGATTGTATAATTTGAACCAAGATGATAATTATAATTATTGCATAAATCATTATGTCTAACTTTAAATCTTAAATAACCAAATCTTATAGCTAAGTCTCCAAGTCCTCCAGCTCCCTATTGTTCCTGCCATTGCGAAGTAACAATTAAAGCTGATTATTGTTACAACAATACCGTGAACTAAAGTTGGATAACATTCAGGCAACATAACCTTAAAAGATAATTTTTGAGTTACTAGCTCCCATACTTTGACTGGCTTCTATAAGTCCAGGATCTACTTCAAGTAAAGCTCCTTCAACTATTCTAGCTACAAAAGGTGCAGCTCCTATTGATAAAGGTACAACAGCTGCTGTAGCTCTATTGTTGTTCCCAACCACAAATCTTGATAGAGGAAATAAAATTATCATCAAGATTATGAAAGGGAAAAGGATCTTAAAGCATTTATTATAACTCCTAAGATAGCATTGAATTTTTCATTTCATATATGCCACCTTCTTTTGTTATAACAAGTAAAACTCCCTATTGGAAAACCTAAAAGTAATGAAAACAGTGTTGAAAAGAAAAACCATATATAGAGTTTCAACTGTTGAAACTGCTAACTATACTTATGATTGGGTTTTCAAAAGTTCTCAAAAAGAGGTTCGATTAAAGAACTAATATCCATTATATATCACCTCCACAATAACATCCATAGTTCCCATTAGCTCAATAGCTTTTATCTTGGGCACTAAAGTCTCCATCAAGTTCAAGGTAAAGATGTCCTATATTCATTGTTGCTAATTTATCTATAGTTCCACCTAGAACACTGATATCAATACCATATTCTTAATTACTTTTTGAAATTATGGCTCTTGTGTAGATGTTCCTAAAGAATTTAACCTTGACTATCTTTTTTACCTCTATGATGTAAGTAATCTATTTCTGTATCAGTTTGTTGATGAACATAAGAAATTAATTCTTTCGTTATCTCATTCTTAGGATCAGCAAATATATGATGTACTCCACCTTCTTCAACTATTCTTCCATCAGACATTATTGCAACTCTATTACAAACTTTCTTTTACAACTTCCATTTGGTGAGTTATCATCACTACTGTCAACGAAAAATTTTCTGTTGAATTTTTCTTAATAAGCTCCAAAAATAGATTTTTGTTGTTTTAGGATCAAGAGCTGATGTAGCTTCATCAGATAATAAGATATCTGGGTTATTTGCTAAAGCTCTAGCTATAGAAACTCTTTGCTTTTGCTCCACCACTTAATTGACTAGGGATAGTACTTTAGCTTTATCAGATAATCCTACAATATCAAGAAGCTATAGCTACTCTTTCTTTTTATTTCATTTTTATTCCAATTTGCAATTTCTAATGCAAAAAGCAACATTTTTCTTCAACTGTTCTTGAAGAAAGTAAATTGAAATGTTGAAATATCATTCCTATCTTCTTTCCAATAATTGTTTTTTATTGAATTCTAAAAACATTTTCTCCGTTAATAAAAATTTTTCCACTTGTAGGCTCTTCAAGTCTGTTAATAAGCCTTATTAGAGAAGATTTTTCCAGCACCACTTAAACCTATAATACCAAAAATATCTCCCTTTATTTACTTTTTAAACTAACATCTTTTACTGCATGTAAGCCATTGGAATAAACTTATTTACTTTTTCAAGTGTAATCATTTTTCCCCGCTTTCTATAGTAGCTTCACTTAATTAAAAATCCATACCTTAAAGGAGTATGGATTGGTTTTTATTTATAATAATTGACCTCTCCATCTCTCTGGAATTAGCACCACACAACAAAGTAGGTTGCTGAAACATCATCAGGCCAGTCCCTCAGTTTCTCTGGATGGTTATTTATTTTTAACAAAGTTTTTCTATAAGTTGACACAAGTATATAATATTTTAGTAAATTTGTCAACAATATTTTTAAAATAAATTTAAAACTTATTTAGGTATCCCATATATCTCTATTTCTTCACCTAAAAATTTTTCTGCTGTGGGTTTAAAATGATATGTTTCACCTGTTACAAAAATATTTTTACCTTTTTGCTTTTTATCATTTAAAAGATCTAAAGAACCTAGAGTTTGTTTTACTTTATCAACTATTTGCACTGCAGGATCTACAACTTTTAATTTTTGTTCTATCTTCTATATCTTTTCTTATAAGTGGATAGTGAGTGCAACCTAAGACTAAAGTATCAACATTCTTAGGAATTTCTACTAAATACTTATTAAGTAACTCTTCTCTGTTGTCAAAAGTATCCCAACCTGTTTCTATCATCATGGAAATTCTACAGGCGATTTCTTTAACATTTAATTCTGTATCTATCATTTTTAGCTTTATTTTTGTAGCCATGAGATTCAGCTGTAAATTTAGTTGAAATTACTGCTATATTTTTAGTTTTAGTATTTTTCTTGCAATTTTTATTCCAGCTTCAACTATACCAGAAGTATAGGTAAGAAATTTTTCTCTCAAATAATCTATTGCAGCTGTTGATGCTGTATTACAAGCAACAATAACTAGTTTTACAATTATTTTTAACAAAAATCTAAAAATTCTTTCAGTTAATTTTTGAATTTCATTTTTGTTTTACCAGAACCATAAGGAAAATTTCCATTATCACCATAATAAATATAGTCTTCATTTGGTAATGCTTTCATCATTTCCTTAAGTACAGTTGTTCCTCCTAAACCTGAATCAAATATTCCTATTCTTTGTCTTTTGTCTGCCATTTTCTTCCTTCTTTTTATTTTATCTTTAAAATACTTTTTATCATATCACATATAATATCAATTTTAAATAGAAAAAGATAGATTTAAAAATCTATCTTTTTCTATCTTTAATATTTTATTAATTTTTATCTGAAGTTAGTAACTATCCAAGAAGCAAATCCTTTTTATAACCATTGCATTAACGAAGTCTATAAATAGAGATCCAACTATTGGTATAATAGAAAGCTTTTACAGAAGGCTACGTAGTTGCAGTAAATGTTTCCATATTAGCTATAGCATTTGGAGTAGCTCTAATCCAAATCCACAGTGTCCAGTAGTAATAACTGCTGCATCATAGTCTCTTCCCATAATATTAAATATGTTACAAAAGTAAGCAAATAAAGCCATTACTATTGTTTGAACTATTAATATAATTGATAAAGTTACTGCTAATTCTAGCAAGTTCCCATAATTTCATTGACATTAAAGCCATTGATAAGAATAGAGATAAAGAAATGTTTCCAATTACTCCTATTTCATTGAATGGTAAGGTTTTTGACTAGCATCAATTACATTTCTCATAATAGCTGCAACAACCATTCCCATTAAGTATGCTGGAATTTAATTCCATATTTTTCTAAATATTATATTAATAGTAGCTCAATTCCCATTGCGATTCCAACATATACAACTGCTGAGAATAAACTTTCTTTCAGTCATTTCAGATTCATTATTTAATAGAGAACTATCAAAACCAGCTTTACCTTCAGTTGGTTTTTAAGTTATTTTTATCATAAGTCTTCTAGCTATATGGTACCTATTAAACATCCTGAAATTAATCCATAAGTTGCTGATGCAACTGCAACAACTGTTGCTCCTGAAGCACCTAATTCTTCAAGATAAAGATCCAAAGTCTCCTGATGTTCCATGTCCTCCTGTTAAAGGTATAGAACCAGCTGCTAATCCTAATAATGGATCTATTCCTAAAGCTTTAGCTAAAAACAGGTCCAACTATATCTTGAAGGATAACTAATATTGTAGCTGCTAATAAGAATAGAGCAACTCCCTACTCACCTTTTTCAAAAATCTTTTAAACTTGCTAGAGAAATCCTACTGTTGTAAAGAATGCAATCATTAATAAGTTTTTGATATCATTATTGAAAGTAAAAGTAAAACTTTCTGTTTGGTGTCCTATTAAAAGGATGATTGAGAATAATGTACCACCTATAACTGGTGCAGGGATAAAGAATCTTTCAAAGAAATTTACTTTCTTTTTATCCATCTTCCTAACAATAAAAGTACAATTGCAAAACCGACAGTTTCCGCCATATTTAATTGATATTCAAACATAACAAGCCCCTTAACATATTAATAAAAATATTTAAACATTTGTCCTTTATTCATAATACTATAAAAATAAAATAGTCAATAATGACTTTTAGAAATAAAAGATTACTTATAAAAATAAAACTTTAAGTTCTTTTTAAAGCATCCCATTTTTCTTTTTAAATTTTTATAGAATTATTTTTTAAAATAATTTGAATATTTTTATCTCTAAATGTCTATATCAACTTTGATACTTATTGTATAGTCAGGGTATTTCTTTTTACATCATTTAGAATTTTTATTATATATTTCTTCTCTATTTTTACAGAATAATCAATTATGATATCAAATCTAATAGACTTATTCTTTTTCTTCTATATAAAAAAACCATGAAATTCTAAAACCCCTTCATTAGACATAACTAGTTTTCATAATATCAGAATGAATTTTTATAATTTCTTCATTTTTGTATTCATAGAATAGATTGTTATTCCCTGATAAAGTAGACATTATGTTTTGCTAAATACTATATCAGTTATATGTCTTTCAAGAGGATCGATCTGTTCAGCAGTCATAGAGTCAGGTATCTCATATGAACTGAGCCACATATCTGTCAGGATCCATAGTTATGTAACACTAAATCATAGGCACCATATACATTTCTCAATTTTCACAAATAGTTTTGATTTTAGTTTTAATATCTTTATCTACTCTTTTTCCTAATATTTCATTTATAGCATCTATAAATATTTCTAGACCCAGCCTTTTATGATAAAAATTGAAATAAGCACTCCAACATAGGCCTCTATATTAATATTTGTAAATATATATAGTATAGCTGATAATAATACTGAAAGAGAAAGTATAGCATCACTCATAGCATCTGAACCAGAGGCTACAAGGAGGGAGAATTAAATTCTCTCCCATAGTTTTAACATATTTTCCAATACTAGTTTTTAATATAATTGAAACTAATAATACAAGAAAAGTAATATTTGAATATTCTACTTTTTCTGGATTAATAAATAATAGATTCTACCAATGAGGTTATACCAGCATAGAAGATGATTCAGCAACTATCACTAGCACTAAGTACTCTAACTCTACCATGACCAAGTGGATGTTTCTTATCTGGCTCTAGAATCAGCTATCTTTGGTTGAAATAATTGTAACAATAGAAGATAGGGCATCACTTAAATTATTTACAGCATCTAATATAATAGCTATTGAATTTGAAAGCAGACCTATAGTAGCTTTTAAAAATACAGTAATAATATTTACTAAAAATTCCTATAATACTTGTTTTTATAATAACATTTTCTCTTTTTTTCTTCCTTAATTCTTCTTCATATTTCTCCATTAATTCTAATGCCTCAGATTTTTATATTATCTCAATAATTCATATTTTTATCAGTATAAATTTCTTTTATGATTAGGATATATTCCTTTATCATCTAATTGAATAATAAGATCTTTTATTGCTTTTATCAGGGTTTCTAAAATATTGACTTGCTCTAACTCTTATAAATTCCCAACCACAACGTTCTAAAATTTCTTGTTCTTCTAAATTAGCTATAACTTTCTTCTTCTGTATGGTTTAAAGATTTTTCCATCACATTCAATAGCAATTTTCTTTATCATCCATAGATAGCAACCATATCTATATCATAAGAACCAACTTTCCATTTGTTGTTTTGATAGTATAATTCTTTTTCTAATAGATGTCTTGCAACTTTCATTTTTCAAAATCAGAAATAGTAGAATTTCTCAATAGCAGATTTTTCAAAAAGTATTTTCTTTTACAAAGAATCTATATATTCAAATAATTCTTTTCTTAAATCTCCTTCTTTTAAACTATTTTTGTCTATTGAATGAACTATCCATAATTGATCTTTTGCACGACTAATTGCGACATTATATCTCTTTCTAATCGCTCCTTCTACTCCTTCTCCTACTAATCTAAGAGATTTATTTTCTTCAGAACTATCAACTAAACTAATGAACATTATCTCTTTCATCACCTTGGAAACTAGTAGAATTTCCACATAGAATTTTATGATTTTCTATTTCTGTTGCAGGAATTCTCTTAACTATTAAATCTTGAATTAATTCTGCTTGTTCATCTCCTAGTAATGATATAACTCCAAAAGTACTATTTTTATATTCTTTCATAGCTAAACAAGCTTCTATTAGGCTAACAATAGTTTCAGCTTCAACTCTATTGATTTTATTTTTTTCATCTCTTTTTCCATCTACTCTATAGTCAATAATAACTGGTTTTAAAATAGATGAATTAGAATCTCTTAAAGGTAATATTTGATTGTCATAAGAAGTCTTTATTACTATAACCAATAATTTCAGGAACTGATCTAAAGTGTTCTCTCAAACTTATAGGTTGGAATGTAGTTGAAACAATAGAGTATAGAGAAGCTCTTATTCCACTACAAATCATCATTAGCAACTTTTACCTTTAATATATTTTCTTCTAAACATATTAATTTTTATCAATATTAACACCGACATCTGATGGACTGACTTGTTTATCATCTCCAACAATTATAACTTTTTTTAGCCATATACAATAAAGATTAATGAACTTATATCTGATTGACTTGCTTCATCAATTATAACTATATCAAATTTATTCTCAACAGGATTTAAAGTATCAAATACTTTGTTTAAAAGGCATAATCCAAGCAGGAACAACTTTTTGACAAAGTAGCATTTTTCTCTTTGCATGTTTTTTTATGTAAGTTGCTATTTTACTAGTTCCTTTTACCTATTTTTTGAACAGTTTGTTTCCAACCTTTAAGGGCTTGGCTTATTGCTAAATTATCCTTTTTCTTCAAGAAATTTTTACAATATTGTACCAAGTTTTTAGTAACTAGATTCTATAGTTAAGTTTTTAATTCTTCAGATTTTTCTAGAAATATCATCTTGTAAAGTAGCGTATGAGTTTTTCAGCTAATTCTTTTAATTTTGAGAAATCTGTTTATATCTCCATACATTGTATATATTTTCAATTTTATCATTAAATAGATCATTTTCTAGCTCATCTCCCCATGAACTAGCAACAGTTTTTACATCATTTAACAAAGTTTTATATTTTTATATAAAACTTCTTTTTCTGATAATACTCTTAATTTTCAAGAGTCTTAGAATATTTATCTGTATCTTCATTTAAAACAGCATTTTCTATTTCTTTACCTAAAGAGAGTGATCTTTTAATGAGATTTTCAATTTTTTCTAAATAATCACTACGTTTCTTATAAATTTCTCTATACTCTAGAGCCACTTTTCCTATAGTTATTAAATCTATAAGTGAAGGAATGAAATCAAGTATTTGATTAATCTCATCTACATGTATAGGACTACCTTCAGTTTTATTAAAATCTATTTTCTCAAATCCAGCATTTTTCAATCTTATGTAAAAATGATTTTTCTCTCTGTCATACCAGTTTAATAAATATTCCATTTTGCTCAGCATAAGAATATAGTTGTTTATAAAGATTTTTATTATTTTCCTTATCTGTTAGAGTGGTTCCAGTCATTAAAATATCCCAAGTGTTTTTTGTATTTTTCTTTTAACTCAGTTAAATTAGTATATTCTAAAGCTCACATTACAATCATATAAAGTTTCTAAAATTCTATTATTTATAGTAACCTTATCTGAAATTTCTCTTCTAGCTTTTCTTAATCTATGTTTAAAAGAAAAACCAGGTTTTCAATTCCTTTTTAATGCAGTAATTAATTTTTAGCTGTACTAACATCAATATCTTTATATACTATCATCTTTTTAAATAGTTGATCTTTTGTCATATTAGTAAGATCATATAACCTTCTGATGTCTTTTTATAAAAAGCTAACCATATTTTTCTATCACCAGAATTTTTCAGAACCTGCTATACAGACATCTCTTTTCCAATCTTCAACTGTTTTTAAATCTTCAGGAATTATTTTATCTATATCTGGATAATTTTTAAATTTTTTCTAAATCTATTATTGTTTTATCATCTATATAGAAGAGATTATCATCTATATGATAATTTCTATCTTTTTAAAAGAAGATCTAATCTAGATGTAATTTCTTCTTTAGTTTCAAATAGTTCTTTTAACTCTTCTAAAGTCCAAAAAGTCTGAAAGCTTTATTTAAGCCCAATTTTATTTCTTTTCTTCTTCTTTGCTTACACTTTTTTTATAGCCTGATTTTTAAGAAAGCAAGATTTTCATTATTTATAGGACAAGGAACACCACTACTTACCACACCAGGTATTCTATCCAATTCTCTTTGATTTTTCTTAAAATTCTCCAGCTTCTTTTAAAGTAATACTTTCATTGTTGTAGATAATAGGATGGCTTTCTTGATACTTTTATATTAAATATTTTTCTTTTAATATTTTTTATATCTTCTTTTTAGCTCATTTCTTTGATTTTCAATTTCTTCACATTCGTTTTTAAGATTTTTCTAAATTTAAATAACCTAACTTTTCTGAAATACTTTCTGCAGAATTTCCTAAATCACTGCTATCATCATCCAACATTGAAATACATAAATCTTGAATATCTAGTAGAATTTTTCTTTTAAAAACATCTAAAAGCTTTTTAGTTTTGGCTAGTAATTAAAACATTTTTTCCCTCTGCAAGAAAAATGTCCTAGTAGATTAGCAATAGTATGAGTTTTTCCAGTCCCTGGAGTTGCCCTTGAACTACTACAGCTCTATGAATAAAGACTTTGATAATCTCTATTTGTTCATTATTAGTTTCCTTTTGTGAAAAGGATATCAGGAACTTTGCTCAATAGCTTTTTATCACTTCCAATAATTCCAACTAATTCACTTAAAGTATTCAGGGATTTCTCCACCATTTTCTATATCTTTAATTATATTATTGATAGCCTCTACTTTTTCCATCATCTTTTTTTCTAATAAAAAGTATTGGCTTCCATTCAATAGTTATTACATTTTTCTTTGTTATTTTTATCTGTATCTTCTATGAATTGTGCTCTTGGATTTAAGTTATGTATAAATTCTCTAAAAAGTCTTTGATAATTTCATTTTTAGAAATGGGATGAATATTGTTTTCTAAAATTTTATCTTCTAAATAAAAACATTATCTAAATTGATATTTTTCAACTTCTGCTAGAAAATTTAAATATAGTTCTTGTGTTATAAAGATCATTATCAGAACTATCAGTGATAGAGATTATATTTTTTTCTGTATCAATAGTAAAATTAGCTTTCTTTTAATAAAATAGGATAGCATATATCTTCATTAGGAACTCTTACAAGTCCATTTGCAAAGACTAATTCAAGACTATCAGAATCTCTATCTAACACTAAATACTTTATTGTATAATGTATCAAATAATTTTCTAACAACTTCTATTTTTCTTCTGTTCTTCTACCCATAATTTTTCTGTCTTTTTAAAAAGTTTTCTCTAATATTTCTTTTTCTTTTGAAATATTAACAACTTTTGAACATCATTTTCTTTGATAATTTTTTCTGATAATAATTTTTATAGGTGATTTATGGTCAGCCCAATCACCATATCCACTCTAAAAGCTCCTTATCTATAGCTAAAGAGGCTCTAAAAAGGTAATTTTTCTCAACTTGTAAAAATTTTTGATTAGCTAGGTTGTTTTTGTTGTCTAAATAATTGAGTGTGACTCCTGAATATTTAGGAAGATCTTCTAAAAAAATAGCACCATTCCTCATTATGAATATCTTTTTCTGTCTTTATACTTTTTGACTACTTCAGCTATGTATTGATAAAGTGCAATGATATTTTCCCCTCTTATCCATAACTTCTCCCCCTTTAAAAATATAGCTGTCACTAAAAATTTGTAACAGCTTATATTTTATTTATTTTTATTTTATTAAATTTTTTTATTAATATATCTATATCAGTATAACAATTTCTATAAGACATTTCTTTTTATCAAGATAGATAATTTCAACATCTAGTTTATCACAAGCACTTACTTTTTCTCTTTCTCCCCTGTATCTCCTGCTTTTTTTAGTAATAAGATACTTAATATTAAATTGTTCCATCATTGCTATATTCATATTTTCAGTGAAAGATCCTTGCATAGCAATAATATTTTTAGGAAGAATGTTATTATCTTCACATCTTTTAACCATATCCCATCTTGATAGAATTCTAAAAATATATATTAGATAAATTTTTTAAATCTTTAAACAGTGGAACATTGTTTACTCCTAAAAGTAACTAAAATATTTCCTTCTAAATTTTCAACATATTCTATCAAATCTTTAATCTCTTCAAAAATTTTTTATACTTTTTAGGTAGTATATCAACTTTTTCTCTTTCAAATCTAAAATACTGAATATTCTTTTTCTTCAGCAACATCCATAGCATTTTTGAAACTTCAAAAAGCATAAAGGGTGACTTGTATCTATTACCTTTGTAATTTTATTATTTTCTACCAAATTTTAACATAGCTTCCTTATCCATTTTTCAGATGAAGTTTTTACAGGTAAATTTTTCAATTAATTTTGCTCCATATTCTGTTGCAGTTGAAACTATAATATCATTTTCATATTCTACAAATTTTTCTAAAAAGTCTCTTGAATCTTTAGTATACCAATAACCCAAATCATTATTTCCTTCTTTCTATTATATCGCAATATAAAACTATTATACAAAAAGTTAATAAGTTGCAAGGGACTGATTAATAGACAAAAAAAGTTCTTTAAATGAACCTATAGCCTATGTAATAGCATGAAACATCTTATTTTCTCCCCAATTAGATTTTTTTCATATCCTCTAGGGTGTAATCATTTTTCCATCTTGTACATAAGTATTAGAGTTTCCAACTAATACTATTGTGAACATATCTATATCAAAATTTAAAAATCTTCCAATGTTGTTAAAGTATAATTTTTCTTCTTTTCTTCCTATATGTCTTAGTAAAGCAACAGGGTAGTAGGTAATTTATGTTTTAACATAATTTCTCTTGCTTCAACTATTTGTTCAGTTCTTCCTTTACTCTTAGGATTATAAAGTGAAATTGCAAAATCTCCTTGACTTGCACAGTCAATTCTTTTTTGATAACTTCCCAATCAGTCAATAAGTCACTTAAACTTATGTAAAGCTTGATCATGCATAAGAGGAGCTCCAACTAATGCTGCTCCTGCTATTGTTGAGTAATTCCTGGAACAACTTCCACTTCTACTCCACTTCCCATGCAACTTCTAACATTATACCTGCCATACCATAAATTCCAGCATCTCCACTACTAATTAAAAGCAACATTTTTACCTGTTTTGCAACTTCTAAAACTTCTCTACATCTTTCAATTTCTCTTTTCATTCCTGAAACTAAAAATTCTTTATCTGGAAATTCATCTTTAACTAAGTCAACATAAGTTGTATATCCAGCTATAACATTTATATTTTTTTAAAATATTATACGCTCTTATGCTTATATCTTCCATATTTCCAGGTCTATTCCTACTACATAAATTTTTCCATTACTCATATTTATCTATTTCCTCCTCATAAATTGAAATTGTTATACCATTGTATTTTTTCTTTCATTACTAAAAATTTTCCATTTCCTGTTGATGATAAAAAGTGCAACAGGCTCTGATACAGCTCTAACTCAATATTCTTTTTCAACAAAGTCTGAACCTTCAAATTGGTCTTGAACTTTTTTTGATTTCATCTCTTGAGATTATTTCTAAATCTAAATTTAGAAAATTTTTACAGCATCTATCAAGCCTTGTTCATTTTCTTTTCACATCTACAGTTGCCACTTTTTAACTGATTTTTATGTCTAAATTATTTTGTCTAAACAATCTTCAATAGCTCTTAAAATATCTTCCGCCTTTTGTATCCTTTCTTACAACCAATACCTAAAAATTAAATTTTTAGGGATAAATTCTAGTATATTCAATATTTTTCTTGTTTGATACTAGAATAAAACCATCTGCTGAAATATTATCAGTTACTTTTTACATTTTTTAGGTAAAAAGTATATTAACTTTTTGCCCATTAACTATAAGAGATGTTACATCTTTGGCAGATTTTAAATCTTCAAGTTCTGCATTTAATTTTTGAGATATAGTATCCACTGCTATTTTTCCCTGTAACATCAGAGCTTGTTGTAATAACAGGAACAAGTTTTTAAAAATATTGGCAAGTGAATAGAGTCAATTCATTTGCTCCCCTAAATGTCCTGATAAAAGAGAAATCACAAAAGTGTTTTTCCTTCATCTATTAAAAAGTACAGCAGGGTCTTTATCTTTAGTTCCTATCAAACTTGCTATTTTTCTAATTACAATTCCACTTGCCATAATGAAAATATGTCCATCATATTGAGAAAATTTTTCATTATATTAGCTGTAAAATCTTCTATTTGAATAGTATTTTCTACATCATATTTTTTTAAAAGTAAAAACATCAATACTATCTTCTTTTAAGTGTTCTTGTAATTTTTCTTTATATTCTCTTGCAATATTTCCTGCACCTTTGAGTTTACAGTCCAGAATACTAATTTCATATTTTTTTCCTTTCTACATATCTTCAACAAGATATTTCCAATAATATTTTGGAAGGTTACTTTGTTGAAGTTTTTATTTTTCTCTTTCTTTTTATTGAGATAGTTTTTATGAAAAGTTTTTCCAAAGTTTTGAGTATTCTATTTCTTCATCACTCACTCAATTTCAAGAGATTCTACAAAAGATTTCAGCTTTTTCTCCATCATAGTAAACTATCATTTTTCTTCCTTTATCAAAATTGCAAATTTTTCTCTTCATTCTATTTTTTTAAAATGAGAAATTAGAATAGGAAGAACATTATTTTTAGGCTCAATTGTTGAAAACATTGTTCCATCTTTCATTCTTTAAATCTTACTAATCCAAGATATTTGTGTCTTTCATTTCAATACCTGTTTTACAAGTTTATTAACATATAAGCATGTTCATCTAAAGAATTTAAAATTTCTTCTCCTTGCTTCAGTGCTTTTATAGACTGTATGAATTATTACAGTATCCTTATTTTTATCATATGATGAAAAAGCAAGTACGTATATTATTTAGAAAGTTATAAGATAACTTTTTCACATATAGCTTTTTCAACACGTCTAGCTTTAGAAAAAGTCAGTTACAATATGGATATCATCTAGAGTCTAAAAGTAAAGCTGTTCAGTATTAGCATTAACTCTAAGCATCTTTATTTTCTCTATCTTCATATGCCATATAGATAACTGTTAGTAATCCATCAAAACTTCCATCATAATAATAATTTGCCAATATATTTCTCCTTATATATTCAGGTTAAAAAGGTAAGGCTATAAGCCATTGAAAAAAAGTCTTAATTGTTCTGTTACCATTTTTTCTTTTTCCATAAAGCATTTCTTAATAGTTCAGGATTTTTCCTTTTTAAATCCTAAAAATTCTCCATTTACGACAATAAAATATTTAGCTCTTTTTATTACTATTCCTAATTTTTCAAATGTTCATATCTTATTGTACTATATTTTCTAGTCATAACTATACGTTTTGACTGATGTCACTCCTATTCCTGGAACTCTTAAGTAAGTCTTTGTATGAGCTTTATTTATTTCTATAGGATAGAAGTTCTTTATAGCTCAATTTGTTTTTGGGTCAAGAAGAGGATCAACAAAAGGATCTTTTTCATCAAGAAATTTCATCAGCTTTAAAATCATAAAATCTTAATAGCCAGTCAGCTGATAAAGTCTATGTTCTCTTATCATAGGTACAGCTTGTTCAGTACTTTACAAAATTCCTGATTTATTTACAGGTACATAACCTGAATAATAAACTCTTTTTAAATCAAAATTTTTATAAAGATTTTTCACTTCTAGTAAGTATTGCATAATCACTTTCTCCACTAGCCCTATTATCATTTGTGTTGTCTGTCCTGCTGGAATAAAGAGGGTGCTTTTAAAAATCTTTTTATCTTCTGCATTTTCAATCATATTTTTACGAATAAGTCCCATTGATGTAGAAATATCAGTAGCTTTCTTATCAGGTGCAGAAGTTTAAGAGCAGTATTTTCTGCAAATTCAATATTTACTGAAACTCTATCTACATATAAGCCAATTTCATTAATAAGCTGTCTACTAGCTCCTGGAATTACTTTCATATGGATATAGCCATTAAATTTTTCTTCCAGTCTAAGTTTTTAGCTACAGCAATCATTAACTCCATTGTATAGTCATGCACTTTTTATTATTCCTGAACTTAGAAAAAGTCCTTCAATATAATTTCTTCTATAGAAAATTTATAGTCAATTTACAATTTCATCAGGACTTAGTATCGCTCTTTCAATATCATTATCTTTACGATTGATACAATATTTACAATCATACATACAATAATTTGTCATAAGTATTTTTAAGTAAAGAAATGCATCTTCCATCTGCTGACCATGAATGACATATACCATTTATAGCAGCATTTCCTAAAGCCATTATTTGTATTTTTCTACTGCTTCCACTTGATGAACATGAAACATCATATTTTGTGCAGCATCATAGTATTCTTAATTTTTCTTCTATAGATTTACTCATAATTTTCCCTTATCTATCAAATGATACACTTTTTTATTTTTAGTATAGCATATTTTATGATAAAAAGCAATAATAAGGGTTTATTTTTATTTCATCTTTTGCTAAAAATTTCTAGCAGTATGTATATCACTAATCATATATTTATAATATTTATCTTCTTTAGGAGTATTAGTAATAGGTTCAAAATATTCTCTTTGCTTTTTCAAAGTTAGCTTCTTCAAAATAAGTTTTCCTAAAAAGCATATTAGCATTTGTAATAGCATAGTCTTGCATATCGCTTATACTGTACTCCAAGAATTCAAATATGGTTTCGTACTTCTTTTCTACAATCTTCATATCATTAAAATAACTTTTTAGCTATTTTCATTTTTAGATCTATTAGTTTTGTAGTATGCAGTATCTAGGTCATTATTTAAAGTAAATAATTTCAGTATCTATTTTTCTTTTTGTTTTTGGTCTAGTGTACTCAATAACTGACTTTTTAAATTGAGAATTTTTCAGCTAAAGCCTTTAAAATCTTCTTTACTTAAACAACTCGAAAGTAAGATACGATAGTTTTCTCTTTCTTTTCTAAATCAGTTAACCATAGTAGTACATTTAGCTAAACCTTCTAAAAACAACTTCATCATAATATTTTTGAAAGTTGAAAGTTCAGATAATTTCTCATACCAAAAAGTAGCTTCATCATATTTTTAGAATTCTTAGATTGTAAGCATGATGCATTATTGCATCTAACTAAACTCTTCCATATTTTTATCATTAATTAATTCTAAAAATGTTTTTTAGATAAATCATACTTATGTTTTTCATTATAGAATTGAGCTAATCTAAATTTAGCATTGAAATAGCAAAGTTTAAATTCATTATGTCTTTAGCTAACTCTATTACATTTTCAAGTCTCTTTTCTGTATTCTTCAGTATCTCTTTTACCTTCTTTGAAAAGATTAAGACATTTATTGTAACTTTCTTCAATTTTATTCTTTCATAATATCTTCCCTTAGTCTAAAGTATATGTTTATCTACTATAATCATTTATTTCAGCTTGAATAAAAATTTTTCACTGTTAGCTTTTTACCCAAAGGTAACTTTTCTCCATTCAGGCTCTTCAATTTCATAATATAGATCTGTAATTGCATCTATTTCTGCCAATTTTTCTTGACTAAAACTATCTAATATATTTCCTCTTTCTTCTCTATCAAAAGGTATATCTCTACCATAAATTTTTATTAGTTCTTCAATTAAATAAGCTAATTTTTCTGAGCCAATAGCTTGATATCATATGCATCTTCCCAAACAATACCCTGTAGAGTTACTTAAAAATTGTTGAAAACCTCCATTATCAACCTCTGCTCCAAGCCAATGCATTTGCAAGCAAGTATCTTTGTTCAGTTGTATAAGGTTTAATGACTCTTCATATTCCTCATAACTTCCATAAATATTCACTGTCTCCCAAGCAGGTTGAATAAGTTCAACACAAAAAAATCTGTAAGACTAAGTTTTCTATATATTCTTTTGTAACATTGATAAATTTTCTTTTTCATAGCTACTCCTTAGGTAGATAAAAAGCACCAAACATTATTACTAGTTTCTTTCTGCTGCAAACTCATGTTCTTTTTCCATCTATAACAACTTTTGTAGATAGGAAAAATCACATTCTTTTGCAATTTCTCTAGTATCTTCCCATTTATAATCAAAAATATTTACTCAAATAACTCTACTTCTCCATCAATACCATGTTTTTTCATATTGCCAAGTTTTTTCATTGATTTCTTTCATTTTTACCTCTCCTTAGGTAGATAAAAGCAGCAAACATTATTACTAACTACTCCTGCTGCAAACTCATATTCTTTTCCATCTATAATTACTTTGTAAACATTAAAATGATATTCGTTATTGTATTTTTGGATCTAAAAATAGCAACAGTATTAGTATTTTTCCATTCATAATCAAAAATGTTTTACTCCAAATAGCTCTACTTCTCCATCGATACCATGTTTTTCATATTGTCAGTTTTTTTGATTTCTTTCATTTTACCTCTGTTATAAGAAATTATTTTTAAATAAAAGTTTGTTTATGAAGTTGTACCATAGTATTCAACCTTTTGCTAGACACAAAAGTGTATAAATCATCTTCATTTTGTATTCCTTTTTCTGTTATTATTTCATGAGTTTTTTATTAACAATAGAGTCCATTGTCAAGTTCAAGTTGTAAATCAGGATAGATAGCTACACTTCTTATATGAGAAAAATTCAGCTGTCTGAGTCTTTAAATTAGTTCCTGTTAATTCGTCAACTTTAATTTTATATTTTTAATCCTTTGTACTTTCAACTTATTTTTCTTATCAGTAAGATCTTCATAGTATCTTGCTCTCATTACTTCTGCTTTATCTGAATCTCTTATCAAAATATATAATTTTTCTGAATATCTAATATAATCCCTTCTACGAAAAGTAGTTGCAGAATCAAAAATATTAGAAAGTAAACCAATAAATTCTGTTCCAGTTATGTAATCAGCTCCCGCCCTACCCTATTGGCTAGCAAGATGATAATTAACCAAGTCTTTCTTTACACGCAATAAAAGTATGTAAATATTTACTACTTATCCATACAATACCATGTCTATCAAGGTTAGCTCCTTTTAGCCAAAGCATTTTTGTATAGAAAGTAGCCCAAGTATCATTGAGTTCTCCATAATCTTCAGCACTTATATCATTTTTAATTCTTCAATTGATACTAAATGTGTTGAAAAGTTCATATTTCATTTAAATCATCCCTTTATATAATTTTTCTAGTGCTTGCATAGCCTCAGTTGCTTTAGGATGCTTTGCATCTATCAGGATGAATAAGTTTTACCATTTCTTTTATGCCATTTTTCTGCAACTTTTTTATTCTATAGTATTCATAAGTTATTCCTAAAAAGTCAAGTTGTGGCTTTCCTTCAATTTCTACTAGATAGAATATATGTTTTGAAACTTTATCTTTAAAGTATAAATCTTCAGTAACATATTTATCATATAAAACTTGCCAAAGAACTAGCTCAACTTTTCTGTTAAAATCTTAGAAATTTTTCTTTTGCTTCTTTTTAAATTTGTAAAACTATTTTTAATTTTTTCAGTGGAATCAATCATATTAGTATCTGTTATCTCTGGTTTTGCAACTATATAGTTTTCATATGAGTGCTTTCCATGAAGCAGCTGTAACTTTCTTATTTAAAGTTTTAGCTATCTCTTCTTTTTGCTACTTTTAAATTTTCAAAAACTTTTTCAAAACATCAACAGAATCAAATTTACTAATGTCTACCATTTTTACCCTCCAATTAAAATTTATTAGTTTTTATTATTTTTAAATGCTTGTTCCTCTCCCATTTCCTATTACATCAATATAATTCTTTTGAATTAATTTTTAATAACCTATTTAATTTATCTTTTTAAATTCAGTCATCTGTAAAATTTCTCCACTTGATAATATTGCACCTTTTTCCAAAATATCCATCACTATTTTTCATCAGTTGTCGAAATAGTTTAGTTGTAATTATTGGTAAAGTTATTTTGATTGAGTTTTCAAATATTTCAAAAGCTGGTTTAATTGCATAATCTTTATAACTTTCGTTAATCCTTCTTATACCAGTTCCAAACATTTCAATATATTTTAATCTAAAAATATATTTGCTAAAATAAGTTTCTAAGTTGAAATTTGTCCATTCAAATACTCTTTTTCACTTATTCCACTTGGTAACCCACCTGGAAAAACCTCTATTTTTATCTTTCATACATAGATATTCTTATATTAAATTAACATCCCAAGTTCTATGAATTAAAGCATTTGCAATTGTTTCTCTAAATGCTTTTTCTGGAATTAACTCTTTTTCTATTCTTTCTAGACCAAGTATTTGCTCATATTTGTAATATCTATTAAAAAGCTTCCAAAGTTTTTGAAATTGAGAAATAATAGATATATTTACAAATAAATTTCTGTCTAAAATTTCATCTATATTTTTCCAAATTTTGCAATATCAATTCCTGAAAAAGTATTACTGTCAGCAAAGAGTTCAGCAACATTATTATAACCAATTTTATCATCCTATAAATTTAAAGTTTTTAAAACATCTTTTGAAAAATTTTTAATGATAATTTTTCTTCTAATTCCTTTGTTAAAACTTCAAATTTCTAAATTCTGCTTTCTAGCTTTTAATTCTTCATAATACTGATTTAAACCTAATAATGTTGAGTCTATTAAATTCTATTCTGTCAACTTCCACTGTTGAGTATCGTTTCTTTTATATGCCTTTCCTTTATAGAGATATGGTTTTATTAAATCCTTCTTCAACTATAAGGGTAATTATATTTTTTAGTATCTTTTATGAATCTAAAATCAGGTTTAGGATTTATATTATCATTTATTTTATTTTCTAAATCTAAACAAAGTTCTTCTATATTTTTCTAAACCAATAATTTTTCCATTATCATCAACACCAAATATAATTTTTCCTGTATTATAATTAGAAAAAGCACTAACTATCTTTAAAAAGTATTTGTTATTGTTGATTTTTAATTCAAGTTCTCTACTTTCTTTCATATCATCCTCAGAAAAATTATATCACAAACCAATTATAAATGCGACGTAAAATTTTACGTCTGATTTTTCGTTTTAAAAATACGATATAAATTTTATAAAACTATCTTTCAACTATAACAACACTATTCTGATATTCTAATAAAATAGCCATCAGGATCTAATATTGAAAATTCTTTTTGTATAAATAATTTCATCATTAACTCTAAATTCTCTTATCTCAATATCTCTTTTTAATAAATTCTTTTTATTTTAAATTTTTGAATAAAGTTCATCAACATTATTGACACCAAATGTAGTAATTCCTTTTCAAAGGATATTCCATTTGAGATAATTCCTCTTCAGAACCTTCTTCTAACATTAATTGGATATTTCAAGTGACAAAAATATAAATTTGTCCTCTTCTCTTTCATATTCAACTTTTAAAAAGCCTAACATATTTACATAAAAATCTCTTGAGATATTGATATTAGAAACTACTAACTCTGGTATTAAATCATTGTATTTCATAAAAATATCTCCAGATCTTATTTTTATAGCTTCTCTGTATTCATGTGTAAAAATATTTATCATATAGTTTTGATTTTTCGTATTCATCACCTAAAAATCTCCAACTAATATTTGTGCAGTTTTATTTATTCCAGCTTCTTTAACTTTTTGTTCAATAGTTTCAAGAGTAGCTAAAACTATTTTTGATCAGGCCAACTAGCTCTTTTGAACAACTGCCACAGGTGTTGTCATAGGATAAGAAGTAGCTAATGTTTCAACAACTTTATCTATCATATGAACTGATAAAAATATTGCCATAGATGCTCTATGTTTTGCTAAACTTTCTAAACTTTCTTTTTCAGGAACAGGAGTTCTTCCTTCTATTCTTGTACATATTACTGTTTGAGAAACAGTAGGGTAAAGGTAAATTCTTTTTTCAAAGCAGCAGCAGATGCTAAAAATGAACTTACTCCTGGAATAACTTCATATTCTATTCCATATTCATCCAACATATCCATTTGTTCTCTATGTGCTCCATAGATTGCAGGGTCTCCTGTATGAACTCTTGCTACTTTTTTACCATCTTTTTATTGCTTTTACTGTAACATCTATAACTTCATCCAAAGACATAGAGTGCTGAGTTGTAAATTTCTGCTCCTTCTTTATGACAGTCAATAACTTCTTTTTGGAACTAATGAACCTGCATAAATAATAACATCAGCTTCTTTAACTATTCTTTGTCCTTTTAATAGTTATTAATTCAGGAGTCACCAGGTCGCTCCTATAAAAGTAAAGCTTTTCTTTATATTTTTCCATTTTAAAATCCTTTCTTCATTATTTTATAAAATTAATTTTTAGTAACTAAAACTTTGAGTCACATCTGGTGTTTGCATAGCTTTTTCATATAATTCTTTTTCTTTGATTAAAACCTTTTATTATTTTTCAAAAATTTTTCTTTGGCTTCTGGAGTCAATTCTCTATTATATGGGTTATCTCCTATGCTAGGTGTATTTCAACTCCAAATTGAGTTATTACATCAGATTGTAAGACTAATTCTGTCCATTCTTTATCAGCATAAAAATTATATCCATTATAAAGAGAACCTCTACCTTATCATAAAAATTGCATTATATATTTCACTTTTTATAAGAGTAATTTATTTCTTTTCATTTTTCTATCATGAACAACAGCTTTTGTATTTTCAATTAATTCAGCAAATTCATTATAGATATAATCAAATTTTTTATCTTTATATGATATCTTTATTTTTAATATCTTCTATTGGTTCTTTTCTTCACTCTATTATAAACTTCTAATAAATCATTTTTACTTACTAAAATATCATAATCATCACCTTTATGAGTTACAATTTCCTTTTTATTATCTGGTAAGTATAATTTAAGAAATATCTCTTTCTCTAATGTTTGAGTTAACTCAACATATCTTTTTCTTTTTGCTTTCATAAGTTCCTTTTACTACTGTTTCAGCAATACCTTGAACTGCAATAATTAAAAATAATATAGCTAATAATTTTTCATAATATAGGTCTCTCCTTATATATTAGATTTTCTCCACTTTTTCAAATCCACCCTTTTTTACAATTAGGTTGTAAAATATGAGATATCATCTTCTGTTAAATCTTTTATGTCATAATAAACTTTTTGACTTTCTTTTCACAATTTGAAACCATAATAATTTTATCTATATTTCCTGTTTTTCATTAGTGCTTGTTTTAAGTTTTTCAAAGTTTCTACTAACTATTCATAAAAACTATATTATCATTATTTTCTAATTCAAATTCAATATTAGTTTTTCTTATTAAGTGATACAACTTTTAAAGTTTCATCTCCTATCATAAGTGGGAAATTAAATCTTGAAGCCATATCAACGAAATGATGAAACTCTGGAACTGTTTCAACTAGATACTTTTTCAGGAAGATGTTCTAAAATATATACATAGGTACTGTATGTCATAGTATCTCCAATAGTTAAAAAACCAACATTTTTCCTTCGTCTAAAAGTTTTTGAACTATTTTAGCATTTTTCTTTCTTGCATTTCTCTTCCTCAAGAGATTTAAGCATAGGAAATTCAACAAAAACCTTTTCTACATCTTCTTTCATATATTGTTTTGCTATTTCACTAAAGCACACTACCATCATCTTTTGGCTTCTGTAATATTACTACATCTAATTTTTAAGGTGTTTATTGCTTTTTATAGTGATTTCTTCTGGGATCTCCAACTCCAACACCTATACCTAAAATTTGTTATTCATTATCTCTCCTTTTTAAAAATTTTTATGCATGTTTTCTATAACTATCGACCTTCTTAGAAAATGCTGTCTTTTTGGGTCTGCTTCTTTTATACTAAAGTAAATAAGATATTGCTGTTTTTCACTTCTCTTTTTCTATTGTGAGACGATACATCAATTTTTAATAAACATCCTTTCATAAAAATACCTGTTGTAATTGCATAAAAGTTCTTATCATATTCATTATAAAAGTGTATTCATAAGATTTAAATTTTGAACTTCTATAATTTGGGATATGATGTTCTTTCTTATTTCTCTATTTTACTCCATTATATTTTCTTCAAATACTGCTATACATCTGGAATATCAACTTCACTTTTTCTATATATCATCTTTGGAAATATCAAGATAATAGCTTTTATGTTTAAATAGCTACCCTGGTTTCGAAAAATATAGTCTAGAATAATAGGATGATTATCACTTTCACATCAAGTTCAATCTCTTTTGGAAGTTGTATCCCAGTTTGTCTGGTAATTCTATTGTCCATTTATCATCTATATAAAAATTTTTTCTCAGGAATTAAAAATCCAAGTAGTTTAAAAATAAGTAATATGATTTATATTTTAATTGCCCTCCATTTTAGGAATAAAAATTTATTCTGTTTTTCTCAATACTATAAATATATTTTATTGCATTTTCAACTTCTTCCTTTGAAGCAGAATACAAATTAATAACTAGTAAATACCTGTAATCATAATTCCAGAAAATATTATAAACTTTTTCATTATTTTTCATAATACTCAGATTCAAAACATTCAACTTTAAAGTCTTCTATTTTAAACTCATTTAAATTTAATTTTTCTTCTACTTTTTGTATTGTTTCTAGTTCTATCTTTTTAATACTTTCATTAAAAATTTCAGAATAAGACATCAACTGGTGCAAGTACTTTCAATCATTTTTCTATTCCTAAAAATGAAAGGATATTACTCTAATAGTTAAATCACTATCAGTAGGATATATATATGATATCCATCAACATTATCTCTTTCTTCTTTCAATTTTCAGGTAATTTTATATTCCAACCATTATCAATATTAAATATTTTCATTTTACTACTATTTTCAAATAAAAATCCATAAACTTTTAATTCAATTCATTCCAAATTTTTAGTTTCAAAACATTTTTCAATAGCTTTCTCTCTCTATATATGCTCATCTTTTGTCTTAGTATCAAAAATTTCAAGTATAGATATTTAAAAATTATTTTGGGATAATTTTTCTCCTTTTTCTTTTATAGTACTTCAAAATTCTTTATTTCCCGAGTTAAAGTTAGTTACATATTTATTCCATCTATTTAATAATCCACCACTACCATAGGCAGAACCTATATATAATTTTTCCATTTGATGTATCTGCTAATAACATAGACAGCTTTTACATTTTTAAGTGCTCCTATCAGTAGGATCATTTTAAAAGCAATTTTAGAATCCTTATACATAAGACTTACATTTGATAACCATTACTACTTCTGTGGCAATGTTTTGAAAAAGTTCTAAAAATTTCTATGTCATTATCTTTTAAGAAAAGATACCTTCTTTCAAAACTCTACCAGTCTTGACATTTGATAACTAATCTTTTTCTATATTCTTTATAATCTTCTAATAATGCTATATCTATCCATTTTTCCATATTTTTCAGAAATATGTTCATAAAATTCACGCAAAAATATAAAATCTGAACCATATAAATTATACTGTGAAAAATGTGATTCAGTAATCATAACAATCAAGCAGACTACTTTTTCTTTTATTTTCTAAATTTCCCTAGCCAACTATTAATGTAGTCCACATACTTCTTTTACTTTCGTCATCCTCAAATAAATGTTGTGTTGTATCCTTTTTCTTCTGAACAAAAATCAGCATTTTTATGGAAATTTAACCTTTATTCTTTTAAATCTTTTCCTTCTGTAAAACTTTTGATAAAATCAATAAAATTTAATCTTACTATCTTTTTCATCTGTAAATTTAATCATATTAATCCCCTCTTTTAAATTATTCTCCCAACAACCACTCCAAAACATTAGTACTTTTTATTCCATCATAATCAGTGTTTGGTAGTGCATCATCTAATGTTATTAAATACTTGAGGATAGTTATCTTTCATATTTTTAAATACAGCTAACTCTCTTTTTAAAGTATTCTCATCTAAAACAGTTAAAAGCAACCTGATAATATTCAATTCATTTGAATTGATAACAACAAAGTCAATTTCATTTTTATCAAACTGTCCAACATAGACATTAGTTTTTCTTCTAAGTAATTCAAGATAAATTATGATTTTTCTAAAATATTACCCATATCAATATTTCTATTACCTAAAATCATTTGTCCTAAAGCCCTAAGTCTGAAACATAATATTTTGATAATGTTGATAAAAATTCTTTACCTTTTATATTATACTATTAACTTCATATATAAGAGTCCCATCAACAAGTCCTTTTACATACTTTTCCAATAGTTTTAGCATCAGTTTTTCTTCCCATTGAGAGTTAAAGTAGTTTGCAATCTTTGATATTGAAGTCAGATTACCAATATTATCAAATATATATTTACAATACTTTCAAAGTCTCATAACATCAGAAATTTTTCATCTTGCTACTATATCTTTTTTAAAAGAACAGAATTATATTCCACTTAAATATTCATATATATTTTTAAATTATTTTTAATTGTAAAGTATAAGGAAAAAGAACTATTTACTATATATTCATTATAATATTGTATAAGAGTTTTTAATATTTTATTTCTTTCTTTTCTAGTTCTTCATATTTTAATCTAGCTGATAATATTCTTTAAAAAGATAAAGGAAGCATTTTTTAATTCAATATAACGTCCACTTAAAAAGGTTTGCAAGTTCACTTGACATAAAATAAGACATTAGAACCTGTTATATATAAATCAACATTATCTTTTATAAAAAGGCTATCTACAACTTTTTCAAATTTATCACATGTTGAATTTCATCTAAGAAAATATAATTTTTATTATCAATCATTTTTAGATTTTTATATATTTCATAAAGTTTTTATAATCAGTGAGTTCTTCATAATCCATATCTTCAAAGATTGATAGATATTATTTGCTTTTTCTCAACTCCATTTTAATTAAATAATCTTTATATATTTCAAAAAGTGAGATTTTCACATCTTCTTACTCACGATACAACCTTTTATTATCTGTTTTATCTTTTTGATTCAATTAAAAATCTAAATATTCTTTTCTATCTATTCTTATCATGTAACACCTCATTTCTTTTTCTAAAATTATATAATCTTTTTTATTAAAAATCCAAATTTTTATGAAATGATAATCCTAAAACTTTTTATTTTTATATTTTTAGAATATAATCTAAAAATAAATATAATTTTAAAAATCTAATGAGTTTTTACTTATTTCTTTTGATAACCTATGATTATACAAATAGGATTTTCACTAAACATCATAGTATAAGATCAACTCTTTTTGCTCTACCAACAGTAACTGTTATAACTTTCGATATCTTTAAAACCTTTTTCTTTTAGTATTTCTAAAGATTTAGATTGAGTTTCAAAAGTAATACAATTGATAACTAGTATAGCTTCATCTTTTGCATAAGTTAAAAAGTGATTTATAATTTCTTCCAATCCACCAGTTGAACCACCAATAAACATTCTATCATAAGCAATATTTGGAATAGCATCAGGTGCTTTACCATGAATTAATTCAAAGTTATCAAGATTAAATTTTTCAGCATTTAGTTTTATAGTATCTAAACCTTTTTCTTCTTTTTCTATTGATAGACTTTTTCCTTGTGGCATATAAGTTGCTGCTTCTATTCCTATTGTTCCTGTTCCTGCTCCAACATCTATTAAAAATTGAGTTTGGTTTTTAACATAAGTTTAGCAATAGAAATTGCTCTTATTTCTTGTTTTTGTCATTGGTAATTCTAGTTTGAGTAAAACTCTTTATCATATATGTGCATATTTATCCTTTCTTTATTAAAAACTATTTACTTTCTACACTACTAATTTATTTTTCTAAAAAATAAATTAAGATTATTTCTATCACTGCAAAAAGTCTTTCTAAACTTTTTGTGATTTTCCAAACTAGTGAGGTGTCACTGTAAAATTATCTAGTTCAAGTAATTTACAATCATTTTTAGGAGGCTCTGTTGTCATAACATCAGTTGCAGCTGAGCAATTATATTATTCTTCAAAGCATAGTATAGATCATCTTCATTTATTATAGGGACCTCTTCCTAGATTTAAAATTATTGCTGATTTCTTCATTTTTTTCATTCTATCCAAATTTATTAAATCTTTTGTTAAATCAGTCAATGGTGTATGAATAGAGAATATATCACATTTTTCTAAGACTTCATCTAAATCTCTATATCTGATTATCTGAATTATCTGTATACTCTCTTCCAGAATTTTTAGCAATCATAACTTTCATTCCAAAACTTTTAGCATATTCTGCTACTTTTTGTCCATATTTCCATATCCTAAGATACCTAAAATTTTATCTTCAGTATCTACATGATAGTAGTCTATCCATATTGATAGAAAGTTTCATTCCATTTATTTTTCTTTTACTTTCTTTGACTTAATTTTTCTACTTTAGTTAATTCATTTTAATAAAATGTCATAGTCAGTTGAGATACTGAATTAGTTGAATAGCCAGCAACATTGGCAATAGATACTCCATGTTCTTTGCTGCAACTAAATCTATATGATTTAAAAAGCCTGTTCCAGTTAATAGAAACTAGTTTTAAATGTGGTGCTTGTTCAAATTCTTTTTACCTAATCTAATTCTATTTAGAATAACAACATCATAGTCTTTTAAGTAACTAGCGACATCATCATCATTTGTAAGATTAAAGCTCTGTATATTCTCCATATTTTGAAAATATTTCTTTTAATTCATAAAGGATCTACTGTATTTCTGTCCAAAAATATATTTTTAGCTTATTTTTCCATAGTTTTTCTCCCTTTCTTTAAAACTAAAAACATTCATATCAAATTTTCTATTTAATTTTTCATAATCCTCAATTTCTAAAATAGTTATTTTTCATTATCATAAGATAAATTTTCTCCAACTCTATAAAGTTAAATTTCTAAGTCCATTGTTATATAGATTTTTAGAAACTTTCATAAGGTTTTGTATATCATCTGTAAGTAAGACTAAACCTGCAATATCTTCATCATTTATGTTTTTAATATAGTCAAATTCTCTACCATGTACACTTGCTAATCTGAAAATTTTGCCAATTTTCTACTAATTTTTGAAAATAAATATTGATAAGATGAGATATTAGGAATGATATTTAGAATATCCTTAGATAAATTTTTTGATAGATAAGGAACTAAACTATAGTAACCTGTATCTCCTGAAACTATAATTGTTATTTTTCTTTTCTATATTTTCTTTTAAATAAGCTATAAAAGCTCAGCTAATTTTCCTAAAATATATATTTCTTGTTTCTCAGAAATAATAGCTTTTTAAATCTGAAAGTTGTCTTGTGCTACCAACTATAATTTCTGCTTCTTTATACATTCAATTCCAGCAGTGAAAGATATTTTTATATTTCCCAGGTCCTAAACCAACCACATTTATTTTTTATTTGATTGCCACATTCACCAACCATTCTTTGATAGTTATCACTTTCTCCAATAGTCTCTCCTTTGAATGAGAATATTGCAGCAGATACCTCTATATCGGCTCTTGCATATTCTTGCATTTTAAAAGGCAACTCTATTTGCAATTAAATGATAAATTTCATTATTTTTCAATATAGTCACAGGCCTCTTCAATAGTATTTGAAAATAAAAATTTTTCTGATTATCTCAGGTTTTTCATCAACAAGGAAAGCACAAAGAGGCCATAGTTTCCATTCTGCCATCTGCAACCCTACTATGAGTGTTAAAAATTCCACCTGCAACTTTAATTGCTTTTGCAATATGTCCTAACATTATTATTTTCTTAAACTCTAATTTCACAGCACTTCTATCATAAAACCAACAAAGTTACTTATAATAATCATTTTGTTCAGTATCTAGTCCAATTTTTGTGCAATGTCTTTCTCCATAGTTACCAAAGGCAAAAAGATAACCCAATCTCTGTTTTTATCTTCTCTCACTAACTTTAAGCTCAGCAAACATAGATTTTTAAGGCATCTTCACTCATAGCCTTAACTATTCCAGTTGTACCCTAGAACTGATATTCCACCTATAACTCCCATTTTAGGATTATATGTTTTTAATGCCTTTGGCTCTACCCTCTGGAATATAGATTGTTATTATAGCCTTTTCATCAATGTCATCTAGAATTTCATTTACAACAGTTGTTATCATTTTTTGTAGGTCCAGGATTGATAGCTGATTTTTCCAATAGCTATTTGTAAACCTTTTTGTTACAAGTCCAACTCCTCTACCACCAATAATTACAAGTTATCATAATAGGCTCCTCTATCAACTTTTTGGAAGTTCTTTTACTAATTGTACCTTAGCACAAATACTTATTCCATTAGTAACATCAGGGTCATCTCCTGCATATTTTTGTATGGCACAACTTGCAAAATTATTTCTAACTCTCAATTTTTGAACTGGTATCTTTTAAATTTGTGTAATTCAATGTAGTTATATCAACTTCAGTGGCTTTTTACCATAAACAAAGTGCTTCTAAAGCAACTTTTTACAGCAGCTGTTGCACAAGTTCCTGTTGTATAACCATTTTTTTAATTCTTTTTCTTCCATTTTTAATCTCTCTCTATTATTTTTTTCTTTTCATATTGGGTCTAAATGAAGTTTTTAAATCAAAACCTTTTACTCAAAGTATTTTATTTCTCATTAGAAACTTCAGGGAAATTTCTTTTTCAGATCTTTTTATTTGATAAAAATTCAACTAGACTTTGCCAGATAAAATCTTCATCAATATATACTCCTAACTTTTGATAAATATGGATTATAAGTAAATTTATAAATATAAAGATATCTACTACTGAGATTCACTAATAAGCTCTATTAAAAATCATTGGTTCATTTAAAATAATATCATCTTTATCTATATCATAAGTCATTAATTTTTTCTATTATAGGATAACAAATCCTCCCAATCACTTCCAAATCTACTGAAAGATATTAAACTTCTTTCCCATCTTTTAAAAAGTAATTTCTTTTTATATTCAAAGGTCATTCAACTTTCTCAAATCATTTTCATATTTTTATATCAAAATGAGTATATACACCATTTTCAGTAGAAAAATAAATGTATTAATTTTTCTCCAATAAAAAGTACTTTTATGAATATTTTTCATCTATAAGTTTTATATCATTTCTTTTAAATTTTTTTATTAAAATCATCTTCTGATATTCTATAATCTATATTTATATTGCTTTATCTTCCCCAATTAAAATTTGAAAATATTCACAATAAGTTTTTCTAGTATAGACTAATTTTTCATCTACTCCATATTTTTGCAACTTTGTAATCATAAAAATCTTTTAAATTTACTAATTATCTTCATATATCCCCCTTATGCTTCTTTTTCATATTAGGGTCTAAACGAAGTTTTAAATCAAAACCTTTACTTAATATTTATTCTCATTTGAAACCTCAGGTGCAATTTCTTCTCACTTCTTTTATTAGATAAAAACTTCAACTAGACTTTGCCAGATAAAATCTTCATCAATATATACTCCCATCTGTGATAAATTAGGATTATAAGTAAATTTATATAGAGGAGGGAAATATTGTCTCCTAGACGTCCCATCATTATATTCACCAATATACTCTATTAAAAAGATTGGTGCATTTAAAATAATATCGTCTGAAGGATATCAGTATTAACACGTATTAATCTGTTTCTATCATAGAAAATAAATTAGGCCAAAAGAAGTGGAAATGCCGAAAAATATCGAATTTCTTATCATCATTAAAAATTATTGTTTTTTGATTCTACACAACCATAAGGTTTTTCTATATCTTTTCGATTTTTTATATCCAAATGAGTATATACCCCATTTTCAGTAAAAATAAGTGTATTACTTTTTCTCCAATAACAAAAATTTTTATGGTACTTAGTAATTTCAGAATACTCAACATTTTTTCTTTAAATTTTTATTAAACTCTTCTTCTGAAAATCTATATTCTTTTCTTAGATGACTATAGAAATTAGAAAATACTCACAATAAGTTTTTCTAGTATAAAACTAATTTCTCATCCATTCCATATTTTGCAACTTTATAGTCATAAAAATCTTTAAATTTACTAATTATCTTCATATATCCCCCTTATAGCTTCTTCTTCATATTAGGTCTAAATGAAGTCTTTAAATCAAAACCTTTACTAAGTATTTTTATTTTCATTAGAAACTTCAGAGAAATTTCTTTTCACTTCTCTTATTAGATAAAAACTCAACTAGACTTTGCCAGATAAAATCTTCATCATATATATTCCCATTTGAGATAAGTTTGGGTTATAAATGATTTTATAAATAGCATTATTAGATCTTGCAATTTTTCTATCAACTTTACCTATATATTCTATTAAAAAGCATTGGCTCATTAAACAGAATATCATTTTCAAATATATTTATATGAGATAATAATTTTTCTATCATAAGCAAAAAAATCATTCCAAACATATCTAAAGGCTGTATAAATTTCAAATTCTTTTCCATCATTAAAAATAATTTTTGATGTTTTTATAAGAATACCAATATTTATATGGTTCTTCCAACTCTTCAAGTTTTTATATCAAAAGGAATAAATCCCGTTTTCAGTAAAAATAAGTGTAATAATTTTTCTCCAACAATAAGTATTTTTATAGTAATTAGCTCCTTTAAAATATTCAATATCTTCTTTTTAGATTTTTATTAAAATCATCTTCTGAAATTCTACTATTTTCTTTTATAGTAAAAATTATGAAAAATATTCACAATAAAGTTTTTCTAGTGTAAACTAATTTTTTCATCTACTCATATTTTTGCAACTTTATAGTCATAAAAATCTCTAAATTTACTAATTATCTTCATATATCCCCCTTATGCTTCTTCTTCATATAGGTCTAAATGAAGTCTTTTAAATCAAAACCTTTACTAAGTATTTTTATTTTTCATTAGAAACTTCAGGAGAAATTTCTTTTTCACTTCTCTTATTAGATAAAAAACTCAACTAGACTTTTTGCCAGACAAAATCTTCATCAATATATATTCCCATTTGAGATAAGTTTAGGGTTATAAGTCTTTTTATAAACTGATGTAGATCTTCTGTTATCGTGGTCTGTAACATTTTCTAAAAATTCTATTAAAACTATAGGTTCATTAAAAAGTTATTTTTCTTCATCTATATCGAAAAATCTTTTTTATTTTTATAAAAATTATAAAAAGTTTTTCTATTCATTTTTAACAAATCATATAAATCTATATTAATAAATGAATTAACAAAATAGTATTTCCATCTAAAAAGTTATTTCAGAATCTTTCATATAATAAGAAAAGTTCTTTACTCTTACATTAGAGTTTTTAGCTTTCAATAGCTCTATATCTTCTAAATCAAATTGTGTATATAATTTTTCTTCAGTTTTTAAATATAAGAACAATTTTATCTCCACAAAAAGAATTTTGTTATTATAGTCTGGTTGTGTTTTATTTATGAAAATAATCTAGGAGAATTTCTAAAATTTTTAGTAACTCTAGTATAAACTAATTTCTCATCCACTCCATATTTTTGCTACTTTGTAATCATAAAAATCTTTAAATTTACTAATTATCTTCTATATCCCCCTTATGCTTCTTTTTCATATTAGGTCTAAATGAAGTCTTTAAATCAAAACCTTTACTCAAAGTATTTTTATCTTTCATTAGAAACTCTGGGAAATTTCTTTTTCACTTCTCTTTATTAGATAAAAATTCAACTAGACTTTGCCAGACAAAATCTTCATCAATGATATACTCCCATTTGAGATAAATTTGGGTTGTAAGTAAATTTATACAGAGGACAGTGATATTTTAACATATTTTTTATTATAAGACTTACCAATAATATTCAATTAAAAATCATTGGTTCATTTAAAAATAATATCACTTTTATCTATTCTCATAGAAGCATACAATCTTTTTCTATCATAAGAAAAATAGTCCCTATCATCCAAAATCTAGTGGTAAAATCTCAAAATTTCTTTCCATCATTTAAAAAGTAATTTCTTTTTGATATCCAGTAGCTTTAGATATGTTCCTTTTGAAACATCAAGTATTCTTTGCATCAAAATGAGTATATATACCATTTTCAGTAAAAAAATAAATGTATTAATTTCTCTCCAAGAATAAGTATTTTATGAAATATTAATTTTCATCAAAAACTATTCATAGTTCTCTTTTTAAATTTTTGTTAAAATTTATCTTCTGAAATTCTGTAATCTGTATCAATATGTATATAGTCATCTATAATCAAGACTTTCAAGTACTCACAATAAGTTTTTTTCTAGTATAAACTAATTTTTTTCATCCACTCCATATTTTGACTACTTTGTAATCATAAAAATCTTTAAATTTACTAATTATCTTCATATATCCCCCTTATGCTTCTTCTTCATATTAGGTCTAAAATGAAGTCTTTAAATCAAAACCTTTACTAAGTATTTTTATTTTTCATTAGAAACTTCGGGGAAATTTCTTTTTCACTTCTCTTATTAGATAAAAATTCAACTAGACTTTTGCCAGATAAAATCTTCATCAATGTATACTCCCATCTGTGATAAAATTAGGATTATAAGTAAACTTATATACTGAATTATCGTATCTTACAATTTTTCTATCAATACCACCAATATATTCTACTAAAATTATTGGCTCATTAAAAAGAACTTCCTCTTTTGAAATATTTAGATATGATAGAAATCTTTTTCTATCATAATTAAAAAATCATCCCATAATTCGTTAAAAAGTTATATGAATCTCAAATTTTTTCCATCATTAAAAAGTAATTTCTTTTGTAGCATCATAATAAAGTCAGTATTTGTATATAGTTTTCTCCACCTATATCTTTAGGATTTTTGATATCAAAATGAGTATATACACCATCTTCTGTAAAAATAAATGTATCTATTTTTTCTCCAACAATAAAGTATCTTGTTGTGATTAGTTTTTATTAAAGAATTTAATATGTTCTTTTAAAATATTTATCAAAATCTTCTACTGAAACTTTTTCATGAACATTTTTATTGAATTTAGTATTGAAATCTGATCTTATAGTAGTCACAATAAGTTTTTTTCTGTATAAACTAATTTTTCATCTACTCCATATTTTGTTACTTTATAATCGTAAAAATCTTTAAATTTACTAATTATTTTTCATTTTTCTCCTTTAATTTATAGGAGTTTATGCGTGAAAACCTTCTCTTTTTATATATTTGGTAGATAATTCCATGAAGTATAGCAACACCTATTGTGCTTTCCACTTTTCTACCATTTATTGTGATATATGGAATACCTAATTTTTGAATTCTTCTTTTGATTCTGCTGCTCCAACAAAACCAACAGGAACTCCTATAACTAAAGGCAGGTTTTTCTATCTCACCATTTTCTATCATTTCTTTTTAATTGATATAGTGCAGTAGGTGCATTTCCTAAAATAAATATTTTTGTTTCAGGGTCTTTTTCCTGCTTTTCTCATTCCAACTATAGAACAGAGTAAGTCCTTCTTTTTAGCTTCTTCAATTACTTCTTTATCAGAAACTAAACAATAAGCAGAACAGTTATATTTAGATAAGGCTGGGTTTACTAAGCCCATTCACTATCATATTTGTATCACAATAAATTTTTGCAACCTTTTTCTAAGGCTTTTTAATCCACTTTCTATAGCATTATTTTGAAATTCTATTAAATCTGCATATTCAAAATCTGCTGAAGTATAATTATTCTTTTAACTATAGGCATTTCACTTTCAGAGAATTTTTCACTTTATCTCCTAATTCTTCTTCAATAATTTCAAAACTTCTTTTTTCTATATCTCCCTGGTACTTTTATATAACTCATCGTCATCACTCCATTTCATTCTTCTTATTATTTTTATATATTTTTCTTGCTTTGTATTCTCCAACAGCCACTAAAAGATTTTTCTTTGACTAAACTATTTAAAAATCTTCTTGCTGCAGCTTCTGAGATACCTAACAAGCTTTGTGCCTCTTTATTGCTAATAGAATCATTTTTGACCTAAATATTTCATAAAGTAATTTTACTCTTTCTTTATTTTTATCGGTCATTTTATCAATCGCTTTATCAGTCATTTTTGTGTTTCAACTAATTCTATTAAAGTTTCTTTTTATAATTTCTAACATAAATAAAAATAAATTCAGTGGACTCACCATCTTTATTTGAATTTATGTGCTATATAATATTCTTTTGATATTTTTGTACTAGACTTTCTATTGGTAACAAACACTTTTTCCACTTAGAAAGAATCAAAAGCTATGCCATAGTCTTCCTATTCTACCATTTCCATCTTGGAATGGATGAATAAATTCAAACTCATAATGGAAAACTGCTGCTTTTTATCAAAGGATGTTCCTTACTATTTTTAAGCCACAAAAATAAATTATTTATTAGTTCAGGAATATATTCTGGTAAAGTTCCCTATGTATTAATTTATCACCTTGATATACTCCAGCATTTTTACTTCTAAATCTTCCACTTTCTTTTATTAATTCACTTGTCATTATTTTATTAAATGTGTTAGAACACTCGTGGCTCTAGCACTCGTTAAGTGTTAGTCGTGAGACAAGTACTCGTAGAGGGTATGAATAACACCAACATTGAAAAATGTTGCACTAAAAATTTGCAATTTTACTAGTTTAGTGTATAATATATTTAGAACATTAGCAACTGAATATGGAGTTAAGACTAGTAAACAGTAGCCTTGTAAAAATATTCACTGTTCTGTATAGTTGTTCTTTTTAAATATAATATACAGATAAAAAGTAGCTGATGTAGATGCAAGTCTTATCCAGTAGTGGCTATCGTGGACTAGCCAAAAGAATAAGGGTTTTTAAAACCAAACTTCTTGAAGATAACTTACTTTTTCAGTTATCTTATGAAGCTCTCGACTCTACACTCGTAGGGTGTTAGTCGTGAGTAGTTCACGTGCTAACAATAAATCTTTCATTGAGTTTTCATTGAGCTCCTCAAATCTTTCATATATTTCATAACATTTTGAACTTCTTTTATATCTTTAGAGGAGCTAAACTCTTTTTCCATTTATTACATCAGTAACTTGCTCAGAGGGTCAGAGTATTTTGCTCTATGGCAAGAAGAATAAATCGTTTTAATTCTATTTTTCTTCTTAAAGTTAAATTTTTCAAATTCTTTCTCTGCACTTATTTTTCCAACAAGCTCTCCAATTTCATATACTAAATTAAGTATATCATTTTGTAATTTTAAAAGGTGGTGAAAGTTCTTTTTCATTAAAATAGCTCCTCTAATAATTTGTAACTTCCAAAAAGTGTATATGGGTAGCCAACTACATATTTTTTTCATGGAATATACATTCCCAATTTCTTCCATCTTTTTAAACAGCTTTAAATTCTCTTGTATCTTCAATACAGTTTTTAATTTTTGAATAGTGGAACTCATGTCCTTTAGCAACTTCAATATCATTTTTATCTCTTATAGATATATAACCAAATCTTGAGATATCAATCTATTATTCATAACTACAGTACAAGGAACAAGCCACACATTTGATGAGAGTTTCATCTTTTTGTTCTATGGCACAGCTCAAATACATAAAGCCTCCACATTCAGCTAGAATCATTTTTACCTTGTTCATAATTTTCTTTAATTGACTCTATCATTTCTTTGTTGTTGATAATTTCTCTGCAAAGTTTTTCAGGGTATACCTCCTCTAAATATATTGCATCACAATCAGGAACTTTTTATCTTTTATAGGTGAGAAATATGTCATTCTAAATCCCATATATTCCAAAAATTCTATATTATCATTATAGTAAAATGAAAAAGCTCTATCTCTTGCTATAGCAATAACTTTTCCATATGTTTATCTTTTAAAAGCAGATAGGTATAAAGGATATTCAATCTCATCTTTATCTATATTGATTGTTCTAGTTTCTTCAGTAGCGATTTTTTCTAAAGCTTCTAAATCTATATTTTTAAAACAAGATTTTTAGAATAAATAATTTATCTTAAAGTCTTCCACTTCATCAGCTTGTAAAAAGTCCTAAATGTCTACTTGAAATATTTAAAGGCTTCATTTTTCTATAAAACCTAGGCACTTAACAGAGTGTATTTCTCAATAGCTACTTTAAATATAGCATAAGTTTTTCACTTGAAACCTTATTTATTATAACACCAGCTATATTAACTCTGGGGTCAAGCATCTTATATCCTAAAAATTTGTGCTGCTATACTGTACTTTTCCTACACCATCTACAACCAAAATAACAGGTATACCTAAGATCTTTGCTACATGTGCTGAGCTATTGTTATCTAGAATTATCTATACATCATATAGCCCCATACACACCTTCAACTATTGATATATCCTTATGGTGTTTATAGAAACTATATCTTACTCCTTGTTCTCCCATCATATATAGATCTAAATTATAACTTTTATTATTTGTAATAAATTCGTGAAAACCTGAATCTATATAGTCAGTCAACTTTTAAACGGTGATACATTGGCAAAGGCTGACATCAAAGCCATAGATATAGTTGTCTTTCCAATACCACTAACTACCAGCAAGCATAAATGCTTTTCATTTTTCTCCTCCTTCTAATTTGTATTTCTCGAGTGATTATTTTATATCCCCTATACTCCATAATATCTGCTAAAGCTTCCAATACTTTTATGTTTTGATTCTCTATCTTTTATTACAAGTCTGACAAAGTGATAATCTAAAAATTTAAAAATTTGAAGCATCTCTTATCAGTATATCTATCATTTTATCTCTTAAAACTTGCTGAACTGATATTCTGTATTTTTAATAAAATGAAAGTTACATTCTGTCTTATATGCTTTTTAGATATTGAAATTCATTTAATTCTTTATACATAAATTTCCTTTTCTTCTAAAATCCACTTTTCAGATTTTTCAATATATTCTGTCATCAAGCATAACAAGACCTGCAAGATTTGCAAAAAGTATTCACAGTCCAAGGTTCTTTTTCATCCCACATCTTATTTAAAATCTCTTCATCGAAAGCCTATTCCATAACCTAGTCTAAGTCCAGGTATGGCAAAAAAATTTTGTGAAGAGCTCTCATGATGAAAAATACTTTTTATTTCTAAATAAAGAAACAGTTTTTCATACCAATTTTCTATGAATTCTATAAAGGCTTCATCTACAAAAATTTTAGTATTTTTATTTTTCTAGCTTCTACTACTTTCCTTTTATGTCTTCCAATTTGATAAATTGTCCTGTTGGATTATTTTGGATTACAGAATAGTAATAAATCATAGTTATTAGCTTCAATTTCTTTTTAAATTCTCAATGTTAGGGTAAAATTGTCACTTTCTTTTAATTCAAAATAATTTATCTCTGCTGAAACAGATTTTCAAAAGCTCTTTCATACTCAGCAAAACAAAGGATGCAAGTATTAAAACCTTTTTTTGGTTTCAAAGCCTTAAGATACAAAAATAAGATTTCTGTGCTCCATTTCCAACAATGATATTATTCAAAATCTAATGAATTAAATTCTGCTGTCTTAACTGAACCTCCCACGACTGACACCCTACGAGTGCTAGAGTCGCAGGGTTCTTGGGTGATGAGTTGCTTCTGCTAGCCAACTAAATTTACCAAGCTATCCCCATAGTTCCTACGGTTCATATATTGTATGTTTAAGCACTTATACCCTAATATCTTTAGTCCTTCTTTTAATATGTTTTTGGCTGCATTCATATCTCTAGTATGTACAGCTCCACATACTGGACAAGTCCATTCTCACACTTAAATCTTTACTTCTTCATTTCTATATCACAACAATTACATATTTGACTACTTGCAAAAATTTATCTACTCTTACTATTGTTTTCCATGCCATTTCGCTTTATAACTTAGTATTCTATTAAATTCACTCCATGATACATCTACAATATTTCTTGCTAATTTATGATTTTTACCATATTTTTACTTGTAAATCTTCAATACAGATAATATCATACTCTTTTTATTAGCATTGTTGATAACTTTTTGCAAAAATCTTCTCTTTGATTTGATATCTTTTCAAATAATCTTTTCTACTTTTATTCTAGCTTTATTCTATTTGAACTACCCTTTGGTTTTTCGTGATAGTTTTTCTTTGTAATATCAGCTGGTTTATTCAAAAGATTTTTGTAAATATTTTTGGATTTTCTTGAGATTTCATCACTGGTAAGCGCAAAGTCCTTTATACCTAAATCTGTTCAACATTCTTGTTGTACTTTCTAATTTTCTACTTCACATCAGTACAACATAAAGATATATAATATTTTCCACTAGAGTACTTGTGTTATTGTTGCATTTATTATTACTTCCTTGTGGTTTTATTTTATCTCTTATTTTTAATCTTCCTAACTTTAGGTACTTTTATCCATTTATCTAAAAACTCTATATTATTATTTGCATAATTGGTTCTATATGATTTTCTATTATCTTTCTTGAGATTTAAACTTTGGATAACACTTCCACTAAAAAGTTCTTATATGCTTATCTAAATCTTTTAAAGAATTTTTGTAAAGAAAATTTATCTACATCTTTTAACCATTCTTTCTCTTGTTTTAAAACTGTTATTCTTTACTCACTCACTATATGAAATAGATTTTTCTCTTTGTTATATAGCTCTTGTTTTCAAAGCCTAAAAATGATTATAGACATATCTTACACAACCAAAAGTACAATTTAATATTGCTATTTGAGTTTTAGTTGGATAAAAATCTAAACTTACTAGCTTTTCCATGCGATTTTCACCTCCATTTACTTATATAGTATACTACTTTTTATACTATAAAGTAAATGAAAAATAAAAATTTTTCTAAATATATGAACCTAAAAACTGACTCAGTCGTTTTGAGGTTGTCGTTCACATAAGTACGCTTCCACTTATGCAGTTCTCTTATGAACTTCTTAATATTTCTATTAGCATCAGACTATATCTTATCCCACAGCTCTATCTGTTTGGGTCTACCACTTCCACTAGCTTTAGTGTACTTCCCTCAGGAGGAATAGTCGTTGAACCTTACCTTTCGGTCTTGGCTGCTGATTGCCCATTTTTAGCCTTTCCCAAATCTTTGATTTGGGTATTACAACAACTACTTAGGATTTAACCTATGTCATCTAGTATATTTTTCTGCTTTCGCCACTTTCACATTTGTACCATATTATTTAGGTACTATGTTGTAGTTATACTAGCTTTAGGGTTTCCAGCAATTCAGGTAGTATTGGATGGCTTTTTAAGTTGCTATCTCTACATACTATTTCTATATATGCTGACTATATAGTGGTCTAACTCATGAGCTGACACCCTACAGGTGCTAGAGTCACAAGTGTGCGACCATATTTTTAATCAATATAATAAGGATCAGGATAATTTACTAACTTATCAAAACTCTCTTTTGCTATATTTATAAATTTTTGAGGTACACCTAGTGGGTTGATATTTGAACTATAATCTAAAATATCATTTTTACCTTCTCTTTTGAAATTTATAATATTGCCTCCATGTAAATCTTTAGTCATCTCAATTTTTATTTAATCATTACCTTTTTAATTATACAAAATTCAT
>BNJU01001467.1_pt1 | contig 67766 bp, 73 predicted proteins | sample 8539281 | NCBI WGS metagenome assembly BNJU01 (sample SAMD00202456, study PRJDB9452) | human saliva metagenome | isolation source: human saliva | place: Japan
GACGCGCGCCTCGGCAAGATGGACCGTCGGTTCGTCATCGGCCTGGTCCTCATCATCGCGTCCGTGATCAGGTCTGGTGCTCTCAGCGGCCTCGGGAGGAAGGTTGCGTCTACGCCGCGACGACGACTATCGCCCTGGGGAATCCCTCACCGCGGACAATGTCCCGAGGTTGTCCCCGCGTCGACCGACGTCTACGTTCTAATGTCGGAGGCTCCTGCGGGGTCCGTCGCGCACTGGCAGATTACCCCCGGCCAGATCGTCGCGCACGGATCTGGTTTAGGGGACAGTGGAACAGCGTACAGACACGTTGCGCGTACGGGTCACGGTAGCTGGGCTGCCGGATGGCGTCGTGGACGGAACGTGATCCGGCTGTATATCCCCGCGCGCACGGTGGACAGCCGGCAATCAGGCGTGACATCGAGGGACCTTCACCCGTCCGCCGAATCGAGGCCTCGTCCCAGTCTCGGCGTGGTCAGCGGATCGAGATCCGCGAATGCCCAACCATTCCGGTCCTCCTCGTGCGCAGTCTTCTGGACCGACGAGCTGGCAGCAGTCCGTGGGGCACCGTGAGCCCGTCCGCGTCGTTATCCCCGCGATCAATACCAGCTGAGGAAAATCTCATCCAGGCGATCCAGGCCGATCGGAGTCCCGTTATCGTCCGCGCCGCGCTGATTTGGCTGAGGTTGTTGCCGCGGCTCGCGCCGGCCCTCGCCGACCTTGCGGTCATCGACGGATCCGACCCGACCGACGATCGAGACTGCTGAACGTTGCAGTTTGCGGAATGGTCGCTGCCCCTCGCGCCCCATCACGAGCGGCCTCCCGCCTCATCGTTCCGGGGTCGCGCCGGTCGCCGCGCCCGCAGCCCCTGACCAGGTCGTCAACTCTCCCATCGCGGCGACGCGCACGCGCCGCTCGACCCCGCCGCGGCCTCATCCGCGCCCCCGCCGCCCCTCCGCCCTCCGCCCCGGCGTGCTACCGTCTGGCATCCGCGCCCGGGCACGACCTCGCTCGTCGGCATCGCGACGAAACCGCCCACGGCCCACCTCGTCGATGCGGATACCGCCAACCTGACGATCGCGCACCTGCTGGCCTGTCCATGCGTCGGGTCTGTCCACCTTGGCGCGGATCACCCGCGTGGCCTTATCACGCCCGCGGACACGTCAGCAGCCGTCATGCGCTCCGAAACCCGCATCATCACGGGCCTCGTGACGCACCGCTGGCGCGAAGTGAGCAACCCGGAGCATCGAAATCGATCGTCGGGGCCCTGCGTCTGAGCGCCCGCCACTGCGCGTCGTTGATGTCGCGTCGACCTCGCTGGAAAAGGCCCGTCGCGTGGCCAACCGCGACGATGCCGCGCTCGGGTGCGCTCGAGCGCGCCGACCGGCTTCGCATCGTCGCGCGCGGGACATCGTCGGCATCAACCGCTTCCTGGCGCGTGGCGAGTGAGCATGAGCGCATCATTCCGGTCGATGCATCGTCAACCGCGTAGCACGTACGCGATCGGCCTTCGGCACCGTGCCCATCCTTGGCTAGCGCGCCGCGACTCGGTGCCGGCATGCGCGCGCACTGCGTCTCTCCACGTCGTCTCGATGATGACGCGGCGTCGGGCGGGCTCGCGAGGCGTAAGCGCTCTGGCGAGAAACGCACGCGTTGCGCCGCTTCCGGACGCGCTGCAGGCTGGCTGTCGAGCGGTGGGTGCCCAGCACTGCGACCATGCGCGTCTACGTTCCCGCCGTCCCGGCCCAGACCTGTCCGTCCCGCCGCCGCCCGTGCGCAGCGGCGTCCGTGTGTGCCTGAGGCTGCGGCGAGCGGCGGCGACAGCCGAGGTCTCCCGAGGATGCGACGCCATCACCGAGGCGGCGTGTTCCTCGACTCGCGCGCGAGACGGCGGGGGCGGGCTGGCGCGCGTCGTCCTCCTGCGTCGTCGACACCCCGACCTCGACGACGCTGACCCCGGCGAGCAGAGATCGAACTCGCACATCTCGAGGCGGCGGCCTCGAATACACCTGGTCGGACGTGGCCGCCATCCCTCGCCGACCTGCTCGACGCCTCGCCCGCGGTTCAGGCCGTCCTGAGCGCTGACACCAGGAGACGCTGACGAGTGCCGTAGCCGCCCTGTGGGAGTCCCTCCGGCGTGGTTCGACCGCTCCGAGCGCCCCGCCGTCCTGGCTCCCCGCACCAGGGCTGACGCTACGCGCGCACGCTGAGGGTCGACTCCCTCCGGCATGGGGCCGAACCTGGATCTGGTCCGATCTGGTCGCCATCTCTTCGACGTGCGAGATGACGCCGACCGTCGGCCCAGCGCGCAGCGCCTGAGCTGCTGCCATGACCAGGCTCAGCGGTGCGAATCCATGAGCCGAAGCCCTCATCGATGAACATCGCGCAGCTCGACGCCACCGGCCTCGGCTGAGACGACGTCCGCGAGGCCGAGCGCCAGCGCGAGGGACGTGTGAACGTTTCCCCGCCCGACAGCGTGCGCGGGCTGCGCAGCGCGTCCGTGTCGTGATCGATGATCGCCAGGCCGAGGCCGGACTTGCGCGAGGCGGTGCCGTCGTCGGGGACGGACACGAGCCCGTAGCGGTCCCGACGATTGCCGCCAGGCGCGGGTTGCGGCCGCCAGCACCTCCTCCAGGCGCGCGATGAGCACCCACGCCGACAGGGGCAGTGGAGGCCAGGTTTCTCGGGCCGGACGCGGCAGCGCGATGTCTGCGAGGCGGCGGATGGGGCTGGCCTGTCTCCCGGGCGCGCAGAGCGCCGCAACGCCTCTTCGAGCGAGGCACGGGCGGCGTCCAGCTGAGCGCAGTGCTGCTTTCGAGAATGCCTGAGGCCGGGAGTTGCAGCGGCGTCCTCCTCGGCCTTGCGCGGCCTGGTGAGCCTCGAGGTCCGGCGGGGCGCGACGCCGCGCGGGTGTGGCGCCGACGCGCTTCGCGCGCCGCGAAGAGTCGCCTTCGCGTCGCGGCTCGCGCGCCTGGAGAGCCTCGACCGGAGGAGGCAGGAGGTCGCCACGTGTCCGCTCGAGGCCCTGTTCCTCGGCGGCATCCGGCAGGCGCGCGGCTCGCCACGTGGCGGCGCGGCAGTCCCGAATCGGCGCAGGCCCGGCCAGGAGCTGCCGCCCGGCGTGCGCGCTCATCCAGGATAGCCGCGCGAGCTCTCGTGCGGAGCGAAATGGCGCGCTGAGCCCTCCCACCAAGCGCGGCAGAGCTGGATTCGCGCCCAGGAGGAGGGAGACGCGGCTGCCCCGCGGGGCGCTCGGAGGATCCGTGAGGCCACGAGGCGGGCGCGCCCGCGCGAGTGCCGCCTCGATCTCGGTGATCCAGTGGGCTGAGAGCCTCGAGCTGCAACGAGTCGCGCCCGATCCCGCCGGTCTCAGAGTCTGGAGTGCCACTCTGCTGAGGCTGGGCGATGACGGCGTACGAGGTCCTGGTGGCGCGCCTGCGCATCCGCAGCGCGGGCCTCCGCGTCTCGCGCCTGGTCGAGCTCGCGACCGCCGCGCGTGATCTCCCGTCCGCGGCCGGTGCTGGATTGAGGGTGAGCGGTGAGCCGCACACGGACAGGGCATGTCCCTCGAGTTCGCGTGCGAGCGCCGATGCGCTCTGCGCGATCCACAGGTCGTGGCCGTCAGCCGCTGCGTACTGCGAGCCTGCGGCGACCGTGGCCTCCCGCAGCTCGTCCGATGCTCCGAGTGAGGGCTGAGCGCAGGTCCGCCTGCATGGAGGCATCCAGGCGCTCGTTGATGGCGCGCAGCGCGACGCGGCCTCGGGCAGCGTGTCGGCGTCCGCTCAGCATGGAGGCGCAGGGGTCCGGAGGCCCTGCCTGATGCGCGTGGGCAACGCCTCGCGCTCGGCTCGATCGACGCGATGCGCGCCAGACGCCCGCTTTCGGGCGCTGGGAGCGCAGCGACTGATCTGCAGCGGGCGTGCCTGGCAGCGAACGTTCGACGGCCAGGCGCCTCGAGAGGCCGCGCGTGCGCGTCGCCTCGTCGCGCAGATCCTGCGCCCTGCTCGCCGAGAGCGGCCACGCCCGGGGGTCAAGGAGTGGAATCGATGGAACTCGTTCTCCGAGGGCGGAGACAGGGCTGCGACCCGGTCTCCCCTGCAGCCCAGACGAGCGCGCGCCGAGGCCTCGGCCGCGTCGAGGGAGCTGACGCCGCGCCCGGTGCGTGGGCCCTGCCTGCGAGCTCACGGTCGGATGCGATTAGCCTCCGGACGCGGTCAACTCAGCGAGCGTCGCGCCCGACGCGCCGCGTAATCCGCCTGGGCCTCAGCCAGGCACGCCCCTCGACAGAGCACGGAGCGTCCCGCGCGGTTGCCGTGGCCGCCTCGGCAACGCGTGAGGGTCTCGCGTGCGCCCTGCGTGCGCGTTCGCATGCGTCTCGGCCCAGCGCGTCACGGCGCTGGAACTCCTCCGCGCCCGCATCCAGCTGATCGGCCTCGGCGGCGGCTGAGCGCCTCGCGCGCCGTGCATCCGTGCACGTCCTCGCTCAGGGCCTCATTCAGCGCCCGAACGCGCTCGAAAGCGCCGATGGCAGCCACACGCCGCTCGATGCCGCGCTTCGACGAGGCGGCAGCATCGACGAGGGCCTTCGTGAAATCCACGCAGATCTGTGTGTCGAAAATGTCGCGGCATGATCTGCTCGCGAGCATCCGACGTGGCGTTGAGGAACTGGAGAACCCATACGCGGGAGCACGATCGTCTGCAGGAACTGGTCCTGATCCAGGCCCACGATGCGCGGAATTCAAAGCCCACGTCGCGGGGACCCGACGCGATCGGCTCCACCGTACGCCACCCGTCCGGCGCGTCCCGGATCCTCCACGACCCGCGTGAGCGTCGACTTCGAATTGCGCTGAGACTTCTGCCCGCCGGGGTGTAGGCGGGGTGCGCGTCACCCGGCAGATGCCCGGTCGCCACTCGAACACCAGGTCCGCCTCCGACGGATCCGAATCTGTGATGTGGTTGGATCGCAGGCGGTCCTTCGACGCATCCTTCGTGCGCGCCACGTCCCCTCGTACAGGGCGAAGGTAATCGCGTCGATGAGCGTGGACTTGCCCGCGCCCGTCGGCCCGTCCAGGAGGAACAAGCCTGAGTCCCTCGAAGGCCGAAAAGTCGACCGTGTCTCACCCGCGAAGGGGCCGATGCCCGTGATACGCAGCCACCGAATCTTCACCGTATGTCCTTTCCTCGAAGTTGCGCCCACACGTCCAGGGCCAGCTCGCGCTCCTGAACGTTTAGCGCCCGCCCGCCCACGGCCTCGTAAACTCCTCCGTGACCTCGCGCGATCGCGGACGCGCGTACGGTCATCGCGGAGCGAGCGTGGGGGCCTGGGAGGGCTGGTGAACGACGACGAGAGCGTGCGGCAGACCTCTCGGATGCAGGCGGCACCATGCGCTCGGGGCGAGCGTCATCCGGACCGTGATCGACACGTACGAGGCCGTGGTGGCCTCGTCGGGATCCGCGAGCAGCTCATCCATGGTTCCCTCGAGTACCGCGATGCCCCGCAGCGTCGGGATGGGCACCACCGATGTTGGTCACCGAGGTGGCGTCCGTACGTCACGAGCGTGATCGACTTGGTGGCCCCTGGCCCGGAGAAGGAATACGCGATGGGGAGCCCGCGTATCGGATTGGAACCGTAGCTCCTGAAATGTCCTGCGGGCGGTGGTGTCCCGGCCGCCACGTGAGTCCAGGCTGGGCCGAGCGCTCCTCGTCCCCGAGCGTGTCGAACAGGTCCGCCGACACGGAGGGCACGCCGCCCACCTGATGTCGCGCCTGAGTCCGAGGACTGGGCGCCCTGTCACGAAGGCGTGCGGCATCGCGATGGCCGGGCGTCGTCGCCTGCGCCCTCGCCGAGCCGAAAGGTCCGCGCGCACCCGGCGCAGGGCAGCCGCCAGAACCGCCTGGTGGGAGCGGGGCAGGGGAGCGGGCAGGTCGTCCCTCGCCCTGCGCAGGCAGGTCCGACAGGCTCTGGCGCACGAGGTCGGGCTCAGGTAGGGGCATCGGGTACACGAGGGCACCGGCCTCGACCGGCGTGCCGATCGCCTCGGGGTCCGTCACCACGTGCAGCGAGGGGGCCAGCATGTCGGCGAAAAGCCCCAGGCGCGCGGCCCCATCGTGGTTTCCCGACGTCAGGATGACCGTCGTGATCTCCGTCAGCTCGCGCAGGGCGCGGCGCATCCGCGCGAGCGCATCCACGGGCGGGACCGCGCGGTCGAACACGTCGCCCGAAATGAGCACGGCATCCACGCCGCGCTCACGCACCAGGGCAACCAGCCACTGATGAACGCGTCCGCGCTGTCGCCCAGGGATCAGCGCCGTGCAGCGTGCGTCCCCAGGTGCCAGTCGAGGTGTGCAGAATCAACATGCTCCCAGTGTGGCAGAGCCCGCCCACATCTGCGTCCGTCACACACGCTTGAAGGCGGACACCTCTGCATGCGCGCAGGTAGTCGATAGCATGGTGGCAGCGACCAAGCCCTTCCTCATGCTGACTCGCGCGCGACGACGGCCCCGTCCTGGCCGCAGAGACCGCCGACCCTGCCCTGTTTCTCGGGACTCACCCCCCGACCAGGTTCGCCAGGTGCGCATGGAGAGGGAGCTGCCCGACCTCGACCTCTCCGAGTACTCGGGTGCGTTTATCTGCGGGTCCCCGTGGGATGCGAACGCCGACGACCACCTGAAGGAAGAACGCCAGGTGCGCGCCGAGGCCTGGCTGCGCTCCTTCTACGACCGGGCGCTCGGCGAGTCCTTCCCGATCCTGGGACTGTGCTACGGACTTGGGACCCTCACCCTGCACCTGGGCGGCGTCATTGACACCCATCACGGCGAGGAAATCAGCGGCATCGCGCTGACGAAGACCGACGCCGGGGCGCGAGGATCTCCTGAGGGCACGCCCGACCGCTTCCACTCCTACGTCGGCCACCACGAGGCCGTGCGCGAGCTGGCCCCGGGCATGCAGGTCCTCCTGGCCGGGGACGACACCCCGATCCAGATGGTGCGCGTGGGCGAGGCCGCGTGGGCGACCCAGTTCCACCCCGAGATGGACCTCGAGGGCGTTAACGTGCGCATCGACCAGTACGCGGGCCGCTACTACCCGGTCGAGAAGGCCGAGGCGATCCGCGCCCAGGTTGCGACCGTGGACACGGATCCCTCGCGCCTCGTGCTCCAAAACTCGTGCGCCGCTTCCAGCGCTGACCCCGCCCGAGCGGTTGAGGCCGCTGCGCGGGTGCCGCTCAACGGGCCGGGGGAATGAGCCCGCGTCGGCGCGCCCGCTCCCTGGAGACCAGGAGAATAGTAAAGAAGCAGAAGGCCACAAGCCCCGCGCCCATGGCGACGTTCCATGGCATGTTGTAGGGGTCGGGGCGGACTCCGTGGTCCGTGACGTCACCGACGATGACAGCGGCGGTACTTACGAGGGAACAAGCCATCACCACCACTTGCAGGCCCGAAGTGCCCGGTGTGCGCCAGGAATGTGACGCGAATAGCCAGGGATGCAGACAGCGAGGAGCAACGCAGCGTCAGCGAGCCCGTAGTCATGCAGGCGGTTGTCCCCTACCAAAGAAGGTGCCGCCAATCGAATAGACGATCGTGCCGATCAACAGCGCGAAGAAGAAGTAGCGGAGGACCTTGTCGACCCGCGAAAGCCCCGCAGTGTTGCCGATAAAGAGAGACTCAATGGTGGACATAGCGATCACGACCTTGTGAACCAGAGATAGCGACCATCGCTATACCCTCATTGTCCACGCAGGGGGAGCTCTGTCAAGTACTTTCGGCGCGCACTTTTTCTTAACGGGCTGCCTTGCTGGCGGCCTCCGCCGTGGCCACCGCCTCGAGGGAGCCTGCGCACCGACGCCACACGGGAAGCGCGCTCAGACCTCACCCGATCCGCATCCTCATCCCCGGCCTCGTCGAGGGCGAAGGGACCGTGGCGCGCGCGTAACTGCCAGGCGCGCACGAGGGCTCCTCCTCGCTGTGCGAGCACAGCGGCAGGCACCAGGCGGCCGCCTCCGCGACGTCCGGGAAGACACCGAGCACGTCGGCGACGCTCACGTGCCCCAGCCCGAAAGAACGTACGCCGGGCGTATCCACGATCCAGCCGCCCGCCTCCAGCTCGAAGGCCTCCGAGGACGTGGACGTGTGGCGTCCCCGTCCCGTCACCCGTTGACGTGACCCGTCGCGCGGCCCGCGCCCGGCACCAAGAGGTTGATGAGCGTGGACTTACCAACCCCCGAATGCCCCACCAACACCGACCAGTGGCCGGCCAGCAGATCCCGCAGCTCGGCGACGCCCGGATCGGACTCCCCGGCCTCGGCGCTCGTGAGCACGACTCGCAAGTCAAAGTCCTCGTAGGCGGCGATCAGCTCGTCCGCGCTGGCCAGGTCCGCCTTCGTCAGCACGAGGACGGGGTCCAGTCCCGCCTCGAAAGCGGCGACCAGGCACCGGTCGATCATGCCGGTGCGCGGCGGCGGATCCGCCAGCGCCACGACGATGCACATGGTGTCGGCGTTCGCGACGATCGCCTTCTCGCCTCGCTGATCCGGTGCATCCTCGAGGGAACGGCGCAGCACCGAGGAGCGTTCCTCGACGGCGACGATGCGCGCGAGCGTGTCGGGGCGGCCGGACAAGTCGCCGGTGAGGCGCACGCGGTCGCCCATGATGACGGAGCCTCGCCCCAGCTCGCGGGCGCGCACGGCGACCACGCGGGTGCCGTCCGCCTCCAGGCTCACCTGGTAACGGCCGCGGTCGATGCCGATGACGCGCCCAGCGGCTTGGAGGACCAGTCGGGCCGGTCCTTCGTGCGCGGGCGCGAGCCCTTGCCGGCGCGCACGCGCACGCGCGGGTCGTCGGTTCCGGTGTCGCGTCGCGCCATCACTCCTCCTCCTCGACGGACGAGGCCGGGGTAGCCCGGGTGCTTCCCTCACCGTGAGCGCTTCACGAGCGTGGCCCACATGGCCTCGAAGGTCGGCAGGGTCTTGACGCAGGCGATGTCGTCGACCGTGATGCTGGGCCGTCACCAGTCCCAGGATCGCGCTGAATGTCGTTATGCGGTGATCCGCGTAGGAGCGGATCTGCGCGGCGTGGAGCGGGCGCGGCGTGATGATGAGGCCGTCCTCGGTCTCTTCGGCCTGCCCGCCCGCGCGGTTGATCTCGGCGACCAGGGCCGCCAGTCGGTCCGTCTCGTGTCCGCGCAGGTGCGCGATGCCGCTCAGGTGTGAGGGGGTCGAGGCGCAGGCGCAGATCGCGCCAGGGTGGGGTGAGCCTCGACCTCGGCCATGGTCGCCTTGATGCCCGGGTAGTTGCCGGCGCCGGACCCGTCAGGGTCAGGCCCTCCTCGTCCAGGGTGATGGTCGCGCCCATGTGACCGAGCAGTGCGCGCCAGGCGTCGCCCGCCTGCGTCGTTGCCCCCGGCCACGCCGGGATCCGCACGCGCCCACCCGTCACCATCGCAGCCGCCAGGAAGGGGCCCGCGTTGGACAGGTCCGGCTCGACGGTGATGTCGCCGCCGATGGGGCGCGACGGGAAGATGTGCCAGGTGGACAGGTTCGCGCGGCCCTCGTCCACGACCTCCAGGTCGATGCCTGCGCCCGCGAGGGACGCCAGCGTCATCTCCACGTGCGGCATCGACGGGACGACGCCTGGAGCCGACACGAAGAGGGATCGCCCACGAGGGGCGAGACGAGCAGCAACGCGGAGAGGAACTGCGAAGAGGACGAGGAATCCACCCAGGCCTGTGCGCCCAGCGGCGTGTGGATCGGGCCTTGAATCGTGAAAGGCAGGTGCCCGCGCTCACCGTGATACGTAACGGTCGCGCCCATGCGCACCAGGGCATCCAGGAGCGGGCCCAGCGGGCGCGCGTAGGCCTGCTCATCCCCGTCGAAGAGCGTCTCCTCGGGCGACAGCGCCGCCAGGGGAGGCAGGAAACGCATAACGGTGCCGGCCAAGCCGCACTCGATGCGACCGCCGCGCGGCGGCAGCGACATCGGCGTGACGCGCAGACGCCCGCGCCCCTCGTCCTCGACGCGTGCGCCCATCACCTCCAGGGCAGCCGCAAACAGGCGCGTGTCGCGCGCGTCCAGGGCACCCCGAATGACGGAGGGAGAATCGGCGACGGCCGCCAGGTACAGGGCGCGCGCCGTGATCGACTTCGAACCCGGCACCTCGACCGTGGCATCCACGGGGGAGGCGGCCAGGGGAGCGGGCCAGCGCGCGCTCACGAAGCGGTGCCGCTCAGACGCTCCACGACGGCGGCCTCGGCCGCAGCGATTGCGCGGCGCTGGTCGCGGCGCATCGCATGGGCGACGAGGGCCGAGGGCTGACCGACGCGGTCCGTCGACGCGAGGAGGACGCCCGCAGCCAGGCCCGCCTTATTCAGCGTGCGGTAGCGGCGGCGCTTGATCTGCTCTCTGACAGGCCGCGCGTCGTGCCCGGCAGGGGAGCGTTCACGAGGGCCATTGGCGCGCCGATGGCAGCCAGGGTCAGGGCGGCCACGCGGGTGTTTGCGGCCCAGCGCGAAAGCGCAGACCCGCGACGACCGTGACCGCACCCGTCACTCGGGTCGCGACAGCCAGCTGCTGATCCGTCAGTGGCTCCAGGCCGACCGCGTCGGTCGCCTTGTCGATGAGAGGGACGAATGCCCTGCGGCGCGCTCCACGTGGAAACGCGGATGCATGAGGGCATCAACCCCGTCAGCGATGAACGGCGGCGAGCAGGACGGGCAACAACGCGCAGCAGATTCATACCCCTATTGTTCGACACCTTTGTCCCCTGGGGAAGCCGAACGGCCCGACCCACTCCCAAAACAACAGGGTGAAAGTGGTGCAAACGCACAGTTGTTGAGGGTTGTGGAATAAAGAGGGGTGAGGCGCTGCCTCAGTATGACCGCCCATCGACCACCCCATTCGCGCCGCACGCTTGCGCGACTACGCTGGGAAGCGATGGATACGACGACCCCTCACCGACGCCTGCAGAGCACCCGAGGCCGCCCCGGCCTCGTCCGCTCTGGATGGAAAGCTGAGCTCGAGGCACGCTTCATGGACGAAGCGATGCCCTCATGAACCAACTCTTCGGCGCGGCACTGGGCATGACCCGCAATCGCGCCGACGCGGGAGGATCTGGTTCAGGAGACCCACCTCAAGGCCTCACCAGAAGTTCCACCAGTACCAGCCTCGGCACCAACATCAAGGGCCTGGCTCTACCGGATCCTCACCAACACCCTACATCACCAGCTACCGCAAGGCGCAGCGCTCGCCCAGCGCGCCTCCAGCGACACCGTCGAAGACTGGCAGCTCGCCGACGCCGCCTCCCACTCGGAGGTCGGCCTCAAACCGCGGAAGTCGAGGTGCTCGAGGCGCTTCCTCCGCTCAGCTGCGCGACGCCCTCGATTCTGCCTCAGAGGAACACCGGATGGTTGTCCTCATGGCTGACGCTGAGGGTATGAGCTACAAGGAAATCGCCGAAGAACTAGGAGTTCTCATGGGGACCGTCATGAGCCGACTCGAACCGGGCGCGCAAGAACCCAGCGCCCGCGCTGGCCGACGTCGCCGCGGAATACGGGATCGGAGGAGCCAAGCGAACACTCACGACCTGCCAGGACGTCCTGGACGCCCCTGTACGAACTGATCGACTGCGAGGAATGCGACCGCCGCAGCGGCCCTCATCGACGCCGGATCCGTGCCTGGCCCCGATGCGCGCGCCCGCGCCCTCGATGATCGCGCACGTCGCCACCTGCGCGCACTGCGCCGACGCCCCGGATGCCGAGCGCCACGTCCGCGCCCTCATGCGCGGCTGCTACGAGACCGAGCAGGCCTCCGATGCGCTGCGTGCCCGCGTCGTCGCATCGATCACCAGCGTGTCCGTCACCTGGCGCTGAGAGCGCGTGCGACAGTGCGTGATCGCGTCAGCCGCGCGGGCTGACGAGGCCGGGTGCTGCCGCCCGTTTTCGGTGACCTTTCGTCGCCGCGAACGGCCCAGCCTTTGGTGGTTTGGGCCAATGTGCAAAAATGCTTTCCAGTCTAGACAACAAACCCAAGGAGAATGACATGTCGAAGCGGGGTCGAGCGTCGCGATCGTCGTGGGCACGGCGCGAACCACGGCGAAAGCGTCCCGTAACGCCTGGAGCGAACAGGGCAGCGCCCGGACCGGCTGGTCCGGGCAGCTTTTGTATGCGCGTTGTGTACGCGCGGGTGGAGGGGCCAGGTGCGGCCGTGCGAGGCGCACGACGCAAGGCGCGCGGGTGGGACCAGGCTGCGCCGTGCCTGGGCGTGCACCGCAGGTTTGTGGGCCCGCAGCGCAGCAAAAGCGGTGCGAGGCCATCCTTCGCTGCAGATCGCGATCGCGCACCCGTGCATGCGGATAGGTTATCCGTGTGGATAGAAACAGTCACATGCGGATAGGTAACTAGCCATCCGCATCGTCACAACTCATCCGCATGCTCGTAACCATCCGCGTGAGTGACAGTCAACGTCTGAGGTGCGAGTTCTGATGCAACCGGGCGCCTCGAACTTCCGTGAGAAGTGCAAAGCCTTTTGACTTCGGCACGGGCGGCACCGTGCTCATGCACCTGCCGTGGTGTCAGACTCGCGTCGCAGCGAGGAGCGAACCACTCGCAGCGTATCCTGGTACCTGCTGGCGCGCAGGTGCGTCCCGATGCGAACAGAAACCGTTTGTCGATCCGAAAGAGTGAAAGAGGCCCCATGTCCCTCCAGATGCGCGTTGTTCACGTCTGTATGTTTAGCGCCCGCTGCGGTGCACAGCGAGGCAGAACGGAGCAGATGGCGCCCATCGCCCTCGGCTCTACCCGATGCCTGTGTCGATGCGAGCGCGTTTCACGGCGACGCGCGACAAAGGCGTGACCCGCGTGTTCCCGAAGCGGGGCCTGCGCTCGGGCGTGTACCCACTCTATCTGCACGGTGGAGCGTACTGTCCCGATGGCCGCTGGTCAGTGGGGCATCGTCGAAGGCCCTCATCGACCGCACCGGCCTGCCTGTCATCATTCCGGACCACCCGCTCGCCCCCTAGCACACCGCGGCTGAAGCCTTCGACTTCGTCCAGCTCCATTATCGACGAGGCCCAGGCTGAGTTCGGCCGCGTCGTCATCTTTGGGGACTCTGGCGGGTGGCGGCCTGGCGCTGTCCTCGCCATGCAGCGCACGCGACGCGGGTAACCGCCAGGTGGATGGCCTCGTCCTGTAGCCGCGCCGGGTGGATGTCACGATGACCAACCCGGCGATTGAGGACGTGCAAGGGCGCGACAAGATCCTGCGCGCGCCCGGCTGGAGTGGGCGGGCTCGCGTGGGCTGGCGACCTGGATCCGGCCGGACTGGCGTGAGCCCCTGTATGGTGACCTGGCGGGGCTGCCGCCGATGCGGATTTTCCAGGCGACGCGGACATCCTGGGCCCAGACGCGATCGAGTTCGCGCGCGGCCGCTCGCGCTGGAGTGGATGTGCGCTCGCGCGTGAGCCGGACGGCTTCCACGTCTCACGTGCTCAGTCCCACGTTATTCCCGAGGCCGAGGCCGCCCTCGACCACAGCGCGCGTTTCATCTCTGGGCATCCCTCACCCAGGCGTGAGCTGAGCCCGTTTCACGCCGCGCTTTCACGGCCTCGTTCGATCGAGGACGACGGTTGCAGGCAACCCCGCGTCGCCCGGTACCGATACGACTAGTCGAGGCTCGCACACCAGGGGGCGGCTGGGCGAGGGACGCGCACGCCAATGGCACACTACCGAGCGGCGGGAGGAAGGGCCCTCAGTCGATGCGCGCCTCGACGATGGACCACGTGTAGACCTCCACGGTCATGGAGGCGGATCCCGAACGCCGAGCGCAGGCATCGTAGAGAACACCCTGTGAGACCGCCGCGCGAGGCGACGTCGCCAGCATTGTCTGTTCTGATGACCGTGAGGCGCTTGGTGCCATCAGCGAGGGTCATCGTGAAGTCGTTGTCCCATCCGTTGTCGGGGGCACGATCGGCGCGCGTCTTCGGGTTTGATCGTGGCATCTGCTCGAAGCTGCACGAGGTGACGGTGACGGTGGTGGTGCCCCTCCTTTCAGGTCGTGGAAGGCGGGAGGCCGCGGCTGATCGACTGAACCCCACGAATACGCGGTGACGCACAGGACGACGATGCCGAAGGAACGCTGGTTGTACTTTCAATATCGACGTCGCGCTTGGCCCGCCAAACGCCGAGGTACGCGAACGCGCACGCGATGAGGAGCCCCGCGACGAGGACGAGCCCACCGCCGCAGGCCTGCACTTTCCACACGACGCGCTCGCGACCGAAATCTGTGTGGTCTCCGATGAACCAGAAGATGGCGATGGCAGCAATGACCAGAGCCACGAGGACGGCCCCGATGGCGGTGGCGATCTTCTTAAGGATACCTGAGCCTGTCGGGCCTTGCGCGGGTGAGGACGCCCGACGAGGAGAGGAGGTGGGCGTGCGTGACATGGGGTCCTTCTCGGGTCGTAGAGGTTGGGATGAGGCCGGGGCACTAGCGCATGCCTCCGGGCATGTCGGGCCGAGCGATCAGTTGTTGATCCTCGCGCTCGCGACGACCCTCGAGTGCGTGTAGTAGCCGATGGTCATGGTCGCGCTGCCGGAGCGCAGGGCGCAGGCCTCGTAGAGGACGGCTGTCACGTCCCCTTGCCTCGCAATCTCATCCTGCTGTCCGTCTCAACGGTCTGCGTGGGTCGAGCCATCCTCAAACGTCATGATGAACTGGTTCTCATACACGGTCGAGGTGCTGCCGCGGGCGCGTGACCGACTCGTCTTGTACCGGTCGAAGCTGCATGACGGACCGTGACAGTGTGTGGGCTGTCGGCGACGTCAAGCACCGCGGGAACGCCGTTCGACAGCGCGTAAAATGGCGAATCTGAAGCCAAAGACACCGACCATGCCCAGGCCGAGCTGGCGTTGTTAGCCACTTCTCGTCGCCCCGTGCGCCTCGCTATGAGGTAGCTAGTGCCGCGTAGCGGCATAGAGGGAATCATGGCGAGGGCGAAAGACGAGTGCGACGGCGCACTTGATAAGGGTCCAGACGATCCGTTCCGTGCCGAAGTCGAACATTTCGCCGAAGAAATAGAAGACCATGCCGACGAGGAGACCCACGAGCGCGAGCAGAAGCCACCACCCGTGCTTCTTCGGCGCTGTGTCCTCGCCGGAAGGATCGGTGGGGAAGGAACACTCTGAGAGACCTCGTCGGCGTTGGACGACGCGGCATACGCCTCCCGTATGGGGACCCCTGGTATTCCCCAACCCTGGTACGAGAGCGGCGGCATGGAAGGCTGAGCGTCGTCCCGCTTGCGGCTGCGGCACCTGCGGCTGGTTGGCGGGTTGACCGTCGTCAGTGGACGGATCGTAGGGGAGAGATAAGGGTATTGATTGCTCATGGCTGCTACCCGTCGGACGGGTGCATGACGACGAGCCTAGGGCGTTTCCTCAGAAAAGGGTGCGCTTCCAGGAGGATCCAGGTGCGCAGTGAGCGACCAGGCACCGACTTGCTCGTCGGTCTCCACACTACCGCTCACGGCCTCGATGAGCACCCATATCTCACTCATGCGACGTGGGCATCTCGGGCCCCGATGCGATCGAGTTCGCCCGCAAGGGCGCACGCGCTGGCGTCAACGTGCGCCGGAGCGATGGCGAGCCTCGTCAATCCAGCCTGGCGCCCGCTAATCACCCAGGTCCGGTAGTACACGTCGAGTGTCATAGAGGTCTCCCCGTCATGCGTGACGCACGCATCGAACAGAGGACTCTCGATCTCAGCGGCATGCCCGAACTGGCGAAGCCCGATCACTGTTTGACGTGTGGTTCCGTCGGGAAGAGTCATCGTGAATTCTCGACCAAACGTCGGTCTGCCTCGGTAGTCTCCGAAAATTTAATCTGGTGCGTACGCACCTCGTGGGTGCAGGATGACACGGTGACGGTGCGAGGCCGCCGTCGAGGTCAGCGACGACGGGCATTCCGTGGGCCAGAGAAATATGCGCTCGAATGAGGAGGACGACCGGCAGCGCTAGGGCTGCGTGCCGCTTGCGACGGCCGGATGCTGATCCTGCCCCGCCTCGGCCCGTCGAAAGCTGAGCAGCTGCCAGATGATCGCTGCCAGACACGCGAACATGATCCGGAACGCGACGCCGTAGGCCAACGCGAGGGAGAGGAGCCTGGTGAAGCCATAGGTCGTGGTGCTTACCCACAGGAAGATCGCCATGCACTCACAGATGAATAAAGTGATGACAAGCGCGACGACACCGCGGGCCCTTCCCTCGACGGTCGTTCCGGCGCGCGCTGGGGCGCAGGCGTCGCGAATACGTTCGTTGGGACCCGAGTGGCTGTGCTGGGCGCGAACGGCTGCTGGGACACCGGTGTCTGAGAGGCGTAGGGGTAGGATTCGTTGCTCATAGGGACCTTTTCAGCTGGGACGGAGACGGACGAGGCCGGGGACCGTGCGACGCCTAGTCGACTAGTTGCACGTCGGTGAGGATCCAGGTGAAGGGGTAGTAGGTGATGGTCATCTTCCTGGAAGGGCGTTGAGCGCAGGCGGAGGTGAGGGAATCAATCAGTCTGTTATCGGTGCTGCCCCTGGTGACTGTTTTCAGTGTTGTTGTGTGCGACGATCCGTCCTCGAAGGCCATCGCGTAGTGGTTGTAGTAGGTGGTTGTGGTTCCGTGCCTCGCACTCCTATGAGTCACTTGGTCCACGGAGTACGTGCATGAGGTGACTGTCTGGCGCGTACGCCCGCAACGACATCGAGGGCGGAGGGGACTAGGTTGTAGAACCCATAGACGCCGAGTGCGATCCCAAGAGCGGCATTCACGGCGAACATGCCCATTTGCATGTTGACTGCTCCCGCGCGGATGATCTTCCATATCCGCTTGATCTCATCACGATACAAAAGATCGAAGGGGAAACACACGCGTGCGATGGCGAGGGCTACCCCGCCTTTGACGAGGGAGTAGATGAGGAGCCCCGTGCCGGTCTGGAGGACCGCCTCGGCGATGACAAAGCCAGCCGTGAGGGCAATGATCGCCGGACTGAGGACAACTCCCAAGACGACGGCGAATGGCCGAGGCTGTTTATTCCGTGTCACTGCCCACCCGCATAGTGAGCGTCGTGGGCTGAAGGTGGTGAGTTTGTCGGTCACGGTGTCTCACTGCGTCGTGTGGTCTCGTGACGACGAGGCTCGGCTGGGCGGGTGCACCCACCTCGTCGGTGAGAACACACATCATCCTACTCAATCCGCGCGTCGACAACGGTCCAGCTGTGGCGATAGACCTCGAGCATCAGAGACGAGGTCCCCTTCTTATCAGCGCGCGCTTCATCTCGGGGATCCTCACGAGCCGCTGAGCTGCACGTCTGTCAGAATCCACGTGCGCGGGTAGTAGGACACCGTCATCGCTTTTGCTGGGTGCTCGCGGTGCTCGCAGGCGTTGTACAGATCCGTCGCCACGTCCCCACGCGTCCTGATGTCGTCATCGTTCTCTGAGATGAACGTCGTCGTATGCGTGAGCCCGCCTTCGAAGTTGATCGAGAAGTTGTCCCTGCAGACCGATGAGTAAGAGAACATGGATCGAGGGGCGTTGTACTGGAAATACATGCATGACGTGACGGTCCTGGGCTGAGGGCCATCCGCGAGATCCATGGCGGCGGGCAGGCCGAAGTAGAGCGACACGCCCGCGATGAGGAGACCCACCATGCCGTAGTAGAGGGGCTGCTCATGCTCGCGCGGCTGCTGAGGGGTGCTGCTCGATGGATACGCTGGCTGTGCTTGGCGTCGAAGAATGGAACCAAAAAGGGAAAACAGGACAGCGCCAAGACAAGCCCCGCCGCGCTCTCGGCGAGCCTCAACATGAGGAGTGGCGTCCCGTACTCGAAGAGGTCGCGGAGAATATAGACGGCGCAGCCGAGGAGGATGGTGGCCAGCATGACGATGATGAACTTGAGGCTTTGTCTGCGCTGGTTGGCGATTGACCACGGTCGTGGGGAGACCTGCTGATAGGACATGGTGGCGGGATCGGTGCCGAAGCCGGGAGTGCCGTACTGCGTCGTGCCGTAGTTGGGAGCACCGTACTGCGTCGTGCCGTAGTCGGGAACGCCGTACTGCGTCGTGCCGTAGTCGGGAACGCCGTACTGCGTCGTGCCGTAGTCGGGAACGCCGTACTGCGTCGTGCCGTCGCTGGAGGGTGGGAGAGGATACTGGTTGCTCATGGTCTTCCTGACGTAATCGGCAGATGACGAGGCCGGGGTTCGGCACATCCGCAGCGCCGCGTGCGTACCTCTGGGTTACCTGAACTATAGGGGCTGATGAGTCGGCAGAGGCATTCGTTCATGGGACAGGTACTCGCTAGACGATGCGCGCGTCAGCGATGATCTGCGTGCGCGGATACAGGTCGAGGACCAGTTTCTTCGATGAGGGGTGGTGCGACAAGCATCCGTTGTAGAGGGTGCCGCGGATGCCCGATGCCGACTGCAAGTCTTCCCGTTTTTCTGTTTTGATGACGAGGACAAGCTTGCTCTTGTCGTCGAGTGTCATGGTGAGTTCGTTCTGATAGCTGCTCGGGATAGTGTTTGTTGGTGAGCTCTTCACCGGACTTTGGTAGAAGTTACACGAGGTGACTGTCCTGGCCTGGGGTCCTTCGTTGAGGTCGCGTGCTGCCGGCACTGCGTTGCTGATTGCGATGACTGCGGCGGCAAGTCCGATGAAGCAGATGAGGGCATACCCGGACGCCCGAGTTTCGGCCGACTCATTCTCGCCTTCTGTAAACAAGATCCGCGTGTAGCGTACCGCGGCGGGGACAAAGGGAATACACAAACCTGCGGCTGCGAGCCCGAACAGGCATGCGGCGAACTGCCATTGAAGTTTGCCCGTGCCGAAATCGTTGGCTTGGGCCATTGTGATGCTCGCGAAAAACAGCGCGGCGATCACGACTGCGAGACCCGCGAACACGTCGGTGCTAATCGGGAGAGTGAAGGCCTTCGTGGACTTATCCTCGCGTGTGGACTGTCCTGTGGGTCTGAGCCCGTCGACGTCGCGTGAGGCCGCAGCGGTGGGCGACGATGAACGATCCCGCTGCGCAGCGGTTGAAGGGGAGGCGGCGCGGGGTGCAGGCGCCGTCGGCTTGCTGTCCGCATGCGCCTCGGGGATGTGCGGGGGCACGTCCGTGTCGGGTTTTTCATCCCCGGTGCGAGGGGTGGAACTCCGTATGGGAACGCAGGGATCCGACCCTCTGCGGAGGACTCAACGGGCACCGGCGCGTTGCGTGGCACCCGGTGCGCAGCTCCGCGTTCTCCTCGGGCAGTGCGGGTTCCGACCCGGTTGCGGCGCGTACGGATTGTTACTGCTCATGCCGGATACTACACGTCCGCCGGGGTCGCTCCGTCCACTCGTACCAGCCCCTGGTGCTGGACGATGTCTTCCTCGGCTTCGGCCCGGCGCTTGCGCCCGCGGAGGACCGCAACAGAACCGTGCATGCGATCGCAGCGACGAGACCAATGGCGCACCATACGGCTACCCACACGAGCCGCCAGTAACCGAAGTGCACGTACCTGCCGATCGACGCGAAGGCGTAGGCAATGGTGCCGAAGAAGCCGATGACGACGAACGCGAGCAGGTTTGCGCGCGTTGAGAACCCCACGGCAGGTGCTCGATCATCGGCGAGGCCGGCTGGCGGTTGACGGGACCGGGCGGGGAGTGGTGGGGTACTGGTTGCTCATAGTTTCACTGATGTGTGGGATGGACGAGGCCGGGGTACGTTCGCGTCACGCCTCACGGATGGCTTTTTATGATCCCGCTGTGCGGGTAGAACTCAATGACGATAGACGTTGTGGAAGGCTGGATGACACAGGCCTGATAGACGGCGTAGTAGGGGCTCGTCGGCTGCGCAAACTCGTCTTCTGTGTCCGTCGTGACCTCAAAGCGGCGTGACGTTCCATCGTCAAAATGGAGAGTAAAATAGTTGCGGTAGTATTTGCTGCCACGGTGCCCTTGTTCGGTCACTGTAAAGTATTTTTCGCAGCTCGTGACGGCCCGCGTTTGGGGGCCTTGGCGGGCGTCTCGTAGCCTTTCTGCGAAGGCCCCGCCTCCCATGACGACCATCGTCGTTCCGATGAGTGCTGCGGCGGCAATCATGATGAATGTGCCGATTGCTGGGCGGCTGTCGCCCGGTCCCTGCAGTGCATCGCGCATTGCGCGAACGAGCGTTGGGAAGGCCACAAAGCAGCAGATGCCGAGGACAACCGCTGCGCCAGAGCCGATCATCACGCAGACCAACTCACGGACACCGAAATTACCGGACAGAACAAACGCAGCGAACATGACGACGGCGGACGCGAGGAACACGCAGGCCCATATGGTCATGGCGCGCTGTTGCCGGGCGGTGCCCGGACGTATCTGAGGGGAGAAACGCGAACGGCGCGGATACATGCTCAATTCCTCCTGCTCTTACACGTCCGCCGGGGTCGCTCCCGTCCACTCGTACCAGCCCTGGTGCTGAACGATCCAGGCCATGAGGGCGTAGCCGGCCTGGCCGGGCAACGTCTGGCCGTCCCCGCCGCGTGCGAGGGAGGCGGCCATGTCCTCGAACCACTGGTCGTGCGCGACCAGAGGCGTGTAGCAGTCAACGAAGGGGATGCCTCGGCGTGCGCACACTTCGGAGCACGAGGAGGACAGAGCCTTGAGAGACCCGGAGTCCACGCCGGCGAGCGGCGGGGGGCCAACGACGAAGCTGGGGATCCCCAGAGCGGTCGCCCGGTCGGTGATGTTGGCCAGGTTCAGGCGCGAGCGGGCTGTTGAAATGCCGGCTGCGACGTCGCCAGGGCCCACACCGATGACGAGGCCGTGGGGCTGCCTCGGCCAGGCGCGGCAGGACCTCGGCCTCCCAGCGCGCAGCCATCTGCTTCGTCGTCTCTGAGGGCACGGCGAGGGTCAGGAACGTGGCAGGCAGATCAAAGGTGGAGTGCGCGTTGACGCGACCGACCCAGCCCAGGCCGCGGGGATCGCCGACGCCCGCGACGAGCTCGTCTCCGATGAAGCAGATCCGCATGGTGTTCCTTTCCGGTGCCTCCCGCGCCCCCGGTGGGAGCGCCGGCCCTCGTTAGCCTTCGAAGGCCTGCGCAATAAGGGTAGCTGCTTGCTCCTTGTGAAGCGAGGCACGTCCCGCAGCGGTCGTGGCGGACTCGGGGCGCGACACCACGCGGACCGGGCGTCCCAGCGACGGGAAGAGGTTGAGCGCCAGGTGCGGCCACGCGCCCTGGTTACGAGGCTCGTCCTGCACCCAGGTCACCGACGCATTCGGGTACTGGGCCAGGGCCTCGGCAACCTCGGCCTCGGGCAGCGGGTAGAGCTGCTCCAAGCGGATGATCGCCGTCGACGTGTCGCCGCGGTGCTCGCGCTCCTTGACGAGGTCGTAGTACAGGCGACCCGAGCACAGCAGGACGCGCGTCACCGACGACGGATCGGTGACGGTGTCATCGCCGATGACGGGCGGAAGGCGCCCGAGGTGAACTCGTCGAGGTGCGAGGAAGCGGCCGACAGACGCAGCAGCTGCTTGGGCGTGAACGCGATGAGCGGCTTGCGCGGGCGCTTGTAGGCCTGGGTGCGCAGCATGTGGAAGTAGTTCGCCGGCGTGGAGGGCTGGACGATCCACATGTTGTCCTGGGCGGCCAGCTGCAGGTAGCGCTCGATGCGCGCGCTCGAGTGGTCAGGTCCCTGACCCTCGTAGCCGTGGGGGAGGAGCATGACGAGCGAGGAACGCTGTCCCCACTTCTGCTCGGCCGAGCACACGAACTCGTCGATGACCGTCTGCGCGCCGTTCGCGAAGTCGCCGAACTGGGCCTCCCAGATCGTCAGGGTCTCGGGGCTTTCCAGCGAGTAGCCGTAGTCGAAGGCCAGCACGCCGTACTCGCTCAGCGGGGAGTTCCACACGTCGAAACGCGCCTGGTTCTCGGTGAGGAAACGCAGCGGCGTGAACTTCGGCCGTCGTTCGCGTCGTGCAGGATCGCGTGACGCTGGACGAAGGTCGCAGGGCCCACGTCCTCGCCGGACAGGCGCACGCCGGTGCCCTCCATGAGGAGCGTGCCGAAGGCCAGGAGCTCCGCGAAGCCCCAGTCGATGGGCTTGTTGCCCAGCGCCATCTCGAGGCGGCGCTCGCACAGCTGGCGCAGCTTCGGGTGGGGCTCGAAGCCCTCCGGGAAGTGCACGTGTGAGCGTGGCCGATGCGGCGCAGCTGCTTGGCGGGGGCAGCAGACGTCCAGCCGATCATCATGCCGATGCCGGGCATCTGGGACCCGGCATGGTCCATTCCTCGTCGGGGATTCTCCCGGCCCCGCCCACGCCGACGGTGAGCGCCGGTCGCGCGTGGCTGCCCGCTGATCTCGACACCGAGGAAGCACCGCCCGCGCGGGTCTCCTCGAGGATGCGCCCGAGCTCCGCCTCGTACTGGGCGATCGACTGGCGGGCCTCGTCCTCGGTGAGCTGGCCGCGACCCACGAGGCCGCGGATGTACACGGCGCGCGTGGAGGGGATGCGGTCGATGAGGGAGTACATGACGGGCTGGGTCATCGACGGGTCGTCGCCCTCGTTGTGGCCGCGTCGGCGGTAGCACACCATGTCGATGATGACGTCCTTGTGGAAGGCGTTGCGGTACTCGAAGGCCAGGTGCGCGCAGCGGATGACGGCCTCGGGGTCGTCCGCGTTGACGTGCAGGATCGGGACCTGCAGGCCCTTGGCCAGGTCGGTCGCGTAACCGGTGGAACGGCCCTGCGTCGGGCCCGTCGTGAAGCCGATCTGGTTGTTGACGATGATGTGGATCGTGCCGCCGGTCTTGTAGCCCTCGAGCTGGGAGAGGTTAAAGGTCTCCTGGACGACGCCCTGGCCGATGAAGGCCGCGTCGCCGTGGATGAGGATCGGGATGATCGGCAGGTCCGGGTCGCCCAGGTGCTCCTGCTTGGCACGAACGATGCCCTCGAGGACGCCGTCGGCGGCCTCCAGGTGCGAGGGGTTGGCGGCCATGTAGACCTTGGTGGCCAGGCCGTCGTCGAGGGAGTACACGCCCCACGTGCCCAGGTGGTACTTAACGTCGCCCGATCCCTGGACGGAGTTGGGCATGTAGTTGCCCTCGAACTCGTCGAAGATCTGCGCGTACGACTTGCCCGCGATGTTGGCCAGCACGTTGAGGCGGCCGCGGTGCGCCATGCCGATGGCGACCTCGTGGATGCCGGTGCGCGCCGAGTCGGCCAGGATGTGGTCGAGCAGCGGGATCAGGGACTCGCCGCCCTCGAGAGAGAAGCGCTTCTGGCCCATGAACTTCGTCTGGAGGAACTCCTCGAAGGCCTCGGCGCGGATGAGGGTGCCCAGGATGTGGCGCTGCGCGTCGGGGGAAGGGGCCTCGTACGGGCGCTCGATGCGCTTCTGGACCCACGCGCGCTGCTCGGGATCCTGGATGTGCATGTACTCGATGCCGACCGTGCGCGTGTAGGTGTCGTGCAGGCGCGTGAGGATGTCGCGCAGCAGCATCTGGTCCGAGTCGCCGAATCCGCCGGTGGGGAAGGGGCGATCCAGGTCCCACACGCTCAGGCCGTAGGACGACAGGTCGAGGTCGGGGTGGCGACGCACGCGGTAGGCCAGCGGGTCGGTGTCGGCGGCGAGGTGGCCGCGCGAACGGTAGGCGTGGATGAGTTCCGCGATGCGCGCGGGCTTGCCCTTTTCGTGGTTCGGGTCGTAGTCGTAGTCCGCTTCCCACGTCGAGGGCGCGCGAGCACGTGCATCGAGGTGAAGACGCGCTCAGTAGCCGTCGCGGCCCGAGAGCTTGGCGTCCACCAGGGCTAGCAGGCGGCCCGACGCCGCACCCTGGATGATGCGGTGGTCGTAGGTGGAGGAGAAGAACATCGTCTTGCCGATGCCGAGGGCGGCCAGGCGCTTGGGGGAGACGCCGCGGAATTCCGCCGGGTAGTCGGTGGCGCCCACGCCGATGATGAGGCCCTGGCCGACCATGAGGCGGGGCACGGAGGTGGTGGTGCCCAGTGTGCCCGGGTTGGTCAGCGTGACGGAGGCGCCCTGGAAGTCGGCGGTCGTCAGCGTTGCCGTGCGGGCGCGCGCAACGAGGTCCTGGTACGCGTCGACGAACTCGGCGAAGGTCAGGGTGTCGGCGTCGTGGATGACGGGGACCTTCAGGGAGTGGTTGCTCTGCGCGTCGGCCACGTCGATGGCCAGGCCGAAGCCGATGTGCGCGAGCTGCTCGACGGCGGGCTTTGCCGCCCCTCGATCGTGTAGCGCACGTTCAGGTCGGGCATCTCGCACAGCGCCTCCACCAGGGCGTAGCCGATGAGGTGCGTGAAGGAGACCTTGCCGCCGACGGTGCGCGCCAGGTGCGCGTTGATGAGGGCGCGGTTTTCGATGAGGAGCTTGGCCGGGATCTGGCGCTGGGAGGTGGCCGTGGGATGGAGAGCGAGGCCTCCATGTGCTTGGCGGTCGGCGCGCCGCGGACTTCAGGATGTGGAGCTCGTCGTGCGAGGGAGCGCCCTGGAAGAGCGTGAAGGCTGCAGCGCCCGTGCTGCTGGCGCGTGAGGGGCTGGTGGCCTCGGCGACGGCGGCGGGCGGGGCGGGCGGCAGGTCGGAACGCGTCACGGAGACGACGGGGGCGTGCTCGGTGGCGGCAGCCTCGGGCGCGTCCTCTTCGATGTCGAGGGTCGGCGGGGTCACCGAGACGGGGGCAACGTGGTCAACTGGGGTGCGGCATTGACCGACGAGGCCGGGGCTGGCTCCGGCGTTGAGGGAGCGTCCTCGGGGATGTCGGGACGCTTGGCGCGCAGCTGTGGGGGAGCGGACTCGGTGGAGAAATAGGCACGCCAGGAGGGATCCAGGAGCTGTGGATCGCGCTCGTAGAGGTCTCGCATCTTCGCGATGTACCACTGCGGATCGGGCTGGAAAGCGGTGGGAGGGCACGTATTCCTCCGTAGGTGTCGCGCCGCGCGCATGGGCCAAAATCCTGCGCGGCCATACCTCCGACACTCGTACCGCCGCGTGATCGTCTTCACGAAACCTGGTACACCTTTGGCGTGTACTTCAAGGGCCTTTGGTCCGTTGAAGAATGATTGTTGGCACATGGCCCGCGGTGTGTGGAAATGCGCGCGGGGAGAGACGCGCTGGGCCGCTAGACTGTAACCATCATGGACTGCGACACTGCCGGCTTTATGGCCGCTCTTTCTCACCCCCTGTCCGCGCGCGTACCCGCGACCCGCCCCGGCCTCGTCGAGGGGGCCACGCGATGACGACCGTCCTCATGCTTCTGCTCGGCGTCGTCCTGACCGCCGGTACCTTCATCTTCGTCTCCGCCGAGTTCTCTCTCGTTGCGGTTGACCAAGCCGTCCTCGACAAGAAGGCCGAGGAAGGGGACCGCGGGGCCGCCTCCGTCCTGCGCGCCACCCGCACGCTGTCGACCCAGCTGTCGGGCGCGCAGGTGGGTATCACGCTCACCACGATCCTGCTCGGCTACACGACGCAGAGCGCGCTGGCCGACCTGCTGGAGGACCTGCTCGGATCGGTCGGCCTCGCCTGGGGGCTTGCGACCGGCATCGCGGCATTCGTGGCCGCCGCGTTCGTCAACGTTTTCTCGATGCTCTTCGGCGAGCTCGTCCCCAAGAACCTCGCCCTGGCCCACCCTCTGGCGACCGCCGTGCGCGTCGTCCCCTTCCAGATGGCCTTCACCGCGATTGCCCGCCCCGTCATCTGGGTGCTGGGCGGGACCGCGAACTGGGTGCTCGCTCGCATGGGCATCGAGCCCCAGGAGGAGATCTCCTCGGCGCGCTCCGCCTCCGAGCTGGCAGCCCTCGTCGAGCACTCCGTCGAAGAAGGCACCTTCGACATGTCCACGGCCGACCTCTTCGTCAACACGATCCGCATGTCCACCCTGAGCGCCGCCGACGTCATGACCGACCGCGGCCGCCTGCACACCCTCAGCGAGGGCGATAGCGCCCAGGACGTGCTCGACCTGGCCCGCGAAACCGGACACTCCCGGTTCCCGGTGATCGGCGACGACTCCGACGACATCCTCGGCCTGGTCTCGCTGCGCCGCGCGGTCGCCGTGCCCGCCGATCGTCGCGCCGAGGTCCCCGTCATTTCCTCGTCTCATGACTGACGCGCCCTCGGTTCCCGAGACCGCGCCGATCGGTCCCCTCATGGTCCAGCTGCGCGACGAGGGCCTGCAGATGGCCGTCGTCGTCGACGAGTACGGCGGCGTGTCCGGCATCGTCACCCTCGAGGATGTCGTCGAGGAGATCGTCGGCGAGGTCTCCGACGAGCACGACCAGCGTCGCCTCGGCATCCGCCCGCGCCCCGACGGCACGTTCCTCGTGCCCGGCACGCTGCGCCCCTGACGAGCTCGCGCGCCGCACGGACATCAACCTGCCTGAGGACGGCCCTCTACGACACGATCGGCGGCCTCGTCATGAACGAGCTGGGCGAGATTCCGGTTGTTGGATCGCGCGTGAGCGTGGACGGCATCGGCATCGAGGTCACCCAGATGCAGGGACGTCGCGTCGCCCAGGTGGCGATCACGCCCGGCCCCTGAGGCCGAGGCTGAGGAGGTGTCGCTGTGAGCGTGGGAGTTGGTCTCGCCATCACCGTGGCGCTTCTGGCCGTCAATGCGTTTCTTCGTTGCCGGCGAGTTCGCGGTCACCTCGACTCGTCGCTCGCAGGTCGAGCCTCGCCGACGAGGGTGCGCGGCGGCGCGGCCGCTGCGCTGTACGCGCTGCAGCACGTCCCTCATGCTGGCGATCTGCCAGCTGGGCGTGACGGTCGCGTCCACGACCCTGGGCGTCGTCGCCGAGCCCTGCGATCGCCCACCTCGTCGAGTCACCGCTCGAGCGCCTGGGCGCGCCCGAGGCGACCAGCCACGTCGTCGGCTTCGCTGCCGCCCTCGTCGTCGTTCTCTTCTGCCACGTCGTCTTCGGCGAGATGGTCCCGAAGAACATCTCGATCGCCGCGCCCGTGCGCATGCTGTTGATCCTCGCCCCTGTCCTCGTGCGCCTGGGCCATGTCCTGCGTCCGATTATCGAGGCCATGGATCGCTTTGCGAACTGGTTCGTGCGCCTGGCCGGTTACGAGCCGCGCTCGGAAATCTCGGCCTCGTACACGGTCGAGGAGGTCGCATCGATCGTCGTCGCCTCGCAGGAGGAGGGCGTGCTGACCGACGAGTTGGGCCTGCTCAGCGGCACCCTCGAATTCTCCGAGGAGACGGCCGGGACCGCGATGGTCCCCCTCGACAAGCTCATCGTCCTGCCCGAGGGTGCCACCCCGGCCGACGTGGAAGAACAGGTCGCCCATACGGGCTACTCGCGCTTCCCGATCGCCGGCGACGACGGCTCCATCGTCGGCTACGTGCACCTCAAGGACGTCCTGTATGCCACCGGTGAGGATCGCGAGCAGCCGATCACCCCGTGGCGCATCCGACGCTTCGAGGCCGTGTCCGCTGACGACCAGGTCGAAGACGCGCTGCGCCACATGCAGCGCACCGGCGTGCACTGCGCCCTCGTGCGCGATGCGGGAGCAGTCGTCGGCATCTCTTCCTCGAAGACATCCTCGAGCTGCTGGTCGGCGAAGTCCGAGACGTTCTCCAGCGCCCGTGACGAGCCGCGATCCGCAAGGTACATTAGATCGAGGTCGAAACTTCGTGACGAACACAGACAAGGGGGAGAGCGTGAGCGACACCGAGTGCCCGCTGCCCAAGCGCTCGCAGCTGCGCGCGGCGCGCCCCCACGACGCGGACGACCAGCAGGAGAACCCGACGACGTCGGCGATTCCGATGACTGACGAGGCCTCGGCCCCCACCCCTGATCCCGCGACGGATCGAGAGGACGCGGAGGAAACTCCGGCCTCGTCGATGGGGGAGCGACGACGCAACGTTCACCCGGTCGGCTACGTCCTGCGCGCCCTCCTTGTGCTCGGGTTGGCGGGCACGACGATCGCCGTGCCCATGACGGGACGCGTCGGATCCGACTCCTCCCTGACCGTGCCCGCGCGTGCCTTTGGCGTGTCGGTGGGCGGCCCCAGCTGGGCCTTTGTCCTCCGCGCTGCCCCCAGGCCACCGCCCTGGACGCGACCCTCACCGCGAACTCCCGCGCCAAGGCCAAGGCGCCCGTGTCCATCACCGGCTGCGCGTCGGGCAACGGGGCGGACGGCAACCGCAACGTGCGCGTCGTCGCCGACACGATCTACTGGCCGTTGCCGGAGGGGACTTACACGATCACCTCGCCCTTCACGATGCGTATTTCGCCCGTGTCCGGCCAGCTCCTCGCTCACGAGGGCATCGACATGGCCGCCCCGCTCGACACCCCCATCACCGCTGTGTACGGCGGCGTCGTCGAGGAGGTTGCGGAGAACTCGCGCTCGGGCGCCTACGTGCAGATTAAGCACACGAAATCTGACGGCACCGTCTTCCACTCCGCCTACCTGCACCAGTACATGAACAAAATTAAGGTGAAGGTCGGCGACACCGTCACCGCCGGGCAGGTCATCGGCGCGGTCGGCAACAACGGCTGGTCGACGGGCCCGCACCTGCACTTCGAAATCCACGACTCCTCGGACACCCCCGTGGATCCGGACGCGTGGATGCAGGCAAACAAAGCTGTTTATCTCGGACAGGAGTCTTGCTCATGATGCCCGTCACCATGCGTCAGGGGCCCATCGTTTTCGCCCACCGCGGCGGCAGCGAGGAGGCCCCCGAGAACACGATGAGCGCCTTCGCCTACGCCTACGAGGCCGGGATCCGCCACGTGGAGACCGACGCCCACGTCACCGCCGACGGCAAGGTCGTCATCTGCCACGACGAGACCGTGGATCGCTGCTACGACGGGACCGGCGTGATCGCTCAGATGACGTGGCGCGAGCTGTCTAAGCTGCGCCACCGCGACTCCGGGGAGCAGATGCCGCTGCTCGCCCAGGTCCTCGAGGCGTTCCCGGACATGTACTTCAACATTGATGCGAAGGAGCCGGGCGTCGAAGGCCCGCTCCCTCGACGTCATCGCCGACCACGGCGCGGCCGACCGCGTGCTCGTGGCCTCCTTCTCCGAGCCGCGCCTGCGCGCCGTGCGCGACATCGCCGCCTCGGATCCCACGCGCGCGGTCGCCACGTCACTGGGTACCGAGGCCGTCGTACGCCTCGTGGGCGCCGCGAAGAGCGCCACGAACCCCGCCTGGTGGCATGTGCCCGGCCCGCGCCAGGGCGCCATCGCCGCACAGGTTCCCATGCACCAGGGCCCCATCCGCGTGGTTGACGAGCGCTTCGTGGCCACCGCCCACACCCTGGGCCTGGCCGTCCACGTGTGGACCATCAACACGGTGGCCGACGTGCTGCGCCTCCTCGAGGTCGGCGTCGACGGCATCATCACCGACCGCCCCGTCTTCCTGCGCGACTTCCTGGATCAGCGCGGCCTGTGGACCCAGCCCCCGGCCCCCGGTTCTGTTTCGGGCCCCAGGGACTGAGGTTATTGCTTGAAATGGCGGGCGCGCACCGGAGGGTGCCGCCCGCCTTTTTGTGTCCGTAATGCTTTGGCTTTATTGTTGGCCGTGCAATACTCTGGCGTGTTACTGCTGGATCGCCGAGACTTGGCGTTAGGAGCGTATCGTGAGAGATCCAACTATGACTGTTGTGGGGCCTCTCGTATTCGGAGTAGTGGGCTTTGGTGTCTGGTATGCGAGTATGTTTGTTGACAACCAGTTCGCCGATCTCCTGCGCCTCGGGTCGAGAAAAGGCTGGTTCTGGCGAAACATTGAGGCGGTGTGCCTACCTATCTTCTCTGTGTTGATGGTCCTGTTTGGAATCGCGAAGTTGGCCGAGGCGATGGGCGCTCCCGAATGGTTCCTGTTCTGCATGGCTCTTTTGATTACGTGTCTCATGGTGCCAGCTGCCGGCGCGTTCCTGCCCATCAAATTTCCCAATCGTTTCTACGCTGACTGGCAATACGCCAAGCGGCACGGCCTTTTAGAAGAAGGAAAGGCCGGGAAGAAATCCTCTCAGAACCGCGATTCTGGTGGTGTAGATCGTCATGTGCGCACAGGTGTGACGATGCGTGTGGCCTCCGGTTGGAGGCAGCTGTCGGAGGAGGAACGCGGAGAGCTCGGGGATCTTGGCCAGGATGAGAGCATTCGCTTCATTGCCGTCGGGAAGACAGTAGAAGGGTACGTGCCGAACATTGTCATCACTGAAACTGAGGTCTTCAGCGGCAAACGTGAGCAGGAAATCCTTGATGATAGCGCTCGGCGCTTGGCTGAGCCACATCCTGGATGCCGGCTCATTGACGACACCGTCGCGCCGTATCCCACCGAGCGTACCCGCCTCGTCACAGGCGTGTACACCCTCAACGGCACCTCGATGACTGTCTCGCAGCTCGTGTGGCTTGACTGGCGCAGTCGCGACGAGGACGAGGAATCCCGCCGATTCCTGTGGACTGCGACATGCACGTGTCCGAGCCTCGCCTGCCCGTCAATTATCGAGGACTTCATGACAATGGCACGCACTCTGGAGGTGGAATCGTGACCGTCGAAGGAACCACTGCCTCGTTCCCGGAGGAACTCGTCGTCTCCGTCGAACAGGCGAATGCGCTCGTCGGCATCATTGGCACGAGAGAAGGGGACAACGTTCTATCGAGTGCGATGCCGGTCAGCGGACTCACGGCCGCTGGTCTCGCCGACTCCACCGGCCTCACTGGTGGCGCCGAGGCGATCCTGGGTCCCCGCGCGCATGGTCGACTATCGTCTCGCGATCCGCGTCGTCTCCCCGAGGCAGACCCTAGGTGTGCGCAATGTGCGGATTTGGCCCTCGCGGCCTCGTTCGGTTGTTATGCGCACCGAGGATGACGGTGTGCACTTCACCCAGGTTGATTACTGCGATGTCCCGCGTATCCTGGCCGAGGAGAGCCTCCTGGAGTCCGGGCCGACCATCCATGACGGCCCGCCATCGATCTCCGCCGAGTTCGTGCAGGCGGTGCGTGACGTGGACCTTGAGAGGGCGCAGTCAGCCCTGATCGATGTGGCCGCTCAAGGGCCCAGCGACTCTCACTTTCACAGGACTGTTGGCATAAGCGCTGGAGCGTTGTGCTGTGCGTGCGGGAAGAGCGCACCCCGGGCGGGTGGAAGGATGCCGGGCACCTCGAGTGCTTCATCACCGACCACATGCATGCGCAGATACACGCGCCCATCGATCCTCGCGCACTCGCCCTCATGCGGGAGCAGAACGCACCCACCCTGGACGCGCCGCCGCGCACGGCACTGTGGGGGTTCTTGATGGAGCTGCTCGCCCAGTAGTGCGGCCTGTGGGCCCCGCCCCCGGGATCCCGGCGCCACCTGGGGTCCAGAGATTGAGGTTGTTGCTTGAATTGGCGGGCGTACACCGTTGGGTGCACGCCCGCCATTCTATTAACCTATTGGTTTGACTTTCTCGCTGGGTGTGCGATACTTTGGCGTTATCACTTACTGTGTTGTGAGGAGAAAAAGATGTGCGATTGTGTCACATGGCACGCGGACGAGGTTTCGCAGGGAATTAAGATCCTGGAAGGTGCCAGTCAGAGTCTTGCTGCCAATACAGTTGAGATTCCGAGCGGCTTTGGGCAAAACCAAGACAATCTTACGGAAAAAATCATTCGTATCAACGCAGTCATTGAAACTTTGTCATATTGTTCATTTGCGATTGGGAAAGGCCTCTCCGGAGCGTCGGAGGCATTTGCCGGCACCGATGCTGAGGTTTTGTTGGATCTGAAGGCGGTTGACAAATATCGAGAGGGTAAGGGATTCTGATGACCAAAGGGCCGTCACCTTGGGCTGTGCTGAGCTTTAAGATGGAGTGCGATTTTGATGTTTCTTCCATTGAGGCATTCGTAACCGTATGTGAAAATGCGGCAAAAGTCATGAGGAGTGCCGACGATGATGCACTGCGTGCCCATCGGATCGTTGCCGATCAAACGGCTCAGCTGTGTTCTGAGTGCGGTGCAGATCTGTTAAGTGTATCGCAAACTGCTGATGGGCTGGCGGAAATTTTCGACACATTGAAAAGTGCTTCAGAAGATCTTAGGTGGTGGGTAGAAGAAGCTCAGAAAGCATATAAGATTATTGCTGAAGAAGGCGACGGGATAGGATTGATCGCTTCGTATGCAGATGGCTTCGGTTCCGTCGAAATTCCGCCTGAAAGATATGACGAACTGGTCGATGCTTATGTTCATCTGCAGGCCCGGGCTGAAATTCAAAAGGAAAACGTGGAGCGTGCGGAATATGTATTTTTCTTGGAGCTGAATAAGCTTCAGGTTGATACATATGAGCAGATTATTTCACCTGTATTTGATGCTTTCAAAAATCAATTTGTTCCGGACCCGCTTCATCCTTGGCTCAACAGCTTGAGTTATGTTGAGGGGCTGAAGAGCCTAGGGGCTTCTGGAGCGACTGCCTTTTATATGCAAAAATACCATGGAAAGTATATTGAACCGGGTGACCTGGCATCACGTAACTGGTTTGAACGCTTGACCGCTCGGGGAGATTTTGAGAATTGGGATTGGCAGCCAAAGGGGGCCACCGCGAAGCTTCCGTGGGGGCTTTCAAAGGTGGTTCCGGTTCTTGGGTATGGAGCCAGGCGCTTTGCTGTTATTGGCACTGTCTTGGACGGTCTGGGTGCTGCTCATGACAGCTACGAGATCGATAGTGTCAAGCATCGCGACTGGGGCGTCGGTCATAAGCTTGCTCGGGCTGTCGTGTCGGGCGCTTTCACTGCAGGCGGTTCTTTCCTAGGCGGAGAGATAGGGGGAGCTCTAGGAGCTGCTGGTGGAGCGGAACTTGGAGCGCCGGGAGTGGTCGTGGGCGGATTCGTTGGTGGAATGTATGGGTCCTTGAAGGGTGGTCAAACGGGTGAGAAGTTTGGTGATTGGGTCAATGATACCGTTGTCGACTCGGTTGCTGAGTGGTTTGGTTAGGGTTGCTGCATGAGTGGCGGCAGGACAATTTAATCTATGTGTCAGTATTTCAATACTGGTTCTTTTGATTGTTTATCTCGTTGTTTGTCAGCTCATCACATTTTCTAATTGATTCTATTCAGAGTGGCAATACGTCGAGCAGCGTGACTTGTTGGATGAGATAGGCGAGGTAATATAATCCGTACGGAATTGCGATTTCGATGGGGAAAGGAGTCATATGAACGAGAATTTTAAAGTCTGTTTGCCATCTGGATGGAGGCGGCTGTCGGAGGAGGAATGTGGTGCGCTCGGGATGCGTGCACAGAATGAGAGTATCAAGCTGATTGCGATCGCAGCCGTCGATGAGGCGAACTATGTCCCCAACTTGGTTATCGCTCACGAAGAGGTGCTTAATGGTCAAGCAGATGAGGACATTTTCGCTGATAGTGCTCAGCGCTTGGAGCAGCTAGTTCCCGGTTTCCTTCTCATCGATGACTTCGAGTGGCCGTTGACTCCTGCGAACGCGCGCCTCCGAACGGGTGTGTACATTCTTGAAGAGATGTCGCTGACTGTCACGCAGCTGGCGTGGCTTACTGACGACGCGAATGAAGGCGATGCTTCCTCTCGGCGCGTTCTATGGACTGCGACATGCACATGCCCAAGCGCTGAATTTGCGACAGTTATTGACAGCTTCATGGAAATGGTACCCACGCTGGAGGTGGCATCGTGACCGTCGAAGAAAGCACTCCCATGTCTCCTGAAGAACTTGTCGTTTCTGTTGAGCAGGCGGACGCGCTCATTGATCTCATCGGCATCGAAGCGGGATCCAGCCGCATGTCGAGCGTGGCGCTTGCCAGTGGACTTGTCGGCGCTGGCCTTGCAGGCATTAACGGGCTCACCGGTGACGCCGAAGCGATCCTGGGTCCCGCGCGCACTGTCGACTCACGCATTACCGTCCGTGTCGTCTCCCCGTGGGAAGGGGGCGAGATTCGTGAGGTCAGGATCTGGCCCTCCCAGCCGCGCTCAGTCGCGATGCGTACCGAGGTGGACGGCGTCCACTTTATGCAGGTCGATTACTGCGAAGTCCCCCATATTCTCGCCATGGAGAACCTCCTGGCGGCCGGGGCAAGCGTCGTTGATGGTCCACCCTTCATTCCTGCTGAGTTCTTGCAGGCGGTGCGCGCCTTGGACCTTGAGGAGGCACAAGCAGTTCTGATCGATTTGGCTGCTCATGGGCCCAGCAACTCTCATTTTTCGCAGGACTGCTGGTACAAGCGGTGGAGCTTTGTTCAGTGCGTGCGCGAAGATAACACCCCTGACGGGTGGAAGGAGATGGAGCACGTCGAGTGCTTCGTGACCGATCATCTGCATGCGCTCATCCACGCGCCCCTCGATCCGGATGCGCTCGCCGATATGCAGGGGCAGGACGCGCCCACCCTGGACGTTCCGCCGCGCACCGCGCTGTGGGCTCTGATCATGGCGCTATTTGCCGGGTAGGACATCCCACCCTGTGCCGTCGGCATAGCAGACGAGGGGGCGGAGCCGCTTGGCTCCGCCCCTCGACGCGTCCGTCAGGATCGCCGACTCACTCGTTGCCGCTGAAGTCGGCCACGGCCTCGTCCAGGCCTGCGCGGCGGATGCGCACGAGCGACAGGAACGCCAGGCCGGCGGCCAGGGGCGATACCCAGGCCTCGAACCAGCCAGGACTCGCCCACGAAGATCATCGCCATGGCAGCCAGGGTCGGCACCAGGAGCGTGAACGCGTAGCCGATGTAGCGACCGAACGACGGCATAGGCACGCCGTCGGACTCGGCGACCGACTTGACCATGAAGTTCGGGCCGTTGCCGATGTACGTGATCGCGCCGCAGAAAACGGCGCCGAGCGAAATCGGGATCAGGTAGTACTCGGGCACGCCCGCGACCAGGGCGCCTCGCCGCCGGAGGCCTTCGCCATCTCGAAGAACGTCATGTACGTCGGGGCGTTATCCAGGATCGAGGACAGGCCGCCCGTGAACACGAAGTACGTCATGCGGGTCAGCGGCAAGGACGGGGCGATCTGCTCCAGGTAGCGCAGTGCCGGCGCCATCGTCGAGAAGATGCCGATGAACAGGGTCGCGACCTCCATGATCGGCGCCCACGTGAACGCGTTCTCCTCGAAGCGCACCTTCTTGTCCGAGAGCTTGTAGGACAGGCCCGCGACCGTGAACATGATGATCTCGCGCCACGGCACGAAGCCGGTCCACGAGTGCACGTGGCCCTCGGCCAGCGCCTCGCCGTCCCAGGACGGAGCGAAAGCGACGGACAGGATAATGATCGCGAAGAACAGCAGGTTGATCTTGCCGTGCAGGCTCAGGGGCTTGACCTCGCGGTCGTCGGCCTCGATGGAGGCGGTGTCCTCAGAGGCGTAGCGCACGCGGTCGATCGAGTAGTACGACAGGAGCAGCAGCACCAGGACGAACAGCCATTCCTTCCACAGCGCGAACGTCCACGCGAAGGGAACGCCGTGCAGGTAGCCGAGGAACAGCGGCGGGTCGCCAAGCGGAGTCAGTATGCCGCCACAGTTCGCCACAATGAAGATCGTGAACAACACCGTGTGCACGCGGTGCTTACGTTCCTTGTTGGTCTCCAGGAGCGGGCGGATCAACAGCATGGCCGCGCCCGTCGTCCCGATGAACGAGGCCAGCAGGCCGCCGATCGCCAGGAAGATCGTGTTGTTACGCGGGGTCGCCTTGATGTCACCGGCCAGGTGAATGCCGCCGGAGACCACAAACAGCGCGAAGAGCAGCGCGATGAACTGCACGTACTCCACGCCCGTGGCGATGAGCGGGCCGGTGCCCGCCTTCACGAACATCCAGATCGTCGTCGGCACACCGAGAGCGAGCGCGACGGACAGCTGGGAGGATTCCTTTTCCCACCAATGCGAGGTCTTCGGGATGATAGGCAAGAGCGCGATGCATGCGAGCATCGCGACGAAGGGGAGCAGGCTCCACCAGGGGTAGGTCATCGGCCAGTCCTTGGTTGACGATAAATACGCTCACCATTTTATGGGGTAGGGGAGCGGGGTGTGGAGTGTTCCGGGAGGGTGGGAGTGGCCTCATCGACGAGGCCGGGGCGCGTTCGCTCGTGGCTTTTCCGCTGGGTTGGACGCGGGCATTGTGAGCGGTGCGGATATGAGTGGCACCCCGAACAGGACTCGAACCTGCGACCTCTTGCACCGGAGGCAAGCGCTCTATCCGCTGAGCTATCGGGGCAGCTCGGTCAGTTTAGCAGTGTTTTATACAACCACGCGGGACGGTGATGTGTGCCATACTAGTGGACGTTGCTTGTTTGAGAACTCTTCAGGAGGATCCCATGCGCGTTCATATCGGCACCGATCACGCCGGTTTTCGAACTCGAGGAAAAGGTCGTCGCGCACCTGCGCGAGGCCGGTCACGATGTCGTCGACCACGGCGCCCACACCTACGATGCGCTCGATGACTACCCGCCGTTCTGCATCGAAGCAGCCCAGGCTGTCGTCGATGAGCCGGGTAGCCTCGGCATCGTCATCGGCGGCTCCGGCAATGGCGAGCAGATGGCCGCCAACTGCGTGGAAGGCGTGCGCGCTGCCCTCGTGTGGTCGGATGCGACCGCGCGTCTGGCCCGCGAGCACAACGACGCGAACGTCGTGGCCGTCGGCGCCCGCCAGCACAGTGAGGAAGAGGCTCGCCCTCATCGACGCTTTCCTGGAGACCCCCTTCAGCGGCGACGAGCGCCACCAGCGCCGCATCGACCTGATGAAGGACTACGAGCGCTCTGTGCGCGCCTGAGCGACGCGCAGATTCACGAGGCGGGGCCGGTGGGATGACCACCGGCCCCGTTTTTGTGTGCTGTCTTGATGGGTATTCGGCAGTTTCGCATGCAATTCCGGTGAGTCCTTCGATCTATGACAATAGATCGTTGAAATTCAATGTTTTCTGAGTGCGTGCAGCTGCGCACGTTCGAGGAATTGCATGCGACTTTGGGGTGGGTGGCCGCATAGACGTATCAGTGGGGGAGGTGCTTGCTGCACGAAACCGAGGACACCTTTGCCGACAGCACATCTCTGAGGGATGAAAACCGGTGACGCCTCTGCTAGCTCGATGTCATCGCGAGTTTGAAACCGCTGTCACCACTGCGGGCGAAAAATAGCTCAATTTAGAGGCATTTCGACTTGCAAAGGTGCTCGCGGTTTCAATGAGGTCTGATTGATCCCCCGCAAAGGCGTTAGTGGTTTCAATGGTGGCTTAGTGGGTGGGAAGTGCCGCCGGCCGCCACTCCGGCCCAGCAAGGACCGTGGCAACCGACAGGCAGCCCGAGCCCCGGCCTCGTCCCTTAGCCCTGGCCGGTGAGGGTGAGGTACACGAGGAACAGGTTGAGGGCGACGATGACGGCCGCGATGAGGAAGCCGGTGACGCGCAGGGGACGATTGTTCGCGTAGCTGCCCATGACCTCGGGCGAGGCGGTCAGGCGCATCAGCGGAATGATCGCGAAGGGGATGCCGAACGACAGGGCGACCTGCGAGACGACGAGCGCCCACGTGGGCTCGGCGCCCGCGCCCAGAATGATGAGCGCCGGGATCAGGGAGACGAGGCGGCGCGCCATGATGGGCACGCGGATGTGGAGCAGACCGTTCATGATCTCCCGAGCCCGCGTAGGCGCCCACCGACGTGGAGGCCAGGGCCCGAGGCCAGCAGGCCGACCGCAAACACGGTGCCGACGATGGGCCCGAGCGTGGAGGAGATCGCGGCGTGCGCGCCCTCGATCGTGTCGGTGCCGCTCTGCCCGGCGAGCGCCGCGGCCGCCAGGAGCAGCAGGCCGATGTTCACCAGACCTGCGATGCTCAGCGCCCAGTAGATGTCGATGCGGGTCGCGCGCAACAGGCGCGAGAGGTGCCCCGAGGAATGCCGGGCGTCGCCGGTGGAGGGGCCAAGCTCGTCGGCCTCGTGGTCGTTGACGAGGGAGGAGTGCAGGTAAACAGCGTGCGGCATGACGGTTGCGCCCAGCATGGACGCGGCCACGAGGACCGAGTCGGTGCCCTGGAAGCGAGGAACGAGCCCGCCGAGCATGCCCGAGGGGCTGGGCGGCGCGACGAAGAGGCCCGCCAGGAATCCGAGCGTGATGATGATCAGCAGGCCGACGATGATCGTCTCGAACTGGCGCTGTCGGCCGCCGCCTTGAACGAGGAGCAGCCCCATGGACACGACGCCGATGATGACGCCGCCCCACAGGAGGGGGATGCCAAAGAGGAGGTGGAGGGCGAGCGCGCCGCCGATGACCTCGGCCAGGTCGGTCGCGGCCGCGACGATCTCGGCCTGGAGCCAGAACGCGATGCGCGCGGGCTTGCACATGCGTGCACCCAGCAGGGATGGCAGGGACTGGCCGGTGACGAGGCCGAGCTTGGCGGAGAGGTACTGGATGACCATCGCGAAGATGTTTCGAGGCCACGAGAACCCACACGAGCAGATACCCGTAGCGCGCGCCCGCCGTGATGTTGGCGGCGACGTTTCCGGGGTCGACGTAGGCGACGGCCGCGACGAAGGCGGGGCCGAGGAGGGGGATGAGCTTGTGGCGCTGCTCGGTGTCCGTGGCGCTCACGGGGATCCTCACTATAGGTAGAAAAATATTCGGCTACCCGAAATTTACTCGCCTCGCGTCCTCACGGCGGGACGAAAGCCACGCAGGCGCGCCTCGTGTGTCCAGGTTTTCATCCACGGACCCGGGGAGAGTTCGCGGATAGGAGCATAAACCCCGTAGTCTAAAGGGTGACTCCTGAAGAACTTGCTACCTCATCCGCGCGACCCTGCTGGACGCTGCTGCCGCCGGTCGCATTTTCGATCGACCCCTCGCTGGTCCCCCGACCCCGTGACCGTGGAGCGCCCTGCGTGCGCGAGCACGGCGACTGGGCGACCAACGTCGCGATGCAGCTCGGTAAGAAGGCCGGCATGGCGCCGCGCGAGTTCGCGCAGATCCTCGCCGACGACCTTTCTGCCGCCGACGGTATCGACTCCGTCGAGGTCGCTGGCCCCGGCTTCATTAACATCCGCCTGCGCGGGTGCGGCCGGCGAGCTTGCTCGCACCATCGTCGAGGCCGGCGCCGCGTACGGCCGCAACGAGACCCTCTCGGGCCGCTCGATCAACCTCGAGTACGTGTCCGCGAACCCGACCGGCCCCGTGCACCTGGGTGGCGCTCGCTGGGCCGCCGTCGGCGACTCGCTGGCCCGCCTTATGGCCGCCTCCGGCGCAGCCGTGACCCGCGAGTACTACTTCAACGACCACGGTTCGCAGATCGACCGCTTCTCGCACTCCTCTACGCCCGCGCCATGGGCCGCGAGGTCCCCGAGGACGGCTACGGCGGCCAGTACATCGCCGACATCGCCGACCAGGTCCGCGCCGACGCGCGCGGCCGGCGAGCCCGACCCGATCACCCCTGCCCGAAGAAGAGGCCATCGAGGTCTTCCGCGCTCGCGGCGTCGAGCTGATGTTCGCGGAGATCAAGCGAGCGTCTGCACACCTTCCGCGCCGACTTCGACGTGTTCTTCCACGAGGAGTCCCCTGCACACCTCCGGCGCGGTCGCCGCGGCGATCGAGCGCCTGCGTGAGCGCGGCGAGATCTTCGACGAGGGTGGCGCGGTGTGGCTGCGCACGACCACCTACGGCGACGACAAGGACCGCGTCCTCATCAAGTCGGACGGCCAGGCGGCGTACTTCGCGGGCGACGTCGCCTACTACCTCAACAAGCGTGAGCGTGGCGCGGACGCGGCGATCTACCTGCTGGGCGCCGACCACCACGGCTACATCGGCCGCATGATGGCCATGTGCGCCGCGTTCGGCGACAAGCCGGGCGAGAACCTGCAGATCCTCATCGGACAGCTCGTCAACCTCGTCAAGGACGGCGAGCCCGTGCGCATGTCCAAGCGCGCCGGCACGATCGTCACGCTCGACGACCTCGTCGACGCCGTGGGCGTGGACGCCGCGCGCTACGCCCTCGTGCGCGTGTCGATGGACACCCAGGTCGACATTGACCTGGACCTGCTCTCGCAGCACTCCAACGACAACCCGGTCTACTACGTGCAGTACGCGCACGTGCGCACCTGCAACGTCGCCCGCAACGCTGCCGAACACGGCGTCACCCGCGACGCTGGCTTCGACCCGGCGGCCCCTCGACTCCGAGGCTGACGAGGCCCCTGCTGGCCGCCCTCGCCCAGTTCCCCGCGCAGGTTGCGCAGGCGACCGAGCTGCGCGAGCCGCACCGTATCGCCCGCTACCTGGAGTCCCTGGCTGCGACCCACCACGCCTGGTACGGCCAGTGCCGCGTGACGCCTCGCGGCGACGACCCGGTCGAGCCTGGCCACATCGCCCGCCTCTGGCTCAACGACGCGGTCACCCAGGTGCTGCGCACCGGCCTCGGCCTCCTCGGTGTGAGCGCCCCGAGAGGATGTGAGCCGGTGAGCGAGACGGCAAGCGTCGGCACCCTCACCTGTCCGACCCCGATGAGCGCCCCTGACCTGTGGCCGTGGAGCGCTTCTCGGGAGGACGGCGTGCTGCGCGTGGGAGGCGTCGACCTGACCAGCGTCGCCGCCGACTTCGGCACGCCCACCTTCGTGCTTGACGTCGAGGCCATGCGCGGCCGTGCCTGCAGTGTGGGCCTCGGCGATAGCCGAGGAGTTCTGGGACGGCTACGGCATGAACGGCGGCGACGCCTTCTGCGCCGGCAAGGCCTTTCCTGAGCGCCGACGTCGCGCGCCTCGTCGCGGCCGAGGGCCTGGGGATCGACACCGCCTCGCTCGGAGAACTGAGCCTGGCCCTGCGCGCCGGCGTGGACCCCGACCGCATCGGCCTCCACGGCAACAACAAGTCGGACGCGGAGATCCGCCTCGCCCTCGAGGCCGGCATCCACCGCATCTTCATCGACTCGATGGACGAGGTCCATCAGATCGAGCGCATCGCCGCCGACCTCGGCGTCGTCGCGCCCGTCATGGTGCGCCTCAAGTCCGGCATCCACGCAGGCGGCAACGAATACATCGCAACCGCCCACGAGGACCAGAAGTTCGGCCTGTCCCTGGCCACCGGCCAGGCGTACGAGGCCGTGGCCGCGATCAAGGACGCGGCGCACCTGGACTTCCGGGGCCTGCACAGCCACATCGGTTCCCAGATCTTTGGGACCGAGGCCTTCGCCGAGGCCGCGCGCATCGTCATCGACTTCGCGGCGCTCCTGAAGGCCGAGCTGGGCCTGGACGTTCCCGCCATCGACCTGGGCGGCGGCGTCGGCATCGCCTACACCGGGCAGGATCCGGTCCCGACCTCCCCGGTCGAGGTTGCCCGCGCCCTGGCCGCCGTGGTGCGCGAGCGCTGTGCCCACCACGGCCTGCCGATCCCGCACGTGTCCGTGGAGCCCGGCCGCTCGATCGCTGGGCCGTCGATGGTCATGCTCTACCGCGTTGGCGTCGTCAAGGATATTTCCCTGGAAGAGGGGGGAGTGCGCCGCTACGTGGCGATCGACGGCGGCATGTCGGATAACATCCGCCCGGTCCTCTACGACGCGGCCTACACGGCGACGCTTGCGAACCGCGACCCCGCCGATGCATCTGAACTCGTGCGCTGCCGCATCGTCGGCAAGCACTGCGAGAGCGGCGACATCATCATTCGCGACATCGACCCTGCCGGCCGACATCACGGGTGGCGACCCTGCTGGCCGTTCCCTGCTGTGGGCGCGTACGGCTACCGATGGCCCTCGAACTACAACATGCTGACGAAGCCGGGCGTGCTCGCCGTCGAGGATGGATCGGCGCGCTGGTTCATCCGCCCGCAGACGGTCGACCATCTGCTGGCCCTCGACGCCGGCCTGGAGTGAACGGCGGCCTGGAGCGAACGGCGGCCTGCAACACACAGAGCGACGAGACGGGAGTGCCTGATGGCGCTCCCCGTTTTGTGCTCCCCCAAATTTCGCACGTAATTCCCGTCTCGCTATTTCGAATTTTGAAATTGCGTCGTTGGAATTGCAATGTTTGTGGGCGTGCGCGAATTCTGACCATGCGAAATTATGTGCGAGATTGAAGGGGTGGGATGCTCTTGGGGAATGGGCTTTAGGTAAGCTTTGGTTTTGTTGTTACTGACAAACTCTAGGGATGATGGGTGCAGCTGTGAATGCAGTTGAAATCCTGACAGTGACAATCGAAAGTCGAGGAACCATGCGCCGCACTGCCGCACGCATCGGCGTCGTCGCCGCTCTCGCCCTGTCCATGGGTGTGGCCGCGGTGAACGCCCCCTCCGCCCGAGCCGAGGAGCCCGGACTCGTCTCCGCCGCCCGCGCTAACAACGACGAGATGAACTACGCGATCAACCTCGCGGGCACCAACCCCGAGGACCTCCAGCGGGCCCTCGCCCTCGTCCCCGGAGCCGGTGGCGCCGCCCTGGCCTCGTATCCGGAGATCGGTACTTTCTTCGCGCAGAGCGCCACGCCCTCGTTCGCGCTCGACCTGGCCGCCGCCCCTGCGAGCGGCCGGCATCCCATCCACTCGATCGGCCCGACGCGCGTCGCCCCCGTTCTCTACTACGAGCGTGTCGAGCTGCCCACCGACAAGAAGGACGAGGCCCCCGCCCCACAGTCCGGCGCGGCAGGCGGGCTGAACTCCATGCGCGACGAAACCGCGAGCGCCGCTCCCACTGAAGCGAACGAGGAGATCTTCAACTGGGGCGCCGTCGCCATGCACGCGCGCGAGGCCGAGGCAGTCAACGTCAAGCGCGCCCCCGTGACCGTCGCGGTCGTTGACTCCGGTGTCGAGGACACGCACCCGGACCTGGAGGGGCGCGTCGATACGTCGCGTTCCGTGAAGTGTTCGGTGAACGGCGTTGCCACGCAGGACTTCTACGGGTGGCGCGATGAGTTCTACCACGGCACGCACGTCGCGGGCATTATTGCTGCCAACCACAATGACATTGGTATCGACGGCATCGCCCCCGAAGCGACCATCGTCGCCATTCAGGCGACCAACGACAACCGCCTCATCTACCCCGAGTACGTGACCTGTGCGTTCATGTGGGCGGCGAGCCACGGGGTGGACATCGTGAATAACTCCTACTCGATGGACCCGTGGGTCTACTGGAGCCCGACCGACCCCGAGCAGGCGGCGGGCCTCGAGGCGGCCACGAGGTCGATTAAGTACGCGCAGGACAAGGGGCTTGCCGTCATTGCGGCGGCCGGCAACGAGGGTGTTGACATTGATAACCCGATGATTGACAACGGTTCCCCGACGGACGTCCCCACGCCGACGAAGAATCGTGCGGTGCAGGGCAGTATCCGCGTTCCCTCCATGCTCGACGGTGTCGCCCAGGTGAGCGCGGTCGGTCAGGCGTACAACGTGAAGCCGGGCCTGTCCCTGGGCCGCGCCGAGTTCTCCAACTACGGTCAGACGATCGATTTTGCCGCCCCGGGCGACCAGATCTACTCCACGGCCACGACGCTCTTCTACCGCAGCGGCTACGCCGTCGCCGACGGCACGTCCATGGCGACCCCGCACGTGTCGGGCGTCGCGGCCCTCATCAAGTCGGTGCACCCGGAGCTTACGGGTGCCCAGGTCATCGACCTCATGAAGAAGCAGGCCACGGCCAATTACGGACGCCTCAACGCGCCCTTCGACGGCAGGGAATACCGGGGCTACGGCTTCCTTGATGCGCTCGATGCGGTGACGGATGGTCGGGGACAGGTCGACGAGGCCAAGGCTGGCGCGTGGGTCAATGATGCGGTCGGCTGGTGGTACCGATACGAGGATGGAACCTATCCGGCGTCGACCTCGGTTCAGATCGGTGGGGCGACCTATCGCTTCGACGTGCGCGGATACATGGTGACCGGATGGGTCGGCGATGATGGTCGGTGGTTCTACTACGGTGACTCAGGAGCGCAGGCTGCGGGCTGGGCCAACGTGAACGGCACCTGGTACTACCTGGATCACGCCACGGGTGCGATGGCGACCGGTTGGGTTTACGTCGATGATGCCTGGTACTACTTGAGCGCTTCGGGTGCAATGGTGACCGGTTGGGCTTACGTCGATGGTGCCTGGTACTACCTCACTCCCTCCGGCGCGATGGCCATCGGCTGGGTGCAGGATGGCGGCTCCTGGTACTACCTGGACGCGTCCGGCGCGATGGTCACCGGTTGGCTGAACGTGGGTGGTGCCTGGTACTACCTGAGCAGCTCGGGAGCGATGGTCACCGGCACCCAGCAGGTGGATGGTACGTCCCACACCTTCGGCCCGGACGGCGCATGCAGTAATCGACCGTTCCCACGTGTCAAGGCGGGCCGCACTCCTGAGGGTGTGTGGCCCCGCCCTACTGTCGTGAGGAGTCAACGTTGGTGGATGGGGGAGTGGTTACTGAAATTCTTTGCCTCTGGCCAGGTGTTGACCAATTTAAGCGACGCTAAATTGTGGCGAGTGACAAACTAAAGCATGATAGTTCTGATGGGTACATTGTCGTACTCGCCAGACCCACAACTGAAAGTCGAGGAACCATGCGCCGCAATGTTGCACGCATCGGGCTCGTCGCCGCCCTCGCCCTGTCCATGGGCGTGGCCACAGCGACCGCCCCACCCACCCGGGCCGACGATCATACCGGCCTCATCGCGCCCGCACGCGCCAGCGCCGGCTTGATGAACTACGCCATCAACCTCAGCCCTCAGGCCAGCGCCGAGGACCTTGCACGCGCGACCTCGCTCGTCGCATCCGCCGGCGGCGTCACGCTGGCCTCCTACCCGGAGCTGGCAACGTTCTTTGCCCAGAGCGAGTCGGCCTCGTTCGCCCCGGACCTGGCCGCAGCCCTGGCGAAGTCTGGAATTTCCGTGCACTCGGTGGGCCCGACGCGAGTGGCCGCCGTGCCCGAGGGGAGCGCCAGGCCGCTCCCGACCCGCAGCCGGCCCCGCAGTCCGGCGAGGCGAGCCCGGCTCAGTCCGGAGCCCAGTCGGGCGCACAGTCCGAGCCCTAGTCGGGTGGCCCGTCCTCCCTGCGCGGACAGAGTGCGACCGAGGCCGATAAGCCTGAGGAGGTCGTCAACTGGGGAGCCCAGGCGATGAGTGCCACCGACGCCGCGGCAGTGCCGATCGCGCACGCGCCCGTCACCGTCGGTGTCATCGACACCGGCATCGACGACACGCACCCCGACCTCGTGGGGCGCGTCGACACCTCCCGTTCTGTCTCCTGCGGGCACAACGGCATCCCTTCTCAGGCCTACGGGTCTTGGCGTGACGACTACTTCCACGGCACGCATGTCGCGGGCATCATCGCCGCCAACCACAACGGCATCGGCATCGATGGCATCGCGCCGACCGCGACCCTCGTGTCCATCAAGGCCTCCAACGACGAGCAGCTCATGTACCCCGAGTACGTGACCTGCGGCTTCATGTGGGCCGCCAGCCACGGCGTCGACATCGTCAACAACTCCTACTCGATGGATCCCTGGGTCTACTGGAGCCCGAGCGACCCCGAGCAGGCCGCCGGCCTCGAGGCCGCGACCCGAGCCATCGCATACGCGCAGGGCAAGGGGCTGGCCGTCATCGCTTCGGCGGGCAACGACGGTATGGACAACGACAACGTCACGACCGACAGCGGCTCGCCGACGGACCTCGACACCCCGATCAAGGACCGCCCCGTGAAGGACGGCGTGAAGGTCCCCGCCATGGTCGAGGGTGTCAGCCAAGTCAGCGCCGCCACGCGCACTAACGTCGAGACCAAGCCCGAATGGGCGAACCTCAAGCGCGCCGACTTCTCCAACTACGGCAAGAGCGTCGACTTCACCGCTCCGGGCCAGGACATCTACTCGACCGTACCCACGGCGATCTTCTCCTCGGGTTACGCCAAGACCAGCGGCACCTCCATGGCCACGCCCCACATCACGGGCATCGCCGCGCTCATTAAGTCGATCCACCCGGGATTCCAGGGCAAGCAGATCACCGACCTCATGCGCAAGCAGGCCGCCATGGAATACACGCGCCTGGAAGCGCCCGAGGACGGCAAGGAATTCCGCGGTTACGGCTTCATCAACGCGCTGACCACCATGCGCCGCGACCAGCCTCAGCCGACCGTCCAGACCCTGCAGTACCGGGTCGGCAAGGGCGAATGGAAGGACGTGCACGGAGCGACCCTGCCGGCCGGCCCCGTCACCTTCTACACCGAGGCCATCGCCCCGATCAGCCACCTGCACATGGACGTCGCCGGCCTGGCGTCCGTCGACCGCGACGGCTCGGGCAGTACTTCGACAGTGCCCTGGGTGCCTCGATCGAAAACGTGGACCTCAGCGCCCTGCTGCCCGAGGGCACGGACTCCGTGACCGCCCGTGTCCAGGTCAGCGCCACCGGCATCAACTTCGATCGCCAGGCCGACGACGACACGGGCCGCGAGGCCGTCTTCACCGTCTCGCGCGACCCGAACGCCGCCGCGACCCCGGCCCCCCGCGCCAGACACCGACGCGCCCGCGCCGTCGGGCCCCGCCAAGGCCGGCATCACCGCCCCCGCGCGCAGCAACGACCAGCTGCCCGCCAACTACGCGGTCAACCTGCCTAAGGGTACCGATAACGCCACCTTCCAGCGTGCGGCGGCCCAGGCCTCGTTCCACGGTGGCCTGTTGCTGGCCCAGTACCCGGCCTTCGGCACGTTCTTCGTGCAGTCCGCGTCGCCCACCTTCTCGCCCGACCTGGGTGCGGCGCTCGTGAAGGAGGGCATCAGCTACGACTCGATCGGCCCGACCCGTCAGGCGCCCGTCGGCGGTAACGAGGCCATGGTCCCCATCTCCTACGAGACGCGAGTCGCGGCGGACGCGGCGATCGCAGCCGCGCCCCGCTCCCAGGGCGCGCAGGGGGACCAGGATGCTGCCCTCAGCCCCGGACCCGCAGACCGGCAACGGATGGCACCTCCAGGCCCTGCGTGCCCTCGAGGCACAGGGAGTGGACGTCATGCGTGCGCCCGTCACGGTGGGCATCATGGACCAGTCCGTCGATGACACCGTGCCGGACCTGGTCGGACAGGTCGACCACGACAAGTCCGTGTCCTGCTCGTTTAACGGCATCCCGAACCGCGACCCCGCCGCCTGGCGCTGGGACGACGCGACTCACGGCACGCACGTGGCAGGCTCGATCGCCGCGAAGCACGACGGCGTGGGCGTGGACGGCGTGAACCCGACCCTGCGCATCGCTGCGATCAACGTGGCCTCGCGCAACGGCGGATTCTTCTACCCCGAGTACATCGTGTGTGGCTTCGTGTGGGCCGCCGAGCACGGCATCTCGGTGACCAATGGTTCGTACTACGTGGACCCGTGGAAGTACTGGCTCCCCAACGACCCTGAGCAGGCCGCGGGCCAGGAGGCCGTGCAGCGCGCGGTCGACTACGCGACTTCGAAGGACGTCATCAACGTCGTGGCCGCCGGTAACTTCTCAACCGACCTGGACAACCTGCCCACGACCGACGACTCGGCTCCCGGCGACACCTGGGGTGCGCATGAGCGCGACGTGACGGGCGCGGTCTACATGCCGCCGAAGCTGCGCGGCACGCTCTCCGTGTCCGCCCTGCAGCTGCCCGAGGGTGCCGACCCCGCCACCGGCGTGCTCGAGCCGGCGTCCTGGTCGAACTGGGGTGCGAACAGCGTCGACTTCGCCGCCCCCGGCGCGAAGATCTACGCGCCGCTGACGAGCTGGTACGGCAAGGCCTACGGCAACCTGTACGGCACCTCGCAGGCCTCGCCTCTGGCGGCCGCCGTCATCGCGACGCTGCGCCAGGTCCACCCGGAGATGAACGCCGAGCAGATCATCGCCCTGGCGAAGAAGCAGGCGGGGGATCCGTCGAACTGGGATCGTCTCAAGCCCGTCGAGGGCCGCGAGTACCGAGGCGCGGGCCTGCCCAACGCCCTGGACGCCGTCCTCAAGGATCAGGCGAAGCCCGTCATCGGCAGCGTCGAATACTCCACCGATGGCACCACGTGGCAGCCTCTGGCGGGGGAGAGCGTCGCCGGGCGCGTCTCCATCCGCGTGACGGTGACCGGTCCGGTGACCTCCGCGCGCCTCCTCGTCGGGGACCGTGAGGTCGCGACCGGCATGGGGAACGGCGCCTTCGAGGGTAACTCGGTGACGCTGCAGGCCGACGGTGTGGACGTGTCCCACCCGAACGGCACGGGACGCTTTGCGGGCGCCGCGACGGTCACGGTCGAGGCCATGGGCCGCAACAACGACGCCCGCGCCGACGACGATGCGACGCTCCAGGTTCCCTTCACGGTCAGCCCCGACCAGGTCGGCCCCGACGAGGCCCGCTCGGGCCGCTGGGTCTCCGGCGCCTTCGGCTGGTGGTGGCGCTACGAGGACGGCACCTACCCGACCTCGACGCAGCTGCGCATCGACGGGGCGATCTACCGCTTCGACGCCCGCGGGTACATGGTGACCGGCTGGGTCAGCGAGGGCGGCCACTGGTTCTACTACGGTCCCTCCGGCGGCCAGGCCGCAGGCTGGGTGCAGGTGCGTGGAACCTGGTACTACCTGGATCCCATCAGCGGCGAGATGGCCAGTGGTTGGACCAAGGTGCGCGACACCTGGTACTACCTGGGTTCCTCGGGCGCGATGCGCACCGGCTGGATGCGCGACGGCTCCACCTGGTACTACCTGGCTGATTCTGGCGCGATGGCCACGGGCTGGGCGCGCATCGGATCCTCCTGGTACCACTTCGCCCCCTCCGGCGCGATGAGCACCGGCTGGGTGAAGGACGGCGCCTCCTGGTTCTACCTGTCCTCTTCCGGGGCGATGGTGACCGGGACGCGCTGGATCGACGGCACGCGCTACGTGTTCGACGACGAGGGTCGCCTCCAGGAGTAGACATCACGAGGCTGGGGTTCCTTCCCGGTTGAGGGCTCAGGGGCCGCGCACGATGTCTCGTGCGAGGCCCCTGCGCTCGCGGCCAACGTCGCGCTGTTCGCATACTGGCTGTACAAGATCGTCGTGTAGCAAGAGGAATCCTGATCACGGGCGTCCTGTACTGCGAGCTGGCTGAGTTCCGCACCATCGTGCGCGAACACTGCGACGACAAGGACAAATACTTCCTGGTGGATCGCATCCCCGAGACTCCCTGAGGAGCTCGGGTTCGAGCCCGACCTCGCCCACCCCGCCGCCTGATGGGTACCGCGCCTGGATGCCGTGGTGGAAGGGAGAGGATGGACGGCACCCGTCAAAGCGCTCGTAGGTAGGCGACAAAACGGAGCCGTCAGTGGTTTGCGGGCCAGATGCTCCTCGCGTGGTGTGGGATGTGTGGGGGAGGGGTCTATCCTCACTAAACTGCTAACCTCTCCATTTCTTCACCAAAAGGTCAAGAATTCTTAAATTGTGAAACCCTCTAGGAGGTTGTTGACAAACCTTGAGACGATGGAGCAATGGCGTGCCATCCGGAAAGCCCCGGAGACGCGTCCCCATCCGTACAGAAACGAGGAACAATGATGCATCAACGCTCATGGAAGACCCTCATCGCGGGAGGAGCAGCGCTCGCTGTTGGCGTCACGCTCACCGCGTTCGGCGCCCCCGCCCACGCGGCCGGCGTCCCTGGGATCACCTCGAGGCTCGCGCCCAGGACGAGGTCATGAACTACGCGGTCAACCTGACCGCCGACGCCTCCCACTACGACTTCAACGCGGCCGTCTCCAAGGCCTCGGAAAACGGCGTGGTCCTGGCCCAGTACCCCGAATTCAACACCTTCTTCGTCCAGTCGGTGAAGGCCTCCTTCGCGCCGACGCTCGGCAAGAGCCTCGTCGACGCCGGCATCTCCCTACCAGTCGATCGGCCCCACCCGCTACAAGACGGTCACGGGCTCCGAGGTGCACCGAGCAGCCGCAGACCACCGCGTCCGAGGCTAACGCCGTCGCTGACGCCGCGGGCACCCGCTCGACCGGCCTGTCCGCCGACTCCCAGCTCAACGACTTCACCCCCGACGAGGGTGACGCCAACGCCTGGGGCCTGGCCGCCGTCGGCGCGCTCGAGGCCCAGCAGGTCGATGTCCCCCTCGAGAACGTGACCGTCGGCGTCATGGACACCGGCATCGACCCGGACCACAAGGACCTCAAGGAACACCTGGACGCCTCGCGTTCCGTGGGCTGCCAGATCAACGGCATCCCCAGCCAGAACCCCGCGGACTGGAAGGATGACCACTACCACGGCACGCACGTCGCCGGCACTATCGCCGCCGCGCACAACGCCTACGGTGTGGACGGCGTGGCCCCCAGCGCGACCATCGTCGCGATCAAGACCTCGAACGAGGCCGGCTCCTTCTACCCCGAGTACGTGGCTTGCGCCTTCGACTGGGCTGCCGAGCACGACATCGACGTGACGAACTCCAGCTACTACATGGACCCCTACGCCTTCTGGATGCCCACCGAGGGCTCCCAGGCCGCGGGCCTTGAGGCTGCCTCGCGCGCGATCCGCTACGCGAAGAACCACGGCGTCGTCAACATCGCTGCCGAGGGTAACGACAACGACGACCACGACAACCCGACGATCGATAAGGCCTCGCCGAACGACGTCGAGGGCGCCGCGGTCGAGCGCAACGTTGCCGGCGGCATCGACGTGCCCGCCATGGTCAACGACTCGGTCGTCTCCGTGGCCGCCGTCGCCCTGCCCACCGGCACCGACCCGGCCACGGCCAAGTTCGAGCGTTCCAAGTTCTCCAACTACGGCAAGACCTCCGTGGACGTGGCCGCCCCCGGCTCGCGCATCTGGTCGACCCTGCCGACCTGGAAGAAGGATCCGCCCTTCGGTTACCCTGTCCGGCACCTCGATGGCCTCCCCGCACGCTGCGGGCGTGGCCGCGCTGATCAAGCAGATCCACCCGGACTACACGCCCGACCAGACGATCGCCCTGCTCAAGAAGCAGGCCGGCTACACCTACGACCGCCTCGCTGCACCCGAGGACGGTAGGGGAATACCGCGGCGCTGGCCTCGTCAATGCCCTGGCCGCCGTCCTCAGGACCAGCCGCAGCCCGTCCTCGGTAGCCTCGAGTACTCCCACGACGGAGTCACCGACTGGCGTCCGCTGGCCGACGCGTCTGTCTCGGGTACCGTCTACGTGCGCACCACGGTCTCCGGCCCCGTCACCAAGGCCTCTCTGAAGGTCGGCGACAAGGAAGCCGTGACCGGCACCGGTACGGGCGCCTTCGAGGGTAACGAGGTCACGCTCGTGGCCGGCCCCTACAACGCCACCGATCTGATCGGCGACGCCCCCCATGTGGAGGTCACGGTTGTCGCCGAGGGCCGCAACAAGGATGCCCGCGCCGATGACGACGTCAAGGACTCGATCCACTTCCACGTGGATGAATCCCTGCGCGACGGCGGCGCCTGGACCAACAGCACCGATGGCTGGAAGTACTGCTACAACGACGGCTACTGCGCCCGCAGCAAGTACATCGAGATTGACGGCGCCACCTACTACTTCAACGGCGACGCCGTGATGGCGACCGGCTGGGTCACCTTCGATGCCGCGTGGCACTGGATGACCCCGTCCGGCCGCATGGCGACGGGCTGGGCCAAGGTGGGTGACGCCTGGTACTACCTCGATCCCGCCACCGGTGCGATGGCCACCGGCTGGGTTGACGTCGACGGCTCCTGGTACTACCTGAACGCCTCGGGTGCGATGGCGACCGGCTGGGTCAACGTGAACGGATACTGGTACTACCTGAACGGTAACGGCTCCATGGCCACCGGCTGGACCGCCGTCAACGGCAAGTGGTACTACCTGACTGGCAACGGCGCGATGGCGATTGGCTGGGTCAACGACGGTGGCACCTGGTACTACCTCGACGGCTCCGGCAAGATGGTGACCGGCTGGGTCACCATCGATGGCACGCGCTACCACTTCGCGCCCTCCGGCGCCTGGCTCGGCTGAGCCAAGGGGACGAGGCCGGGCTGGGAAGTTCCGGCCTCGATCCCCGCGCTGAGCGCCTGATGCCGAGCGCACCCGGTGCGCAGCACAACTGAAGACAAACAGGGCGGGTCCGAACCGTGTGTTCGGACCCGCCCCGCTGTTCCCTCACGCGTCCCGGGAGGGATCCGGGCGCCCTCAACGGTGCCCCTGGGGCGCGGTGGGCTCTCAGCCCAGGGAGTCGAAGAGAACCTGCAGGCCCTCGCCCATGGTCGGGTGCGCGATCGGCAGGAAGCGCAGCTGCTCGTACGTCAGGCCGCCGGCCATGGCGACGTGCACGGCCGTGATGACCTCGGAGACGTTCGGGCCGATCAGCGTGGCGCCCAGGATCTGGTGCGTGTTCGCATCCACGATGGCCTTCCAGAATCCCTCGCCCGCGTAGCGCATCGTCTTGGCGCGCGGAATTGCGGCCGTGGGGACCTTGGCGACACGCACGTCCAGGCCGGCCTCGCTGGCCTCGCCCTCGGACAGGCCGATGCGGGCCAGCTCGGGGGTGGCGAACACGGCGTAGGGGATCGTGCGGCCCTTCGTGGTGGTGGTCGCCTGGTCCAGGGACGCGCCGGTCAGCTGCGCGCGGATGATGCGGAAGTCCGACCAGGACGCGTGCGTGAACATGGGGGTGCCCGCGCAGTCGCCGGCCGCCCACACGCCCTCAGCAGAGGTGCGCAGGTGCTCATCCACCGCGACGAAACCGCGATCGGTGAGCTCAACCCCGGCCTCGTCCAGGCCGATGCCGTCCGTGTTGGGCACGCGACCCACGGCCACCAGGACCGCCTCGGCGGAGACCGTCGAGCCGTCGGAAAGCGTCAGGGTGGTCGTGTTTCCCTCGCGGGAGGCCGACTCGGCGCGGCCGGGCACGATACGCACGCCGGCGGCCTCAAGGCCCGCCTCGACGACGCGGGCGGCGTCCTCGTCCTCGCGAGGAAGCACGTGATCACCCGAGGAGATGAGCGTGACGTCCACGCCGAACGTCGCCATCATCGACGCGAACTCCACGCCGATGTAGCTGGCGCCGATGATCGCCAGGGACGAGGGGAGCTCCTCGAGGCGCAGGATCTCCTCGTTCGTCCACGCGCCCGACTCCCACAGTCCGGGGATCGCGGGACGCGCCGGACGCGAACCGAGGTTGATGAGGACGCGCTCGCCACGAATCGTGCGCTCGCCGCCGTCCTCCAGCGCGATGGTGACCGTGCGCTCGCCCGTGAAGCGAGCCTCGCCACGGATGAAGTCCAGGCCGGGGGCCGCGAACATCTTCTCGTGCGCGCCGACCATGGCGCCGACGATGCCCTCCTTGTGGGCGCGGAGCTTGGCCAGGTCCACGCGCGCACCTCGGTGCCGACGACGCCGAACGCCTCGTCCGTGCGGGCATCGCTCAGGCGACGAGCCGAGTTGACCAGCGACTTCGTGGGGATGCAGGCGACGTTAATGCAGGTGCCGCCGACGAACTGGCGCTCCACCATGGCGACCTTCCAGCCCGCCTTTGCGCGCTCCATCGCGAGGGACTTTCCGGCCTTGCCGCCGCCGACAACCAGCAGGTCGACGTTCTCGATTGCGTTCGTGGACATGTTTCTCCTTGGGTAGTAAAGGGTTACCTATCTCAACGCTCCGTGCCTGGATCTATTCCAACAGGTGGTCAATCATCGGGTGCGCATTATCACGTTGAAACGGCCCTATGACGCTCGTTTGGCGGGTGTAAAGGAACGAAGGCTCACATAGTGATCGCGCCGTTCGTTCAAACCCCTTCGGCATGCTTAGATTAGGGTATGAGGGCTCTAGAAATTGGTGATTTCAAAGAGGATGGGGGCTGCTCTGGCGCGCGCCTCATCCGGTGAAGTCGTTACGCTCACCGAGGAAGGCCAGCCCGTCGCCGAGCTGGGTCCCGTGCGCATGTCGACCTACGCGCAGCTGCGCGAACTGGGCCTCGAGCGCCCCGCTATGGCGGACCTCGACGCCTACCAGATGCCGTCCAAGAAGCTGCCCGACGGGCGGGGGATCGTCGGCAAACTGGACGATTGATCGCCCGGCGCAGGGGAGCCGTCAGCTACCCCCGGCGCTTGGCGCGGTTCGTGGGTTCCGCGTTGAGCGGGTCCTCGGGCCACGGATGCTCGGGTAGCGCCCGCGTAGCTGTGCGCGCACGTCCCGATACGGCCCCGCCCAAAAACGACGTCAGGTCAGAGGTGACCGCCGCGGGGCGTCCCGCCGGATCCGTCAGATGCAGCACCAGGGGAACGCGCCCGTCCACCAGTCGGGGCGTGTCCGTCCACCCGAACGCCTGCTGGACGCGCAGCGTCAGCACCGGGTGTGCGCCGCTCCAGTCGATGGGACGCGTCCCTCCGGAAGGAATCGGCATCTTCTCTGGCGCCAGTTCGTCGAGACGTGCAGCGTCAGGCCACGGCAGCATCGAGCGCAGCGCATCGAGCATCGACACGCTACTCAGGATCCACCCTGTGCGAGGCGCTTTGCCCAGGGGAGGAGCCACTCGTGGCGCTGCCCGCGAGGGCCTCATCCGACACGTCCGGCCACGGATCGCCGAGCACCTCGTGGAGCACCCGCATGCGCTCGCGCAGGGACGAGGCCTCCTTCCCCCAGCCCAGATCGCCCAGCCCGCGCGAGGCCAGGTGCTCCGCCACCAGTGCGACCGCCTCTTCTTCGCTCAGGGACGAGGCCGGGGCGCTCTTCAGCGATAGCTCCCAGGGCGCGCGTGCGGGTCGCACGCAAGGCGCCCTTGTCGATGGTGGCCTGCGTGCGGGTTTCCAGCAGTGCCGCGCCCGCCGCCAGGGCGTCCTCCTCCGACAGCGGCACCGCCGCGAGAATACGCGCGTGGCGCGAGGCCGGCGCCCGGTCAATCGAAGCCACGGCAAGCCACTCCTGCCCCTCAAGGGGAGAGCCCTGCGGCAGCTCGGCGCCCACGCCGCCCGCCAGAATGTAGGCGCGGACCCCGGGCGGCGCCGCGCAATCCACTCCGGGTACGCCAACGCGCACGTCAGAGCCAGCTCGTCCTCCCGCGTGCGCGAGCCCTGCCTGCTGGTGCGTAGCCACAACGGATGCGAGCGCGTCGTTCGATGCGGAAGTCGGCAGACGCTGCGCCAGACGCTCCAAGCGCGCCCGCGTCTCCTTCACCCGCGCCGCCTGCGCGTGTGTGCCTCCCGCATCGCTGGCGCCACCGCGACCCAGCCGACGCTCCAGCGCACCCAGGTCAGCCCCCGGAACGCGCAGGTCCTCCGACAGGAGGGCCACGAAACGCGCCGCCTTCGACGCCCCCAGGATCGCTCGACGCCAGGAGGGCCCCTGCCCAGGGCGGGTCCAACGGCAGCGACGCCAGCGTGCGGCCGAGAGTGGTGGCGGCCCCGGCCTCGTCGATGGCGCCCAGGGAGGACAGGCGCTGCCCGGCAGCCTCCCACGTGCCCGCGGGTGGAGCGTCGAGCAGGGCGAGTTCCTCCACCGGGGTGCCCCATGCGGCGACCTGGAGGCGCGCGTCCGTCAGGTCCTGCGTGGCGATGCCCGGTGCTGACTGTGCGGGCCTGCGCGCCACGTCCACCGAGCCCATGACGCGCACGGCGACGCCTGGTCCGGTGCGAGCGGCACGGCCCGCACGCTGGTCGAGTCGGGAAAGCGCCGCCGGAACGGTCACGAGAGAGAGAGGAAGCGCCCGCGTCGAAGCGCGGTCGCGCGCGAGCCCCCGCGTCCACGACGACGGACACGCCGGGAACCGTCAGCGAGGACTCCGCGATGGACGTGGAGAGGATGACGCGGCGACCGGAAGCGGGGGAGAGTGCGCGGTCCTGCTCGGCGGCGCTGAGCTGTCCGTGCAGCGTCAGGACCGGGATGTTGCCCAGGTGCAGGTTGCCTCGGACGGTCTCGATCTCGCCGACGCCCGGTAGGAACACGAGGACCGAGCCCTCGGTGGCGGCGACCGTCTCCTCGACCGTGCGCGCCACGTGCGCCAGGTACTCGCGGCGCACGCCCACGCGCTCGTTCCCGATTGCGCCCACGGCCTCGACGCCGCGCGGCGGGGGAGCGTAGCGCAGCTCCAGTGGAAAAATATCCCCCGGAATATCAACGAGCGCGGGCTCCTCGCCCGTCGAGGCGTGCAGGAAATCAACCGTGCGCGAGGCCTCGAGCGTCGCCGACGTGAGCGCGACGAACAGGTCGTCGCGCAGCGCCGAACGCGCGTCCAGCGCGAATGCCAGCGCCAGGTCCGTGTCCAGGTCGCGCTCGTGGAACTCATCGACGATGAGAGCCGACACCCCGGGCAACTCCGGGTCGCGCTGCAGGCGACGCAGCGCCACGCCCGGCGTCACCGTCTCCACGCGCGTACGCTCGCTGACGCGCGAATCCCCGCGCACCGAATAACCGACCTGCCCGCCGACCTCCTCGCCGAGCAGACGGGCAATCCGGCGAGCGGCAGCCCGCGCGGCCACCCTGCGCGGCTGCGTGACGAGAACACGCCCCGCCGATGCGTCGTACTGGGCCAATGCCACCGCCACCGCGGGCGGCAGCAGCGTCGTCTTACCCGTGCCCGGAGGCGCCGTGATCACCGCGCAGCCACCCGGCCGCGTCGCCGCCGCGATATCGCCCAAGGCGCGCGTGACCGGCAGCTGCGGCGGGTGCGAAACGAGTTCTTCGAGGGTGGACATGGCTCAATATTCCAAAAGAGAGTGATACTGCTGACGGGCTTTCATTGCGTGAATGACTTCAATATCGCCGTTATCCCAGCGCAGAACAACGAGTTCGAGAAGCTGTGAGGCGTGATCAAACCCTAGTCGAAACTCGCGTTGAGGGTGCTCATCGTCAAGGGGTGACGCATAGACGCGACCAGCGGTTGCGGCGGTGATGATTGCTTCCTCAGAGAGTCCGTGCTTGAAGGCAGAGGCTCGGAGCCTCATGACACCAACACTTTGATAGCTGAACGAATCGCTTCCGAGCGGGTTAGATCATGCTGGCGCGCGTATTTCTCAATTCCCTCAAGCTCGGTTTCGGTGAGACGAACAGTGATTGCTCGCGAAGGTGATGACGCGCGAGTGGGGCGTCCTCGGCGGCGGAGCATCGCAGGATCGTATCCGGCCTCGGCCTCAGCGACCCACTGATCGATCTGTTCCTCGGAGATTTCTTGACCGTTCATCTTTCTCGCACTCATAACATTATTGTAATACGAAAATGAAGGTCGTGAGGAAGATACTGTGGCAGAGTAGAATGGAAGCAGTATGACTACGGAGAACACAGCGCCGGCGCTCGCGGCGGCCACCCTCGCACACACCACGGGGCGCGTCACCATCCCCGCAGACATGGACACGATCGTGGTCCTCGGCGTCGCAGACCAGGTTCTGCGCGCCCTCGAACGTGGCTTCCCGCACGTCCGTTTCCTCGTGACCGGGCGAGAAATCTCGCTGGCCGGCACCCAGGCAGATATTGACGTGGCCGCGGGCCTCCTCGAAGAACTCATCGGCATGGCCCGGCGCGGCACCGCCCTGGACGCCACCGCTGTCGAGCAGGCCATCGGCCTGCTTGGACGCCTCACCTCGGGCGAGGCCCCCACGGAGGAGATCCTCTCCGCGCGCGGGCGCTCGATTCGACCCAAGACCCCCGGCCAGAAGGCCTACACGGACGCCATCGACCGCGCCACCGTCGTCTTCGGCATCGGCCCCGCGGGCACCGGCAAGACCTACCTGGCGATGGCCCAGGCCGTGCGCCGCCTCCTCTCTGGCGAGGTGCGCCGCATCGTCCTGACCCGCCCGGCCGTCGAGGCGGGGGAGAACCTCGGCTTCCTGCCCGGCTCCCTCACCGACAAGATCGACCCCACCTGCGTCCCTCTACGACGCCCTGGGCGACATGCTCGACCCCGAGGCCCTGCCCAAGCTCATGGCCGCCGGCACGATCGAGGTCGCACCCCTGGCGTACATGCGCGGACGCACCCTCAACGACTCCTTCATCATCCTGGACGAGGCCCAGAACACGACGGTCGGCCAGATGAAGATGTTCCTCACCCGCCTGGGTTTCGGCTCCAAGGTCGTCGTCACGGGCGACGCCTCGCAGATCGACCTGCCCGGCAGCCAGACCTCGGGTCTGTCCGTCGTCGAAAACATCCTCGGCGACATCGACGACATCGAGTTCTGCCACCTGACCAGCGCCGACGTTGTGCGCCACGAGCTGGTCGGCGCGATCATTGATGCCTCACCAGCGCTTTGACGATCGAAACGCCGCGCGTCGCGCACGCGGCCGCAGCCACAACACCGCACGCAGGGAGTACACGTCATGACCGAGGTCATCAACGAGACCGACTACGAGATCAACGAAGCCGAGTTTTCCGCGCTGGCCGACTACGTGCTCGACCAGATGCACGTCAGCTCCGACGCGGAAGTCAACATCATCTTCATTGAGCCCGAGCCGATGGAAGACCTGCACGTGCGCTGGCTGGATCTGCCCGGCCCCACCGACGTCATGAGCTTCCCCATGGACGAGCTGCGCCCCGGCACGGCGGATCACCCCACGCCCCCCGGCATGCTCGGTGATATCTGCATCTGCCCGCAGGTCGCCGCCCGCCAGGCCGCCGAGTCCGGCCACAGCGCCGCCGAGGAGATGCTCCTCCTGGCCACGCACGGCATGCTGCACCTCCTGGGCTACGATCACGCGACCGACGCCGAGCGCGAGGTCATGTTCGCGCTCCAGCGCAAGCTCCTCCTGACGTTCCTGGCCACCCGATGATCCTTCCCCTGCAGGCGTCCCCGGCCTCGCCGATCCTGGATGTGCCCTCCGTGGCGCTCCTGGTTCTCGCGGTCGTCGCCTTGGCGTTCGCGTCTGTCGCCCAGAGCGTCGAGCAGGCCGTCCAGCGCCTGACCCCTGGCCGGCGTCGAGGATCTCATCGAGGAAGAGCGCCGGAACGCGCGGGTCCTCTATGGCCTCGTCGATCATCGCCAGCGCACCCTGCTGTCGCTGCGCGCTTTCCGTACCTTCTGGCAGGTCGTCTACGCGGTCGCGGGCACGATCATCCTGGTTGATACCCGTCTGCCGTGGTGGGCGGTCGCCCCTCATTGCCGTGTTGGTGATCGCGGCCCTGCAACTGCTCTTTCGTGTCCTTTCCTGCCCGCCCAGTGGGGCGCGCGCAACCCCGAGGGTATCGCCCTGGCGGGCACCAGGTTCGCGGACCGACCTCGCGCGTCTCAGCCACCTGGTCGACCCGCTCCTGACCCGCGTGCGATCCTCGCGCCCCGCCCCCGAGCCCTACCGAGGCCCAGGTGCGCGCGAGCTCATCTCCGACCTGCGTGAGATCGTCGACGAGGTCGGCGAACCCTGAGAGCTTCGAGGAAGAGGACCGCGACATGGTCCGCTCCGTCCTCGACCTCGGACACACGCTCGTGCGCGAGGTCATGGTGCCTCGCACCGACATGGTGACCATCGACGCCGACACACCCGCCCCCTCCGCCCTGCGCCTGTTCGTGCGCTCCGGCTTCTCGCGCGTACCCGTCGTGGGCGACGACGTGGACGACATCCGCGGCATCCTGTACTTCAAGGACCTCGTCTCGCGCTGGGAGGCCACGGGCGGCCAGCTCGACATGCGCGCCGAGCAGATGATGCGCCCCGCCGAGTTCGCCGTCGAAATGAAGCCCGCGGACGATATGCTGCGCCAGATGCAGGCCGAGCGCTTCCACATGGCCATCGTCATCGACGAGTACGGCGGCGTCGCGGGCCTGGTGACCCTCGAGGATCTCCTCGAGGAGGTCGTCGGCGAGCTGACCGACGAACACGACCGCCACTCCATCGAACCCTGAGGAAGTCGAGCCGGGCGTGTGGCGCGTCCCCGCGGTACCCGATCTCTGAGCTGGGCGAGCTCTCGACCGCGAGATCGAAGACGAGGACGTCGACTCCGTCGGCGGCCTGCTCGCCAAGGCGATCGGGCGGGTGCCCCCTGCCCGGAGCGACCGGCACCCTCGCCGGCGTCATAATGACGGCCGAAGAGGCGCGCGGGCGCCGCCGCCAAGTCTCCACGATCCTCTGCCGTCTCGACCCCGACGCGCAGCTCCTGACCTCCGATCTCAACCCCGCCGACGACAAGGACAACTGACATGCGATTCCCCTCCGACGACGAACTCATGGCCGGCCCCAACGCCTTCGGCGACGCTCGCATTGAGGTTGCCCCGACGCCGCCGACCCGGAAGCCGACGCTCGTGCGCAGATCGACGCCGGCCTCGGCGAAGAGACCGCGGACGAGGCCGGGGCTGAAACCCGGTGACGACGAGGACTGTGAAGACTCTGAGGAAGACGACGAGTACGAGGACCTCGAGGGCCTGGAGGACGAGGAGGACGCCGACCTTGATGCCTTCGAGGCGATGACCTCGCTGGCTTCCCTGCGCGAGGACGCGGCCGCGACCATCGAGATGCCGGACTTCCCGGAGGATTTCCGAGCCGGCTTCGTTTCGATCGTCGGGCGTCCCAACGTCGGTAAGTCGACTCTGACGAACGCGCTGGTCGGGCGCAAGATTGCGATCACCTCGGGACGCCCCGAGACGACGCGTCACAACATCCGCGGCATCGTGCACGGGGACAACTACCAGCTGGTGCTCGTGGATACCCCCGGATACCACCGCCCGCGCACGCTGCTGGGCAAGCGCCTCAACGACATGGTGCGCGAGGCCCTCTCCGAGGTCGACGTCGTGCTCTTCTGCCTGCCCGCCGACCAGCGTATCGGCCCCGGCGATCAGTTCATCGCACGCGAGCTGCGCGGCATCAAGCGGCCCATCATCGCGGTGGCGACCAAGTGCGACGCCGTGCCGCGCGACCGCGTCATGAAGCACCTGTTGTCCATCGAAAAGCTGGGGGAGTGGGCCGCCATCGTGCCCGTCTCCTCCGTGGAGGGCAAGGGCATCGACCACCTGCGCGAGGTGCTCGCCGAGACTGTGCCGCTGTCGCCGCCGCTGTACCCGGCAGGTGACGTCACCGACGAGTCCCGCGACACCCTCATCGCCGAGTTCATCCGCGAGGCCGCCCTGGAGGGCGTGCGCGACGAGCTGCCTCACTCCCTGGCCGTCCAGGTCGAGGAGATCATCGAGAGGCCGCGCCGCGAGGGTGACGACCGCCCGCCCATGCTCGACATTCACGTGAACGTCTACGTTGAGCGCGACTCCCAGAAGGCCATCATCATCGGCCGCAAGGGAAGCCGCCTCAAGCAGATCGGCACCCAGGCCCGCGCCCACATCGAGGAGCTGCTGGGCCGGCGCGTCTACCTTGACCTGCACGTGCGCACCGCGAAGGACTGGCAGTCCGACCCGAAGATGCTGGGACGCTTGGGGTTCTGACATGCCCAGCGTCATCCGTGTACGTGGCGCCCGCGTCCACAACCTGAAGAACGTGGACGTTGACGTTCCCCTGAACGAATTCGTCGCGGTCGCGGGCGTATCCGGGTCGGGCAAATCCTCCCTGGCCCTGGGCACGCTCTATGCAGAGGGATCGCGGCGTTACCTGGAGTCCCTGGCGACCTACACGCGTCGGCGCATCTCCCAGGCTGCCAAGGCCTCGGTCGACGAGGTTGCGCACGTGCCCGCTGCGCTCGCGCTGCGCCAGCGCCCAGGTGTACCCGACGTACGCTCCACCTTCGGTACGGCGACGGAGCTTCTCAACCACCTGCGCCTGCTGTTCTCACGCGTTGGCTCCTATCTGTGCCCCAACGGGCACCGCGTCCCGCCCTCGCGCAACGTGGCCCTAGAAGTGCCTCTCACGTGCCCGCAGTGTGCGGAATCCTTCTACGGCCTCGGTGCGGAGGAGATGGCATTTAACTCGGGCGGTGCGTGCCCGGTGTGTGAGGGGACGGGCGTCCAGCGCGTCGTCAACCGAGCGTCCCTCGTGCCCGATGAATCCCTCACTATTGACGAGGGCGCGGTTTCCCCGTGGGGATCCCTCATGTGGAAGCTCATGAAGGACGTCGCCCGCGAAATGGGCGTGCGCACGAACGTGCCCTTCCGGGACCTGAGCGATGCGGAGAAGGCGATCGTCTACGAGGGGCCCGCCGAGAAACGCCACATCGTCGTCGCCACCAAGACCGGTGGTGCGGAGCTGGACTTCACCTACTTCAACGCGGTCGCCACGGTCGAAAACGCCTTGTCGAAGGCGAAAGACGAGAAGGCCCTCGCCCGCGTGGAAAAATACCTCATCACCCGCACATGCCCCGCGTGCGACGGCACGCGCCTGGGGGAACGTGTACGCTCCACGCTGATCGAGGGCATCGACCTGGGCGAGGCCTCGCGCCTCACGCTCACGGAGCTGCGCGAGTGGGTCCAGCGCGTCCCCGGCCTCGTTCCGGATGAGGTAGCTCCCATGGCCCGCGTCATCGTCGAGGAGATGACCGAGCCGATGGATCGCCTCGTGCAGCTCGGCCTGTCCTACCTGTCCCTCGACCGCGCGTCCTCGACGTTGTCCAACGGTGAGCGCCAGCGCATGCAGCTCGCCCGTGCCGTACGCAACCGGACGACCGGGGTCCTCTACGTGCTGGACGAGCCGACCATTGGCCTGCACCCCTCCAACGTCGACGGCGTCCTGGCGATCATCCGGGAACTCCTCGCCGACGGGAATTCCGCTGTCGTCGTCGACCACGACACGCGTGTCCTCGCAGCCGCGGATCACCTGATCGAGATCGGACCCGGAGCGGGAGCGGACGGCGGTCGCGTCATCTTCCAGGGCCCCATCGACGAGGCCTGCCACGCCCCCGCGTCCCGCATCGGCCCGTACATGGCTGGGGTCCGTCGGGTTGAGCGTGCAGCGGGGGAGTCGGATCAGGGCGCGGATATCGACGGGCGCGGTGCGCTTCACCTGGAGACTAACCAGATCCACACGGTGCGGCCCCTGAGTGTTGATATTCCGCTGGGTTCGTTGACGGCCGTCACGGGCGTCAGTGGGTCGGGTAAGACGACACTCGTCCTTGAATCGCTGCTTTGCGCTGCGTGCGCGCCTTTGATGGTGAGCCTTTTACCCGCGCACGTGCGCGACGTGGACGCCGCCGGTATCTCACGGGTGAACCTGATCGACGCGACGCCGATCGGAGTCAACGTGCGCTCGACCGTGGCCACGTACTCCGGTGTCCTGGATGAGCTGCGCCGGGCGTTTGCGCGTACCGAGGAGGCGCAGGCTGCCGGGTTGAAGCCCGGTGCATTCTCGTACAACACGGGTTCGCTTCGATGCCCCACGTGCGACGGGACCGGGCAGATCTCCCTGGATGTGCAGTTCCTGCCCGACGTGGACATTGAGTGCACGGATTGTCGAGGGAGCCGCTACGGCGCGCAGGCCGACGAGATCCGCCGCGATGGGCTGAGCCTGCCCGACATCATGGCGATGAGTGTTGACGAGGCCCGGGTGGCCGTGCGTGGGCTGAAGAAAGTGGGCGCTCCCTCGAGACCCCTGGCCGGCCTCGGCCTGGGCTACCTGACACTGGGGGAGGCCACTCCCGCCCTCTCGGGTGGCGAGGCCCAGCGCCTCAAGCTTGCCTCCGAAATGGGTAGGCGCCAGGAGGGCACTCTCTTCGTCTTCGACGAGCCGACGATCGGCCTGCACCCGGATGATGTGCAGGTCCTCCTGAACGTGCTCCAGCACCTCATTGAGCGTGGAGCGACGGTCCTCGTCATCGAGCACGACCTGGACCTGATCCGTTGCGCTGACTGGGTCATTGATATGGGCCCGGGCGGCGGCATCGAAGGTGGTCGTATCGTCGCGCAGGGCACTCCGAGCGATATCGTGGACAGCGAGGCCTCGGTGACGGGACGCTACCTGCGCTGAGACTCTGTCGCAGGGAAACATCAGGTGGGTCTGGGCCCAGATAAGCAGAGTGCCCGGCTGCCGTGAGGCAGCCGGGCACACTTACGTCGTGATCAGATCACTTGACGATGACAACTCGCAGGAAGCGGGGGCCGTGCACGCCGTTGACGCGGACCAGCTCGATGTCGGAGGTCGCCGAACCGCCGGCGATCCAGGTCATCGGACGGGTCGGGTTCTTGCCGAGGATCTCGACGGCCTGGGGCACCGTGGGAACGATGTCGGAGGCGCGCAGGACGACGACGTGGGTGTCGGGCACGAGCGAGATCGCGCGGCGACCCTGGTCGGGCTCACCGTCGAGGACGATGGTGCCGGACAGGGAGATCGCGACGCGGCAACGCGTGACGACGGCGTCGATCTCGTCCAGCTCCAGCGTCGGGATCGCCTGCTCGCGGGAATCCTCGCGCACCGTGCGGCCGTCGCGGGCGGCAGCCTTCTTGAAGGCTTCGTCCAGGCCGGTGGGGACCACGACGGAGGTGGCCTTCTGGTCGGCCAGGAACTTCGAGATCGCGTCGGCGACCTCGGACTCCTCGGAGACCACGACGACCTGCGCGGAGTAGTCCTCGAGCGTCTCGATCATTTCCTCGATGACCGCATCGGAACCGGGCGCGTGCTCGGTGGAGCGGATGTAGTCGCGGGGGATCGGGCGCACCGGACGGCCCTGCTGGGAACGAGAGATGGCGTCGCGTGCTCGCGCGAGGATCGCGGTCTTTGCATCCATGGTGGTGCTCATGTCACGCCTCCTTCGGGGTCGTGTTGGTGGTCATGCCGTGCTCGGATGCGAGCGGGATGCCCTTCGCGGGGGCGTCGGTGCGCGGTGCGTTGGCGTCGGAGTCCTTGTGGGTGCGCTTCCACCACTCGCGGAAGGTCTCCTTCGGGGCGACCGGCAGGTCGCGTGCGCGTCCACAGCGAGGCCGGGAACGGCAGCGCGCCGATGGAACCCTTCTTGGCGAATAGGCGGGTTGCCTTCGTGCCGGTGCCGGCGGCCTTCCACAGCTTCGCGTTCGACATGACCGGGGTGGTCACGCCCATCGCGAGGTCCCACACGTCCGGCACGAGGTTGCGCTTGACGTCAACCGTGCGCGCACGCATGTGGATGAGGATCGTCGGGATGTCAATCTTGACGGGGCAGACCTCGCCACATGCGCCACACAGGAAGACGCGAAGGGCAGGGTGTGCACCGGATCGTGCTCGTCGAGGCCCTGGGTGAGCTGCGGGGTCAGGATCGCGCCGATGGGGCCCGGGTAAACGGAGCCGTAGGCGTGGCCGGAGGTGTGCTGGTACACCGGGCAGATGTTCATGCACGAGCCGCAGCGGATGCAGGCGAGGGCCTGGCGGCCGATCGGGTCGGCTGAGGACCTTGGTGCGGCCGTTGTCCATGAGGATCAGGTGGAATTCCTGGGGGCCGTCGCCGGGGGTGACGCCCGTCCACATGGAGGTGTAGGGGTTCATGCGCTCGCCGGTGGCGGAGCGGGGCAGGAGCTGGGAGAAGATCTCCACGTCCTGGAAGCGAGGAACCAGCTTCTCGATACCCATCAGGGTGATGAGCGTGTCGGGCAGGGTCAGGCACATGCGGCCGTTGCCCTCGGACTCGAAGATGGAGACGGTGCCGGTTTCCGCGATGCCCATGTTGGTGCCGGAGACGGCGACCTTGGCGTGCAGGAACTTCTTACGCAGGTGGGCGCGGGCGGCGGCCGTCAGCTCGGTCGGGTCGTCGGAGAGGTCGCGGGGCGCGTCCTCCATGCGATCCAGGAAGATGCCGCGGACCTCGGAGCGGTTGCGGTGAATCGCGGGGACCACGATGTGGCTGGGCATGTCGTCGGCCAGCTGGACGATCATCTCGGCGAGGTCGGTCTCGCGAGCGTGGATGCCCTGGTCCTTCAGGTACTCGTTGAGGTTGGTCTCCTGGGTGGCCATGGACTTGACCTTGACGACCTCGTCAACGCCCTTGGACTTGATGATGTCCGCGACGATGCGGTTGGCCTCGTGCTTGTCGCGCGCCCAGTGGACGATGCCGCCGCGGGCGGTCACGTTGCGCTCGAACTCTTCGAGGAGCTCGGGCATGCGAGACTCGACCTCGAACTTCACGGCCTCGGCGGCGTTACGCAGATCCTCCCAGTCCGGCATCTCCGCGACGCGCTGTCCGCGCTTGGTGCGGATCGTACGGGTGGCGTGCCCCAGGTTGCGGCGCATCTGGGTGTTGGCCAGCGTCTTGTGGGCGCCTTCCGGGAAGGTGGGGCCCCAGCGGAGGGTGTCCTCAGGGATGGAGACGGTGGTGCGCCAGCCGCCGGTGTGTGCCTGGGCGTTTGCGTCGTCAGAGACCACGCCGGGCATGCCGATGAACGTTTCAGACATATCAGATCACCTGTGCGCTTTCGGGTGCGAAGGAGATGTTGCCCTCGAAGGGCTGATCCTTGGTGGATGCCAGGATCTCGGCGAGGTGCATCGGGCGGATGCCCGAGTTGAGACGCGAGAGGCCGCCGCCGACGTGCATGAGGCACGAGTAGTCGCCCATGACGAGGACCCTCAGCGCGCGTGGACATGACGTTGGTGACCTTGTCCGCGAGCATCGACGTGGAGGTCTCGGAGTTCTTCATGGAGAAGGTGCCACCGAAACCACAGCAGACCTCGGCGTCGGGCAGGTCGACGAGGGTGAGGCCCTCGACGGCGCGCAGGAGGCGGTAGGGGCGGTCGCCGACCTTGGCGATGCGCAGCGAGTGGCAGGTCGGGTGGTACGTGACGGTGTGGGGGAAGTAAGCGCCCACGTCCTCGAGGCCCAGAACGTCGGTGATGAGCTCGGTGAGGTCGTAGGTGTGCTCAGCGATGCGCTGGGACTGCTTTCGCGAGATGCTCGTCGCCCACGTGCTCGGCGACGAGCTTCTGCTCGTGGCGCGCTGCACCGGTGCAGGAGCCGGAGGGGACGACGATGGCGTCCCGACTGGCCGTCGAGCACGGGCTCGAAAGTCTTGACGTGGTTGCGGGTAATCTTCGCGGCGTCTTCGAAGTAGCCGGTGTTTGCGTGCATCTGGCCGCAGCAGACCTGGTCTTCAGGGAAGACAACCTCGTGGCCGAGGCGTTCAAGCAGGGTCACTGTGGCCTGGGCAGCCTGGGGAACATGACGTCTGCCAGGCAGGTGGAAAAAGAGCGATGCGCACTGGGGATCCTTCCTCGTGGGTGCTGTCCAGCCCAGGTTATGACTGGGTCCGAGGTCCCAGCGGCCGTTTTTGTTCAGACAAGGTAGATGGGTGCGATTTTTGGCTTTTTCTTGCGAAAAATCGCCACGTGTAATCAACGAAAATCGGCCTCTCATTGGGCGTTTTAGGACCTTCGGGGCGCGACTTAGCTCAGGGTGAGTTTTCGTTTTTCAGTTTTGCGATGGTTTCGTGTGCGATACGTTCGCCCCGGCCTCGGAAATGGACGAGGCCGGGGCGCGGTGTAGAGGACGAGTGGGGAGGTCCCTGGGGCTCAGGAGTGGCCGAGGGCAGTGAACACGAGAAGGGTGGCAATCTTCCGACATGGCCAGCGCTTGGATGTCCATGGGACCAAAGTCGTGCGGAATCTTCTCCTTATTCGGTGCGAGCGCCTTGTCGGCGACAGACGGGTCGATCGTGGTGAACTGGCACCCCTGCGGCACGTACTTGTAGAGATCGGGATAGATGCCGGGCAGGAGCGTGTCGGTGGTAGCGCCCTCCGCGAGGGAGCTGGATTGTCTCATCGGGGACAGTGGCAACGGCGGTGAGCCAGAATTGGATCCGCGCGGGAGAAAAGCGAGCGCTCGGAGAATACCTTAAGACGACGTGCGCCCTGCTGGCTTCCATGTGGCCAGCGCACAATTATTGAGTTCAATCCGGTCTGACGGCCGTTCTTCGTCGCTCTCGAAGATGAACCTGTAGAAGCGTGGGCCTGGGCAGATGGTGGGGCTGGCACTAGGCTTCGGAGAGCGCAAAGGATCGTAACTGTACGGGCAGACACGCTGAGGTGTTGACTGCGCTCAGCAGGAATGGTAACAAGCCTGATGCCGGGACGTTTCCATGGTTTCTTCATAATTGAGGTGGTGTAGTTGGGGTCTGAATCCTCCGGTTTCGAGGAGTGCTCGTGATGAAGTTGGTGAGGTTTCGGTCCGAG
>BNJU01000153.1_pt1 | contig 67758 bp, 112 predicted proteins | sample 8539281 | NCBI WGS metagenome assembly BNJU01 (sample SAMD00202456, study PRJDB9452) | human saliva metagenome | isolation source: human saliva | place: Japan
AAAAGTTAGACAATTAATTTAAGCAAAGGATTTAGTTCTGTATTGCACAGGACTAAGTCCTTTTAATTTTACTTTGATTCGTTTGTTGTTGTAATAATCAATATAGTCGACGATTGCCCTCTCAAGTTCCTTTATAGACTTAAATGTCTGCTCATAGCCATAAAACATCTCTGATTTAAGAATGCCAAAGAACGATTCCATCATGCCATTGTCAGTACTATTACCCTTACGGGACATAGATGGCTGAATTCCCTTATCTTCTAAAAAACTATGATAAAACTCATGCTGATATTGCCATCCCCTGATCACTGTGGAGAATAGTACTCTCGTATTGTTCTTCTCTAAAAAGCTTGTTTTTAACATATCTTTTAATTGGTCTAAATTTGGTGAAGACGAAAGGAATAAGCTATAATTTCGCTGTTATAACCATCTAAAATTGGTGATAAATATAGTTTTTGGTTACTTGTTGGGATAGAAAATTCCGTAATGTCTGTATAGCACTTTTCCATCGGTTTTTCAGCTTCAAATTGACGTTGAATAATGTTTCCAACTCTCTTTCCAACGGTTCCATGATAAGAAGAGTACTTACGTTTTCTGCGAATACGAGCCTTTAGACCTAACATTTTCATCAGGCGTTGTACCTTTTTATGGTTTACGATGAAACCACGGTTTCTAAGCTCAAGAGTAATACGACGATAGCCATAATTTCCTTTTATGCTCGTTATAAATAGTTTCTATTTCGTTTTTTACGGCCTGATTCTTATCTTCTTGGTTTAGCTGCTTTAAGTGATAGTAGTAAGTTGAACGAGCAAGTTTAATAATCTTTAGAAGAATATCTAAAGGAAACTCTGGCACTAACTCTCTGACAATCTGTGTCTTTCTTCTTTCTCTTTTTCCTCCTTCAAGCGGAGTTCTCTCAACTTTTTTAGAATGGCATTCTCCGCTCTTAAATACTCATTTTTCAGCCTGAAGGCGTTCTTGTTCTGTCATCTCTTCTGATTTTTTTCTTTTGGCTTTACGGCCCATATTAAGTAGTCTCCCTCTTGTTTTTCTCAACAATAGTATACTCATTTTTTTCTTGTATTGTGCGAGCCAGTTATAAAGCATCGCAGGACCCGGAAGACCGTATTCAAGAGAAACTCTTTCTATACTCAAACCTTTATGTAAGACTTTATCAATCATTTCTTGTTTTATTTCTGGAGGATAATAAATTTTTCTTCCCTCTTTTTACTATCTCTAAACCATAACGATCAATCAATTTAATCATATAGACAAGATTTCTCGCATTTATACCGAACGTATCTGCAAGTCGTGCGTAGCTAACTCCTTGTTTTCTGAGTTCATAAATTTGAACTTTATCCTCATAAGTTAATTTCATAAAAAGCACCCCAAAAGTTAGATTTTTCTGTCTAACTTTTTGGGTGCACTTTCAAATTATCACATATGATAATTTTGCTCTTTTGTAGTATTATTTTGCTCAAATAAATATCCACCGGCTTAGCCAGTGGATATTTATTGGTCTAATTAAAAAGAGACAGGCGAAATCGCCTGCCTCAAAATAGTGATTATTAAGCTTTTCCTGTTGAACCGAAGATGTCCATTGTTTCTTTTGTAATCTTAACGATTGCATCGAAACCAGGTTTGATAATTTTACGTGGGTCATAAACACCAGCGTCTGCATTTAATTTAGCACGAACTGCTGCTGTCCATTGTTGTTGTAATTCAGTGTTAACGTTGATTTTAGCATGTCCACGTTCGATTGCTTTTTTGATTTGGTATTCTGGGATACCTGATCCACCGTGTAATACTAATGGAGCACCTGTAGCTTCTGAGATTGCTAACATTTCATCGAAACCTAAAACTGGTTCGCCTGAGTAAGTTCCGTGAACTGAACCTAAAGCTGCTGCTAATGCATCAATTTTAGCTTCTTTAACCATACGTACACATTCGTTTAAGTCAGCGTAGTTGATTCCTCCAGTTACGCCATCTTCAGTACCACCTACAGTACCTACTTCAGCTTCAACTGAAACTCCTTTTGGATGTGCATACTCTACAACTTCTTTAGTTAATTCGATGTTTTCATCGATTGGGAAGTGAGAGTGGTCAAACATTACTGAGCTGAATCCAGCGTCGATGTATTGTTTACATACTTCTACTGAAGAACCGTGGTCTAAGTGTAATGCTACTGGAACAGTGATGTTCATTGCATCTAATAATGCATTTACCATAGCTGAAACAACTGTAGGGTCCACCCATGTATTTACCAGCGCCTTCAGATACACCTAAGATAATTGGTGAGTTAGCTTCTTGAGCTGCTGTTAATACTGCTTGTGTCCATTCTAAGTTGTTGATGTTGAATTGACCAACAGCGTATTTACCTTCTTTAGCTTTTTGTAACATTTCAGTCATGCTTACTAAACGACTCATGTTTTAGTTCCTCCTTGATGCTTACAGCATTTATTTTTAACGGTTTTATTATATCGTATTTTCCTTTTCATTTTTTTCCACCCTTTGTCGTTTTATTACAGTTTCTTAAGGATTATCACGCATTTGGTTGCGCTCTTTTTTTCGAAACAGTTTATAAAGGATGAATCCAGCAACCGCTATTCCCTACCATAACAATGGAAGACTCTTTCCACGGAACGACAACACCATTCGGTCTTGCATCGCCATTCGTCGAAACTAGCTGATGTTCCCTAGCAAACTCGCGCACTACTTCTTTAGCCTCGTTAAACGGATAGAACCGATCCAGAGATAACTCACCTTTTACATTTGAGATACCTCCTTCTACTAAAGGAAACTCATGAAACATCACTTGGTAGTCCCCGTCAACTTTTATAAGCACTACCGGAATTTGTAGTTCTTTTGGCACAACAAACAAAATCTTTTCAACATTCAAGTTCTCTCTGGCAATCACTTCCTGTGCCACTTTCAAAACCGAATGCTTATTTTTTCATAAGTGCTCACATATGCAACTGTCCATTTCCCTTGTGACTGAATCAGTTTTTCTCCTTCTTCTTTTGTCAAATATCCCTGCTTCACTTTGGTCTCTATTTCCGAAGAATTGGCTGGGCCTCCTATATAAAGATACGCCTCTTTCTCCAATGAAGGATTCTTTATCGGAACCACCCATTTGTAGTTACTATCTGTTACGATACGTTCAATTTCTTCACTATCTAGATTCTTTTCCTCGTTAAACAGCGGAACGTCATAATACATCTTGACTGCATGATCAAAGTCAACACTTTCTATACGCTCGTCCCCATCGCGAGACATATTAAGAATTTCTTCTTCTAGATGAACAATCTCGTCCCTAGAATGAATCGAGGTTACCGTTTCTCCATACACACTAGCTACTCTAAACCCGCACTAGAACTAAAAATAATCAAAAGCAGCAAAACAACAGAAAATTCTTATCAGAAACCTATTTGACTTATCCATCACCCTACACCCTTCCTATAACAATTTCCTACAAAAAAAACTATCAACTACTGCCTTCAACTAAATTATATAGCTATCCACCGAGTAATTCTAGAGGGATTGTGATTAAATTATTTATTTCTTCATATTCCAAAATTACTATTTAAATAGGAATTAATTCGGAGTATAATACAGTTACAACAGGTATTGGAGGGAATTTATGAGAGGTAATTCACAGAGTGACAAAAATAAAGCGAATGGAATTTTTATGGGGATTTGTATCTTATCTGTATTTACGATTGCAGCAGGATTTGTTACGCGCCCTTCTGCACAAGAAAATATAGAGACCGTTCAAACCATGAAACCATCCTCTGAACAAAAATCAAGATGCTTCCACACCAAATAAACCCGCAGTCTCCACCAACGAATAAAGCAAGTTGCTCGCATCACCGCAAGCGGAGATATGCTCTATCATGATATTGTTTATGGAAGTGCATTTGATGGGACATCATATGATTTCAAAAACGACTACGAGCAAATTACACCTCTCGTATCCAGCGCAGACCTTGCAATCGGCGATTTCGAAGGAACCATCAATCCAAACGAACCTCTTGCTGGTTATCCGATTTTTTTAACGCGCCCGAAGAAGTGATTCAGAGTATTAAAGGACGCCGGATACGATGTACTCGACTTAGCGCATAATCATATTCTCGATACAGGCATCGAAGGCTTGAAATACACAGCCAACGCCTTTCGTAAAAACGGACTTGATATTTTTCGGGGTAAAAGTCGACCCATCAGAAGGCATTCTTGTAAAAGAAGTCAATGGCATTAAAGTCGCTATCCTTGGATTTGCGTATGGCTTCAACGGAATCGAAGCAAGCCTTACTGACGAAGAATATAACAACCACTTATACGATTTGAACATGCAAAAGGTGAAACAGCTCATCCAGCGCGCTGAAGAAATTGCCGATTTTACGATTGTGTTGCCACAAATGGGAGAAGAGTACCACCTTCATCCAACACAAGGACAAATTGATACGTATCACCAAATGATCGAATGGGGTGCGGACGTGATTTTTGGCGGACATCCACACGTCATTGAACCGACCGAAACTATCACTAAAGACGGCGAAAAGAAATTCATCATCTACTCAATGGGGAACCTCCTTTCTAACCAACGCGTCGAAACCTTAGAAAACATCTGGACTGAGCGTGGCGTGATTATGGATATCACGATTGAAAAAGAAAACGGCAAGACGACCCTCACAAGCGTTAAAGCTCACCAACATGGGTTTCACGTACCGAAATTGACCGCAGTTTTATGGGAGGCCCTGCCTACGACTATCAAGTCTTTCTTGCTGAAAACTATATCCCAGGCGGGCCTCTAGAGCATACCGTCGATAAAGAAACGCTTGAGCGAATCCAATCTGCTTATACCGAAGTAAACGAACTATTAAATATTAAATTCTAAACACACAAAAAGGCGCTCCCCTCACAGGAAGCGCCTTTTACTATTTCAAATTAACCAACACGTTCTGAAACGTATTTAATAATTTTATTTGGAGTATCGATTTCTTCGTAAGTCACTTCTGTTGGAGCCACTTCGATACCGAACTCTTCTAAAGCGAACAAGAAGTTCAACGAATGCTAATGAATCCATTAACCCTTCTTCTTTTTAAGTTGATGTCTTTATCTTCGTATACTACTTCATCTTCGCAAATTTCTTCTAAAATTTCTAAAATTCTTTCTTCCACGGAAATCCCTCCTATTGCATTGAAATTAATTTACTTATCCATAATAATGGTTTTCCTGAAAAAATCAAGAATCCTAACATTACTAAATGCATCGTAATGAGCCAGCTTGTGATTTTATACCATGTCTTATTCTTGTTTTTCTTATAAAATTTCGATTTTTTCTGATACCACTCAAACGAGGCCATCAGCACTCCGTGATACACACCGTAGATAATGTACTCTGGTGTTACCCCATGCCAAAATCCCATGAAGGTCATGTTGATCATATAGGCAACCATCGCCGTCGTCAGTCTCTTCTTGAAGACTTTCTTACGCATGAATCGCATTACAACACGCGAGAACACAAAGTCACGCAGCCATGTCGATAGCGTAATATGCCATCTGTTCCAGAAGTCTTTAATATCGATACTGATAAATGGGAAGTTAAAGTTCATCGGCGTTTCAACACCAAGAATATTACTTGCCCCTACCGCCATTAAACTATATCCAGCAAAATCAAAGAACAAGTATGCGGTGTAAAGATACATATACCCGATGAGATAGGTCACGTCTTTCCCCATCGGTCCATTCATATGTTGGAATACCATTCCGGATAATACCAATTTATAGAATAAACCTAAAACTAATCTAAAAATACCTGTACCTGCGAGTTCTAAGTACTCTCCTCGACTTCTTTGTTTGTGCCAATCGTCCATAAAACGTCGGCTACGGTCAATCGGCCCCAGAACTAAGCGCTGGGAAAGAAATAACAAGAAATGCGTGTAATCGAGAACAGACATTGGTTTTTTTCAATCAACCCGTCATACATCTCAATAATGATTTGGACTAATTTGAAGGTCATATAAGAAATTCCTAAAAATCCAAATCCATTCACATGAAACACAGGTAAAACTTTCACCACAATTAACGGCAATCCCGCTAACAACACCATCATCGGCATTGTCTTCTTGCGTTCCTTCAGCTTAGAGGTCATCTGCATCAAAATGTACCCTAACACTACAAATCCCAATAGCGCAATCAGTTGGTCCGGCGTTTTAATAAACACGAAATAGACCATCACTACTGAGAATAGTAATGATAGATAATACGTAGATTTTTTTGAAAGACATTTAATATGAACGCTACGATTAATACGAGTCCTAGCGTCATGAAGAAAGAGAGACCTTCAAAAATAATGCATCGACTACACAAGCTCCTTTAATTGTTTTTTTATCAATTTTTCCCGTTATTGTTCAACGGCATTTCGTCTAAGAAGACGACTTTCTTTGGAATCATATATTCCGGCACATGTTGCGCCAATTCTTTTTTCACGAGTTTAACTGTTTCAAAACGTTTTTCAATTGGTTCATTATACACGACAAACGAAGTAATGGATTTTACTTTCCCATCTGCCATCGAAGGAACCGTTGCGGCCTGACGAATTTTTCGGATTCTTTCAATAAGTTATTGTCAATATCCTCCAACTCGATACGGTGGCCATGTAATTTGATTTGGAAATCGATTCGTCCTTCGCAGAATAATAAATCTCCTTCGAAATGTCCCACGTCCCCTGTACGGTATGCACGCTCACCATCTACTTCAAAGAAATGTTTCGCATTCATTTCAGGGTTTTCATAATAACCTTTTGCGACTGTATTTCCCGTAAATGATGATTTCTCCGCTTTCTGGGACCATCAATTAACACGGTTGTTCCAGGCTTAATCACACCCACAGGTAGATTGTCCGGATACTTCTCTAACAATTCTCGCGTTAACGGCATCCACGTTACCATGACCGTTGATTCCGTTGGACCATATGTGTTTACCACTTCTGCGCGTGGGAATCGTTCCATTAATTTTTCAACGGTTGCACTGAATAACTTCTCTCCGCAGAACACGAACTGCTCTAATTCAGGAAGCAAATCTTGGTTGAAACTTGGATCCACTAAGCACATTTCCGCAAAGGATGGTGTTGAAATCCACACCGTTGCTTTAGACTCTTCTAATGTTTTAAATAACACTTTGAAATCTTGCAAGTGCTCTTTATCAATTTGAACAAGTGGCGCATGCATATAGAGTGCTGGCCAAAGTGACATCACTGATAAATCAAATGAGAACGGCGGATGACCAAGGAACACTTGTGGGCCTTTCTCTTTGTAATAGCCTGTATACCAATCTAAGAAGTGGTTCAAGTTATTGTAAGTAATCGAAACTCCTTTTGGCTTCCCTGTACTTCCAGAAGTAAAGATAATATAGAAAATATCTTCCCCTTGAACATAATGCTCTTTTGAAATACGTTCCGTCGTTGAAGCAATCACTTTTTTAGCTTCAGGAACTGTCAATGTTGGTGCATCTAGTGAAATTTCTTCACTCACGAGCACGACTGGGACTCTTAACTGTTGCGATAATATCTTCAACGCGGTCAATTGGTGTATTCACATCAACTGGACAATAGGCATGACCTGATTTTACACAAGCCAAGAAGTACACCAACATAAATGGATGCTTATGACCATAAACCACGATTGGAGATTTATTTCCTTTGTACGTTTCATGTAAGTACGCCGCTAGCTTATCTGAATACTCCCAGACAAGGCTTGCTGTCAACTCTTCTTCCGGCATTAAATCGTGTCGGTAAACAACTTTATCTTGTTTCGTATTTAGTTCTAATTGTTCTAATAATGGTTTCATAATCCGCTCCCGAGCACCTTTTTAAAATCTCTTTCTGAAAAACAACTGTTCTATTTTCAGACACAAAAGAATTATAGCATACGGCTTCTTTCTTGCCTATTACATTTCAATAAATATTATAGTTTTTTTAACGTTTTTAAAAATGAAAAAGAGGCCGAAAAAAACATTTCGACCCTTCCACTCATTTTTTAAGCAAGTCTGCTTAAGAAATACTTCACTTCAATTTCAACACCAAGCGCTAATACTCGCTCATCGATATCGAATTTTTTTCATGGTGATGCCCATAAGCTGTCTCTTCTCCAGATTGGCTACCAAGTAAAGCCATAAACACCAGGTTTATTCACTACGTAATCCGCAAAGTCATCGGCACCCATTGACAATTCATAGTTTGTAATGAGGTTATTAATCCCCTCTACTTGTGCAACCACTTTTTGGAATTCTTCGGCTAACTCTGGAGTGTTAATGACTGGAGCTGCCGCATCATACCAATCAATTTCAAATTCGCAACGATTGAGTTCAGCGATTCCTTTAGCGATACGCGTTACCGCTTCTTTCAAATGAGCACGTGCCTCATGGCTGAACGCACGAATCGTCCCTTCGATTTCAGCGTCGTTGGCTACGATATTGTAACGAGTTCCCGCATTTAATTTACCGATGCCAACAACAGCACGGTCGATTGGATTTACTTCGCGAGCGACGATGGTTTGCAATGCAACAACAACTTCACTGGCTGTCACTAGCGCATCATGTCCTAAATGAGGACGACCTACGTGAGCGCTCTTTCCTGTGATTTTGATTTTGAAAATATCACATGAAGCATTCACTGGTCCACCTTCCACCGCAAACGATCCAACGGGTAGTCCTGAGTTCACGTGAATCGCAAAAGATTCATCGATATTATCGATTTTTCCAGAAGCGACAAATTGCTTCGCTCCTGCACCGATTTCTTCTGCAGGTTGGAACGCGATTAAGACGGTTCCTGCAAATGAATCTTTCAATTCATTCAAGACTCTAGCCGTTCCTAGACCCATTGTCGTATGCGCATCATGTCCACAAGCATGGTTTAACCCAGGACGTTTAGACGCATAAGGTTTACCAGTGCAGTCAGGAAGTTCTAGCGCATCGATATCGGCACGAAGTAAAACGGTCTTTCCTTCTCCTTTACCACCTTTAATAATAGCTAACGTTCCCTGTTTCGGCCACTTTTTCAAATGGGATTCCAAATGCAGTTAATTCTTTTTGAATGTAGGCAGCAGTATCGTACTCTTTTAAGCTTGATTCTGGGTTTTCGTGAAAATGTCTTCTTGTTGCGACAAGATATTCGTTTAACGCTTGTGCTTTTTGTTTAATTTCGCTCATCGTCTTTGCCTTCTTTCATTGAATAAAGAGGCATGCTTAGCACGCCTCTTAAGGTTTTTTTTCTAAATGTACATTTGTTAGCTTTTTCTCGCATCTAGTTGTTTAATTTAGCTTTTTCCCAAACTGGTACGTTAGCACCTTTTTGAAACTTCTTCGATTTTTCTTAGCTGTTTCTGGTGATTGGTAGTATTCTACGATTTTTTTGTAAACTTCATTGTTTTCGTTACCTTCTTTAGCAGCGATTACGTTGTAGTAAGGTTGTGAAGAATCAGTAATTTGTTCAATAAAGATAGAGTCTTTTGTTGGTTGGAATCCAGCTTCAACAGCGAAACCGTTGTTGATTAATGAAGCAGCAACATCATCTAAAGCACGAGCTGTTTGTCCAGCAGGTAATTCTTTGATTTGGATGTTTTTAGGATTTTTCAACGATGTCATCTTTAGTTGCTAAAAGTGTTGTTAGGATCTTTTAATTTGATTACGCCAGCTGCGTGTAGTAAACGTAATGCACGTGAGTTGTTTGAAGTATCTTCAGGAATAGCAATTGTATCGCCATCTTTTAATTCACTTACGTTTTTGATTTTCTTAGAGTAAACACCCATTGGAGCAATAACTGTGTATCCGATTGGTTTGATGTGTGTTCCTTGTTCTTTGTTGAAACGTTCTAAGTAAATAATTGTTTGGAATGAGTTCAAAGTCAACGTCGCCGTTTTTCTAACGCTTGGTTAGGGTTGTACGTAGTCAGTGAATTCTACTAATTCAACTTCAATACCTTCTTTTTTTCTTTCAAGCGAGCAATAACATCGTCCCAAACTTCGTGGTTACCAGCGTTAACCCCTGATTTTTAACGTGTTTGTTTTCTTGTTTTGCTTCTGATGAAGCTGAGCTTGATGAGTTTGATGTTTGTGCAGCTCCACATGCTGCTAATGTTAATGCTGCCGCTGCAGCTACGAATAATTTTTTAATGTTCATTTTGTTTTTCCCCTTTTTGTGTTGGTTTGATTTTTTGTTTTTGGATGAGATGTCTCACATCCTGGTGTAGTTGAACTCGGGCTGCTAAGCTCGAATTCAGTGTAGTTGAGCTCGCAATCACAGAAATGGCGTGCGTTTCCCAGAAACATCCGCAGAACGTTTCACGTTCCTTCCGGTGTTCCGGTCCAACGGTCCATTTCTGAACGCGATTGCTCGCATCCTGTTATTTAGTGGCTTTTTTCTCTAAATAGTCACCGATTGCTTGGGTGATGAAGACGATGATTAACATGATAATTGTAGCTACCACGATAACGTCTCCTTGGAATCGGTTATAACCTCGTGAGATGGCTACGTTACCGATACCGCCGGCACCAAACGCTCCGGCCATGGTTGTTAAACCAATTAAGCTGATAATTGTTAGTGAGCTTGCACGGATTAAGCTTGGCAAGCCTTCTTTTAAGTACACACGGAAGATAATTTCTAGCGGTGTACATCCCATTGCTTCACTCGCTTCGATAACCCCTTTATCTACTTCGGTCAACGCTAATTGCACTTGACGAGAGTAGAATGGAACGGTTGCGAATACTAGCGGAACAATCGCTCCTGGAATACCAATGGTTGTTCCTACGATTGCACGAGTTACTGGAATCAGTAACATGGCAAGAATGATAAATGGAATTGAACGGAATAAGTTCACGACTTTATCAAGTATCAAGTACAATGGTTTGTTTTCAAGTATGTTTCCTTCACGTGTTACAACTAGTGTCACCCCTAAGGCAATTCCTAAGATTCCGGCGATTAAACCTGTTAAACCAACCATGATTAATGTATCAAATGTGGCTTTTTGAATTTCCGCCCATACTTTGGCATCGATGTTTGGAAACCAAGTTTTAAAATCAATAAAGGCTAATAAATTCATCTTAGGCACCTCCCTTTGCTTCTTCTAAAACATCAACAGACACACCTTGTCCTTTAATGTAAGAAAGTGCATTTTCGATGCTTTCTTGTTCACCAGAGAGACCAACCAATAATGTTCCCAACTGGAGTCTCTTGGATGATTTCCACGTTCGCGAATAAGATATTCGCTGCTACTTGGAATTGAGTCGATAATTTCGTAATCAACGGTTCCCCTGTTGAAGCACCGACGAATGAAATTTTCACTAAGTAATCTCCATCTTTCAGATTCAATAACTGTTCGTGTGAGATAACTGTTTCAATTCCTTGGTTGATATGCGTTGCTGTATCGATAAAGTCTTTTGTTAAGTTGCGTTGTGGATTTGTGAAAGATATCAAGCACTGTTCCTTGCTCAATCACTTCACCGTCTTCCATTACGGCAACCTTATTACAAATTTCTTTTAACGACTTGCATCTCATGCGTGATAATCACAATCGTAATTCCTAATTGCTCATTAACCTTTCTTCAATAACTCTAAGATTGAGTATGTTGTTTTAGGGTCAAGCGCACTTGTCGCTTCGTCACAGAGCAATACGTCTGGGTCATTAGCTAACGCACGGGCAATCGCCACACGTTGTTTTTGTCCCCCAGACAGTTGACTTGGATAGCTGTTTGCCTTTATCTTCAAGACCAACCAATTGCAGTAGAGAATCAACTTTCTCTTTAATTTCTTTCTTCGTTAACTTCACCAATTTTGGTTCCGCGGTTGGATCAACAGCTGTTTCTCCTTCTTCCACTAGCGGTTTCTTCGCTTTTTTCAGCGGGAAAGCCACATTGTCAAAGACGCTTAACGTATTCATTAAGTTGAAGTGTTGGAAAATCATCCCAATTTTCTTACGTGCATCACGCAATTCATTTGGTTTCAATTTCAATAAATCTACGCCATTGACTTCCACATTTCCACTAGTAGGACGTTGCAGTAAGTTAATAGTACGAACTAGAGTACTTTTACCAGCACCACTATATCCGATAATTCCATAGATATCCCCGTCTTCCACATCGACAGAAACATTTCGAACGGCTTTTACGACTTTCTTGCCTTGCGTAAAGGTCACGTCGATATTTTCTAATTTAATCATGTGTTCTCCTTTCTTTTCTTCAAACAAAAATCGTCCCTCGCTAACATGGGTTAGCAAAAGGACGAGTCAAATTCTCGTGTTACCACCTTTGTTTATAGTATTCTCACAAATACTATCTCCGTCTGTTTCAATCAAAACAGAAAGCTGTATCGGGCTTACCCGTAATCGCCTAATCATTCAACGATTAACACTCCGAGGCCATCTTCAAAGCTTCCACTCATGTCTCTTTTCACCACCCGAGACTCTCTACTGAAAAGTTCCACTTTTTACTCTTCTCATCAACGTGTCTTATAAACATGTTAATAGGATACCAACAAACCACCTTCTAGTCAATTAACACTTTTTTATTGCCGGTTATAACTATTGGTTATATCAGTTTTAAAAACTACTATATAATAGCTAATATTTTCTCTAGCCTTTCATTTTTCTTGTACAATGAGAATGACAACCTCGAAAAGGAGCTTTCTTATGGAGCACGAATTAATTCCTTATAAAACAATGCCGACTTGGACGGCGACAACTTTACCCGAGCCCTTCCAAAAAATGCATAATACCAAAGTAGGGACTTGGGCACACCTCACGATTTTAGAAGCGCGCTTACCTTCTATGAACTAGACGAAGACGGAAATATTTTATCCCAGCATCTCTTTACAAAAGATTCTGAAATCCCATTTGTCGAACCTCAAGCATGGCACCGCGTTTCTCCAGCAAGTGATGACTTGAAATGTTATCTGACTTTCTATTGCGCTCCTGAAGATTATTTTTCGAAAAAATACGACCTCACGCGTACACACTCAGAAGTGATTGAGGCAACGCCGAAAGTTTCCCTAAAGGAAAGGTGCTCGATCTTGGAAGTGGCGAAGGAAGAAATAGCTTATACTTGGCGAAGAAAGGCTTCGATGTGACTTCGCTCGATATCAACTCGATGAGTCTTGCGAAATTATCTCAGATTGCGGAAGCAGAAGGGCTTAATATCGATATTCAACCTTATAATATTGAGAGCGCAGATATTCCAGGAGGACTCTATGACGTCATTATTTCAACAGTGGTCTTGATGTTCTGTAGATTCATATACAATTCCTGATGTGATTGAAAATATGCAATCTCATACAGCACCTGGTGGATTCAACCTCATCGTGGCAGCCATGTCGACAGAAGACGCGCCATGTCCCAGTGAACTTTCCCTAAGACTTTTGCAAGCGGCGAGTTGAAAGACTACTACGCAGGCTGGACATTGCATAAATATAATGAAGACTTTGGCCAACTCCATAAGACAGACGAGAACGGCAATCGTATTAAAATGAGATTTGTGACCCTGTTGGCACAGAAATAAAATGGCTTATTAAAAGATAAAAGAAAGGACATCAGCAAATTTGCTGATGTCCTTTCTACTCACATCCTTGTGTAGTTGAGCTCAGAAAGGCATAGGCTCAAGCCTTTCCACACATCCTGGAGTTGAGTTCGTCTTCGCGAAATCGCGTCCACTTCCCAGAACCATACGCCATCGTTTTTTAACGATGCTTGCGTTAGTTTGGTCCAGTGATCGATTTCTGACCCGCGATACTCACATCCTGTTATTTGATATACAATGTATCGCCTTTTTAATGTAAATGTTGTATCTTCAGTGATGGTTTCACCTGTTAAGACTAAGACGTCTTTTCCATCTTTTGTTTCATCAACAACGCGATATTCGCCGTCTTTTTAACAACTAGTACATTATATTTTAAGTTTTTTCCTTCTTCTGTAGTAGGAATTACAAGTGCTTCTGTTACTCCTGTTAATTCAACTGCTTTTGAGAAATCATTGTTTTTAACAATATAGAATTTACCATCTTTTTTGACGATATTATATCCTTCTCCGATTTCTTTATTCATTTCAGCACTCTTCAACTCTTCTGATTCAGTTGTTGAGTTTTTGTCTTTAACGCTATCCGCTGCTTGTTTAATTTTAGCAGCAGCTTCGTTTAATTTATTTTGGTTATCTTGCAAGGCTTGTTGCACCACTTGAGAATTTTTCACTTGCTCTTGCTGCGCTTTTTGGCGTTCCTGTTTTGCTTGAAAACGTTGGAAACGTAAAAATGCATACACTGCAATAATCACAATCGAGATAATAGCGCTTAAAATACGACGTCCTTTATTATCCACTTATATTCACTCCTATAATAAGATAAGCTTATTTTATCATAAACCTGCTTTGTTTCCTATCCTATAAGCACCAAAAAAGCACTTCGGCATTGCTACCAAAGTGCTCAATTTTATAAATGATCTGTTCCAGGCGTTTCGAACGTCTGTGCAGAAGTTGTTTCTGTTGGTGTAGGAGCTGGTGTGTAAGACTCAATTTTCGTTAAATCAACGGTTTGCTGTCGTAGACCCGTCACTCCATGGAATTTCATACGCTCTTCCAGAGTAAACCCAATTTTGTTTTCCAGCTTCTTGTGCTTTTGAAGATTGGTCCAATTGATCTTTCATCCACGCTAAAAGCTTGTTCCAACGTTGCAAAATTCTTGTCCCGTATTCCTAACGGTTTCAATCGTTGTGGTGGTGTTGCTACTGTTTCTGAACTTGAAGTAACTGTAGGTGCTTCAGTTGGAGTTGCTTCTCTTGTCTGAGGACCATTTTCTGACTCTTCTCTTCTGCGTTCTTGGCTTGGAGTTGCCTGAGCAACATTTCCTTGAACTTCTCTTGTGTTCTTTTCTTCTTCAGTGACCACTTGTTTTTCTGTGGTTACAGATTCAGTTGTTGGCGCTTGAGTTGTCTCTTTCTTTTTTTCTCGGCGACTTCTTTCTTTTCAGTACTACTTGAAGGAGTTGACGAATTTGTCGGCGCACTTGTTTGTACTTCTACGACTTGAGTGACTTTTTGCATCGGACTCATCGCTTGTGAAATACCATATACACCTGCTAGCATCGCTAAAGATAGGCCAAGCGTAATTCCCAATTGACTCGCTAAACCTAATGATTTAAAACCTTCTTGTAATTTCACTAAAAATGCTTTCATCGTCCATCCCCTTTCTCCTTTTATTTTTATTCAAACTATTATACCATATTTTTTCATATTTGTTGAATAGAAAAATATATTATCACAAATTTAATTATTATTGCAACAGTATCTAGCAACTTTGTTTGTGAAAAGTTATTAACAAAAAAATTTCACAATTTATTTTACCTATTTTTATGCACTTACATTATATATGAAAAATTGTTTTCAATTGCCAGACAATTCCACTACAAAGGCTTGCCATGGAGAAAGTTTGTAAGCGTGTAAATCTGTAACCTCATTTTTCTGTATTAGTCACCAAAACCTTATTAAATCAGGCATCTACAGAGATTTCTTCCTCAGAATCTGATAAATTCACGACCGTTAACCATCTTTCTTCCCTCAAGCGTGCGATAATATGCGAACACATTAGAAGACGTTTCAAGAAGCTCATAATCGCCCCCAAACCACGATTGGATGGTCTTTTTCTAAGATGAATGAGTTTTCGATACGTATGGAATACAGAGTCTGGATTTTTGTAGCTCTGCTTCTACATTAATCTCTTTGTAGTTTGGGTTGAGAGCTAACCAAGGTGTCCCCGTTGTAAATCCCCCGTTCGCTTCGGCAGTCCACGGAATTGGTCTACGCGCATTGTCTCTCCCCTTTGCATTTAGAGATTCCATAATCGACTCAACGCTAAATCCTCTAGCAATACGATCATGATACATATTAATGGACTCAATATCATCCAACTCTTCTATGCTAGAAACTGGAGTATTCGTCAGTCCAAGCTCCTCGCCTTGATAAATATAAGGAGTTCCTTTCATCATATGTAGCAGAATGGCGAATGCCTTGGCACTGCGAACACGATATTCCTTATCATTTCCCCAGCGTGACACGATTCTTGGTAGATCATGGTTGTTCCAGAATAGTGAATTCCAACCTTCGTTTCCAAGTTCCGTTTGCCATTTTGAAAGAACCGCCTTTAATTCACTTACATCGAGCGGTTTAAGGTCCCACTTTTCTTTCCCTGGCTCATTGTCTAAGAGTGAATGTTCAAATTGGAAGACCATCGATAATTCATGACGCTCTGGGTTTGAATAGAGTTTCGCGATTTCTGGTGTCGCTCCCCATGTTTCCCCAACCGTCAATAAATCTTTATCTCCGAAGGTCGCCTCATTCATTTCTTGTAAATATTCATGCAATTTTGGTCCGTTTGAAGTAATCCCTTCTAATGGAATTTTCCCAATTAAATCAATTACGTCCATACGGAATCCGCCAACGCCCTTGTCAATCCAGAAATTCATCATGTCATAAACTTCATGACGCACTTTTTCATTTTCCCAGTTTAAATCAGGTTGTCTTTGACTAAATAAATGCAAGAAATATTGACCACTTGCTTCATCGTATTTCCATGCACTACCTAAAAAGACTGACTGTAATTCCGTCGGCACACCGCCATCTTCAGCAGGGTCAGCCCACACATAGTAATCACGGTATGGATTGTCTTTTCCTTTTCTTGACTCAATAAACCAATGATGTTCATCAGACGTATGGTTCACAACGAGGTCCATCACGATTTTAATCCCGCGTTTATCGGCTTCGGCAATCAATTCTTCCATATCCGCCATCGTTCCGAACTCGTCCATGATGTCTTCATAGTCAGAAATATCATAACCATTATCATCATTAGGTGACTTGTATACTGGAGAGAGCCAAATTGCTCCAATTCCTAGCGTGTGTAAATAATCGAGCTTCTCAATAATCCCTCTTAAATCACCAATTCCATCCCCGTTTGAATCTTTAAAACTACGTGGATAGATTTGATAAACGACGACTTCTTGCCACCAATGTTTTTCCATAACGCTCGCTCTTTTCTATATGAAGTATGTTCATCTCCATCATAGCCCTAAATCTGCATAAATACTATACGTTTTCGAATACTATTCCATTAAATTTGTATGACAAAGGCAAAAACAAAAGGAGAAAAAACAGAAATTCTGCTTTTTCTCCACTTCTTAAATAAACCCTGCAAAAATTTGTGCGCCTACTAATGTGATAATCCCTGAAATCACGATGGATAGACCACTCATCGCACCTTCGACTTCCCCTAATTGCATCGCACGCGCTGTCCCAATCGCATGAGAAGACGTTCCAATCGCGATTCCTTTTGCGACTGGATGCGTGATACCTGTTACTTTACAGATGATTTCACAGAACATATTTCCTAGAACCCCTGTAAGAATAATCACCGCTACGGTAATCGTCACATATCCACCGGACTCTTGAGACAAGCCCCATTCCAATGGCAGTTGTAATTGATTTTGGCAGTAATGTTACGTACTCTTCGTGCGTTAATTGAAAGACGAATGATAACACCCAAACCGTGCAAAGGCTCGTCAACACTCCTGCCGTAATCCCTGCAAAGATAGCGCCTTTATGCTTCTTCAATTGCTCGATTTGCTGGTACAACGGAATCGCTAAACAGACCGTTGCGGGCGTCAAGAGATAACTTAAGTTATCCGCACTCGCGTAATAGCTATCATAGTCGATATTAAAGACATTTAATACGATAATGACGAAAACAATCGCTACCAGCAGCGGATTGAAGATTGGCCATTTATAACGGTCACGTAAAAATACGCCAATTTCAAAGCCGATAATACTAATCACGAGCCCGATTGTTGCTGTATTAAGAACGAGTTGATTCACCATCTTGGGCTCCTTTCTCGAGGACGAACTGCGTCACCTTGCCAGAAACAATCATAACAGCAAAGGTTGTAATAATCGTGATGATGGATACTGGCACAATAATACGATGCAATTGATCCCACGACTCGATAATTCCAACGGCAGCTGGAATAAACATTAACGACATAATCTCGATTAAAAACGTTCCTGCTTGATATACTTTTTCAATTTTAACAACACCCGTCATTAATAAAGCCATCATTAAGACAAGTCCATAGATGCTTGCTGGAATCGGAAGAGGGATGTAATATTTCATGATTTCACCGATGCAGGTCACAATCATAATCCAGCCAAACTGCTTAAAATATTTCATTAGATCTCCTTTAGTAAAAAAGCACCCGCTTCAAGCCGTGCTCGAATCGCGTGCAGGTCTCTTTCGTCTATAACATTCAGTCTGGAAAAAGCTCTCTTCCAACTTGCCCTCATAGTATATTCAAATGTACGGAAAGTCAACTACAACACTGTGAGACATTTGTTACTTTTAGTGTTCTAAATCTGGCCTGTTTACTTGAATCACTTTTCGAAATTATCATATATGATAATTTGTACTGACCCCAAAAAGTTAGACAATTAATTTAAGCAAAGATTTAGTTCTGTATTACTAGGGACTAAGTCCTTTTAATTTTACTTTGATTCGTTTGTTGTTGTAATAATCAATATAGTCGACGATTGCCCTCTCAAGTTCCTTTATAGACTTAAATGTCTGCTCATAGCCATAAAACATCTCTGATTTAAGAATGCCAAAGAACGATTCCATCATGCCATTGTCAGTACTATTACCCTTGCGGGACATAGATGGCTGAATGCCCTTATCTTCTAAAAAACTATGATAAAACTCATGCTGGTATTGCCATCCCTGATCACTGTGGAGAATAGTACTCTCATATTGTTCATCTCTAAAAGCTTGTTTTAACATATCTTTTAATTGGTCTAAATTTGGTGAAGACGAAAGGGAATAAGCTATAATTTCGCTGTTATAACCATCTAAAATTGGTGATAAATATAGTTTTTGGTTACTTGTTGGGATAGAAAATTCCGTAATGTCTGTATAGCACTTTTCCATCGGTTTTTCAGCTTCAAATTGACGTTGAATAATGTTTCCAACTCTCTTTCCAACGGTTCCATGATAAGAAGAGTACTTACGTTTTCTGCGAATACGAGCCTTTAGACCTAACATTTTCATCAGGCGTTGTACCTTTTTATGGTTTACGATGAAACCACGGTTTCTAAGCTCAAGAGTAATACGACGATAGCCATAATTTCCTTTATGCTCGTTATAAATAGTTTCTATTTCGTTTTTTACGGCCTGATTCTTATCTTCTAGGTTTAGCTGCTTTAAGTGATAGTAGTAAGTTGAACGAGCAAGTTTAATAATCTTTAGAAGAATATCTAAAGGAAACTCTGGCACTAACTCTCTGACAATCTGTGTCTTTCTTCTTTCTCTTTTTCCTCCTTCAAGCGGAGTTCTCTCAACTTTTTTAGAATGGCATTCTCCGCTCTTAAATACTCATTTTCAGCCTGAAGGCGTTCTTGTTCTGTCATCTCTTCTGATTTTTTCTTTGGCTTACGGCCCATATTAAGTAGTCTCCCTCTTGTTTTCTCAACAATAGTATACTCATTTTTCTTGTATTGTGCGAGCCAGTTATAAAGCATCGCAGGACCCGGAAGACCGTATTCAAGAGAAACTCTTTCTATCTCAAACCTTTATGTAAGACTTTATCAATCATTTCTTGTTTTATTTTCTGGAGGATAATAAATTTTTCTTCCCTCTTTTTACTATCTCTAAACCATAACGATCAATCAATTTTAATCATATAGACAAGATTTCTCGCATTTATACCGAACGTATCTGCAAGTCGTGCGTAGCTAACTCCTTGTTTTCTGAGTTCATAAATTTGAACTTTATCCTCATAAGTTAATTTCATAAAAAGCACCCCGTCTAAGGCAGAACCTTAAACAGGGGCACTAAATTCAATAATAGTCTAAGTTTTTCATTGTTGGGAATAATAGGACATTACGGATTGATTGGCTGTTTGTTAGTAACATGACTAAACGGTCAATTCCGATACCTACCCCACCTGTTGGAGATAATCCATATTCCAACGCTTGGATGAAGTCTTCATCGTGTGGATGAGCTTCGTCGTTCCCAGCAGATTTTTTCTTCTACTTGTTTCATGAAACGTTCACGTTGATCGATTGGGTCAGTCAACTCAGTGAAGCCATTTCCGTACTCTTTTGTACAGATGAAGCATTCGAAACGATCTGTGAAGCGTGGGTCTTCATCGTTTTTACGGGCTAATGGAGATACTTCCACTGGATGTCCGAAGATGAATGTTGGTTGAATCAATGTTTCTTCAACGAATGTTTTCGAAGAATTCGTTCACGACATGTCCGAATGTCATTGAATCTTCGACTTTCACGCCTTTTTTTCTTTCGCAATGGCACGAGCTTCTTCGTCTGTCATCTGTGGCCAGAAGTCAACACCTGTTACTTCTTTAATCGCATCGACCATATGAATTCTCTTCCATGGAGCTTTTTAATTCTACTTCATGTTCGCCATAAGGAACTAATGTTGTTCCTAGCACTCTCTTGGCAACGTCTGAGATGATTCCTTCTGTTAAATCCATGACATCTTTGTAGTCTGTGTAAGCTGTATAGATTTCGATTGAAGTAAATTCAGGGTTGTGAGTTGTATCGATACCTTCGTTACGGAACACACGTCCGATTTCGTATACGCGTTCCATCCCACCTACTACTAAACGTTTTAAGTGTAACTCAGTAGCGATACGCATGTATAATTCCATATCTAACGCATTGTGGTGTGTGATAAATGGACGAGCATTTGCCCCACCCGCTAATGTGTGTAGTACTGGAGTTTCAACTTCTAAGTAATCACGTTCGTCTAAGTAACGACGGATTTCACGGATGATTTTACTACGTGTAACGAAACGGTCAAAGCTTTCGCGGTTACTGATTAAGTCTAAGTAACGTTGACGGTATTGTTGTTCTACGTTTGTTAATCCGTGATATTTATCAGGAAGTGGACGAAGCGCTTTTGTTAAATGAACGAATTGTTCTGCTTTAACAGATAACTCACCAGTGTTTGTAACCATGACAGTCCCTACAACACCAACGATGTCTCCCTAAGTCTGCTTTTAGTGAATACTTCGTACGCATCATCTCCAACAGCATCTTTACGTACGTAAATTTGGATTTGGCCTTTGCCATCTTGAATGTGGGCAAAACCAGCTTTCCCTTTTCCACGTTTTGTCATCAACCGTCCAGCAATTTGAACTGTTACAGGCTCTTGTTCAACAAGAGATTCCTTTAGTAGCTCCTTCAAATTGGTTTGTGGATTCTTCAGTTGTATTTTTTTGTTTGAATCCAGTACCGAAAGGATCGATTCCTTTTTCGCGTAATTGATTCATTTTTTTCTGACGAACTTGTAATTGGTCATTTAATGTTTCTTGTGTTTCTACTTCGAAAAGACACGTTTGTTCCTCCTTTGAACGATGCTTGTTCTTCATAACTCTCCTTATTGTACCAAAAGAAGAGGCTTTATTGAAAGTATTTCAAGGCTTTTTGCTTAAATTTCTGCTAAGCGTTGTTTTTGACGTTCTTCACGCTCTAAATGTTCTACCACGAATTGATCTAATAACGCTTCTACTGTTTGTAAATTCTCAGCTTCGTTAATAGCTACTTTTGTTTTAGAGGCACGTGGCACTCCTTTTAAGTAATAGCCTGCCAGTTTACGGAATTCTTTCGTTGCGACTGCTTCGCCTTTAAGGTTCGCAAGTCGTTGTAAGTGTAATTTTGCAATTTCGATTTTCTCTGGAACGGTATTTTCAGGAAGTAATTCGCCGGTTTCTAAATAATGAACCGTTTGACGAATCATCCAAGGGTTCGCCAAGGCTGCACGTCCAATCATCACGCCATCCACGCCTGCGATGTCAATCATGCGTTTGGCATCTTCTGGGCTACGGACATCTCCATTCCCGATTAAAGGAATACGCGTTAAGTTCTTCTTCACTTCACCAAGGATTTCCCAGTCGGCTTTCCCATCATACATTTGCACACGTGTACGCCCATGCATCGCAACGGCGCTCGCACCGGCACGTTCTGCAGCGAGGGCATTCTCTACCGCATATAAATGTTCGTGGTCCCATCCTGTACGCATCTTCACGGTTACAGGTTTATCAACTGCGTCTACAACCGCCGCCACCATTTCGTATACTTTATTTGGGTCTAGTAACCATTTCGCGCCGGCTTCTGCCTTAATCACTTTGTTTACAGGGCATCCCATGTTGATATCGATAATCGCCGCTTCTGTATTTTCAGCTACGTATTTCGCAGCCTCAACTAAAGTATCTTTGTTACCGCCCATGATTTGAACGCTGAGTGGATACTCGTTTGGCTCGATATGAAGCATGCTTAGTGTTTTTTCATTACGAAATTGAATCCCTTTGTCGCTGATCATTTCGCAAACCACTAAACCAGCACCGAATTCTTTTACAGTAACACGGAAAGCAGAGTTCGAAATCCCAGCCATCGGGGCCACAACTACGCTATTATCAATTTGAATATCTCCAATTTTGAAACTCATCTTAATCTCCTTTTTCAATCTTTGAATCGTCTATCAAGTGAACGACTTTTTCTAACTCAATCGAAAAGCACGAGCTGCATCACCAATAGTGAGTGCGACTCGTGCGCTAAGTTCACTTATTTCTTGCCGGATTATTGTACCATAACCCGCGCCTTCTTGCATTTGATTCCCCTTAATAAAAAGAGTCTCATCGAAAGAAGCAAGTACGTAATGAGGAATCCACCTGTTAAGAATAACTGCCATCCCGTTTCGTTCAGTGTTTTTTAGTTTAAACGAAATCAAACTAAACAATGAGAAACTGAAGCAACCCCACTGCCGCCACTCCAAGAATATACAGCATCACAAGGATCAGTTTCTCCCCTACTAAGAAAAAAAGTTACCCGCTCCTAACATCGCCACAAAGAAAAGGACCCATGAAATCCACATCAAAACAGTAGCGACTTTATGCATTTTTACTAATCCTGGTTGTTTTTCAAAATGTCGTGCTTCCATAAATCTCTTCCTCCTAAACCTTTTTTATCAATATCTAATGACTCCATTGAAGAGCAATAACAAAAAGGTGAGCCAAGCGCCTGTAAGTAGTAGTTGCCACCAAGTATCTTTAACCGATTTTTCTTCGAGTGCAATGAAAACATACATCATGAAACTCACAAACGTCATAATCATGAGAATCGGCATGATGAAGATGGCAATCAACAGTCCTCCTGGAACACCACGACTGGTCATGAAAATCCATTGTGGTACTAATCCAAGCCACATCAAGGCTTCTGCAATACTTTTTGCTTTCTCTAGTTTCATGAAAGACCTCCAACCATTATCGAATATTTTGTTTCTGAATTTGTTTGGCAATTGATCTTGGAGCTAGTGATAATAAGCAAATGCAAATCCCAAATAGGAACACCACCAAACCAATCACTTCAATAATACTATTGAACTGCGAAAACACTCCAATCATGAGCGCCAATATGATGGCAGAAAAGCCAACCTTGCGAACAGCCTTTGCGGTTGCTCTGTAATACTCTTCTATCGTTTCAGGAGTAGCCGATGTATATTGCAACTTCACAAGTTCCTGATGCGTTTTTCTCCAATAATTCATCCCCATCCAGAAGATTCCACCGATGGTCATCGCTGAAAATAGCACTAAAATAGCTGCACCGATTTCGTCCATATTTTCAATAGTTTTTACAGACGAATCCATCTCTTCAAACGTCACCAGTGTAATCACCGAACAAATAAATGAGATAAGGGTAAACCACCCTGCTTTGTTTGAACCTTTTTGTTCCATACGAACCTCCTATGTTAGATTCAGTATAAACAAAAATGAGCCGAGACCATAGCCTCGGCTCATTTATTTTAACAATTCTTTATTAATCTAAAATAGTAAATTTCTCGATAAACAATGGACTCACTGAACGGTTTTCGTGAATACGACGAATCGCTTCAGCCATTAATTGGTCAACGCTGATTTGAACAATCTTGCCACCTGTTTTTTCTTCAGGAACTTCGATTGAGTCTGTTACAACTACTTCTTTAATTACTGAGTCATTAATACGGTCTAATGCTGGACCAGATAATACAGCGTGCGTACAGCAAGCGTATACTTCTAGCGCACCTGCATCTTTAATCGCTTGTGCAGCTAGAGTGATTGTTCCAGCTGTATCAATCATATCGTCGATTAATACGGCAACTTTTCCTTTTACTTCACCGATGATGTTCATGACTTCTGCCACGTTTGCTTTTGGACGACGTTTATCAACAATCGCGATTGGTGCATGTAAAAACTCAGCCATTTTACGAGCACGAGTTACCCCACCGTGGTCAGGAGAGCAACAACGATATCTTTATCTTTGAAGTTATTTTTCTAAGAAGTGGTTCGCAAGAAGTGGAGCTCCTAATAAGTGGTCCACTGGAATGTCGAAGAACCCTTGAATTTGCGCAGCGTGTAAATCAAGTGTTAACACACGGTCTGCACCGGCTTGAGTAATCATGTTTGCAACTAATTTTGCTGTGATTGGTTCACGAGATTGTGCTTTACGGTCTTGACGAGCGTATCCATAGTAAGGAATAACAATGTTAATTGTTTTTTTGCACTCGCACGGCGTAATGCGTCCACCATGATTAATAACTCCATTAAGTTATCATTTACTGGATAAGAAGTTGATTGAACGATATACACATGGCAACCACGTACACTTTCATCGATGTTGATTTTAATCTCGCCATCGCTGAATTGAGTGACAGAAACTTTACCAAGTTCTAAACCGACTTTCTTCAGCAATCTTTTGCCGCTAAAGGACGATTTGAGCTTAAAGCGAATATTTTTTTAAATTAGGATCGGAATAATGTTCCACAATGATAACCCCCGAAGTTTATTTTATAGTACTATCATACCGTGTTTTTGTTTAAATTTTTGAATATTTTTTTGCTAAAAATTTTTTTGGAAAAAAATTTTTAGTCTTTTTTTGAGCAGATGGTAATTTTGACGCGTAATCTTCTTTATTTACTTGACGACTACGTGCAATCGCAAGTGCTCCAGCTGGAACATCTTCGGTAATCGTTGAACCTGCAGCGATAAATACGTCATCGCCCACTGTAACTGGAGCAACGATGTTCGCATTACATCCGATAAATACATGGCTACCGATTGTCGCACGGTGTTTATTTTTTTACCATCGTAGTTTACAAACACAGTTCCGCAACCAACGTTAATATCTTCGCCAAGGTCCGCGTCGCCAATGTATGTTAAGTGACCTACTTTTGTATCTGCCCCAAGTGTTGAGTTCTTCACTTCTACAAAGTTTCCCCACATGAACGCGTTCGCCTAATACAGAATTTGGACGTAAGTGTGCAAATGGGCCTGCATTGCTGTCCCCAGTTTCATATGAGATTCTTCGATGTTCGCTGCTACAAGACGAACGCCGTCTTCTAACACGCTGTCACGAACCACGCTATGCGCTCCGATGAAGCAGTTTGAACCGATGACTGTTTTACCTTTTAAGACAACGCCAGGTTCAATCACAGTGTCTGCACCCGATTTGAACAGTTGATTCGATATAAGTCGCTTCCGGATCAATTAAAGTAACCCCGTTACGCATATGTTCTTCGTTGATACGAAGGCGCATGTATTTCTCAGCTTTTGAAAGAGCTACACGGTCGTTCACGCCCATTCCTTCGTCGAAATCTTTCATTGGATAAGCAGAGACCGCTTCTCCACGTTTTTTCAAGATTTCTAATACGTCTGGTAAGTAGTACTCGCCTTGAGCGTTGTCGTTACCAACTTCGTGTAAAGCGCTGAAAAGTGCTACGTTATCGAAGCAGTAAGTACCCGTGTTGATTTCTTTTACTTGTTGTTCTTCAGGAGTTGCGTCTTTTTGTTCCACGTTTTTAAGAACAGAACCGTCAGCGTCACGAATGACACGGCCGTAGCCTGTTGGATCTTCGGCAATCGCAGTCAGAATCGTTGCTTTTGCTCCTGTGCGTTCATGCTCTTCCATTAATGCAGAAAGAGTTTCGCTTGTTAATAATGGAGTATCTCCACAAATCACAATTGTCGTTCCTTCTTTTCCTTTTAGAAGGGATTCTGCTTGTAACACCGCATGTCCTGTCCCTAATTGTTCTGCTTGAACAGCATAAGAAACACGGTCTCCAAGATGGTTTTGTACCATTTCGGCACCATGTCCAACGATCGCTACGATTTCAGTAGCTCCAGTTTTTTCAACTTGGTCTACAACGTGCTCTACCATTGGTTTGCCGCAAACTGGGATGCATCACTTTGTAAAGGGAAGATTTCATACGAGTTCCTTTACCCGCAGCTAAAATAATTCCGAATTTTTGTTTCATAATAAGCTCCTTGCTCTTTGAATTTCTACCTTCTAATAGTATAGTACCACGCTGTTTTTTTCAAGAAATCACTGAAATTTGTGCATCAAAAAACGCCCTAGCTAGATTGCTAGAGCGTAAGAAATTTTACGAATTAATATTTTGGTGTCCATCTAAATTCACGAACGGCTTTTTCCATATCTTGTTCAGCTGCGCGTGCTAGACCTTGTTCTTGAGCTTTTTTTAGCGACTGCCGTTGCCACTTTCAATGACACTTCTGCTACATATTTGAATGGAGGTAATACAGGTGCTCCTGGTTTTGTAATATCCACGATACCACTTAAAGCATGCGCTGCAGCCCCAATCATTTCATCTGTTAATAGACTCGCTTCAGAAGCAAGCATTCCTAATCCAAGTCCTGGATAGATTAACGCATTGTTCGCTTGTCCGATAACATAGTTCTCACCGTTATACTCAATGTCGTCTGAAGGAATTCCTGTCGCAACGAAAGCTTTTCCGTTTGACCATTCGATGAGGTCTTTAGCGGTTGCTTCTGCTAATTTTGTAGGATTTGATAATGGGAAAATCACAGGACGTTCTGTGTTTTCGCACATTGCTTCAACAACTTCTTTTTTGTAAATGTATCCAGGTTGCGTTGAAGTTCCCACTAAGATAGTTGGTTTGACAGTTTTTACCACTTCTAATAAATCGGTTAATTTATCTGCATTGGCAAAATCACTACGTTTTTTCGCAAATGGGCGTTGTTCAGGAGTTAAATCATCCATATCGTCGAATAACAATCCTTGTTTGTCGACCATGAAGAAACGTTTATAAGCTTCTTCTTCGCTAAGACCGTCAACGACCATTTCACGAAGCACACGAGAAGCAATTCCTGCCCCTGCAGTTCCTCCACCGTAGCATAAGTACACTTGGTCTGTTAGTTTTTCACCAGCGATATCCATTGCGGCAAACACCCCACCAAGAGTCACGATTCCTGTACCTTGAATATCATCGTTGAAAGTTGGGATTTGAGTTTTGTATTTATTTAAGATATTAGCCGCATTGCCACGTCCGAAGTCTTCCCAGTGTAAATATAGTTTAGGGAAGAGACGTTCTGCTGTTTCAACGAATTGGTCGATAAAGTCATAGTAGCGGTCCCACGCACACGTTCATGACGATTTCCTAAATAATTTGGATCATCCAATAAACTTTGACGGTTTGTTCCTGCATCAATGACTAACGGAAGAACACTTGCAGGGTCGATTCCGGCTGCTCCTGTATAGACCATTAATTTACCAACAGAGATGTCCACCCCGTTTGTACCCCAGTCACCGATTCCAAGAATTCCTTCTGCATCCGTCACAACGATTAAACGAATATCACGGTCGCCTGCTGCATTCTTCAAAGTTGCTTCGATATTTTCTGGATGGTTGATGTCTAAGTATGCTGCATATTGTGGATCTACAAAGAGTTCGCTGTAGTTTTCAATCGTGTCTGCGATTGTTGGGTCATACACGATTGGGTTGAACTCTTCTAAGTGTTGAGAGAATAAATAGTAGAATAAAGTACGGTTTGTATTGAAGATTTCCATTAAGAAAAGACGTTTTTCAAGGTCGTTTGCTTTTTGGTGCATATGTGCATAGGTTTGCGTCGCTTGTTCTTCTAAAGTTTGAACGTACGGTGGTAACAAACCTACCAATCCTAATTCTTGACGTTCTTCTTGTGTAAATGCTGTCCCTTTATTTTTGAAAGGGTTGTTTAAAATGTCATGTCCACGCATGGTGATTCCTCCTCATGGCCTTCGTTCGTAGAAAAATATAGTGCCTACAACTTAATTCCTATATTACTCCTATTTTTGAGCAATTACGAGTCAAAGCCCTCCAATTAAAAAAAGATTTAACTTTAAAGACACAAAAAGAGAAAAGAGCGCTCTCTTTCCTCTCTAACGTAATGTGTATAACTTTCCTTTTGTGCTTCCGCTTGAAGTGAGTAACCCAACTTCCACGAACAACGATAAATAGCGTCGGACGGTGGCGGCACTGAGCCCAGTGAGTTCTTGCGCCTGCTGATTGCCGATATTGCCGTACTGCTCTAAATAGGCCTTCACTTGTTCAAAGACTTCTCGCTCTTTTGGTTTTAACGGTGGCAAGATCACATAATTAGCACTCCCTTCTTCGATACGGTCTTGTACTTTCACCTCTTCAAGAGTTTCCAAAATCACTTCGAGCATAAACTCAACAAAGACCGTTGCGTCATTTTCCTTGTTACTGATAGCAAGTGCATCATAGTATCCTTGCTGATGCGCATGAATCACGGACTCAATCGGAAGCCATTCGAATAACGGATTCCACCGGCTTAAGATAAGGCTTTGCCATAAGCGCCCCATGCGACCGTTCCCGTCTTCAAATGGATGAATGATTTCCAATTCAAAATGAACGAGACACGATTTCACTAAATCGAGCAAATCACTGTTCTTAGCCCACGAGAACAACTCTTTCACGAGCCCTGGAACAAACTGCGGACGTGCGCCCACATGAATCACTCGCCCGCTCGCATCATAAACGCCAACATCACTCAAGCGAAACTGTCCCGGATGCTTCACAAGGCCGTGTGTTAACAAGTGGTGTGCCTCCAGAAAATCCTCCACACTATACGGATCCATCGTAAAGACACGTTCGTACGCTTCATACGCATTTTGCACCTCATGAATATCCTTTGGTGGTCCAAGCACCCTGCGTCCCTCGATAATATCTGTTACTTGCTCCAGCGTCAAACTATTATTTTCGATTGCTAGCGAGGACTGAATCGAGCGAATTCGATTTTCCTTGCGCAGTAATAGCGGACGTTTCTCGATTGAATATTTCGTCAGGGAGTTCCGCAATATTATGCACCAGCCCCAACATCTTTTCTGTAATTTGAAAATTCACTTGCATCCGTCTCACCTCTCTTTTTTCTATTGTACTGGTACTTCTTTGTAGAATCAAGCGAATTATGAGCGAAAAGTGAGCGAAAAAGTTGAGTTTCCCTATTGATTTATTGTATACACAGAACTATACTACTGTATATACAGTAAACAAAAGGGAGAGTTTTATTCTGATGAAAAATGTTCGTTTTATGACACTAACCGCACTATTAACCGCGATTGCCATCTTCATTCCTATCGCGATGCCATTAAAATTGGTGATTCCACCAGCTTCATATACACTCGGAAGCCACGTTGCAATCTTTATCGCGATGTTTATCAATCCGTGGATGGCCATCTTCGTCGTTCTGGGGTCATCGTATGGATTCTTTATTTCAGGGCATACCCGCTTGTCATTGTTTTTCCGCGCACTTTCGCATATTCTCTTTGCGACACTCGGAGCCTTTTTCCTACAAAAATATCCAAAGACTCTTGAAAACCGCAAAGCGTCATGGATTTTCAACTTCGTATTGGCACTTATTCACGCAGTCGGCGAAGTATTAGCCTGCGTGCTCTTCTACCCCGTTTCAGGCACGGATCTACAAAGCATGTTTTACGTCCTCTTCGTCCTAGTCGGATTTGGTACAGTGATTCACAGTATGGTAGACTATGAAATAGCACTAGCGGTGTATAAAGTTTTACAAAAAGACGTTAAAAGAGGGACACTATGCCAAAAGAACGAAAAGCTGAATTACTAAAACTCCTGAAAAAAACGCGCCAAAAGCCACTCAACGGTCAAAGCCTGGCGGAACATTTCCACGTAACACGACAAATTATCGTGCAAGACATCGCACTTCTACGCGCTGATGGGGCTACGATTCTGTCGACGAACCGCGGATATGTCTACAAGGAGCAAGAGAGTTCGCCTTACGTTCATCGCCTCTTCAAGGTCAAACATGATACCGAAGCTATCGAGAGTGAACTGCTGGCGATTGTCGATAATGGAGGTCGCGTCCAAAATATCCAAATCGACCATCCCGTTTACGGTGAAATCCAAACGCTCGTGAAACTGACCTGTCGCCGTGACGTTCAGCACTTCTTGGAGCAAATCCACCAAGCGGACTTCCGCCCACTGTCGTCTTTAACAGACGGTGTGCATTATCATCTGGTTGAGGCCGAAAAACCAACAAGACCTCGACTATATCGAAGACGCCCTCAACAAATTAGGGTATTTAGTGAAAGAAGATTAAATGAAAAGAGCACCACACGATTGTGTGGTGCTCTTTTTTCATTCTTTAGAGGTATGCCGTTTCCCTAACCTTTTTGCCTGTGCTTCTGTCATTTCTACAACATTCCCCCAATTTGTATTGTGCGGCATGTTCCCTTTATTGTACCAATACACATCTGACTTTCCTTTTTTAGCTACATATACAGTGCGGTATTCTTCTTGATTTACTGTTGTTTCGGTTACAGCTTCAGTTACAGCCTCAGTCTGGGCAACAGTAGTTTCTACTTTTTTCTTCGCAAATAGCGGTTCCGCATTTCCTGTCGCATAGTCGATTTTTGCATTTGGTGAAATATTATCAAGAGTCACATGAGTTACGCCATCTTTATCGACATTCTCTTGTTTTGTTCCAAATGAAATCTTCATCAAAGTTCCATCGCTTTTAATTCCAGCATACTGCAACTCAATTTTTCGAGGAATCAGTTCATCCCCTTCGTAAATTGGCGTTACTTTATAATCCAACCAATCATTCGGATGAGCATTAATCCAATCTGCAAGATTGTTCTCATAGAAAAGCATCGCGGTTTGGTTTGCCGAATCCTTATTGGACAAACTACCTGTATTTAACAGGGCTGTCATTGGTGTTAAATTACGCAACTCATTATCAAGTCCGCTGAATTGGTATCCTACTAAGTGCCCACGGTTCATGAGCCAAGCTTCTTTCCCACTTCCTGAATCATCAATCGGCATCTTGTAGTTATGCCAACCAACAGGATCTACGCTAATTTTCGGTTCTCTTTTCGCTTTCGGTTTATCTTTGATATTCAGTTGAATATGAGCCGATGTCGAACGCTCTAATTTATCAAGGTCTCCCAAAACCAATTGCTTTTCCTTCTTAAACGGAAGTAACGAATCTGGCAACTTCGCAGGTGCCACTGTCGTCGTTTCAACCGTTGTAACCTTCGCTACTGTCTCTGTTGTCGCTTTCGACTCTTTCTTATGTCCCCCACATGCAGCCAAAGAAACGCAAGCGACTACTAACAAACCCAATTTCCATTTCGATTGAATCTTCACCCTAATTCCCCCTAATACACTTTGTTAAAAAACGCACTAACTAGATTTAGTATAGTACTCCTACACCCTGAATACAATAGAGTTTTTATTTAATTTTCGTCCTTTCGGGTGAAAAAACCGTATAGGATATTTGGCTAATAGAAAAAGACCTGACATTTTTGTCAGATCTTCTAAGCCATCCCTAATTCACGCCTATGATTTTCTATACTAGGAGCATTGAACTAGATTCTTCGATATTGAACTTTGTATGTTGAAGGATATTTCTCACATCTCTCAATTCATGAGATACCCTCAATATCAAAATTCTCTTTTGTCTTTTCATAATGAGGTAATAAATAACATACCTACCCACCAGAACTCTCCGAATCATATCTGTCGGAACAAATTTGTTATCTAATACTTCTCCGCTCTCAGGAAATGTACAAATACGATTGAACCCTTTCATCAGCGCATCCATAAAATGAGTCGCAGATTGAGGAGTCATTAATTCCTTGGAAAGATAATAGAGAATTCCTTTAATATCAGTATTCGCTTTTTTTCGGTCAGTTCAAACTCATATTCCATACTTCTCCCTCAATTTTAGAAGCGCCTCTTTCCCATCTAGCACGCGACCTTCTTCTACGTCTTCAAGTGCTTCAATCAGTAAGCGAGCTTCTTCCATTTTTTTGAATCATGCTTTCATAATATTCGATATCCATTACGACTAATCTCCCATACCCATTTTTTTAGTCACAAAAATAGGTCCTTGTTCTTCTTTGCATTGTCTTTCTACTTCTACTGTGTTTTTAAATCTCTCATCGGAATAATTTTTCATATTCATTCCTCCTTTTATTTCGTGACTTAATTGTACCACAATTTAGTCACAATTTCATTATCCTCCTCTCATAATTTAATTACGTTGTTTTTTTCTTCAATAGGATTTTATAAAAAAAGACCTGACATTTCTGCCAGGTCTATGAAGCTTCGTTTAGTTTCGATTATGCTTCTTCTTTTCCTTTTTGAGGAATAACGCGCCTAGTGCGAGGCTGAGGCTTGCTACAAAGAGCGCTGCACTCGCATCCGCAGTTCCTGTTGCTGGAAGTTCGTTAGAAGCAACAGTGGCTTATGGAGCTGGGTTAGCCATTGGTTTTTCTCCTGCTTGAGCAGCGGCCACTTGTTCTCCAGGCATTGGGTTTGCCGGAGCGCTTGGAGCAGCTGGTGTAGCTGGAGTACTTGGAGTTGCTGGCGTTACTGGCGCAGCTGGAGTCAGTTGGCGTTGTTGGTTCCGCAGCAGCGACTTCTCCTTTATACACAACCGCGTAAATACTGAAGTGAGTCGTGCCGAAGACTACTTTTGCCGCCTTCTTGTGTAAATGGAAGACTTTCGAGTGTCTTAGTTGGAGTAATGTAGTACACCTTGTCGACTTCTCCGCCTTCTTTTGCTGGCAAGCTTACTAGTACAGCTGCTTTTTGGTTGAACGGAATGGCCGTCTTTATCCAACAAGCGGATATCGTACGCATCATAGTTCTTTCCTTGAAGTGTTTGGTCTGGCACTTTTTGCACCGATACGTGAGCCACTTGTTCCAAATCAGCAACCTTACCTGCGATTTTTCACGCCTGTTGCAGCATCTTCTAACACGCGTTTTGCCACGTCTGTCGCAATCGGAGTTAATGGCGTTGCTGGTTTTTCAGGTTCTTCTGGTTGAATTTCATCTTCTGTGACTTCTTTCGTGAAAGTTGATAATTCGTAGAACTCTGCAGGTCCACCGTCCCATGCGACTTTGACATCGAGGATACGAGGATTTTTTCTCCAGGAAGCGCGAATGTTTGGAAGCTTGATTTCACTTTGCCGAGATCCTTCCATACCGATTCGCCAGCTTCGTTTAGCGTACGGACACTCACTTTCACGGTCGTACCAGTTGGCACATCCGCAATCAATCGAACATGGTTAGCCGCCGTGTCTTCTGACAAGTGGTATACGAGTTCGCCTGTATTTTCCGTTGTTGCATAGCTTGTTAGGACATTGCCGTCCGCCATACTCTTCTTCAAGTTATCATGATCTTCAGCACCCGTTCCTGTTACCGTCGGATTATTTTCAGGGTTGATAAATTCTCCATCGTTAATCACGATTTCGCTAAACCCAACGAAACGAGCATCGTATTCTGCTGTAAAGAGCACGCGCATGAATTTCGCTGTTACTGGAGTTTCAAGAACTCCTTCGATATAACGGTTGCCTGGGTTTGACGCATCATGAGTCCAGCCGTCTGTTAATGAATCGTCGTGAATTTCATTTTCCACGCCGTCCCCGACTGTCACAACATCCGTCCAATTCTTTCCATCTTCACTCACTTGAATCTTACCGTCACGTAAATAGTTGCGTTCTGCATCTTGGATATACGCGCGAATCTTCTTCACTTGGCGAGTTGTGCCAAGTTTCATCACGATTTCTCCGTCTTTATGTTGGTAATCAGAGAATTCGACAAAGTTATTGAAATCTCCATCGAATAATTGGGCTAAATTGTGAGTGCGACGAACGTCATTAGCTCCATAGTATTGGTGAATCCCCATCGTTGTTGATTGCAGTTCAGTTGGATCCACTTCGTTTGTCTTCACGACTAATTTTCCCGCAGGAAGCGTTTGGTCTTTATCTGTCTTATTCACGATACGAATGTAACGTACCAACGCATGTTCAGGAAGTTGATCGGCACTCATCCATTCCACTTCATTTGCAGAATATTCAAGCGTTAATCCTGTTTCTCCTGCATCTTTAAGCGCAATAGAGTTGGCTTCATGGAGTCGGTCTAATTTCAATCCAAGATAACCATTTGCTGGGATGTTAGTTCCTTGTGGTAAGGTCATTTCATAGCTACCTCGGCTGTCTACGACTGGAGTTTCCTTCAAGCTGTCGACATTCGTTACCGTTAAATCAGTATTTGGAGTATCCACATCGACCGTGAAGTCCCCAATTCTCCACCATTTGCTGAGGAGTTGCGTGTTACGAACACGAACGAATTGCGCCATAAATTCTTGGAGAATATCTGCTGTACGTTCGCCAGCTAATGTTTGAAGTGTCGTCCATTGTTTCCCGTCTGTTGAGTATTCGATGACACCAGCTGCTAATTTATCGCGTTCTCCTTGAACAAGTCGGACATGTTTCACTTTCTTCGTGCCACCAAGGTCCATTTGAACCCATGCATTTTCTGGAGTGACATTCGTTTGGTTCACATGCGCCATCATCGATTCTGTAGCATCCTTGCCGTCTTGCATTTGAAGGACGCTTGTTCCATATTTGTACACGATATTGCTACTCAAGGTAATATTGCCTCTGACCTTCTTACTACCGATTTCAAGCGGTCTATTTACCGCGATTTCACGCATCGCAAGCCATGCATTATCTTTCTTCGCTGTCGCACGCATGCGCACTGCTTGGGCTGTAATATCGAGATCTTTAAATTCAAGAGTGCGTTCGCGACCAGTGTACGTTGGCGTCGTGATAGCAACCCAATCGCCTTGCTCATTTTGATATTCCACAACGGCATTGCCGAATGTGTAGTTATCAGCCGTCTTCGTTCCTGTCGCAAATCCGAGCGTATGAATCTTGAGCGGTTTGTTGAAACGTAAGCCCACATAGTCGCCTCGTTCGATAACAGTCGTTGTCTTCACGATTACATGTGTATCGAAATCACCGTCTGTCACTTCTTCGAGTCCACCTTCTGCTCCCGCACGGTTTGTAATAAAGGTCGTCACGAGTTTATCAGGATGAAGCATTGTTTGAATATGTGTTGCCAAGTATTCTTTCAAATTATTAATAAATGGGCGAATATGTTGTACCCCCAAACTCTGCACGTTCATAGTGGTCCACATAGAAGAAGGCATAGCTAATCGATTGGTCATAATGTTTCAAGCCGGCATAGTAGTTATCCCAGACTTTGGCACTATTATTTTTCCGCAAGCCCTTCTGTCGCTGTGAGTAAAGCCTCCAACGCATTCATTTTGGTCCACAGTATTATCTAACCAATAGTGGATTTGTTCGATTAGCTTCTTGTCCCCTTTTTCTTTTAGGAGAATCGCGTCAGCCTTCAATTGCGCGAAGACTTCTTTCAACTCTTTACGTTCCGCATCCAAGTTTTGACCTGCTTTGAGCTTGTTATAGAAGGCTGTTAATTTCGGAGCGAGTTCAATTGATTCTTCGAGTTTTGTAACCTGAGGCGGACGATTTTGGTTGCGCATATGTTTTCCGAGTTCACGGAACGCTTTAGAGATGTCGCTTTCTTTGAAATTACCGTTCACCACATAGTTAAACGCCATGTCGTTAATTTCTTCGGCTTGTTCGGCACTACGCCATTGTTTCCAACCGTATTGCGCCATATCAAAGAGCGCTACTTTAGACGCTTCAGATTGTTGCATTGGGTTGAGCATAATTCCTTTAGCTAGTGATAAATCCACATTTGGATGAAGGAATTTTTCACCACCACCGAGAATTAAGTGTTGTTTCGTATTGTCGTTACATGGCCAGTTAATCCAGAATTGAATAGGATTGTATTTCTTGCCGCCTTCTGTTAAATTACGTTTCAAGTTTGTTAGGAAGGTTTGATCCACAGCACCCCAAACTTTACCCCCAGTTAATGTTAAATGAACCGTTTCTGGAAGGTGTTCGTTCAGCGTGCGAAGTTCGTCTTCGGTTCCTTGTCCCATATACCATGCTGGTACGAAAATCATATCTTTACGAAGACCGCTATAAGTCTTTTGTTTTTCCGTTAACCAGTCTGTTAAATCATGCATTAAACGATTGTAGCTGTTGTAGCCACCCACAGGCCATGCCGCATCATCGGCAAGCACCCCAAACTCACGCACACCTGCATCGAGTAATTGCGTGAATTTTGCTTTAATCACATCTAAATCTTGTTTATATAAAGCATCCGTATCAAAGCGCATCTTGTTATGCATAAATGGATGGATGGTCCACACATAACGCGTCTTCGTTTCATTTCCGACACGCGCCAAGTCACGAATTTCAGCCAGTTTTTCATCTGGATACAATTCACGCCATTTCGCATTGTGGTATGGATCATCTTTAGGTGCAAAAGTAATATTGCGTTAATTTCAATTCGCCGCCATAACGCATCAAATCTTCACGGTTTTTGCTTCGTCCAAGGGTTCCCATAGTATCCTTCGATAAAGCCACGGTTCTTCACTTCTGCGTAGTCTTCCACTGTCACATCACGAAGAACTGGAGTTGGTGATTCACTGAGCATATGTTTCAATGTCATAAGTCCAAAGAACACCGCATCGGTATCCTTTCCGACGATTGAAATCTTATTGTTTTTCACGCGCAACACATACGCGTCAATCTTGTTATATAAGTCAGGTGAGATATCTTGCACTTCTTTTTCGGCTAATGGAGACTCCCCATGTACTCCAAGGAAAATATTCGTTGCCCCTTCGGCTTCCTTCGTACTCGTTGTATACGACACATTGTTCGCTTGAAGCACTTCTTTGGCACGATTACGCGTATAAATATCAAGGCTATCACTGAAGACAAGGTTCACAGTTCCCTCAAGAGCCGTTACACCATCTCCATAAGTTACCTTTTGTGGCGTTGGGAATACGGTATATTCTTTTTTCGTCACTTCTTTTTTCGCCGCATCGATTTCTGCTTTCGTTGCTGGCTTGTCCGCTTGGTATTGGTCGGCTTTTTCTACCGTTCCGTTTACTTCGCGAGGTTTCGTTGTTTCTGTTGCTGTATTCGTCTCAGTTGTGGTTACTTCCGTTGAAGTGGTCTCTTCAGTCGGTTTGACCTCTGTGGCTGCCGTCGTAGTTTCGACTTCGGTTGGTTTTGCTTCTTCATGCGAAGTAGCTTCATCCTCAGCTGGTTTGTTGGCTTCGGCTTCTTTTTCTGCCCTTCTCGATGGCTTTTTAACACATCGTCTGGCAATTTATCCAGAGCCGGCGCCTCACTAATGGTCCCGTTCCCTTCTGTTGGTGTTTCGGCTTCCGTTGCGAGTGCAATCGGAGATGCAAAAAGTTGCTCCAATCATAACCGAAGCGACCCCTACCGAAAACTTGCGAATACTGTACTTACATTTCTTATCAAAAAATCTCTTACCCATAAGATTTTCGACTTCCTTTCGTTTTATTTTAGTAAGCGTTTGCAACAAAACGAAAAACAATCCCTAACCTTATTGTTTACCGCTTCTTATGCACCTTAAATATAGCAAAACCAACTGGTAGTTACAAGTTGAGTTTGTGAACAAATTAAGAAAAACTCGTAAAAATGAACCGTAGACGACTTTCTCATCTACGGTTCCTGAACGCTTCATTTTTATTCTATTTTGTGCTTAAAAGCCACTTGTTGGCCCACTCCAAGACAGGCAATTCACGGTTCGCCAAGAGTACGCCCCATGGTTTTGCAGCGCACTTCTTGTACTCTTCTACTGCTTCTTCGTATGTGAGTTTCAACGTCGATAACTCGAACTCCTCTAATTCTTTTGGAGTCATTTCTGTTTTCCCGAAACTCGTCACGAGGCAGAGAAAATAGTGGTTCATATTATGACGGTGAATCTGATTGTAGTAGTCGCTCACCGTGCCAATCTTGCACAGCACTTCCACGCTCGCGCCAAGCTCTTCCTTCAATTCTCGATGAATCGCCTCTTCAGGAGTCTCTCCTGTTTCCACGCCGCCACCAGCTGTTTCGATAAAAGCGCCGTTGCCGAAAATATCGTCTCTAACGACACGAACAAAGTAGAAAAATCCTTCCTCGTCCACCACGATTGCACGAGCAACGTGACGATCATGCGTAATCTCAGTCTTCTCCCACTGCGTATCTTCTAATGTTAATGCTAATTCCTTCACTGCTAAACTCTCTTTCTACAGTATTTCTCTACGTAAATATCATTAATAACACAAATAGTACGAGTAAGTCCAGCGCCTAAGCTTAACGCAACCTTCCCAACACGAATCGCATCTGCATCCGTTTGACTCCCCTACCTTCTTACGAGCTTCAAAATCATTGATAAGCCCAAACTTCTTTTTGAATACGATGAGATACCCAAAAAAATTGAAAATGTAATTCCCTAGTGCGAATAGGATTATTTTTAATAATAACATTTTTCCTCACCTCAGATTTAGCTGAAACTACCATGCTTTTCAGCCTTAATTCACTACTATTATCTCTCCTCCAATACAAAAAGACAATATAAAAACTTACAATTAATCCCTTTCTACCGCTTCTTTTAATATTATTTGGAACATGATAAAATAATAACAAAAGTACATTTGAGAGGGCTTTATGAAAAACAAAATTTTATTAACTTCTGTTACTATACTGTCTGCACTAATAGTAGCGGCTTGCGGGAACGACAAAAGAAAGCGCCCTGAAACAACTGCGGCTCCAACAACAGAAGTAACTACAACTGTAACAACTACAACCACTCCTACAACAACGACTGGAACTTCTGAAACAAAAGAAGTTTCACTTGCAGACACTCAACGTGTAGGCCGCGGGGATGTCGGTTATGTCAACGTTCCTAAAGACTGGGTAGAATACAAAGACCCAAACGGTGGCCCTCAATTCCAATACGCCACAAAAAGATTCATACAATATGATTACGATCAATGGATACGGCAAAGACCAATTAACCGTCAACGCTGGCGAAACTTTTGGGCCTGAGTTACTAGCTAACCGCTTGTATGAAGGCTGGCAATACAATCCTAAAGTCGAAAAAACACAAAAGGAAAAGACAAAATTTGCTGGCGAGGATGCTTTCCTTATTAAAATTCAATTGAAAGATGGCAAATACTTGTTCCAATGGATTTTCCAAAGAGGCGAAAAAGTATACGACGTTTTACTGGAAGGAACAGAGAATACAGTCGCAACATTAAGACCTATTCTTGAAAAATCTTGGGGCTTAGATTCAAAAACTCCAGGCCAATAAACAACAATCTGAACTAAATCAAGGAGAACAATCAGTATGAAAAACAAAATTTTATTAAGTTCCATAACGCTTCTATCTGCGTTAATGGTAGCCGCATGCGGAAACGGAGAAAAGAAAGCTACGGAAACAACTGCAGCTCCATCAACAGAAGCCACTACTGCTACACCAACGACGACTGCTCCAACAACAACTGCTAGCGCTTCTTCTGATGCAAAAGAAGTCTCACTTGGAGATACTCAACGTATCGGACGTGAAGATGTTGGCTATATCAATGTCCCTAAAGATTGGATAGTATACAGCAGCGAAAAATATCCTGATCTATTCCGATATTCTTCGCCAGATAAATACACTGTTTTTATTACTCAGAAGTTTTAGTAAAGAGCAATTTAAATTTAATGAGGGAGAAAAATGGGAAGCAAAAGCAGTTGCAAACCGCATGTATGTTAAATGGAAAGATGACAAACAACAGACTAGTTTAGACGCCGTCAAGACAAAATTCGCTGGAGAAGAAGCTACTTATTAAAAGTAACATTTACAGACGGAAAAACTCTATACGATTGGTTCTTCCTAAAAGGAGACCTCGTCTATCGAGTTGCAATCGAAGGTACAGAAGAAAACAATTAATTCATTAAGATCTATTTTACAAAACACATGGAGCTTAGACCCAAAATTCCCTAGACAATACTAAAAGAGACTGATTCGCACATGTTCACAGTTCGAGAAAAATTGGCTTTCTATTTAAATTCAATCTAAAGAATGGTAAAATAGCCTTGTGACAACAACTTTTAGGAGAACAATCATCATGAAAAACAAAAATTTTTATTAGGCTCTGTGACACTTCTGTCTGCTTTAATGGTAGCAGCTTGCGGGAACGGAGAAAAGAAAGCAACGGAAACAACGGCAGCTCCAACAACAGAAGCGACGACTGCTAACCAACTACTGCCGCACCAACGACAACTGCACCAACGACAACTGCAGGGGCTTCTGGTGAAGTGAAAAAAATCCCAATCGAAGATACACAACGTATCGGAACTGCCGATAATGGTTATGTCAATGTTCCTAAAGACTGGGTAGAGTTCAAAGATCCAAACAACACCACTGAATTCCAATACGCTTCAAAAGATGCATACAATATTGTTACGCTGAACGCTTTAACTAAAGATAAAGTAGAACTTGGTAGTGGAGAAACCTTTGGTGCTCAGTTAATAGCGAACCGTTTGTATGATTCTTGGAACGGTGCCAAAGAAGTTAATCAAATGAAAGGTGTTAAAACTAAATTCGCTGGTGAAGAAGGTTTCTTGATTAAACTTCTATTAAAAGACGGCAAATACTTTTTCCAATGGATTTTCCAAAAAGGAGATAAAGTATATACAGTCGGCCTTGAAGGTACAGCAGAAACTATGGATTCCATGCGACCTCTTCTTCAAGACACATGGGGCTTAGATGCAAAAACTCCTGGACAATAATCACTAACATACTAAAAGAGACTGATTCGCACAATCAGTCTCTTTTTATACTCTCCCTTTTTGATAAGAATGAATTTCTATTTAAACTAACAGTAAAAAATGATAAAATAACCTTGTGACAACAACTTTTAAGGAGAACAATCAGTATGAAAAACAAAATTTTATTAGGTTCTGTGACGCTTCTAACTGCGTTAATGATAGCCGCTTGCGGAAACGGAGAAAAGAAAGCTACAGAAACAACTGCAGCATCCAACAACAGAAGTAACTACTGCTACACCAACTACAACAGCACCGACAACAACTACTAGCGCTTCATCTGAAACAGCTGAAGTTTCACTTGAAGACACTCAACGTATCGGACGCGAAGATACGGGTTATGTCAATGTTCCTAAAGACTGGGTAGAGTTCAAAGCTGCCAATGGTGACGATCAGTATCAATATGCTGCATTAGATGGATATAATATTGTGACATTAAACGTCTTCACTAAAGGACAAATACCAAACCTGTCGAAGGTGAAACGTGGGGCGCAGAAATGATTGCAAACCGATTATATGGTACATACCAAAAAAAATCCTAGCATCGAAAAAAATCCAAGGTGCCAAAAGAAAAAGTGGTCGGAATGGATGCTTTTTCAGTTCAAATTCTTACAAAAGATGGTAAATATTTCTTCACCTGGGTCTTCCAAAAAGACGACAAAGTGTATTCAACAAGCTTTGAAGGAAATAAAGAAAACACTTTTTAAAAATGTTTGACTTGATTGAACAAACATGGGGCTTAGATCCAAAAACTCCTGGAAAATAATCACTAATTTAATAACGGAGACTAATCACTATGATTAGTCTCTTTTTTTATACACTATCGTTCCACTTTTTTTCAACCAAAAATTCCCTAGTTGCATTTTTAATTTATAAGTGATATAATACAAATATAATAAAACTTGTTAAGGAGAACAATCATCATGAAAAACAAAATTTTATTAAGCTCTGTAACGCTTCTATCTGCATTAATGGTAGCGGCTTGCGGAAACGGAGAAAAGAAAACAGCGGAACCTGCTGCTGCACCAACAACTGAAGTCGCTAAAGAAACTACAGTTGCACCAACAACTACTGCTCCAACGACTACTGCTAAAAACAACAACTCCTGGAACTTCTTCAGAGACAAAAAGTATCACTTGAAGACACTCAACGTGTTGGGAAAGATAATATTGGCTATGTCAACGTCCCTAAAGACTGGGTAGTATTCAAAGCCTCAAACAACCCTGATAACTTCTATTATTCGTCACCAGATCAATATAATATTATGTATCTAGAGTCTTATTCTAAAGATAAAGTTAAACTTAATGATGGTGAAACGTTTGGCGCAGAGTTAATTGCCAATCGTTTGCTCAATGGCGTGAAAAATGATAAAGAACAAACTAGTGTTCAAGGCGTGAAAGCTGATTTTGCGGGAGAAAAAGCTACTTAATAAAAAGCAACATTCTCCGATGGTAAAACTATGTTCGAATGGATTCTCCAAAAAGGGGATATCGTTTATGTAGTCTCAATCGAAGGTACAGAAGACATGGTTAAATCGTTAAGACCAGTTTTTTTGAACAATCTTGGGGCTTAAATGCAAAAAAACTCCTGGACAATAATATAAAAAAACCAGGTATTAACCTAATCAAGGAGAAAAACAATATGAAAAAAACAAAATTTTATTGAGCTCTGTAACGCTTCTATCTGCTTTAATGGTAGCGGCTTGCGGAAACGGAGAAAAAGAAAACTGCGGAAACAGCAGCTGCGCCAACAACTGAAGTAACGACAGCTACACCAACTACAACCGCTCCAACTACAACTGCCAGCGCTTCTTCTACAGAAAAAGGTATCATTTGAAGATACTCAACGTGTTGGCCGTGAAGAATCTGGTTATATTAACGTTCCTAAGGACTGGGCAACATACCAAGATAAAAACACTGGTTCTCAATTCCAATTTTCTTCACCAGATAAATACAATATTTTATCAATGAACGCGTACACTAAAGATTCCGTTAAACTAAAAGATGATGAGAAATTCGGTGCAGAATTACTTGCCAACCGTTTGTATAATAACTGGGAAAATAACAAACAAGTAAAACAACTACAGGGAGTAAAAGCTAAATTTGCTGGAGAGCAAGCTTTCTTAGTAAAAGTAGTATTTACGGACGGAAAATACATGTACGAATGGGTTTTCCAAAAAGGTGAAAAAGTATATGCAGTTGCCCTTGAAGGCACAGCAGATACAATCAATACTTTAAGACCTTTCTTCGAGCAATCATTTGGCTTAGATCCAAACACTCCAGGAAAATAATGACTAACATACTAAAAGAGACTAATCACACATTGATTAGTCTCTTTCTTTATCCTTATGCTCTTGTAGCCCACTCTTCGCGTAAAACTCCATACTTCACACTGTCATAGTACTGACCTTGGTAGTAGCGGACTTTCCGAATTTGCCCTTCTTTTTAGGAACCCTAATTTCTCGGCAACGGCCATCATTCCACCGTTCCCACTCCAAGTCGTCATGCCGATATGTTCAAGCGCATCGGTTTCGTGGAAAATGGCATCCACCCACTTCGTTAGCGCAGTGGTCGCAATTCCTTGGCCCCATAATTGGTTGTCATAGATCACAATCCCGATTTCTAGCCATCGTGTTGCTTCATCCTCCCATGATTTTGAAACCATCCCGACAGGCTGACCGTTAGCGACAACACATCTGCAATCGTCGCTCATTAAAAAAATCTGCAATCGGGCTTGCTATGAAACTTTTTGGCATCATCAAACTTGCGATAGTCATTAAAATACGGCGCGTTAAACTTCGTCCACGCTGGATGGTCTGTTGAAAAACCACTCTTCCAAATCGTTTCAAGGAAGCTTTTTGTTAAAAGGAACTAGTTGCACCTCGGTCGTTTGCTTTAAGCTTTCCACTGATTCATTCCTCCTTCAACGTTTACCACATCAAAACCCTTTTTGTCTCCAAGAACTGGCAGGCCCGTTCAGAGCGCATCCCGCCTTGGCAAATCACATAATAGCGTTTAGACGCATCCAGTTGCTCGTATCCTTTATCTAACGTACTAAGCGGCGCATTCACAGCACCTTCGATATGTCCTGCTTGGAATTCATCCACTTCACGAACGTCTAGAATCGTGATGTCCTCTTTTGATGCAACGCTTGAAATGCTACTGGTTCAATTCTTTTCCATTTTTCTTACTCCCTTTCTCCTACTTCATTTCTTCTCACTTCCTACTGTATCGTATTTCTGCGAAAATACAAAGCGCCATGCACGAATCCATGCATGGCACTGTCATTATTTAATGTTGTGTTTGTTCATCTTTTGTTGGAAAATTCCAGTGATGATTTCACGCAATTCTTCGCGTTCTTTTTCAGGAAGCTCTCCTTTTCGTTTTGCGACTGCGTAAAGTTCAGGATTTTCTTTCGCGATGCGTTGAACAGTTTTTGTTGTCGCATGACCTCTGACTAAAAATGGAATCGTCTTAATCCATTCTTCTGGCACTAGCGCTAGAATTTTCTTAGCCGCTTCTTTATCCGTCAACACCGCAGTGCTCAATCCTCTTTTAATTTGTTCTTGTTCTTTTTCTGTAAAATCTTTTAGATCCATCTCTGATCCTCTTTTCTAACTCTAATCTCTACCCTATTTATTATAATCAAATCGGATTACTTGTGCATCCACATCAACTTGGGCATGTACTCCAAAAAGGAACAATACAGCGTGGTGTCGCATGTCCAACATTCATATTGTAAACAATAGAGACCTCTTTGTCCTCCAGCTCCTCTAGCAGGACTGCTTTGTATTCTTCGTAATGAATTTCATTTTGAGGTTTACCCACCAACACACCAGAAACTACATCAAAGATTCCATACTGTTTTAAAGTTTGGATCATCTTTCGATACAACTCAACACTTGGTCGTTCCTCACTTGTTTCCAGCAACAGAATTTTTCCACTCCAGTCTTCAAGCGTTGGAAACAGCTTATATTTCTGAGTAAGCTGTACAGAATCTGCATATAATGAAGAATCGAAACAATCATACATTGATTCTAGGCATCCTCCTAGAATAGGGCCACTAAACTGAGCGTTTCCTTTTAATAATTCAAACCCTTGATTTGGAAAACTTGGCATCGAAACCCCTAATCCCTTTTCACTAAAATCTTCTCTCTCCTGATACCAAATGTCACTTGGGCGAATTTCTTTAATTCTTCCCGTTGTCAGTAATTCCTCAAAATACGATCTTGTATATGGGAGCATTTCCGTTGAAAGTTCACATACATCCGGTAAGAAAGCCTGTCCCATAAAAGCTTTGAATGCCAACTTTATGTAACATTAAATGATTCATTGTTGTATCTGAAAAACCTAAAAAAATCTTCTGTTTAGCAACCTTTTTAAGCGCGTCCTGTTCAAATAAGTAAGGGAGTAGGCGATAAGTATCATCCCCGCCAATCGCAGTTAAAATCATATCAATCGAGTCATCTTGAAATGCAGCTAGAAAGTCTTGCGCTCTACATTCTGGATGCTGCTTAATAAATTCAAGCCCTTTTAAAGCATGAGGTAAAAATTCAACTGCTACACCGTACTCTTCTAAACGTTTCTTTCCAAGGTCGAGTTCATGCTGAATGAAGTTCTCTCCCATTATTCCGCTGGATAAGCTAACGATTCCTATCTTCTTTACTTTCATCGAACTCTCCTCTGTTTCCTATTTTCTGTAGTTTTCTGCTTCATGCCCCTAAATATTTAATATAGATTTGACACGGATTCCATTCATCCCACAAAGTCGGGAAGCATTCTAACTCCTTATACCCCATCGCCTTATAAAAAAGATTCGTGCGATCATACTGTTCGTAATGTCCCATTTTCACAGTCTTCACTTGGGAATAAGTGTATCCTAAACTCCGAGCTAGTTGCTCATACGCCTCATTCAATTTTTGGCCGATTCCTTGGCGGTGAAATTCCTTTTTGACTCCCATGACAAAAATATCTGCACAATCCTCACTCGTAGCATTCAACACAACATATCCTGCTAGCTTTCCTTCTACAAAACAAGCTAGAAACGGTTTGTCCATCGCATCATCGACATATTCCTGCGTGCTTTCTGGCATTCCAAACCATTCGGGAAGATCATATAACACTTCTTTTGAAATCAGTTCTTTTTCCTTTTTATCTATAATTTCTCTAATACTCATATTCATCTTTAGTGTCCTACTTTCTATAAAACTACTAGCACTAGTGCTCTTCGTCGTTTGTTTTCTGTTTCAGAATTCTTATTAAACGGTACCGTCATTATACCAAATAACGGGAGAAGAGGATATTCTCATCCAACCATTTTCCAGCACATCAAAAACACCTGTAGTACTTTGAAACTGCTACAGGTGTTATCGTTACTTTATAGATTCACAGGACTGACTGCTAATCGTCCAAAACAGAAAGGTTCTCTTCCAAGTATCATTTCTTTTTCTTAGGTTTGGGAGCCGCCAGTTCATCATAGATAGCCTTAAACAAATCCGTTAAGTACTCCTTATCTTCTACATTTTCCATCAGTAGCATTTCTTTTTTCCCTTCATATGTGCGTTCCAATGAAGCGTCAGGCATCATTCTCTGGCAGTTGTGACATTTATGATTAGTAATCGATCATCATAAATTCCACCGATAACCTTTTCCCGGTAATACAAAATATATTCCCCCATCATTGCTCGATACCGAATATCCTCTAATTCTGATAATTGTTCTAAAATATAGGCTAAGTATTCCTTGTTAGAAGCCATCCTTTCACCCTCCCTCGTTACTTCTAGATTCTATGATTAAGACGAACAACTTATTTTTACTTCATTTCTACCCATTTATTGTTATCCATAATAAAAGGCTTCGCTAGGCCTTCTCCGGTATAGTCTTGATATTTCGTTTCAAGATACTTGTAGACATCTTCTTTCGTCTTGAATTTAATCGCTTGGTATGGTTCCTCGAAGGTGAGTTTTTTTCGACAAAGAGGAACCCGTCTCCCGTTGGTACTAAGACTCCCACGTGGCCGATAAAGAGCGATTCCCCGTCCAAATTATCGTGAATCACGACCGAGAGCATACGCGCATTCTCGTCGAAAGTAAATTGCGACAAGAACTGTTCCATCTTCTTAGCATGCGTCTTCACGTCTGTTGTCGCTTCCGTTTCCACACGCGAGAACAAACGATTCAAGTCTTCTTTTTCATCCGCACTAAAAAGATGTCCCTTGTCAATCGCATCATTATCGATAAATAAGAGCTCGCTGTCCGCAGCAATCTTCGGAATCTTAATCTTATTCTTCAACAACGCATACGTATTGATGCGGCAGTTCGTTCCAACAAAATCGCCGTGTTTTGCAGTCCAAAGCGCGCTGATTTTTTCAACGTCATACTCCATTTTTGTAAACGACGCAAAGTCTCCTTGTAAGCCTGTCTCGCCGACAATCGCATTGTAGTCATTCACGAACTCGAAGAACTTCTCCACACTTTCTTTGTCTAAGTATGCAGACAACAACGCCTTCACTTCCTCAACGCTTGAAGGATTGCTGATGTTAGTGTACGTCGCAACCCACTGCGGAGCTTCCTGTGATTGTGCGGCTACAATTGTTGTCTCTGGAGCCGCCTGTGTTGTCGTTTCTTTTTGCGTCTGTCCGCAACCTGCCAAGCCGACAAGCACGGCTGCACAAAGTCCTAATTTTACTGTTTTCGAAATACTCTTCATTCTTTTCTCCCTTTCACTGTCATTTTCTACGATTACCAAGCGATTCATCCTCAATTTTAATTTTAACTTCTCCACGGCATTTGTGGATGTTCCCTCCAAGCGTCTTTTCCTAGAGGCAAGTCTTTAAGTTCCCCGATAGACGGATCGAGCTCGTAGACTTGTTTCAAGGTCACTAGCATCAAGTCCTCAATGGTATGCTCCTGGTTGCATAGAAACTGCCACATGCCATCGTCCTCGTCATGACTTACATATAAAATCGGCTGTTCTCCTCTTGCAATATGCTTGCACAGAATCGTTGCCGTATTTGGATCTTCACGAAATGGAAAACTCATAACCATCCTCCTAATCCTACTTATATCGAGCAACCGTTGTATGCGGTTTCAACTCTCTCACTTATAATCTATCCTATTCTCTAGAAAAAAATACAATAAAAACCTCTGTGAAATTTAGGAAAACAATATAAAAACGAGCACCCGAAGATGCCCGTTTCGTTTTAGAATAAATCAAAAATTAACTGAAGTTTAAGATGGTTAGGATGACTGCTACCGCGTATCCAAGGAAGGTATTCCATTTGGCGTTGGTGAACTCGCCCATGAGTGATTTCTTCGAAGTGAAGTAAATCAATGGGAAAATTGAGAATGGTAACGCCACTGATAAGAATACTTGTGAGTAAACCAAGAGTTGGTCCAATGTTTTTTTCTTGCGAACCGAATAACATCGCTACGACGATTACCGGTAGTAAGGCGAATAAACGTGTCACAAGACGGATAATCCATTGTGGAAGTTTCATATGTAAGAAACCTTCCATCACGATTTGTCCTGTCAATGTTCCTGTGATTGTTGAGTTTTGACCACTCGCTAATAGCGCCACGGCAAAGAGTGTCGATAATGTCGAACTTGCGACCGCACCGGCAATCTTCGAATCTTGCAACGCATTGTACATTTGCGAGAAAGCTGAAATTTCAGATGCGTGTCCGAAGAATAACGCTGCCCCTAAGATTAATAGAAGTGAGTTCACGACGAACGCTAAAGCTCAACTGAATGTTTGAGTCCCATGTCATGAAACGAACGGCTTTACGCACGTTGTCTGGGTCTGCGTAATCCACTTTTCTCGTTTGTGAGAGCGACGAATGCAAGTATAAGTTATGCGGCATTACCGTTGCCCCGACAATCCCTAGCGCCAATGTTAAGATACTATCGTGCCCAGGTGCTGTTGGTTCGAATAGCTGCGCTGTTGGTAGGAATCCTGTGAAAATTCCTGAGATACTTGGTTCTGCTAACGCTACTAAATAGACGAAAAATCAATAGAATAGTGAAAATCAATGTGGATACAATCGCTTCGATTTTCTTAAATCCAAGCTTCATAATTCCAAGAAGCAAGAATACGTCGAGAACCGTGATGAAGATGGCTCCCATAATTGGAATCCCGAATAAGAGGTTCAAGGCGATGGCCGATCCAAGCACCTCCGCTAAGTCTGTCGCCATCAAGGCTAATTCGACAATCACCCATAAAATGTGACGAAGCCATTTTGGTGCGTGATGGGCTGTTGCTTGCGCTAAGTCCATACGCGTTACAATCCCAAGTTTTCCTGCCATTTGTTGCAACTGCATTGCGATTAAAGACGAAATAAGGATTACGAAGAGCAATGTATATTTGTACGAAGCCCCTCCGACCACGCTGGTAATCCAGTTACCTGGGTCCATGTATCCTACTGCTACGAGCGCTCCGGGCCCTAAGAAAGCTTTTAAGTTCTGCCAGAAATTATTATTCTTTGGCGTATCTATCGATTGGTTTACTTCTGAAAGTGATACTTTTTTATGAGTAGACATCATTTTCTCCCCTTTCCGTTGTAAATGATTTTCATTTTGTGTAAATCCTCTGAAAACAAGTCATATCAATATAAAAAAACAGTACCTATTATAGCACTCACGCACTCATCGTGCAATGTGAGATGTTACTATAGGTACTGCTTTTTCAAATTAGTTTAGGGAAACCTTAATCGGATACCGCTTCACAGCTTGAGGTAACTGCTCCAAGAGCGCATCAGTTGCTTTGCTTTTTCCCATGAAAAACATGGTCGTTGTGCCGCCCTTTTGTTCAATGATGACGAAATAACGAGCGCCACCACCTTTTCTTCCTCGCATAAAATCAATCGAAATACGGCGAATCGATGCAAGAGGAATCCGACGCTTTTTAAAACAGAACGCCACATGAATATAAAAACATACCCCTGCGCAATATGAAATGGTGCCCGTAAACGGACCTCCGCTCTGTTTTGCGGCTGTCCATCGGCGAACGAAAATGACAATCACGCATGTCGCAATAAACGCAATACTCACCAGGAACACCATCGGAATCCCGAATCTCGCTCCACTTTCTATTGTTGCCATTGTCGTACCTCCTTTTTCATTTTTACTATCGATACATTTTATACCGTTTTTTTATTTCTTCTTTACTATCTTACCGAGCTTTTTTTATTTTTTTCCACCTCTTTTAAGTAAGTTTTTAAGTTCATGGTGCAAAGTATAGTTATCCAAACGGAAAGGAGAAGCTCCCCCACCAGGCGAGCGGTGACAAACAATGAAAACTATCGTAATTATCCTTCATATGAACCAGAGGAAAAATTAATCACTTTAACCCAACAACTAATCGCCAAAGACTTAGAAATAGTCGTTGTCGATGATGGCAGCGGGGAGAAATATCTTCCTATCTTCAACCAACTCACAGGAGCGACCGTTTTAACGCATCCTGAAAACAAAGGAAAAGGTGAAGGCTTAAAAACAGCTTATCGATACATTAAAGAAACATACGCAAACGAGGAAGCAGCCATCGTCACGGCGGACTCAGACGGGCAACATAGTCCAGAAGACATCATGCGTATCGCCACTAGGGCATCTCTTGAGAAAGACAGCCTCGTACTCGGCGTTCGAAACTTCGACGGAACCCACGTCCCACTAAGAAGCCGTGTCGGAAACAAAATCACCTTAAAAATTTTCGAACTCACAAGCGGGACGAAAATTAGTGATACACAAACAGGTCTCCGTGGATTCTCAAGCACACATTTAGAAAAAAATGCTGGAGATTTCAGGATCACGTTTCGAATACGAGATGAATGTGTTGATGGTTTGGGCAAAAGAAAAAAACGCCCATTCTGCGAGCTAGAAATTCAAACGATTTACGAGAACAAAAATGAGGGCTCTCACTTTAATCCTCTTCGCGATTCATTCAGAATCTACAAAGAGATTTTTCCAATTCGCCCTATCGTCAATCCCTATCTTTTTCTAGACTATACCCTCTACGCCTTTCAAATTTTTATCGGCGTGCCACTCGTGACCGCTAATGTGGTCGCAGGGTGATCAGCGCAGAATTCAACTTCTTCGTGAATAAGAAGTTCGTCTTTGCCAGCGACAAACCGTTTCTAAAAAGAACTCGGCGGCTATATTTTTACTCGCCAGCTTCTCATTGACGCTGAACACATTGATTTTTAATGGGCCTCAGCTATGGTTTCGGCATCGGACCACTCGTTGGTAAAATCATCACCGAAATCGGAATGTTCTTCTTTAACTGGTTTGTACAGAAGAAAGTCATTTTCGGACAAGAGAAAGGTGTGCATTATGTCAAATAACAAAAAAGGAAAATCACTCAGAAAAATCTTAACGACCGCTTATACGGCCGTCCTCATCGGGGCTTCGGGAATGGTCGTGGCCGATACGCTCTTCATCTCAAAGAGCCTGGCAAAGTTCAGTAATGACACGGCAGCGGCAACGAACACGGCCACAGGAACTAGCGCTAGCAGCACGGGAACGTCGGGGAACTCGAATAATTCAGGCAGCTCAAGTAGCTCAGGAACCTCTACAACGCCAACCGTGAGCACGGCAACGGCCTACGAGGACGATACAAAATCTATCTCGATTGAGACGTACGAACGAAACAATACGCAAATCCACGTCGCAACAGTGAAAATCAAAGGCAACGCGTCGATTAAGGCCGCCTTGGCCGACGAAACATACGGTCGAAACGTAACCGCGAAGACTTCAACGACCGCAAAAAGCGTGAACTCAGTCCTTGCGATTAACGGGGACTACTACGGCGCTAGAGATGCTGGATACGTCGTTCGTAACGGACAACTATTACGAAGCCAGAGCCAAAGTGCCGACCAAGAAGATTTAGTCATCTACAAGGACGGAAGCTTCGGCATCATCAAAAGAAGGTGACATCACAGCTCAACAGTTAGTCGACAACGGCGCAATGCAAGTCTTGTCATTTGGCCCAGCGTTGATTGAAAACGGACAGATAGCTGTAGACAGTTCAGACGAAGTTGGGAAAAGCCATGGCGAGCAACCCTCGTACCGCTATCGGAATCATCGACGACAGCACTTATGTCTTCGTGGTATCAGACGGACGTACGAGCGAAAGTAAAGGATTATCGTTGAAACAATTAGCTGATTTTATGAAAGAATTGAACGTCACAACCGCTTATAACTTAGACGGTGGAGGATCATCAACCATGTACTTTAACGGACAAATCATTAACAAACCGACAACAAATGGTCACAGAATTGAAGAAAGAGAGGTGAGTGACATTGTCTACTTATAAAAAGAAAACAGGACTGACATTCTACACGGTCGCAACGGTGGTGACACTCATCGTCGGAACGGTGTATGAATTCTTCAGCCACCAAGTCTACTCCCCATTCATGTACTTGCTCTTTATGATTCCACTCGTGCTTGGAGTGGTGCCAAATCTCGTAGCAAAAATGACCGGGAAAACCTTCCTGGAGTCAGAAGACGCACAAGCAGCCTACAAGATGGGTGTCCTCACCTTCATCTTCGGCAGCTTCCTCAAAGGAGTCTTCGACATCTACGGAACCAGCTCCATCTACCCAACCCTCTACTTACCAGTCGGTGCTGTGCTACTAGTCGCAGCGCTTGGGTTAGAGATGTACTACAAGAAGGCCGTTAGTGAATAAAAAGGCCTGAGCCCTTTACAGGGCTCAGGTTGTTTGGTAATTGTCACACTTTTATTCTATCTTTATTTAGCATCACCCGTATATACGGATATTAATGAAACCTTATTTTTTTATAGTGCTTTTTAAATCGAATTTCTGCCTGTCTATAAATGTCTTTTAATCTCTTCTCATCTTTTTCTATTTCTGCAATTACAATATTGACACATTCTTCATTAGTAAATAATTTAAAGTTTAGCGGGATTTGCTCAAAATTATAGAGCAAATTTTTGTAGTTCTTGCTTTGTCCATCCAAATTCTGACATATATTCTCTTATCATTTCGGTAATGCCAGGAGGAATTTTTACAAGTGAATTTTCGTATGGGAAAAAACTCTCTTTATATATGTCCAGGAATTCCTTGCTGAATCCATTGTCTAAACCGCTTAAATCATAGAATATAACTTCACACAAAGAGAAAAAGCAACTTCCTTATTCCTTCTTCTTTTTGCAAAAATTTGACATACTCAACCTCACAATTTCGATATGCCCCAAAATTATTTTCTCTATAATGTAGACGACTACGTTCATCTAAATATGCCCATATTTTTATCTTGATAGTTTAAATAATATGGTGGTTTTTGAACTAAATTTGTTAGATTCCAGATATCCAAATCTTCCAGATGATGAGCATGAATATAAGGAATCCACTCATATTTGCTAAGAATTTCTTCCCCTAATTTGGTTAGTTGGTAGGGCCTCTTAGCAAAAATCTGATTCAGTTCATTTTCAGGTGCAGCTTCCATCAGCCTCTCAATTAATTCTGCTTTTTCCCTGAAACTTTACATCCTCTATTTTTAATTCTGCTTTTGATAATTGGTAATTTTTCAAATTGCAAAGCATCCTTTATCGTACCTATCTGCAAATACCCTTTTTCTTTTAATGAGTTAAGATAAGTTTCAACATCCTTAATGCCATATTTATACCACCAAAAACCTGCATACGAATTATTTCCATTTGCAGCAAAGCGAGGTGCATAACTTAGTATAAGAATCTCATGTGGATATAATCCATCACAAGTAGGTTGCTGCCCTAATATTCTATTCTCAATAGGTAAAATTTCATCTGTAAGAAAAAAATACTTATTTCTTGATGTTCGTGTATATTTTTGTTGTTGTGTTTTCCCCTTTTTTTCAAAAAAATCAAAAAACCCATATGTTACTTTCTCTCCCTTATCACCTTATATTTTATTTGTCGCATAACTTCTTACTAGTTAAATTGACAGCTCTTTCCCATCCTCACCACATACAATCTCTCATCTTCACCGTTCAACTGGCTAAACAGATCCGTTGCTCGCGATATTTCTCCTTTAATCGCAGCGTTCAACGCCTTGTAGTAGATGATTTCTAGCTGAGGGTACTTGTATTTGTTCGTTAAGGTTTCGAAGTAGTCGTTGCTCTCGTGCGCAATGGTTAAGTCATAGAGAGCCACACTCATCTTTTTGCGTCTTCTCGGCCAGCGTAGGGTCTGTGATCGCCAGTTCCCCAATCAACTCATCCAGCTCTTCTCGGCTTAACTCCGGCTGGCTCAACACAACTGAACGGACGAGGTAGCTTTGCAAGAAGTTTCGGAATTGCGGTTGAAGTCCGTCCCGACTTAAGATTTCTTCGGCCTTTCGAATCGCCGTCTCGAAGTCCCCTGTCATGTACGCCAAGGACACTTCCGACGTTGCGGCGTCTAATCGAAGGACCGCTCTTTTTGCCTCTTTATTCTCCTCGATATATTGTTTCCATGATGCTAAATCCAAATCCACATGCAACAATTTCGCCACAGTGGTTAAATACCATTTATTGATCACATAGATAGCAAGGGCTAACCCAGCGACAATCACAAGGACGCCTCCTGTTCGCATCGGAATGTCACTGACTGCGAACGTGACGCAAAGTATGAGGAGCATTGTCAAAATCCCCGCGCATCTCGTATAGAGCGTATATTTTTTTCGTACTGCTTGATAATCCATATCGTTCCTCCAAGGTCGCAACCAGAACATGATTGCGGTTACAAAATGTTATGTCTTTAATCAAAATGACTGTCTTAGCCCATTATCTCACGTTCCCGTTGTTGCTTCAATGCTTATTGAAGATTATTTGTCCGAAAATAAAAGAAGCAGGCAAATTTTACTTCGCCTGCTTCTGATTTTAATTCTAATGTTACCCTCTCTCTTTGAACTCATCGAAGTATAGAACCTCGACTTGCCCCGACCAATCCAAGACGCAGCCAACGAAATCAACAAGGTCGAGCCCTGGCATTTCATAAGTGTCGCCGTCATTGACACTGCCCGTTGCATCTTCAATGTAAGTCACCTTATAGCCTCTGTCTGATGCGATAATGGCAGAAAATAAGCAGCAATATTCCGCGTTCGGTCCCGTAATCACCACTTCATCGACCGGATGGTTCGCCAGAATCGCCTTCAACTCTTCACTCTGGAAAATATTTGGCGAGTCTTTTTCAACGATAAAATCCGCATCCGCAGAAAGCTCTTCATCAAGCGCTCCTCGCTGGTCACCATTATAAATAATACTCTCCTCATTCTCATCAATATGACGCGTATGAATAATGAGATCCCCGCTCGCTTTAAACATCTCTTGTAACTTCAAAATATTCTCTCTAAGCAGGTCAAAATCCCCTCTAGCTAACATTCCTTTTTGACAATCTAAAAACAATTAATGCTTTCACTAATCGTACTCCTTTATATGTTTTTAATGAGTTTTATTTTCAATTTGATATTCTTTGATATACAAAAAATACGGACCAGTATTTAAATATATAAAATAATCTACAACTATCCTAAATCAACTTATATTCATACCACTCTTCATCAACTTTCTGAAATCCCAAAAGCCAAAAACATTCTTTTGACTTTGAGTATTAAAAGGATATATTTGTGCAGAGACCTTTACCATTTTTTGTTCTTTTTGCCAGCTGTATCATTTCAGAAACACATCGTCTTCCAATCTGTAAATTCTGATACTCTTTGCTGATAACTATAGAAAGTTCCGAGTTATCTTGGAGTGTCACATCTCCAACTAACACTCCTTCATATTGGATATAATAGCAAGAACCATGTGAAGTTAGGTAATCATACATTTTTATGAAGTTTTGTTAGATCGTAAATCTGATCAGTATTATCTACTTGTTTGCATACCTCACTATCTTGATACCAAAGAAGGAGATGTCATCATTTCTATAATAAGGAATAAGCGTTATCTGATCGTCTACTATTCTATTCAACTTTATTTTTCCTTCTTTCTATTTAGACGCTTCTTCCGATTCTTCAATATTCTCACAAACCCTTCAACATCTTCAATCTCTACAAACAGCGGGTCTAAGTGACATAAGAAGTGCCAATCTTCGGCGCCTTTCTTTCTGTAGAGAATTGCTTCGCCATCTTCACTTCCAAAATAGCTTCTATCGACTTCATACCCTTTACTTTCTAGAAAGCTTTTTGCCTTGCGGAAGTTTATCTCTCTGGCTTCGATATAGGCTTTTAACTTCATCGTTATTCACGACATAAGCATCGACCTTTGTAGCTCCTTCGACCACTTTATCGTTTTTAACGGATAGATTCGAAATTTCTTTCCAAATAATCTCGACATTTTCTTCAGGTTCAAACGAAAATCTAGATAAAGGGACAATATTTCCATTGAAGACAATTTCCATATAATCCGGCAAGTGTTTAGGATTCACATACTCCACTTCAAACCCATCTTCATTTTCTAGAGTATACCCTGGAATTTGAGCGACAAAGGCTTTCCCTTCTTCTAAAGAATCAAACGCGACTAAATCCTTTTGATAATCACCTTGATACAATTCCAATATAACCATCGATAACCCTCCTAAGCTTTTTCGTTCTAAACATTATTATGCTGCCGTCAATTATCATGAAACAAGCGCCCACGATGTACATCCAATAGACCTGTCTGCATGACGACCCTCTCTATAATCCTTTTTAAAGGTAAATAGAGTTTTTCTAAACAAGGTATCAGACAGAAGAAAGAGTAGTTGCTTATTTACGATACGCCTCTATTTTGTGGCTATGTTCTTTCAGAAGCTGTTTAGAATAAACTTTTTCATTCTTTGAATCTCGAACTTCCTTCCAAAGGATAGATGCAACAGTTAACTTGTTAGCATACTGATGGCTACATTCATCCGTACAAAAGTCTTTTAAAAATTGATTCCACTGACAAGCCGAATGATCATACTTGGCGTAATCGGACTCTCCATAATAAATTTTAATCATATCTTGAATCGTAAATTTTAAATCATGATCCTTTTTACTTTTTCTCCAAGCGGTTGCCATATCCGCATTAAATTTAAACGGACTAACCCCTGTTACCGCTGAAAAATAATCTCTAAACTTTTTGGTTAAAAGAAAACCCACAGTTCAGTAATGGAGTCTCTAAAGTGATTACTTCAGATTGAGTTTTGAGACCTTTCCTCAAAGATTTTTCTATTTTATTTCCCTGAAAATATTGTTCAATTATATAAAACCAATTCTTTCTTCGTCCTCTATACTCTAATCCAAGAGACTTGCAAAATTTGGGAAAGTTCCTCTCGATACCAATAGTATTGGTTAAATTCTTCAAATGATTTTTATCTCTTTAAAAACTAGGTTTATTTTTCCGCCAACTAATCACCTCAATCCTTCAAATCTACATTACTAGCATCAAAAAAATATACTATATCCACATAATTATTACTGCCCAAACTCATTTTTAAATCTTTTTATCTATAATAGTTAGCTTAAAAGCGATGAATTTTAACCATCGTCCATCCGCATACTTCTCTTCATAAAAATGAAATGAGTCCAATTTTAATTATCTGTGTTCAACGTTGCTCATAACTTTTTAAGGTCTGTCGAAATAAATTAAAATCCATATAGTATTACTGGTACATATCCGTATTCTACCTTAGATTCTATTCTGGACCAGGTTAATAAAAATAAAAATAATTATGGAATCTATATGGGTAAGAAAAATCGAGATATAAACACTTGTCTATTATATTATCTAATCAAAAATTATGAACACCTTCTGATGTCAACAAACATGATAACACTGAAAACACTATTACTAAGGTAACGAGAGCGGGAACCGATTCAAATTTTTGTTTTTAGAAATATATTTGCGAATTGCTTGTATTGGTTTTTCTTTTTTCTATCAATATAGACGCTGAATACACGCAACAATAAGATATAAGCTATCATTTGTTGAATGAATCAATCAATACAGCCAAAATTTTTATATAATGATATATAAAAATTTCTTGTATCAACGATTGATGAGCTCATTGTTTCCGTCATTTCTTTAATGTTTAAGCCATAATATAATGTTAATGTAGAGACAACTATTGAAACCAAAAATGAATTTAACGGTAACTTTTTGAACTTCCTTGCTTACAGCTATAATAAATAAAAATATGATTGAAAAATATTAAAGGGATAAGCTCAAACCACTTTTAGGAATAAAGATATATGCTCTGCATATTCTTTTAAAAATTAATAATTATAGAAGCTATCACTATTACTAAAATAACACTTCCCCCATACATCATTATCACTCGAATTTGGGCTGTGTACATATGTCTCTTTTTCTTTTTGCAGGATAAATATATTCCGGAGAGTCGATAAGAAAAGTTTCTGTAGATATTTCTATATTTGTACTCAATATCTTTTCCATAAAATGTTTAAATCTGAAATTTAAAGCATTTAACTTTGTTAATAATTATTCTTATAACTAAAATTATAAAACCTAATATCAGCGTTTTAATAATATCTTCAGGTATTGTTTTAACTAATCCACATAACCAATTTATAATTGTATCCGCCATACGCTACTCTCCCTTTTTCTATTAAACCAATCAAAAGTAAGACCATCAATTATATTAACTTCAAAAGGTTTACTTTTTCCATAACAAATATCATTTTTACTAAATATGCCTCAACATAATGCCTACCTACATAGCAAGTCTCTTCTGTTCTTATTCTTTTTTTCCTTGTTCAAGCTTAGAATTATAAAAATCTCCTCTCAGGCAATCGGCATTTATTGCTTCGCACCCCGTATTGGTTGTTGCCAGTATATATCATAGTCTTTGATATTGAGTGTGAGTGCATTTACTTCAAATTTAAGTTCTCCTTTTTATTCAAAGCTTCACCACTTTTTATTCCCTTAAATCTAAAACCATGCCAACTGAAATATGCTTTTATATCTACGGCGATCTTACCTATACTTGATAATTTCCATTTAGGTTTTTGATGATGACTTAAAGAATTTAACGAGATTGCAATTTCATTAGTATTTTTATGCAAACTTCTTTGTATATAAAACAAACTCTCATTCAAGGTAATTCCTTATTTTTCTACGCTAAAGTCCACTTTAAAGTTGACCATACCATTTCAAAAATTTTCAAAATATCCCCCACCCTTATCCCATTTTAAAGATAATTTTTCTTTTCTATTAATCGGATTATAAATACAAGGTTTCTCATTTTCATATTCAATTCCGTCCAAAAGATTTTTAATTACATTCATTAATAATGTTTTAAAATCATTACTAACAATCGTACATTTAGGATAAACTTTTGCAACTAAAGTAGTAATTATAACGGAAGATGGTTTTTGTTCCATATCATCTTCAAAACATAACTTCTGCATGTCTTTTTTTAATAATTGAACAATCCTTTTGTAATGGAGTTTTTATTTTATAATCTGGAATTTCTTCTATTTTTGCATAAAACCGTTTAGCATATGATTCTTTTATCATTTGAAAATCGCTTTTGTTTTTAAACCAATCAGAATATCCTTTAGGATTACTAACTTCCCAGTCTAATGTTATATTCTCATAGTTACCACTTCTTTTTGTCTGAAATCGCAATATTTCCATCATCCGTATCATTCAAGGAACAGCAGGTAAAAATATCTATATGAAAATTTGATTCATCTACATAATTTAAAGTCCAACATCTATTGCTTTCTTCGGGAAAAATTTTCCATATTATATTTTTAATGAGTAGTTTTTCACTACTTTTCCAAGCTCGTCTTTTAATTCTTTTTGAGTCTGATGTTGTCTTCTTTTTCTGGTCAGATTACAAACAATATCTATATCATACGCTCCATCTTCCGTAAGAGGTTTTAATTGCTGTTCCTAATTTCATAGAACCTTGTACGTAAATATCCGGACCATACTCTGCGAGATTAGATTCTTTTATATAATTTGCTATTGCCTTATACCTGTTTGATGCTTTTTTTCGTAATTTGAGTCAGAAACATCAATCTCATTAATAAAGCTCTTGTATCTCCCTTGACATCTCAAATTTTTCATTTTATTCCCCCTCTCTTCTTAAATAATATATTGAGAATGAGATCCTATTTTAAATGATTTTTCCTCTTATATTAATACATTCCTTTTTCAATGTCTTCTCTATCTACAAAGCTTAATTAAATCATTCTTTTCTTCTACGTATTTACATATCATATCAACATCTTCATTTGTTAAATGAATCTCATAAATATCAAACAATAATATTTCATTCTTTTTAAAATGCTTAGAATAAGACATTTTTGGTTTTATTTGCTTTAAAAATTCTGTTTCCATGCTACTTAGAACTTCTATAGGCAATACGTTATTTTTTTATAATTTCTTCATAAAACTCTCTATATACCGCTATCTTCCCTATTCTCTCTACTATCAAAACCACTTTAGAACTTTTCTAATATTTTTTTCCTTTGGTACAAAATCTTAAATCATTTCTTTCATAGAAACCTTGTTCACTTTCAAAATAATATTCAATTTTTCTTTCAATAGTACTAAACGAACTACAAGTCTTATATACTCCACCAATAGGTTGTAGTTGTTCTATTTTACTCCCTTTAATTAAAAGATACTTATCATTTATTTTTATTTTTATATAAGTACGCAATACTGAACCCTAACATCCTTGTTCCAATGTATCAAAGATTTTTAAAAATAAAACTATTATTTTTATAATTAGCAGCAAAATATACCAATTAAAAACAAATTCCACTGCTAATCAAATTAACTCCTATATTTTCTAACACTTATATCCCCACACTTTCATTATAACTTTCCCTTGATTACTTCATTAACTTTAGGGTGAATATTTACTCTATAAACAACATCGATTACATGTACTAGCCTACCATTTTGATGTATAACCTCTGATAAAACCCTCTATTCTAACAACTTCATTCATTTCTTTTTTTGTGTTACAAAAACTAGATTTAACTCCTTTGTCATCTTGAAAATCTCATAGATTATTTATTTCCATGCCCGATTCTTATTTCTATAAATTCAGCCGACTTCCTTTTCCCATCGTCTAAGCACCTCTTTCAAAGGCTCATCAAGATAGCGATAGGCCTTGTCCTTGATCCACTCCAGGAATTCCATAAGCTGCCTCGGCGATACTACCTGTGATTGCAGCAAAGGGTATCACTATCCCCACCAAGAGAAATCGCATTTTCGAATCGCATCTTCAAAAATCTGTACTTTCTAGAAAAGCAACGATCGCCTGAGGAACGGTATCCTGACACGTTTCATTGAAACGGTACGTAGGGACGAATTTCATCCAGCGTTTTAGAAAGGTCATATCCATACTTTCTTTCGATATGTTCCTAACACGTCTTTTGATTTCCGCAGGGTTCTCGCTACCATCACCACCGCAGAAATAACGGCACATAAAAATCGCATCCGCTGTTGCCATTGCGCCTTTGATTCCTTCTGGATGGTTATGCGTCACCTCTGAAGAAAGTTGCGCCAGACGTTTTTCCCTCGGACGGCAACTCGCTTGTTGCAGCCTCCATCACCCAAGCGCACGGAGAAACGCGCATCGCAGAACCATTTCCAAAACTATTGTAAGGCTCACGGTTTGTCGGTCACAAGCCACCGGTTAAACCTAGCACCGTAATCCGCGTTTGGATACATTCTGCCGTACTTTTTCATGGCATCAATGAAGTCATCCTTCTGTCCACCATTCATGATTGCTTCCGCCACAGCACAGGTCATGACCGTATCATCTGTGAAAAACAATCGTCCCTAAAACAAGGGGAAATCCTTCGTTTTAATATTGTTCCATTCATAAACAGAACCAACAACATCTCCTACTATTGCTCCTAACATAAATATCCTCCTTTAAAAATAACCATTATAAATTTACTTTACTTATGAATTAGCTCGTACAGGCAACGCAACACACTCAACATGCGCGGTCATGAAAAACATATCCATACTTTTTAACAATAACATAGGTTATCATTAAAAAGATTTACCTCCACAAACTGGAATTTGCGTATGGAATCAGTTTTTGTGAAGCTCCATATAGATTGAGGTTTTCTCCTCACCCTCGGAAATCAGGTACTCCGGAAAGTCTTTCTGCTGAAAGCCAAACCTCTCATACAACTCGATTGCTTTCATGTTTTCCCGGATTCGGATCAACCCATACAACTCTGCACCGTTTAGGAACGCTTCTTTGATTGCATGGGAGAGCCCGGCCGTTGCAATTCCACATCCACGTGCACATCCAAACAATTTTTATGTCCAGAGCGGCGCTTCGATGCTCTGCGTCGATTTCATAGAACGATTCTCCGCAGTATTTCCCGTCTTCGAAAATTGAATAGTAGTTTAAAGTCGGTCTGTTCGATTTAATCCACCGAAACCAATTTTGCATCCCTTCATCTGTTTGATGTAAGCCGTCCGGAAAGCCGACGAACTTCATGACATCCCCATCAGCCCAAAGCTGTTGAACACTTTTAATATCCCCAATCATTGTTTCTTTTATCTCAAGCATTTTAAGCCCCCTCGAATTCGATTTTTCTCTTCGGTTTTGGTGCAGGGTAACTCATCATACATCGAATTGAATAAGCCAGTTAAAAATTCTTTTGTTGTCAATATCATCTACCAATAGCATTTCCTTTGCTCCATCATACGGTGACTCATATTTTGCATTTGTCTACACCGTTTTAATCCATGTTACCTCAAAACTTATGAGCAATTTTCCAAGTGCTTTCTTCGATTCTTTCTTATACTAGCAATAATAACCACTGCAATTGCAAAAAAACTCAATTATAAGTTCTGCCATGAATAGCCTCAAATATTTGGGTGTATCTGGCTTTTAAATTCAAAAATATTGTTGTATTTTATCACTTTCAGCAACATTAAATGTGTCATCAAATTCTTCGTGTTTCTCTCCAACTGAGTCATATATATCCAAATAATATCCGTCTGGAAAGCCTTGCTGATAAACAATCTTACTAACATCATATTCAATGTGAAAATAATCTTTTACACTTTCTACTATATAGTCATCTTGATTTTGTAACATATATGCTTCTTTTTGGAAACAAAAAATCAGGTGCCATAAGCCACAAGGTATATACATCGATTACTATGAACAGAATCGCCATCAAGATGAATACTGCTTTCCTCATACACTAATCACTTCCATAAATTCTAATTTGTCTTTGTTTAAAAATAAATCCCATTATATAAATCCATAAACTCTTTAGAAAAAAATTTGTGGTGCAGTGGCTTAGGGGCTCTCCTCATTCTACGAATCCTATGCTCCAGGGCACCTTATCAACCTTCAGTCTCACCTTGTCATATGTACTCTACTTCGCTGATGCCTCAGCTCGCACAAGCAACGCTATACACTCCACGTGGCACGTGAGGACAGGAAGTACGCCTTATGCCCTCGTCCGTTTGTGGGAATACATCCACTATATCCGACCAAACATATCCACCGAGCCTTTTTTATGACAAAACATCTCCACTACATTGTAGCTGAAAAAATGCAGTCTCTCAATATCAAATAAGCGCATGACTCGAATAAATGTCATGCGCCTTTCTGTAGCTAACTTTTATTTTATATTTTTTCGCAAATCCTGATAATTGCTGTTATGGGATATTTCTGCATCTGCTCCAACAAAAGCAGTACCAAACCACCTATTTGCCGAACTCTTTCGATTGCTTTTACAGATAAGAATATTCTTCCCTTAGCCAGCAAACGGTTTATCGATTTCATCCTCGCTAACAAACACCTGCTCTGTTAAGACGGGACAGTCTTAATCCAAAAAAAGTTCCAAAGTCTCACCTGACTCTGGAACTTTTTGATTTCTACACTTATTGGTTGGCTTCCTGTTTTAATTGTTGCACCTGTTCCTCGTACCGGACAAGCTCCTTATCTTTTATATCGATAGTCGCTTCTGCTTCAGCAATATGGTCTCTAAGAACTTGAGTCTTGCTATGGTGATAGATAATACCAATAGCACTACCAGCAATGAACCCGATTACTAGACAAGTAAAAATCACCAAAATCAAGGGAGCAGATGGTTGTGTAAAGACAAGGCTGACATCTACTGTTTGACGATTGAGCAGACCAAAGCAGAACACAATGACTAATAAGAACAAACCGCCAATTAGATAAACCTTATTTTTCAGTGACAATTCATTAAAATTTTTAGCATAGTTCCTTTTTCTCTAACTATGTTGATAGAAAAATTAACACCATTTAGGCATTAATAAAGTTATTTTTATCAGAAATTTTCGATACTATCAAAAATTATTTGATTAACACTCCGTAACTCTACTTAGGGGTTTACACATAATTATCGACAGTATCAGTCGCAGTTAAAACACAGCTTTACTTCCGTTCTTTTTAAAATTTATACATTCATTTTTCAGACATGGTAAAAAGCATCATTAATTTCAACAACAGGTGTTCTGCCATCACGAGTAACGCCGATATCTAGTCCATAAGCTATTGGTGCATCTTTCCAACATGATATGGCATCATCAATTACACTAGGAACAAATTGTGCATGATAATCACCTGTATAGGGGCGAACATTCACTTCTACTTCGCTGAAGTCTCAGCTCGTACAAGCAGTGATACCGCCTCAACATGTGCAGTCATTGGGAACATATCCACGGGTTGCACGTACTGCGCCTCGTACCCACGTTCCTTGAAGTGTACAAGGTCACGAGCAAGTGTTGCTGGGTTACAGCTCACATACACGATACGTTCTGGGCTGGTTTCACATGCTGCTTCGATAAAGGCAAGGTCGAGCCCTTTGCGCGGTGGATCCACCACAATGACATCTGGCTGGATGCCTTCTTCCTTCCAGCGCGGCATAATTTTCTCGGCCGCACCCGTTTCAAAGTGCACATTCGTCACGCCATTCAGTTTCGCATTTTCCTTGGCCATCACAATCGCATCATCCACGATTTCCATGGCATAGACTTTCTTCGCATCGCGGGCAAAGGCCAAACTCATCGTCCCGATTCCGCAATACGCATCCACGACGGTCTCGCCGCCCTTCAAATCCGCAGCGTCGATGAGCTTGTTGATAGAGCACTTCGGTTTGCACGGTATTGACTTGGAAGAACGAACGCGCGCTAATCTTGAACGTGAATTCGAACAACTTTCTCTTCGTACACATCTTCCCCGAATAGCACTTTTGTCTCACGTCCCATGATGACGTTCGTTGGCTTCGGTTGGATGTTTTGCACGATAGACACCACTTCCGGATGCGCTGCTGTAATGTCTCTGACAATCGCCTCCGCTTGTGGCAACACCTTTGTTCTCGTCACGAAAATAATCATCACTTGCTTCGTACGCAAGCCGCGTCGCACGATAATATGCTTCAAGTCGCCAGTATGGTTGGCCTCATCATACGCCACCACTGGATACTTTCTTAAAATATCACGCACCGCCACAATCAAGCGGTCGATTTCAGGGTCTTGAATATGGAAGTCTTCAATTGGAATTAAGTCATGCGAGTTCTTCTTGAAGAAACCTGTCGTCAACTGACCGTTTACCGTACGCACTGGAATTTGCGCCTTGTTTCGGTAGCCCAGCGCACTCTCCATTCCAAGCGTTGGACGAACTTCAAGTTCTGGCATCTTCGCGATTTTCGTCATCACATTTTTCACTTGTTGCTGCTTGAAGTCCAGCTGGCTCTCGTACGTCATATGTTGCAACGGCATCGTCCCCAACACGTGTTCCGAGGGCGTCTTTTCACCTCCACACGGTTCGGGACTCACTTCCAGCCACTCCTCCACGCGCGTAGCCATAGCTTTTCAATCTTTCATCGTCTTCACACGAACGACTTCTCCCGGGAATACTATTTTTCGATAAATAGCGGGAATCCATCGACCTTCCCGACCCCCAAGTCCTTCATGCGTTAAATCTTCAATTGTTACTGTATAAAATTCGTTTTTCTTCATTTCTGTTCCTCCAGAGTTTCATCACATCCATTATACCGTCTTTTAGTGGAAATAAAAAGGCGTGATAATATCACACCTTTTGAAAACATAATTATCTACACTACTATTTTCCGCAACATTTTTATACTTTCTTCCACTTCCACATGGGCATTTTTCATTTCTGCCTATTTTTATTTATTCTTGGTTTTTCGTTCAAATTTGTTATCAGCTCTTATTTCATAGGTTTTCTTTTCCGTCTCAATATTGGCAGTAGTTTTTAACCCTCTATTTATAAAAAAACAATTTTTCTTAAAGAATACATCAATTCAAAAAGATAAATTATTAAAAATAAATTCTACTACACATTTTCGAAAAACTCGTACAAAGAAATGCTTTCTTCTCTTTCCCTATCTCCATACTTATCAATAAATATAACCTGCTGTTCATTATAATCTATTTTTGTATTAAAATGTTGAACAGCATTTCTGATTCTATTCTTAATACTTTCTGTTTTTCGAGCTAAATCTACCATTTTTCTTCTAAAAAATCAATCTTTCTTATTTTACTTTTTAATGTTTTCTAAAACTCTTAAATAATCTTTACCATTGATACACTCGTGATAACTTCCTCTACTAAAAAAATATTGTTCAATGCGATTACAATATTAATATTATCTAAAATCCATTCATAACTATGCGCATAAAAAAATGTTTTTAAAGAGTCGTAGTAATCTTGAGATAATCCTTCTTCACTATTCAGTGAAATTACCTCTAAATCTTCATTTTGAATAACAGGTAAAATAACATCATATATATTTGAAAATTCTTCCAGTAATTGAAGACCTCTAAATTCTTCATTATCAAGACGAGGATTAATATATTCCGCATATTCTACTATATTTTCAGTGTGTTTACTATCACGGATTTCTGTCCATATATCACTAAACAATTGATACACTGTGCCTCCAAACAGATTAAATAAACCAGAAAATGAAAATAACAATTGATGTGTAGCACAAAGTGCATCAAATCTATTCTTTATATCTCTTATGGGTGTTTGTGATGAATATTGTGATATTTCCTTTTTAAGACCGGAAAACAAATATTCATCCTGTCTCTTCAAAAAGTTTGTAATAGTTAATTCTTTCTAAAAACTTATGATTTTGACAATTTTTGCTAAAAAGACTTTAGAATCTATATCTTCTTGTAAAATCTCTTGAAGTCTGATATGTTCCCATTTTTCTTAAAAATGGACCTACAATATCGATTTTTCTCTCTATTCAGTTTTAAAACAGTAAAGAAAGATGATAATTCCAAACAATATTGATCCATTATTTGTTTTTGGCTCTTCAACAAGTTTAGCATTATTCACAATCACCTTATATGGTTGGAATAATATTTTTCCTGAGATTTCCATTTCACAACTAGGACAATTAAATCTAAATGGAATATTTCTTGTATCCATCTGAATTCTTAGATTGATACACGTATTACATATATTACAAGCTATATAATCATTATTAATCAATTCCGGCTCTCCTCTTAACTTTATATTCTCTATTAAACTCCAACAAGTTCGATTCTGTTTTCTATATCCAAAGACTAATTTTAAGTGAATAGAAATTTATTCAATATCCAAACGGCTTGAGCTGAATATCCACCTCGTATCCATTTTTTTGTGCCAATTCGATGAGCGTAGATAGACTCGGGTTTTTCTTTCCACTCTCTAACCTTGACAGATTTGTTCTTTCAAAACCAACTTTCTTTGCGTATGCCTCTCTAGATAAATTGCTTTCCATTCTAAGACGAATAATACGAAGAGCCGCCCTCATGTCTCGCCAATTCTTTCGCTACA
>BNJU01005069.1_pt1 | contig 67715 bp, 102 predicted proteins | sample 8539281 | NCBI WGS metagenome assembly BNJU01 (sample SAMD00202456, study PRJDB9452) | human saliva metagenome | isolation source: human saliva | place: Japan
CACAGCTCGTTCACCTCGGTCGACGCATCACCACCACCGGATCGGACACGCATCGCGTCACGCACGCGAATCTCGCCACCGGCCGCCGGGTGGAGCCACTGCGCGTGGTGCTCCAGCTGGCGGTGCGCCAGCGTCCGCACCACCTCCGAGGGTGAGCATGCGCACCAGCTTGCCGTTTTCCGTCACGGCGCGAGAGCCGATATCGCTGCCTCGTCCATGCCAATTCAACGGCGTCAGGACAACGCATCATGTCGGTTGACCGTAAGAGGCGTGGTGTCTTTCAGGTCTGGGGAATATCGGCGACGATCACGACGATTCTCCTTGTCATTCCTGGTTTCCGGCCCCCGCCGAACCTTGCCTGCATCCACGGGAAGCCGGTGGCCAGGCCAGCACTGTAGCAAAATTTCCAATGCGCGGCCTTTGGCAACCCGTCGCGTACTGCCTTCTGCTCTGGCCGCATGGGTACATGCGCTGAGCCTGCCATCTCTGGGGCCGCCTTTCCCATCACGAAGCTTCAGACGCTGCTCCAGCCAGCCCGCCTCGGCGCCTCCAACCGCCCGTCCTGCCGCTGCCATGCGTTCCCGATCCCGCCCTCATCCTCCGCGATCCAGCCGCCCTTGCGCGCCTGCCGGGCGCTGGCGTCTGCTGACGGTCATCCAGGTGGCTGGCGCTGGATCCCGCCGGGCAGCCTGCAGCCAGGAACTGTGGCTGGCCCGCGCTGCGTCGCGTGCTCGATGTCACAACCTGAAAGTGGTGCCGCATCGTCTTCGTGCTGCCACACCCTGTGGCGCGGCTGGTGCGCGCCTCATCAGCTCTGAGACGCTGCTGATCCTGCTGTACCTGTGTGAAGGCATCGTGCGCGGCGCGGGCGACCGGGACTTTCCTCCACCCGGATGGATCGACTTGCGCTGGCCGCCGGCAGCTACGCGCTGATGCTCTACGCGCACCGCTTCTCGCGCGCTCGAGCGTGGCCGCACCTTCCGGGCAGCGCTGAGACGACGGAGACTGAAGCAGACTTGTCGCGGGCACGCCGTGCATGGCCCCAGGCCCCATGCAGCAATCTCACTTTTCCCGGCTGGGCCACCTGGCCGCCTCGGCCTCGACCGCGGCGCAGGCCTCGCGAAGCAGGCGGATCATTGCGCGACGGCGCCCGGCTCCTCGCTCAGCATCCTGCCGCCACAGCCGCCGCGCCGCCGGCGACCAGATCTAGCCCAGCACGTGCCCAGCGCCAGGTGCCGCACCTCCACCCGCGCGCCACGTGCCCCGTTCCAGATAGCCCACCAGCGCATCCACCACCGCGGCCTGGGTCGGCGGTTGCGCCGCGTCTGTCACCGCGCTTCTGCCGCATGCCGGGCCAGCCAGTCATCCACCCGGCCAGCAGCCAGGGGGTCATGGTAGCACGACGGCCATACATCGCGCCTACCAGCCGCGTGGCGGGCCTGCCGGCCTCGGCCCCTGCCCGGACACACCGCCGCCAGCGTAGCGCCAGGTCCTGCAGCCCCCGTTCAGCTCGAAGGCGCAATGCGGAAAATCTCGCGCCAGCCGGTGCACCACCTCATAGCGCAGTGGCGGAATCTCGGTTCTGCTTCGGGTCAGCCCGTCCAGCCAGGCATTGCGCATGCATGCGAGCGCCGGCAGCCGGCCGCCGGCCACCACATCCACGACGATGCACGAATTCGTAGTCCTCGCGCCGGTCGATGCCGATGCGATGTGACCGTCACCGGCACCTGCACCACAGCCTGCATCGCCGCCACGCAATCGGCCACCCGCTCGCTCGGCCATCAGGCAGGCGCCAAAGGCCCCTCGCGCACCCGGTCACTGGGGCAGCCGCACCTTCAGTTGATCTCAGCCAGCCATAGGCCTGCCCTCACGCGCGGCCCGCGCCAGCAGCTGCGGATCATTGCCGCCCAGCTGAAGCACCACGCGGTCGCCTCCTCCCCGCCCCAGCAGATGGTCCAGATCGCCATGCGCAATGGCCTGCGCCGTCACCATCTCGGTATACAGCCAGGCCCGCTGCGACGGCAGCCGGTGGCTGCGCGGCAATGGCGGTCGGTCCAGTCCATCATCGGCGCCACGCGGCGGAAACCGGCAGGAAGGACAAAGGGCGGGGTGGCAGCGGACATCTCGGCAGCACCAGACAGGGGAAAGCGCATTCTAGGAGTGAACCAGCGGCGGCCGATGTTCCGTTTCCCCGCCATCGCATCGTTCACGTTAACATCCCCGGCAGTCCGTTCCAACGTCCCCCTGTCCACCATGAGCCGAGCCCCGCCGCACCGAAACTCTCACAACGCCGAATTTGTCGATGGCTGCTGCCCAGGGCTGGTGCTTCGGCGTGCACGGGGCCTTCCGTGCGCCGCTGGACATCAGCCTGAACACCGCATGGACCGCTGCTGCCAACCAGAACTGGCCGAACGCCTGGGCCTGCGGCCACCGCCGCCGAACGCATCACCCGCACCGTCTACGCAGGGCAGCCCGCCCGCCTACGCCTTCTGCGCGGGCAGCTGATGCACGAACCCGCCATTGTCCACCCTGCCGTGGCAGGAAGCCCTGCCCGGCTGTGCCGCCGGTGATGGTGCTGGACGCCCAGCCCGGACGCCGGCGCCCTGCCCGAGGCGCTGGAAGAAGCCAGCCAGACGGACGAAGCCCTGGATGACGAGCCTCGTCAGCCCCCGGACGATGGCACCGATACGGCCTCTGGCACCGCCTCCGGCTGGGTCGACATCGGCTGTACTCACGACCAGGGCCGCATCAGCCGGCGCGAACGCGACCGCCTGAGCCAAGCCGGCTTCGTGCAGCTGCTGTGAAGGACGGTGCTGCCGGAATCAGTCCCCCAATAACCGGGCAATCTGTCCTCGCTCCGGCTTCATCCTCGTACAACTATAACTTGCCTCCAGTCCCCCTACCTCATCCTCCACCGGCGGCGCGGATGACACCCGCCACCGGCCCGGCAAAAGGTGGGCGGCAGGCTGTCCTCGCCGGCGGCGCGCCGCGAGAACAGACGCCCGCGCGCCAGCAGCGCACCACCGTCACCGGCACGGTGATGGCCTGAGGAACACCACCACCAGCCAGGCCCGCAGCACCAGCGTCTGGTGAGGTGAACAGCACAGCACCAGCGCCGCGACCACGCACCAGCGCCAGCGTGGAGCCCGCGCCAGCGGGTGCAGCCGCGTGAAGAACTCGCGGATGCGCCACCAATCCCAGCGCGCGCGGTGAACGACAGCAGGCCGCTGATGATCAGGAGCACCCCGATCAGCACGTCGGCCCACACGGGCAGCGACCGCCGAACATCGGGATCTGGGTGCTCATTCGATCACCTGCCGCGCAGCAGGAACTTGCAATGGCCGATGACGACACGAAGCCGAACATCGACATCCAGCAGCGCCGACTCGAAGTAGGCATCCGACGCGTAGATGATGCCGCCCGCCAGCACCATCAGCATGCCGTTCACATACATGTGGTCAGCGCCATGACGGTCACCTGCGCCGTGCTGGCAAACAGCTGAACATGGCGATGGCCGTACGCCGAAAAGCAGCCAGCACCATGCACGGTCGCCGACAGCCACAGGCTCATTCGAAGATCTCCATCAGGAGCACCTCTATAGCGTTCCTTGTACCAGGCCGCAAAGTCCGCCTTCCGGAACGTGAAAGACATGGAACAGCAGCGGCTGCGGTCCATCGACAGCTCGCTCGAGGACCGTGCCGGGCACGATGGCGGCAATGGCCGACAGCGCCGCCAGCGCAGCGGGTGTCGCAGCTGCAGCGGGATCACCACCCACTGCGTGCGCGGCGGATGGCTGCGGAAGAACCACACGTGCCAGGCCACCTCGAAAGTGTGAGCGGATCACGTCCACGAACACCCGGCCGATGAGCAGGAGCACCTTGCCGGGCCGGCGCATGCGACCCGCAGTGGGCCGCAGCGTCTCGGGTCATCAGCGGCACCATGATGGCCACCAGCGCCCCCAGCATCACGGTACTCGGGTCAGACCGAACTGCAGCATCACCCACAGCGCCAGCAGTGACAGCGACAGGAGCGGAGCCGGAAGCAGCTTCATGGCGTGTCCTCCCCATCATCCTTTCAGCAGCGGAATGCCCTGGCGCAGGATGCGCCGCGTGACTGACGGCGGTGCGGCAGCGGCCGCACGCCCTGCACCGCCTGCACATCAGCCGTGCGGGTCCTTCAGCTCGCTGGCGGCCGCCTGCAGGGTAGCGCGCCAGCGGCTCGGCACGGAAGCTGATCAGAAAGGCACAGCGTCAGCAACAGGCCGATGGGCAGGCACTCCAGCACCTTGAGCTGCGCAGCCGGCGGTCGCGCGGCGTCCAGAACATGCGGATGCCCGTGCGAGGAGCGCCACCAGCGCCGCAAAGCCGGACATGATCACCAGCGCCAGCATGACCAGGCTGCCGTACTGACCGGTTCCTGCAGGGCGCTGCCGCGCTCTCGGTGGACAGCGCGCCCGAGAGCATCATGAACTTGCCGATGAAGCCCGACAGCGGCGGCGTGCCGGTCAGCAGCAGTGTGCAGGCCAGGAACGAGAAGCCCAGGAAGGCGGTGGAGGCCGGAATGACGCGCCCGGTGAGCGCCTCCTGCTGTTCATCCAGATTGTGTCAGCGCGGCGGCTCGATCTCGTCCAGGAAGAACGCACCGGGTCGGCATCATCGGGGTTCGGAAACTTCGCTCTCCAGCAGCCGGCTGCGGTCGATCAGCCTCGACGAGCAGGAACATCGCCCCGGCAGCCATGGTGGAGCTGGCAGGCACAGCGCGCCGCCCGTGACGGTGGGCTGATTGAGCCGATGCCAGCAACAGCGTGCCGGGAGGTGACCATCACGCCAAAGCCGGTGACACGTCCAGCTGGCGTGCCTGCAGCAGCCCCAGCGGTCCGAAGGCCACCGTGGCCAGCTGCCAGCCACCAGCCAGTCGGCCCCCAGCGCAGCGTGCCCTCCTCACCCGAGAAACCCGGCGACCACAGCCGCAGGATGGCGTAGATGCCCACCTGGTCATGATGGAAAGAGCGCCGCCACCGGCGCACCCGGCCGCGAATAGGCCGGTACCAGCCCGAAGCCCATCGGCCAGACGGCCGCCTTGGTGAAAAAGCCATGCCCAGGATGGCCACACCGGCATGCAGCATGGCCTGATCCTGCGCCGCCACCTCGGGAATGCGCACGGCCAGGTCGGCCATGTTCAGCGTGCCCGTGACGCCATACAGCATGGCCGCGCCCACCAGGAAGAACGACGAGGCCACCAGGTTGATGGCGATGTAGTGCAGTCCCCGCTGCCCCACCCGCTGGCGGCCGGGCCCATGCGGCAGCAGGCCGTAGGAAGCCGCCAGCAGCACCTCGAAGAACACGAACAGGTTGAAGAGGTCGCCCGTGAGGAAGGCGCCGTTCAGGCCCATCAGCTGGATCTGGAAGAGCGGATGGAAATGCACGCCGATCCGGTCCCAGCGGGCCACGGCAAAGATGAGGGCCGCCGTGGCCATGACCGAGGTGAGCAGCAGCATGGCCGACGACAGCCTGTCCAGCACCAGCACGATGCCGAACGGCGTGGGCCAGTTGGCCGGCAGATAGATGCCCAGCGTGCCGATGGAGCCCGGCGTCTGCCCCCGGCGAAGCCGGCGCGGCGCCGTGGTGCACCGACCAGGCCAGCAGGATGGACAGCGCCAGCCCCACCAGGCATGAACCCACGTTCAGCCCGGCCAGGGTCTCGCGCCGCTGCTCGCCCAGCGCCAGCATCAGCGCGGCCGTCAGCACCGGCAGCAGCACCGGGGCGATGATCAGATGGGGCGACATCACGCCGATCATGCGTGTCTCCTGTGGGCAGCGGCCGCGCGACCGGACTCGTGCGTTTTCGTCTGCGTCATCGTGCTCACCATTCCATGTCCGGGTTGCCGTCCACGTGGTCGGTGTCGGACAGCCCGCGCAGGCCAACATCACCACCAGATACATGGCCGTCAGTGGCAAAAGCCGATGACGATGCCGTCAGCACCAGTGACTGGGGCATCGGGTCGGCGTAGTTGTCGAGCTGGGCGCACGTCCGGCAGCAGCACCGGCGCTGTCGACCTTCAGCCGGCCCATGCTGAAGATGAAGAGTTGACCGCATACGAGATGAGCGACAGCCGCACGATCACCTGAAGGTACGGGGCCGCAGCAGCAGCCAGACGCCCGAGCCGCCCAGCACGCCGATGGCAATGGCCAGAATGATTTCCATGTCTACCGTGCTCCTTCAGGAGGAGTGAGGTGTCGTCGCCCGTGCCGCGGTGCCAGCATCCCCTTCGGGCAGACCGGCCTCGCCGTCTCGCCGCGATGGGACGACAGTGCGCCGGATGGACTGGTGCGACAGGGCGGTGAGGATCAGCATGGTGCCGCCCACCACCACCGCGAACACGCCCTAGGTCGAAGACCGCCGCACTGGGCAGATGGGTCCCGCCGAGATGGGCGAATTGAAGGTGGCCCGTGTGGGTGGTGAGGAACGAACAGCCGAACAGCCAGGCGCAGACCACAGCCGATGGCAGTCAGCAGGCCATAGGCGATCAGCGCGGCGGCCGCAGCTTCATGTGCGATTCCACCACTGCGTGCCGGCCACCATGTACTGCAGGATGAAGCCGATGGAGACCACCAGACCGGCAATGAAGCCGCCGCCCGCTGGTTGTGGCCGCGCATGAGCAGGTAGATGGCCACCACCAGCGCCAGCGGCTGCAACGAGCGCACCAACACCGCAGGCACCATCCTGTAGCCCAGCGCCGTGTCGGCCGCCGCCTGGGGTTGACCAGATCGCGTGACGATGTCGGGCGGCAGCCGCTGCTGCGACGGCGCCGGGTGCTTTCACGCGGGGACGGAAACGGCGCAGCAGCGCGTAGACCGCCAGCGCCACTGCCGACAGCACGGTGATCTCGCCCATCGTGTCGCGCCACGGAAATCCACCAGCATCACGTTGACGACGTTGCTGCCCCCGCCCTCGGACGGCGCCCGGGCCGGGAAGAACGGCGAGATGCTCTGCGGAAGGGGCGCGTCATCGCGGCCCCACGAGCAGCGCCATGCCGCAGCCCACCCCGATGGACAGCACCAGGTCGCGGGCCACGCGCTCCGCACCAGCAGCGGCGGCGTGCTGTGCCGGCGGGCATGTCCTCGATCCGCCGGGGCAGCCAGCGCAGACCCAGCAGGAAGAGCACCGTCGTCACCACTTCCACCGTCAGCTGGGTCAGTCCCAGATCGGGGGCCGAGAACCAGAGGAAGGTCAGGCAGGTGACGACGCCGGCGCCGCTCATCATCATCAGCGCAGCCAGCCGGTGGTACTTGGCCTGCCAGGCGGCCGCCCAGCGCACACAGCCCGCCGATGATCCACATGCCCACGAAGTACGGCGAGACGGCCAGCGGCGGGCGCGTGCCGCCCTGCGGCAGCTTCAGCTGCAGGCTGGCGCTGACCAGCAGCACGCAGACCGCCATGATGAGAAAGAGCTGCTGCTGCAGCCGGCGCGTGCCGGCCAGCCGCGTGCCCCAGCTGCCCACCAGACGCAGCAGTACCAGCACGCCCGAAAACAGTGCCTGGCCGTCGATGGGTTTGAGCCAGCGCAGCGGCACGTAGTCGCGGGTGCGGGTGCGACGGCGCAGCAGCACACAGCAGCACCCGCCCACCATCGCCGCCAGGCTCATGGCCAGCGGCAGGTTCCAGCCGTGCCACAGCGCCAGGCTGTAGGCCGGCAGCTCGCCGCCCACCACCGGCCGGGCGGCCGTGTCCAGAATCGGGCCGATCAGCGTGGCCGGCAGTGTGCCCACCAGCAGGCAGAGCACCACCAGCAGCTCGATCGGCACCCGCATCCAGTGCACGGGCTCATGCGGCTCACGCGGCAGATCGGTGGCCTTGGGCCCCAGAAACACGTCGATCGAGAAGCGCAGCGCATAGGTGACGCTGAACATGGCTGCCACCGTGGCCACCACCGGCAGCACCAGGCCCACCGGGTGCGAGGTGTCCAGGTCGATGGTGGCGGCAAAGGCATTTCGCGGACAGGAAGCCGTTGAGCAGCGGCACCGGCCATGGCCGCACTGGCCACGAAGGCTAGCGCCCCGGTGACCGGCATGTAGCGGATCAGCCCCGAGAGCCGGCGGATGTCGCGCGTGCCGCTCTCGTGGTCGACGATGCCGGCCGCCATGAAGAGCGAGGCCTTGAAGGTGGCGTGGTTGATGATGTGAAAGACGGCTGCCACCGCCGCCGTGGGGCTGTTCATGCCCGCAGCAGCGTGATCAGCCCCAGGTGGCTGATGGACGAATGGGCCAGCAGCCCCTTCAGGTCGGTCTGGAACATGGCCAGGAACGCCCCGAAGAGCAGCGAGGCGGCGCCCGCCCCGCAGATCAGCGAGGAACCAGTCGTCGGTGCCCGAGCACCACCCACAGCCGGGCCAGGAGGAAGACGCCCAGCTTCACCATGGTGGCCGAGTGCAGATAGGCCGAGACCGGCGTGGGCGCGGCCATGCGCGCGGCAGCCAGAAAGGAACGGGAACTGGGCGCTCTTGGTGAGCGCCCCCAGCGCGACCAGCACCAGGATGGGACGGTAGAGCGCGTGCTCGCGGATGATGTTGCCGCTGGACAGGATGCGTTCCAGCTCGTAGCTGCCCACCACGTGGCCGATCATCAGCACGCCGGCAAACAGGCACAGGCCGCCCGCCCCCGTCACCAGCAGCGCCATCCGCGCACCGCGCCGGGCGTCGTCCTGATGAGTGCCAGTAGCCGATCAGCAGGAAGGAATAGATGCTGGTGAGTTCCCAGAACAGCACCAGCTGCACCAGGTTGCCCGACAGCACCACGCCCGTCATCGCCCCCATGAACGACATGAGAAAGGCGAAGAAACGCGGCACCGGATCGGCCGGCGACATGTAGTAGCGCGCATAGAGCACCACCAGCGCGCCGATGCCCCGCTCCAGCATGGTGAAGAGCCACGCCAGCCCGTCCATGCGCGGCAGCAGATCCAGCCCAGCGTGGGCGCGGGTGATGCGCTGCTCGATGACCTCGCCCCGGGCAATGGCCGGAAAGTGAGACGCCGCCTGCACCAGCGCTGCCAGCGAGATCACCCCGGCCGCCGTGGATTCCGCGTTGCGGGCGTTGGACGGCAACGCATGACAGCGACAAGGCTGCCAAGCCACGGCAGGATGACCAGCAGAACGAGAGGCATGAGGGGTATCCGGGCCGAGCAGAAAGGATGTGGCCGTCGGTGTGCGAGAATTCCGATCGATCCGTCGGCTAACGTCAGCTAAAAGACGGGAAGTGACCGGCTGTCACCCCTGTTTTCGATCGACGGAGGCGCGCCCGTCGCATGCCCGCAACAACCCGCGTTCGCGGCAGGGTCGGCGTCAGGCCGGCGCGACCGATGCGCTCGGCACGCGCTCAGTTGAAGTGCACGTCCACCGGGAATTCCACGACGCGCGCCGGCGCCGCCTGCTCGTTCTGGGCGTACTCCATGCGGATGGTGGCATGCCCGCCAACGACGGCAGCAAACACCCAGACCTGATAGACGCGGCCGTCGATGGTCCGCCGTTCCGGGCCGCTGACGTGGCGCATCTCGGGCGAGCTGCGACCCCGCCGATAGATGAGCAGGCTCTCGTCCACGGCCAGCCTCAGCTCCAGCGCCTGCCCCACCACCAGCGGGTCTCGGTGCCGGCCTGCTGATCGGTCCGGATGATCCGCTCGCGTCGCCAGCCGTCGTCGTCGTCACCATCGTGACCGCAGGCCGCCAGCAGCATCCGCCTCCCAGGGCCACCACGCCCCTGCAGCGAGCAGCGGCGCGCGCCTGCTGATCCCGTTCGGTCATCGTTGTTCTGCATGTGCTTGCTTGATTCCTGCATGGACGCCTCCGATTCCTGTAGCTTCCGACGCGCTGCCAGGCCCCTGCCCCCACGCAGAGGCCCTCGGACCACGGCGCGGCACCGGAAGCGGATAACGTACTCCACCCCGGACGGCTCCGTCTGATCAGATCCTCCCCGAAGCCAGGGTTTCACCCCAGATTCAGTCACAGTCTGAAAACAGGATTTTACACACCGACAGCACCGACCATCCATACCGGCCGTCATGGGCGCAACGGCAATCCGCAGGCACTTTCGGTAGACTTCAGAAGGTCTGGACAACCCGGCGGAACATCCCCTCCGCGTCGTGCGCCCCCAGGGTTGCACAGCCTGCTCCGCCCTTCCCTTTTCCGATGGACAATCCTGCCAGTCTGCTTGCCGCCCTGCAGAACCGCCTCTATCAGCAGGCCCCCGAGGGACACGGCATATCGGGTGCCTTTCTCAAGGCCCTGGCCGTCTTTCTGGCCGTCGTGCGCGACCTGGCCTTCGGCCAGCTGATGCTGCGCGCCACCAGCCTGGTCTACACCACGCTGCTGTCCATCGTGCCCATGCTGGCGCTCACCTTCTCGGTGTCCAAGGCCTTCGGCGTGCACGGCCAGATCGAGCCGGCGCTGCAGCGCTTCATGGAGCCGCTGGGCCCCAAGGGCGCCGAGATCACCACCAACATCATGAGCTTCATCGACAACATGCACGTGGGCGTGCTGGGGTCGGTGGGTCTGGGGATGCTGCTGTTCACGGCGTATCCACCATCCTCAAGATCGAAAGCTCCATCAACACCATCTGGCACGTGAAGACGATGCGCCCGCTCTCGCAGCGCATCAGCTACTACCTGTGCATCATGCTGCTGGGCCCCATCCTGGTGGTGTCGGCGCTGGGCCTCAACGCCACGCTGGCCTCCTCCAACCTGGTGCAGATGATCATCAGCGTCGAGCCCTTCGGGCGCCTGGCGGTGCTGGCCGGCCGACTGCTGCCCTACGTGCTGGTCATCGGGCTGTTCCTGTTCCTGTACCTGTTCATGCCCAACACGCGGGTGCGCCTGCTGCCGGCCCTCACCAGTGCGCTGGTGGCCGGCATCTGCTGGCAGAGTGCCGGCTGGGCCTTCGCCCGCTTCGTGGCCGGCTCCACCCAGTACGCCGCCATCTGTTCAGTCTGGCCATCCTCATCATCTTCCGCAGATCTGGCTGGTGCGTGAGCTGGATCTGTCGTGCTGGTGGGCGCCAGCGTGGGCTTCTACATGCAGCACACCGAATGCCTGATGGCGGGCAGAGCCGCACCTGTCGGCACAGAGCCCGGGACCAGCTGGCCCTGGCCATCATGCAGAGCCCTGGGCGAGCGTTACCTGCAGGGCAGCGCGGCCCTGCGCACCGAGAACTGGCTGGCGCTTTCCCACGCCCGGCTACGCCGTCGACGGAATCCTGGAGGCATTTGCGGCCCACGGCATCGTCGTGCGGTTGGACAGAAGCGAGCCAGACGACCTGGATGCGGGCCGCGACCTGAGCAACATCACGCCCTGGCAGGTGCTTGAAGCCGTGCGCCATGCCGGCGGCATCCACCCGCCCGAACCGGACGCCGAGCGGATCATCCAGACCTCCTGACGCCCAGGACGAGATGTCGGCGGTGCTGTCCACCATCAGCTTCGTGACCTGCTCACCCAGCTGCCACCGGGACCGTCAAGCGGTCCGCAGCGGCGCGGCGCATGGCATGTGGCAGCCCGCACGGCCCCGGGCGCCGTCGTGACCAGTTCCACCAAGGCTGCACTGCCCACCGGACACCGGCGTCAGCCTGGCCGACGGTGGGCGGCGTGGGCCTGCGCAGTACGGCCAGCGCCGGGCCGCGCTGCAGCAGCAGGCGCCATGCCCAGCGCGATGCCGACGAGGCGGCCCGCCTGTCGCCGATCTTTGCGGACACGGCCCCGCTGGACGACCTGTTCGACGCGCCGGCTGGAAGCCCCGACTGCAGGCCGAGGACCGCGCCAGGATCAAGCCAGCCCAGCGCACGACGACAGGCGCTCCCGGCGCCAGCGCCGCGGACAAGTCGGAACGCCCCTCAGAGCAGTCGGCTCCGGCATCGAAAGGCGCAGCCAACAAAGTCTCATCCAGACAGGCCACTGCTTTCGACTCGTCCCTGCGCCCCAGGAGAGCAACCAGTGACGAGGCATCCCCGCACGCCACGTCCGGATCTCGCCGCAGCCTCGGGCCGGCACACCGCCAAAAGGTGCATCCCCGGTCCGTCACGTGCCCTCCACCGGCCATGCACGCGACCTGTTCCGCGGGTCGTTGGGCAAGGCCTGAGACCCGCTGGGCACCGTCGGGGCCCGGTCTTGGCCCCGGCGATGCTCTGGCGTGCACCTTTGTCACACCCGTGCGCCTGAACAGCCACCGAACGCCTGAGCCCTTCTGATGCGGGCCCCGGCATGGCCGCTTGAACACGAGCGCCCTCGTCCCCATAATCACCTGAAACCCCTGGTTCACCTCATTCAGCCTGACCACCCGCTGGCCGGCCCATCGCTCCACCCATCGAGACCTGCCGTGCCCCATTTGTCCGCGCCGTCCTGCTCATCAACACCATCTTCTACCTGCTGCAGCAGAACTTCTATTACGAGATGATGGCCTGGTTCGCGCTCCGGCCCGACCTGTCCATATTGCTGACCCATCCCTGGCAGATCCTCAGCTACAGCGTGCTGCATGGCAATTTCACGCACCTGCTGTTCAACATGTTCGCCGTCTGGATGTTCGGTTCGCGCATCGAGATGGTCTGGGGGCCACGCCGCACCGCCATCACCTATCTGTCAGCCATCGTCTTCGGTGCCATTGCCCAGATACTGGTCGGTGACCTCCTGTCCGCCAACGGTGCCCCGATCATTGGCGCCTCGGCCGGCGTCTTCGGCATCCTGCTGGCCTATGCCCTGGTCTTCCCGCACGAGCGGGTCATGTTGCTGATCCCGCCCATCCCACTGCCAGCCCGCGTCTTCGTGGCCATCTACGCGGCACTGGAACTGTGGTTCGGTCTGACCGGCACGCAACAGGACGTGGCCCACTTCGCCCACCTGGGCGGCCTGCTGGGCGGCTGGATCGGCTATCGCCACATCCGGCGGTAAAGGCGTAGCCGGTAAAAAGGCATATTCGGCGGCAGCAGGCACCATCCACGATGCGGGCCTGCTGCCGAAAACCAATCAACGACTGCCGGCCATCCGGCAACAGAGGAGACACGCACGACCCATGACCGCTTCCATCCCTGCTGCAACGCCTGGGCCTGGCCCTGCCCATCCTGCAAAGCCCTATGGCCGGCGGCCACGCCGGGACTGGCGGCTGCCGTCAGCAATGCGGGGGACTGGGCGGTCTGGGCGCGGGTGCCAGCTCGCCCGAAGACGCGCGCCGGATGATCGAGGCCACCCGTGCCCTCACCGACCGGCCTTCAACGTCAACGTTTTCTGCCATCGGACGCCCGCCCCGATCCGGCTGGCGACGCGGCCTGGCTGCACCATCTGGCACCGCTCTCATGCTCGTCTGGACATGGCACCGCCCACGCGACTGGTCGAGGTCTATCCCAGCTTCATGGACGATGACCGGATGCTGGACGTCCTGCTGGAAACCCGTCCGGCGGTGGTGAGCTTTCATTTCGGGCTACCAGCGCCCCACCAGCTGCAGGCCTGAAGAAAAGCCGGCATCTGCCTGCTGGCCAGCGCCACCAACCTGGATGAGGCCCGTCGGATAGAAACGGCTGGACTGGATGCCATCGTCGCAGCAAGGCATCGAGGCCGGCGGCCACCGGGGCTGCTTCGATCCCGAGCCCGGTGTGCCGCTCCCGCCCGACGAACACCTGAGCACCGCCGTGCTGGTGAGGCAGCTGGTCCTGAACACCCGACTGCCCATCATCGCTGCCGGCGGCATCATGGACGGCCACGCCATTCGTGCCAGGCAGGAGCTGGGCGCCGCTGCCGCGCAGCTGGGCACCGCTTCGTGGCCTGTCCAGAATCCGCCGCCAACGCAGCCTACCGTGCACGCCTCAGGAGCGCCGACGCAGCCCATACCCAGCTGACCGTGTACTCTCGGGCCGCCCGGCCCGTGGCATTGTCAGCTCGTTCATCGACTACGGCGAAGCACCGGATGCACCGCCGCCTGCCGCCTACCCGCGTGCCTACGATGCCGCCAAAGCAGCTCCATGCCGCGGCCAGCCGCCGGGTGAGCACACTGATGCCGCTCACTGGGCCGGTCAGGGCGCACCGATGATCCGCGAGATACCCGCTGCGCAACTGGTGGCCACGCTGACCCGGGAGTGGCGGACAGCCTGATCGGTCTGCAGGTTCAACCCAGCCGATGGCGGAACAGCCAGGCAGCCAGCGGCAACGTCACCGCGATCATCACGACAAGCGGAACCAGGTGCGGCACGATGTCGACGAACGTAGCCCTCTTCCAAGTATACGCCTCGCGCACAGCCACGCCGAAGCGCAGCGGATTGGCATAGGTGGCCACCTGCAGCACCTCGGGCATGTTGCGGACCGGCGTGAGCATGCCGGAGAGCATCATCAGCGGCATGACCACCAGGAAGGTGTAGAGCATGGCCTGCTGCATGGTCAGCGACAGCGCCGACAGCGACAGCCCCATGCCGACGGCGGCCACCGTGAACACCAGAGCCCCAGGTAAGCGCGTCACGATCGACCCTGCCATCGGGATCTGGAACCAGAAGCGGATGATCACCAGGATGATGGTCGACTGAAGAAGGCCCACCAGCACCGACGGCACCGCCTTGCCCACCAGGATCTGCATCGGCGTGAGCGGCGTCACCAGCAGCTGGTCGAAGGTGCCCTGCTCGCGCTCGCGCGCCACCGACAGCGCCGCCAGCAGCAGCGTCTGAATCAGGCTCAGCGAGGCGATCAGCGTCGGCATCAGGGACCAGCGCGACTCAGGTTCCGGATTGAACCAGGCACGCCGCTCGATCTTCACCCGCCCGTGCCGGAAAGCCCCGCCGCCCGCCGCAGCGTCTGGGTTGTAGCTGCCCACAATGCTGCTCACGTAACCCGAGGCCAGCCCCGCCGTCACCGAATTGCGGCCATCGAGAATGAGCTGCACCGCCGTGGTCTGTCCCTGTGCGAGCCGGGCGCGAAGTCGGCCGGAATGCTACGACGAACATGGCGCCCCTCATCGATCGCGTCAGCAATCTGCCGGGCATCAGCCAGTGTCGCCACCTGCCGGATCAGCCGTTGCTCTCGACGCGGGCCAGCAGCCGGGCCGAGGCCTCGCTGCGGCTCTGGTCCAGCACCACGCCGGCGTGTCGTGCAGGGTCGTAGAGTACCCACGTAGCCATCAGACAGCGCCTGCGCAGCGCCGGCACGAACAGGATGATGCGATTGGCCGGCTCGCGAAGAGCGCCACCAGCTCCTTGCGGATCAGCGCCAGCACCTGCCGGACTGCCAGCAGCCATCCGGCCAGCCACGCCCCCATGCATTTCGTCCTGCCTCATCCGGATACCCCCGGGCGGGTAGACAACACGCGCCTTCACCTGCCGCTTCACTCTCTGCGTTCGGATCTCCACCGCCCTGCCCTGTCAGTCCAGCTCGCTTTCTTACCGTGCGCAACGTGCTTTACAGCAGCAGCACCGCATAGCAGCAGAATGCCCAGTCCTGCGCGATGGTCCGGCCAGTGGTTGCCCATCAGGAACAGGCTCTGGTCAGCCCCATGAAGTGCGTGGCCGGCAGCAGGTGCCGATGACCTGAACCAGTGCCGGTGCGTTGCGCAGGTCGAAGATAAAACCCGAGCATCATCGACGGCAGCAGGCTCCCGAAGTGCCACCTGACTGGCCTGAAACTGGTTGCGCGTGCGCCCCGATAAGCCCATCAGCAGCGACACCACCAGGTGACAGCGTGCCCCAGCACCTATCATGCCCAGCGAGCCTCGCATCGGCACCTCGAAAAGAAATGCGCCGCCAGCGCAGCTGTGGCCAGGTCCACCGGCCCCCACGCCCACGTAGGGGAATCGGCTTGGCCAGCACGATCTCCAGCGGCCGCACCGGCGTCTGAGCGACTCCATCGTGCCGCGCCCCATTCATGAGCAATGAGCGGAGGTGAGAAAGGCCCCGATCGGCGTGAGAACCAGTACCAGCGGTCCGGCACCAGAGACAGGTGCTCTCGCCGGCCTCGTTGAACCACAGCCGCTGCTGCACCCGCACGCTGCCCGCCGCCAGGGTCTGACCGGCCGGGCCAGCCCGATCCGCCTCCTTCTGTGCCCAGAGCGCCAGCACGCCATTCACGTAGGGACTCGATGGTGGCTGCCGACGTGGATTCACTGCCATTGACCACCAGCTGCACCGTCGCGTCGCCGGGTCTGCAGCCGCCCCGGAAAAGTCCGATGGCACCCGCAGGATGGCCTCCACCTCGTGCCGGCGCAGCCATTGCTCGGCCTGCGGCATGCTGCCGCCCAGCGCGGCTCCTATAGGTGGAACCACGCAACCCGGCCAGCACCTGCCGCACGCGGGGCGACGCATCTTCCAGCACCATGGCCACCCGCACGTCCTTCGTCGAAGGACATGCCGTAGCCGAACAGCAGGATCAGCGTCACCGGCAGCGCCAGACCCACCAGCAGGTTGCTACGGTCGCGCAGCATCTGGTGGAACTCCTTCTTCACGAGCGCCCACAGCCGATGCCAGAAACCCGTCGCCCTCATGAACAGCTCTCCTGCGTCCACAGATCAACAACAGGGTACTGAGGGTGAGTGTCAAACAGGAGGGTGCACTTCCTTGCCCGCAGGCAGGCGCCCAGCCCGGATGTCATTCGCCTGACTGACAGATTCACGATAGCGATCCTGGTCATGTCACAGCCTCCCGGCGTCCCTGCTCGACAATGGCGATGAACGCCTCGTTCATGTCGCTGCCCGCCCCGCCCGCCAGCTCGCGCACCTCGTGCGGCGTGCCCAGCGCCAGCATCCGCCCCGCATCCTGGATGGCAATGCGGTCGCGAGTGTCGGCCTCCTCCATGAAGTGCGTGGTGATGACGATCGTCACGCCCTGTGCCGACAGCGCCGTGATGGTGCGCCAGAACGCACGTCGCGCCAGCGGGTCGATGCCACTGGTGGGCTCATCCAGGAACAGGATGTCGGGCGCATGGATGAGCCCTGCCGCCATGGCCAGCCGCTGGCGATAGCCGGCTGGCAGCAGACCGCTTTCGGCCTCCGGATCCAGATCGAAGCGCTGCAGCATGGCCTGCGTCCGCTCGGCGAGCTGGCGGCCGTGCAGGCCATAGGCCGCGCCATAGAACGCCAGGTTCTCGCGCACGGTCAGCGTGGCATAGAGCGAGAACTTCTGCGCCACGTAGCCGATGCGTGCCCGCGCCCGTGCCGGCGCCATCCGCAGGTTCGCGCCAGCCACCTGCAGCGAGCCGCTGGTGGCCGGCAGCATCCGCACAGCATCCGGAACGTGGTGGTCTTGCCCGCCCGTTGGGCCCCAGCAAGCCGAAGATCTCGCCGCCGCACCTCGAACGAGTGCTGGCCTACGCCGTGAAGTCACCGAAGCGGCGCACCAGATCGCGCACCACGATGACGGGTTCAGCATGGTCTGCCACCGATGAAGCGGTCGATGAGTCCGTGGGCACGCCGGACGCTGCCCAGTGGGACGCCCCTGCCCCCTCATTCGGGGGCGGAGATGCCACGGACCGATCCAGCTGCTTCACGGAGCTGGCGGCTTTTTCCTGAGGACCGTCAGAGCATCGTTCCACGATCCGTGCGGGGTGCGATCCGCTCCGGCCGCGGCGGCCCGCTTCCGAAGACGATTGCCCACCGGCCGCCTTCTGCGTGCTGGCGCAGCGTCAGCATGAAGGCATCCTCCAGCTCGGCTGGTCGGGGACGCACCTCCACGTCCTCCAGCAACGACTGCAACGCTCTTCATCGACATCCGGCCGGCGGATGTAGGTACCCGATCGCCGCGAGGCACGGCATCCACCACGGTGGACACTGCATCCAGCAGTCGCGCCTGCGCGTACGCGCCGCCGCTGCCAGCCGGTGGCGTCGCCACGAAGGTGGGCCCTGCGCCCGCTGCGCCAACGCCTGCGGCGTGCCGTTGGCCGATGCGTGACCGGCGTTCGTCACGCGAACGTGCGTACAGCGTTCGGCCTCGTCCATGTGGAGTGCTCACCACCACGCTCAGCTGCTCGTCCCGCACCAGCTGCAGCAGGATCTCCACAGATCACGACGCGAAAGCGGATCCACCCCCACGCTGGGCTCATCCAGCAGCAGCAGTTCAGGCGATCGCGCCAGGGTACAGGCCAGGCCCAGTTTCTGTTTCATGCCGCGAAAAGCTTGCCGGCGGGACGCGCCGTGAGCGCGCCAGATCCGTCATCGCCATCAGCCGGGCAAAGCGTTCGCGGCGCACCGCCTGCGGCACGCCATGCAGATCAGCGTACGGGTCGGGTTCTCTCCTGCGCTCAGATCCTCCTACAGGCCAGCGCTGCAGGGCATAGCAGCTGATGCGGTCCTGGACCTCCTGGGCGTGCGGGTCACATCCAGCCCCAGCACGTGAGACTGCCCTCGTCCGGTGCCAGCGGTCCGGCCATCATCCGCATCAGCGTGGTCTTGCCCGCGCCGTCCGGCCCCACTCAGGGCCGTGAGCGCCCTGGGTCACCGACAGCGACACCCGATCCAGCGCCACCAGCGGACGCCCATCGGACCGGTAAAGCGCCGGGTCAGCCCTGCGCGAAACCACGGAATCATCCGGCCTCATGCTTCCGGTCCGCCGTGCTGACTCCAGTCGCACCGTCACCAGTTGCTCCCAGCCGCAGCACATCATCGGATCATCCACCAGCACGCACCTCGTACACCAGGCTGGTGCGCACATCCGGTCTGCACCGACTTGGGTGTGAATTCGGCCACCGACGGATAGCTGGATCTTTCCGGCCAGCGTCCGTCCCGGCATCGAATCGACGCGGAGGCGCCGCCCGCCGGGCTTCACCTGCCCCAGGCTGGACTCATCCACGTGACGCGCGCCCATTTTGGGACTGGTCACCGCCAGCGCCAGAACCGCCGCTGCGGCATGCCATGTCGCCCGGCTCCAGCAGGCGCAGACGCACCGCGGCCGCCACCGGCGCCCGCAGATCGCCCTGTTCCAGCTGATGACGCACGCAGCAGCGCCAGCTGGGCGTGCCGCCACCACCTGGGCATCGGCCGCGTCGTCTCCTCGCGGCGCGCGCCCTCCTGCACCAGTGCCAGCGCATCCTGCCGCTCCTTCACGGCGGCCTCGCCACCCGGGCCGCACTGCGCGCGGTCCACATCTGCACGCTCACCGCGCCGGCACTGGCCGTCGCGTAATCCGCTCCAGCCGCGCCTGCCGACGAGCACGCTGGGCATCCGCCTGGGCGGCCGCCAGCGACTGCGTGCCTGGGCGATCTCGGCCCGGCCGTGCCGTTCTTCAGCCGCCGCAGGACTCTCTTCCTGCGCCCGCAGCTGGGCCGCCGCTGATCCGCCTGCAGCGCCAGCGTGCGCGTATCCAGTATCGCCAGCACCTGGCCCGGCTGAACCAGTCGCCTTCCTCCGCGTCCACCTGCGCGCACGCCCGCTGCCTCGAAGGCCAGCGACACCTGCCACACGTCGATGTTGCCGTAAAGCGCTGACTCCCGCCCCTGCGTCGCCCGTGCTGCCAGCCACCAGCACGCCACCGCCACGGCAGTCAGCAGCACGATCATCACGATGGGTTTTCTCATGAGCGCATCCCCGGACGGACAGTGTATCCGTGGAGCCATCTTATCTTTAAAATTAAATTGAATTGAAATTTTCCCTATGGAGACGTCAGTGGATGCTGTCCATGCCATCGAGGGGTTCACGCTCTGCGGTCTGGCGCACCGGGATGGCACAGGATGGCCAGAAACGCCGCAAATCAGGAACAATGCGCCCATGATCCCCAACACCGCCAGTGCGCGCGCGCCTCCCGTACCGACGGCGAAGCCACCCGTGCCCGCATCCTGCAGGCCGCGGGCGACTGTTCAGATCGGGGGCTTGCCGAGACCACCAGCAAGGCGGTGGCGGCCCACGCGGGGTGGACCTGGCCTCATCAACTATCACTTCGGCAGCCGCAGCGGCCCTCTACCAGGCCACACTGATCGAGGCCCACCGGCGGCTCTTCACGTCGACGCACTCAGCCAGCTCGGCATGCACCGCTGCCGGCGTCCGAAAGGCTTTCGCATCCTGACCTTCAGCTGGTCGGCGGGCCACCAGCGCGCAACCAACTGGCACCTGGGCCTGCTGGCCGCCGAGGTGATGGCCCTTCCTCGCACCTGCAGGTGCGTGTTCCAGACCGAGCGCCCCCAAGCTGTCGCTGGTGCGCCAGCTGGTGGCCGAGATCATCGGCATCGACGCCGACGACCGGTCGTCACACGCTGCATGTTCAGCGTTGGCGCCCCCTGCATCATGATGCTGATCGCCCGGCGAGAACTGCCGACCATTGCACGAGCTGCGACACATGCGGCCCGGTGCTGGTCGACCACCCTGCATCGCTTTGCGATGGCCGGATTGGCGGCCATCCGTGCCAACCTCCACGTCGCCGGCTGATCCTCAGCCCTGAGGGTTCAAGGGCTTTGTCTGCCGACTCAGGATTTGCCTGGCGTCTGCAGCGAACATCGATATCAATCCAGCAGCGCCAACCGGCTTCAATCGCAGTTCCACACCTGATGATGGGCTGCCAATGGATGTCGCGCCCCGCTTCATTGAGCGTCCCAGACCGGCGGCCGGGAAAACAGGTCGACAACCCGCAGGTTATCCTGTTCCGACGGCCCAGCATGTCCGGGATGGCCTGATACCGGCTACCAGACACCGCCGAGCGACGCTGATCAAGCGGTGCCTGCTCAGTAGCCTGACACGCCGCCAGCGCCAGCCAGCCCCTCACTCCAGCAGCTGCTCGGCCGGGACCTTGTCGCCGTAGACCGGGCGCAGGGTCTTCTCGTAGGCGGCCTTCAGGGCGGCCGTCCCGCCGAGCGAGCCGCAGCTGGTCGATCCGCGCGCGCGAGGGCGTCATCACTTTCTTCACCGCCGGGCGATAATTCGGTTCACCCAGCTGGCCGATGGCGACTTCATAGCCCGGATTTTCCTTGGCCCAGCCCACAGCAGTGCGTTGTCGTGCGCCAGCGCTGCGCCGCGACCATCCTTCAGCGCATCGAAAGGTCTCGGTGTTCTGGTCATATTTCAGCAGCGAAATATCCGGATACTTCTGCTGAAATACGCATCGGCCGTGGTGCCCTTGTTCACCAGCAGCGTCTTGCCTTCCAGTTCATCCACCGACTTGATGGGCGCTTGGGCGCAGACCACCCAGCGACACCTTCATGTAGGGCGCGGCGAAAATCCACCACGCGGGCACGTTCCTTCGTCTGCGTGAAGTTGGCCAGAATGATGTCCACCTTGCGGATTTCAGGTACTCGGATCGTTGGCCGCCTCGGTGATCACGTATTCCACCTTGTCGGGGCTGCCCAGCAGATCCTTGGCAAAGTCCTTGGCAATCTCCACGTCGAAGCCCTGGCTCTTGCCTTCGCTGTCGATGTAGCCAAAGGGCGGCTTGTCGCCGAACACGCCGATGCGGATACGGTCGCTGGCGGATCCGTGCCAGCCCGTCATCAGCCGCCATCGCATGACTGCCACTCACCACCGGCCGCCAGCAGGGCGGCCATCAGTCCGGCGAACACCAAATTTCATGATGTCTTTCCTTTCCAGATTGATTTGGATGCTTACTGCACGCCACACACCGTCAGCCATCTGCCTTCGGCGCCGGCCTTATCTTCCTCAATAGTCCAGCCCGTTCAGGAACACCCGGGCCCGTTCGGTCTGTGGCCGGGCAAAGAATGCGGCGGGCGCTCCTTCCTCGATGATCCGCCCCTGGTCCATAGAACGATCCGGTCCGCCACCTTCTCGGCAAAACCCACTCGTGGTGACGATGATCATGCTCATGCCCTCGCGCGCGAGTTCCAGCACCACGTCCAGCACCTCGCGCACCATTTCCGGATCCAGCGCCGCCGTGATCTCGTCAGCAGGATCGCTTCCGGATTCATGCACAGTGCCCGCACGATGGCAATGCTCTTCTGACCGCCCGAGCAGCTCGCGCGGCCGGTTCGCTTGCGCGCCAGCAGCCCACCCGCTCCAGCAGCCGGTCCGCTTCGGCCTCGGCTTCGGCACGGTTGCGCTTCTGCACCCTTCAGCAGCCCCAGCAGAATGCTTTGTCGATGACGTTCATAGTGGGCAAAAAGTTCATAGCTCTGAACACCATGCCCACCTTCTGGCGACCCTGGTCCCACGACGTCATAGCGTAGCGCGCCCACGCCCGCCATGTCTGATCTCGCCGCCTGGATCGGTTCCAGGCCGTTGATGGTTCGCAGCGGCGTGCTCTGCCGCAACCCGACGGCCCCAGGATCACCACCACCTCGCCCCGGTGCAGCGTCAGATCGATGCCATGCAGCGCCACGACCTCGCCATGGCGCTTGTCGCACGCCATGCAGCGTCAGCGATGCTCGCCGGACTCGTGCCGCGGACTCATTGCCCTGCGTGGCGCGATGCGTTTCTTCCTCGTGCCTCATCGCTTCGTTCTCCCGTCCCGTTCCTGCGCCCTGGCCTCACGTTCTCCGGACCCTGACCCTGCGCCATGCACCGACCATGCGGCCAACTCGCGGCGCCCGTGCAGGGCATCCGTCCGCCCTGTCATGCCGTCGGCGTCGTTTCCAGCCGTGCCGCCCACCATGACAGCGGCCAGCACAGCGAAATACGGGAAGATCAGCCCATAGATCCAGAACGGGGCCGTCGGCACCTTCGAGCTGGATCATCTGCGAACGCTCGATGATCTGCTGCTACCTTCACCACTTCCATCCGCTGATCAGTGCCGCCAGCGACGTGGTCTTGACCATCCGCGTGAACAGGTTGATGGGCCCCCGGCAGCGCCGACGCAGGGCCTGCGGTGCCTCCAGTACCGGAACACCTGCGCCCGCGTGAGCCCCAGGGCCAGTGCCGGGTACGCTGATGCGGCGGCAGCGACGAGCGCCCACCGCACAGATCTCCCATCTCGGCCGTGCCCCGACAGCGAGACGCGCCACGCACACCCACAGGGCATCCACGATTGCCAGCCCGTCCAGGTGGGCGGCCCGAGTACAGCACGAACAGCCGCACCAGGATCGGCGTCCGTATCGTCTCAGATACAGGCGGCAGCCTGCGCACCGCACACTCCGCTTCGCATCGCCCAGTCCCGTGCCCAGCAGCGCCGGGGCCGCCACCGAGATCACCGAGATGTAGCGTCAGCACGGTCCGTGCAGCAGTGCGGCACGTTCTGACCTGAGCAGGCACCTCAAGCGCCGCCATATTCCGCCCTCCGCATCCGTTTTCTCCACCCATGCCGCCAGCCACGACAGCGGCAGCAACAGCTACCAGGTACGACACCAGCAGCATGAAGAGCGCCTCGTTGGTCGTGGTCGGTGCCGATGATGTCGCGGTGACGAACAGCAGCTCGGCCACCGACACCGCGTTGATCACCGAGGTCTCCTTCACCGGAAGAGCGCGTTGGCCGTCAGTGCCGGCAGCGCGATGGCCGAAATGCCTGCGGCAGCACTCGCATGCCACAGCACCTGGGCACGCTTCAGCCCGATGGCGCGCGCCGATTCCACCTGTCCGCGTGGCACTGCCTGCAGGCCGGCGCGCAACGCCTCGGCCATGTAGCTGCCGCCCAGGAAGGTGAGAGCAATCACCCCGCAGGTGAAGCCATCCCAGTGAATGCCGATCTTGGGCGGCCCGTGGTACAGGAAGAAGAGCTGGATGAGCAGCGGCGTGTTGCGTGACAGCTCGATGTAGGCGCGCGCCAGGCTGTCGAAGGACGCACCCGGTGGCGGTGACAGCGCCACGGCCAGGGCCAGCAGCAACGACAGGCTCACGCCCCAGGCCGAGAGCCTCGGCGTCACCAGTGCCGCCTGGACAAAGCGCGGAATGATTTCCTGCACGTAGGACCAATCCATGTGGCGGATTCTAGGCGCATGGATATGCGAAAAACGATGAAGCAGGCCGTTCAATCATGAGATTTTCAGATATACCCCGCTTTTTCGACGCCAGGACGACGGCTTCTCAACGCGGCGCGTGCCCTCTGTCCATGCTCCTGGCGTGTCTCTGGCCCGGCGACACAATCCTTCCCTCCAGCCCCTCTCTGTCAGCACGGTTTTCCGAATCAGACCATTCAGACCACTGAACGTCGGTCCATCATGCCCGGCCAATGATTTCCATCCACCTGCAACGAGTTGAGGGTCAAGCGCACTGCCTTGCCTGCCGAGGTTATACTGATGATGTGTGTCACAGGGCCGACAAGCCTGGCGAAAGACACCGCCCTCTCTCTCCTCACGGAATCCTCCCCATGCAACTGACCGATCGGCAGACCGGGTCCTGGTCACCATCGCCACGATCTCGGCCGTCCGATGTACGTCTCCCACATCCCCAGATCAGGTGAACCTGGCGGGACAGAAAGGCAGCGCCCACGCGGCCGCTGGTGGCCGCCATCAACTGCACCCCTGTGGGTGATCTACGCGCTCTTCAAGCCGCAGCGCACGTCTCCGGTGGCGCGCTACGCGCGGCATCGTGCTGGGCCTCATCACCTTCTGGACCGCACTCTGAGGGACGAGACATCCATGAAACTCTCTCTGCAAAAAGCCCGCGTAGCATCCTGGGCATCATCGCCACCATCACCGCCATCGGCATGTTGCTTTGTAGCCTACCTGCCGCAGATCCGGGTGACCTGGCCGGCCAGAAGGGCACCCCATCCAGCCGGCCGTGGCCTGCGTCAACGGCCCTGCTCTGGGTCATCTACGCCCTCTTCAGAAAGGCGTGACTGGCCCGTCACCATCTCCAACGCTCCGGCTTCGTCCTGGGCGGCATCACCTTCCTGACGGCCATCCTCTGACGTGCGACATCCATGGCTCGCCGGGCAACGCCCGCATGCCGTAACTGGCATGCACGATATGCGTCGGCGCATATGGAGCCATCCTGGCATTCAGCTCGGCGGCTGGCGTATATCGCCGGGACCGAATCATTTTCCCGGAGAATACGTCATGCGCACCCTTCCCGCCGTCGCTTCGTCGGCGCCGCGCTGTCCGCCGTATCGCATCGGCCACCCTGCTGCTCCCCAACCAGGCATGCCCAGGCCGCCGACCCCGCCCACACGCACCTGGTTCTGGGCGCCAGGCCGGCTACAACCTGACGTGCGCTGAAAGAAAGCTGTCGTGCCCCAGCAGAAAAAGGACGGCTACACCGTCAAGCTGATCGAGTTCAACGACACATCCAGCCAATCTGGCGCTGGCCGAAGGCTCAACGGACGCCAACCTGTTCCAGCATCACCTACCTGAAGCGTTTTTGCCGAGGACCGCAAGCTGGACCTCGTGGCGCTGGTACCAGCACACGGCCCCCATGGGCATCTACTCAGAAAAGGGTGGGCAGTTTTCCGATGTCAAGGAAGGGGACAGCGTGACCCCGCCCAGCGACCCCGCCAACCTGGCGCGTGCCCTGCAGCTTCTGGCCCAGCGGGTCTCATCACGCTGAAGGGGCGGTATCGATCCGCCGCGTGTGGGCACCGGGATGTGGCCGAGAACCTAGAAGCTGCGCTTCGTGCGGTAGAAACCGCCCAGCCGCGCGTACCGTGGGTGATGCCACGCTGGCCATGCCCGGCAACGCCACGGCCGCCGGCCGGACTTCACCCGCGCTGACCTGGAAGAGCTCGGTGACCCACCAGCAGGTGGTGGCCGTGCGCCAGGCCAACCAGAACGCGCCCCCTGGGCCCAGGACCTGAAAGAGGCGCTTCCGTTCCGAGCCTTCCGTCAGGGCCTGGACCAGCACTTCCCGGGCTATGTCCGCCCGAGGACTCTGACCCTCCTTCGTTTTCTCCGGCCGACCGAAGCGGTCGGCCGAGTGCCAACCCGTCATCGTCCTTTTCCCGTCGGGATAATCATTCGGCACGTTCCTGCCGCATGCCGGACGCAACCTCCGTCGTCTTCGGCTACGTTTTATCGTTGTTTCAATGATTTGCGGAAGTGCATGAAAATGCGAATGCGTCAGCGACTGCATGTATGAAATGAAGCGGGCGTCATCACGGCAGATTAACAAAGAAAGACTGCACGTTCGCAGAAATCAGGCACAATTCCCGCCCATGGCGGCCCTGCCTTTCCGTATCCCTCGCGGCCGCCGTCCGTAACTGCACACACATGGCTGCCGATACCCCGTCACCTTCACCCCGCAGACGCCGCCGGGCGTCGCTCGCGCATTTTCCGTCCCTGGCTCACCATCGCCCATCAGGTGCCCGGTCGCCTGCGTCTCAAGCTCGGGCAAGGCGCCTCAACGCGTCAGCTTCGAGGCCCGGGCCGCTCGGAGGCCATCACCACGGCCCTGCGCCGCATCCGGGGCGTGAAGAACATCAGCTGGAACCCGCGGCACGCTCCCGCACCATCGAATACGATCCCGCCGTGATCCCGAATGCCGCGTGGCCCGATCTGCTGGCCAATGCCGACACGCCTGCGGCGCAGACCCTGCGAACCATTCTGGATGAAGCCCATGAACAACTTCGCCATGCCGCGCCCTGACCTGAGCCTACGGCGGCCCCGGCCCGATCCTCGCTGTCGCCCTGCGGGAACAGCAGGCCTCCTGGGCCTTCACACGTCGGCCGTGGCCACCCACGGCAACCAGGCGCCTCTGCAGATCCCTGCTCGACAGCACCGCCACAGCGCATCACGCTGCTGGGCAACCTGTACCAGCAGTTCGGTGTTCCGGCCCCGGTCCTGTCTCGCCACCCCGAGCTGGCCACCGGCTGGCGTGAGCCTGAGCGCGCCATGCAGGGCACGTTCAAGCAGCGCCGGCGTCACCAGCAGCTGGTCCCTCACCCCTGACCCCACGCTCGCCGCCGCTGAGCGCCTGCGGTCAGAGCTGCTCACCCTGACCCGCCCGCGCTGCAACGTGCCTGGCAGGCGCCGTCGACCGTGAGCGACTCGCATGCTGCCCAGGGCATCGACCCGCGCAGGCCCATGTCAGCCACGGCGTCATCGGTGACGCCACGAGCGTTCTTGTCCCGCTCACCCGTCGCAGCGTTCTGGCCTGCAGGCGTGCGCGCGCGCGGCCCACCCTATGCTGGTGGCCGCCGTCGTCAGCAGCCTGGCTGCAGCGGCGCCACGCCCGCATCCTGCGCGAACAGCGCGCCTGCGCCGCCGCCTGCGACTGCAGCGGCCAGGCCGCGCCTTCCGACCATCCGGACGAAACGGACGATTCCACCGATGCCGCCTGGTCTCCCTCCCATGACCCGGAGAACTGAACCATGCTTCCCATCCTGCCCCTGATCATCGGCGCCGCCGCAGGCGCCGCCGCCGCTCGCCACAGCTCGTGCGCAGCAAGGCCGTTCAGCAAGGCCTCGAAGGCCGGCAGCCAGATCCGTCAGGCTGGCGACACGCTGAAACAGAGAAAGCGACGGTCTGGACACCGTGGCGAGACCGGCGCAGAAATGCGCCGCAAGGTGGCCGACAAGCTGCATCGCCGCAGCGCCGCCCACGCGGGCGACGCCGACAGCGCCTATGAAGACGCCAGCGCCCTGCTGCTGCCCGCCCCGCACGAGGAGGCTCCGGCACCGAAGAAGGGCAACCGCAGCGCAACAGGCACCCGCAGGTGGGCGGCGCGCAGCGCAGCACCTCGCAGGCGGGCGGCGCCAGCCAAGAGCACCCGTCGCACCACGACGAGGCGTCGAGGAGACACCAGCACCGCGCCGTCGCCCGCAAGCGTCCTCAGACGCCCCAGGACCGAGCAGGCTGCGGCCTGCGACGCCTTCGACCGAATCCGGGTCGAATGACGACGCCGGCCAGCACTGACCCTTTCGCCAGCACTGACCTTTCATGAACCTTCAACCGTTCCGGCTCCCCTTCGCAATTAACCTGCCCACCCGGCTCGCACGCCCCAGTCGGCCTTGCCAACGTGCCCGCCACGTTGCGCACCTGGGCGCACAGGCCTTTCCCCTCGCTGCGCCCCGGCAATCCGCCCCTGGCACTGGGCAGCACCGCCGTGGAAGACTTCTTCAAGGGTTGCATCACCACGGGCCTGCTGGTCACGCTGCAGGAACGCGCCGAGCGTGCCCGCAACGCCGACGGCAAAGCCGGCCGGCAAGCGCCTTGACCGTCGCGCCGTGCGCATGGCCCCGCAGGGGGATGCCGCGCTCGGCCGGTACCGCGGCTGCCCGCGCCCTGCGCCAGTCCCTGCCGGGCGCAGCCTCGCTCACGGCCGCAGCCGGCGCTAGCCGTCGCTGCGCGGCCGAACGCTGGCTGGCCGATCGTCCCGCCCGTCCGGCAGTCATCGAGGTGGACAACCTCGTCGACGACGCTCCGGAAAGCCAGGAAGACGCGTCCCCCCGCTACATCCAGATGGCACACACCCCGCGTGACGAGGCCTGAACCCGGCACCGCCCATCGATTTCAGGATCCACCCTCACACCCTCTCGCCCGGACTCCGGGTGGCTCCTGTTCCCCCGAACACACGCTTTGTCCATGACGGAGAACTGAAATGGCCAAGAGAAAAATCAGGAAGTATCCGAACCGCAACAACCAGTTTCAACACCTGGAACAGCGAGCAGCCAGGATCAGGATTCCAACGACACCCAGGCTTACGCCGACCAGGGTTTCGACAACGAGCTACGGCAATGCCGGTTTCAACCAGGCTGCTGACGGCAACGCCTTTCAACCCGCAAGCGTTTCAACGCTCAGGGTTTCAACTAGCCCAGGGCTTTCAACGCTCAGGGTTTCACGGCCAAAGGCTTCAAGGGCCAGGGTTTCAACGCTGAGGGTTCAACGCCCAGGTTTCCAGATCGCTCAGGGGTTTCCAACGGGCAGGGTTTCAATGGCTTTCCCGCAGAGATGCCAGCGCCCAACGCCAACTTCAATGGCGCCTTCCCAATGCCGCTCAGGCCAACGGTCACAGCGCCTGGCAAAGCCTGGTCTGTCGGGCCTGTTCGGTGGCAACCGTCGACCGAGCAGTTCATCCTGGGTCTGCTGCTGGTGGCGCTACCGCCCGTGCTGGGTGATCCCGAGAAGCGCGCCAAGCTCATCCGCATGGGCATGAAGCTCTACGCCGGTGTGGCCGGCAGCGTCGAGGAGTTCAAGGAGCAGATCGCCGACCTGAAGGCCGAAGTCGCGGCCGAGCAGGAAAACGCCGAGGACTGATCCGCCCAGGCCCGGCCTGTCCCCAGAGCAGCCGGTGCCATGACCGTCGGATGCACCGGTCCAGCCGGTCTTCGGTTCCACCACACGCCTTGCCATCCACGCACTCATTGCACGTCATGCCCTGGAACAACAGCCGGACGCCAAAAGCGGGCGCCCCTTCTTCCTCCAACGCCGCAGCCCCCTGCTGTTCGAGACGCTCGATGTGGCTCACCAGTCGCACGGCCGAGTCCGCTATCGCTACACGCTGCCCAGGGCTGCGCTGCTGGCGCGCCTCAGGCACTGGACGCGTGGTGCGTGACCAGCCCGGCGTCACGCGGCGTGCGCCTGAACCCGGCAGCACGTTCCATCGCCATCCAGTTCGACGGCAAGAAGACCAGCATCCCTGGCTGCAGCGCGTGCTCTCGCACATTCCAGCCTCGTGTCTGCACCGGCGCCAGCGGCGCCGCCGTTCAGGCCGCCAGCTGCGAGAGCGCAAGGCCGGCGAGAACGTGCTGTCCACCGGCGGTGACCTGCGCCAGCGCGCTGCTGCTGCGGACCACTGCAACAGCATGCCCCAGCCGCCTGGCGAAACCGGCCGCGTTGGCCGTCCCGCCGCCGCTGGCACGTCGCCATCGAGGATCTGCCTGGCGAAGGCCTCAACAACCACGGTGCTGGAAGCGCTGGCCGTGGCCATTTCCACCGCCAGCGGCGCACCGAGATAGCCCGCCAACGCCACGCTCTTCATGCTGGCGCTGGGCGAGAGTATCTGGAAGAGTCCATCGCCCGCCGCTCCGACGACCCGCTCGGCTGCGCATCCCGATGCCGACACGGTCTGGAATCGAGCGCGACGGCGAGGAGCTTCAGATCGACGCCGCCCAGGTGGTGGTCGGCGACACCGTCATCAGTGCGGCTGGCGCCGTCGCTCCCGGTTGACGGTACCGGTGCTGAGCGGCGGGGCCACCGTCAGCGGGGCCAGCATGACCGGCGAGAGCGTGCCGGCGCTGCGCCAGCAGGGCGACAGCGCGCTCTGCGGCACCGCGTCATCGAGGAAGGCCGCATCCGTGACCACGCCGAGACATGTCGGTGCCGGCACGGATCAGCGCCCGCATCGCCAACTTCCGTCCAGCCACGCGCCGCAGGTCAAGAGCGGCACCCAACTCACCGCCAGGACCGCCTGGCCGACAAGCTGCGCGATCTTGGGCTTGGCCGGCGGCACCTGGCTGGTGTCGCGCAGCTGGAAGCGGGCTGCCGCCGTGCTGCGGAGCCGACTACGCCTGCGCGCTCAAAGCTCTCCACGGTCGCCTTCAAGTCCGCCATGTGCACCGCCGGCCGCGACGGCGTGCTGCTGTTCAAGGCGGCGATCGCGCTGGAGCGCCTGTCCCAGGCTCGACACCTTCGTCTTCCGGACACCGACCGGGCACCCTCACCACCGGTACCCTGGTCGTCGCGACGTGCTGGCCTTCGACCTCGAGTTCGATCCCGCTGCGTGCTTGACCTGGCCGCCCCGGTGGAAGAGCACTACTTCCACCCGCGCTGGCGCGCCGTGGTCGAAGCGGCCTGCCGCCAGCTGGACCGCCACTTCCCGCACTGAGGATGTCGACTTCATCGCCGCCACGGCGTGGCTGCCAGCGTCAATCCAGGGCAAGCGTCGTCGTGGTCGGCTCGCGCCACTTCGTCGAGCTCGAGTCCATTGGCTTGCCGCCTGCCCGACGAGGACATCGAGCGCCTGCAGGCCGAAGGCAAGACCCCGCCTGTACATCGGCCTGGGCGAAAGGCAAGCTGGCAGGTAATCATCGCCCTGAAGGACAGCCTGCGCACCAACACCGCCGAGACGCTCAAGCGTCTGCGTACGGGTGTCAAGCGCATCCTGATGCTGACGGGCGACCACGAAGTCCGTGCCGCCGAGCTGGCCTGTGGCCTGGTCACGGACGCCTACCATGCCCAGCTGATGCCCGAGCGCCGCATCCTGCATCGAGGCTGACCGCAAGCGGTGCGAAGATCGCCTTCGTGGGCGACGATTTGCGATGAACGACGCCCCGGCCCTGGCCGGTGCACACGTCGGCATCGCCATGCAGCGGGTGCGCCGACCGCGCGCGCTGACCTCCGACATCGCGCTGCCGGAAGACGGCATTGCCCGCGTGGCCGATGCCAAGGCCGTCGCCAACCTCGCACGATGTTGGTCAGACCATACCAAACTTGTCAAGCTCGTCGGCGCCATACCGCCATCCTGGCCGGTGCCGCCACCCGCTCAGCCTGTTTCATCGCCACCCCGGTCCTGCAACGGCAGCACGCTGTCGCCATCTCTGCTCAACGCCGCGTGGCGGCCCTGCAGGCAGCGTGCCGGTTCGACACGGCAAGAGAGAGGCAAAGCTGCTAGGCATACGCAGGCCCCGCCCGCCCCGTGAACTACACACGGCTCCGGGCAAGGCTGCGGGCTGACGGCCTTCCTCCTCGCCTCCGGCGAGACAGGCCGGCACAGGTTCATGCCTGTGCCGGCTTTTTCATGTGTCTCGAATGAGCGCTCATTCCGTGTTGCGGCTGACCCGTCCTCAGCGTCCCCCGATAGCCGCAGGTCCCGAACGACGATCGGCAGGGCGCGGATCGATCAGGACGAGGATCACCTGGGCGCCGAGTGCCAGCGTCGACGTCCGCACCACCCGGTGCGGCGCAGGAAGCCCTCCCAGTCGAGCATGTCGGGATTCACCTTCCGGCCGGTTCCGGGTCCAGCGACGCGTCAGAAAGCGCCATGTTCGACCTGCGTGGCTGACCATGCCCAGCAGTTCCTCCGCCAGCAGCGGATTCTCTCGGCAAACTGGGGAAAGTGCTGCAACAGGCCACCCGCGCGTGGTAGGCGTTGCGGTATTCGGCCTTCATGCCCGTCACCCGCTGGAACGTATCCACCATCTCGCGCGGCGGAGATCATCATCTCGCCCACCACCGGCATGATCCTGCCCCGGCAGTGGGCGCGGATTCGACAGGATCTCTCCAGAACGGCAGGTCCGGTGGCCGTCAGCGGATCAACAAAGGGCGCGTGAAATCCTCCGGAAGATAGATCGGCATCAGCGGCGTGTCGCCCTCCATCCTTGGCACGTAGTATTCCAGCAGATTGCGTACGAAGAAGGCCAGCATCACGAAAGTGTGCGGGACACCCAGACCGCGGATGGTCAGCCACCTTCGCCTCGTCGCGAAATGCGGTGCGTACTTCGTGCCGCCCGAGCGCCGCTCGCTGACATTTTCCAGTGCACTGAACACGATGCTTGCCCCACGCCTGCCGCTGCTGCTGCATTGGCCAGCTGGCGCCCAGCATCCGCTCATCGTCACGCCCTTCGGCATTGATGGTGGCGTCATCTGTGAACGCGCCCGCCGATCCCCTCCGAACGCCCGCACCAGCGCATCCGGATTCCGATGATCAACCTCCACAGTTCTGCACCGGATTTCCGAAGCTGGATCGCCTGGGGCGAATCCTTTCACGCGCGTCAAGCGCCCGTACCCGGAAACGCTGGCTTTGCATCGCGAGTTCACCACGCTGCGCCTGCTTGCTGGCAGCACCTACCGTGATCAACGGCTCCGATCCTTTCCATGCCCGACTCTCCATTCATGCGCCTCTCGGCCGAGGTGGCCCCACGGCGATCCAGGCCACCATAGGGAGAGAAAATGGGCCCATAACAGAAATGAATTCTTGCGATATCCGTCGTCGCCAGCCCGGCGATATCATACGCCGCTGTCGACCGCATTCTGCGCAGGCTACGGTCCCCTCTCCGACGGGTTCCATCCTCCCGCAACGACAGTTCCCGTCCCTCAGGAGCGACGGGTCCCATTCTTCTGCAGGCCCATCACGGCAAGCAGCGCTCGCGTGAATGACCCCGTTTTCTCCAGACCGGAATCCGTCCGAACGCCCGGATCGCCGCCCAGGTTTCGCCCCCTCCTGGACCATGAGACGCCCCTGACTCCGGACCACGCCACTTCACGGCATCCTGCGCCGCATCGACCTGAATCTGCCCGTCACGCTCGACACCCCGCTGCGAGAGCGGCATGTCACCCGCACCGCCCAGGTCCTGAACCTGGCACAGCCCACCGTCAGCGTACGGCCTGGCCCGCCTGCGCGAGCTGCTGGATGACGCTTTGCCGCCCGGCCCGCAGGGCATGCAGCCCACGGCATCGTGCCGAACAGCTGCGCATCCCGCCGCACGATGCGCTGCGAGGCCCTGGGCCAGGCCGTCGCGCCTCCGGAGCCCTTCGATCCCGCCACGGCGCACCACACGTGGCGACTGGGTCGCCCACCGACCATAAGGCATGTTGATGACGGTCCTGCAACCCGTCCTGCGGTTTCTCCCTGGAGAGCAGGCACCCGGCATGCGCTGGCCATACCACCGCTCTCGCCCCCGCTCCTGTCATAGCGCGCTCGGCAGGATGACTTCGATCTGGCGTTCCACATCACGGCCGAAGCGCCGCCTCACCCGAAGACGCCGCAGCCTTTCTTTCCATGAACGCGCGCTGGCAGCCCGTGCAGGGCACCCGGTCCTGAAGCGGCGCCCCACGCTGGCCCGGTTGTCGTCGTGCGAACACGCCATCGTTTCGCACGATGGTGGCGGTTTCAGGCGCCACCGACCGGGCACTGGCTGAGAGATCGGCCTGCGGCGCAACGATCGTGCTGTCGGTCCCCCACTTCCCGTCGCTGCTGCATGTGCTGGCCAGCACTGGCCGTGGCCATGGTGCCCGGAAACGCCTGCAACTCACCCGCATCGGGATGGTGTCTGCCCGCTGAGGATCCCGCTTCGAGATGCTGGATGCTCTGGCCAGACGTCTGCACCGCGACCCGCCTTCCACCAGCGGGCTGCACGCTCGCCGGTGAGCGAACGATTCCGGAACGAGCCTTCGAGTGATTCCTGTGCGCTGGCGCCTTCAATGGCTGGCGGACGGGCGCACGGATGATTGACGAAGTGGCAGGCCGCTGCCGCCCTGTTTCAGCCCACCTTGCGCTGATTGACCGCAGTGCGAATCCGTGATGTCGTGCAGATCTTTCTGGATGTCGTCCATCAGGTGCGCGAAATCGATGTCCGAGATCGATGAGCCGGCCGTCGCAGGCTGAACACCCAGCCATGCACGATCGGATATGCCGTCAGCCACGTAGCGCGCTCTGCACGCAATCCATCTTGACAGTGACGTTGATGCACCGCTCACTGCACGTTCAGCTCCACCTGACGGTCGTCAGCGTTGGTGCTCGTCCTCGTCATGCGCATCGGAGCTCGTCCTGATGCAGCCGGTAGACATCGCGGATACTGCAGCCTGGGCGGATCTCATCAGCCCATGGTCCTGGGGCAGCATGGCGGCCCGGATGCCTCCGCAGTTGTAATGGCCACAGATGATGATGTGTGTCACCTTCGGATGGCTGACCGCATACTCGATGGTCGACGGGCGGCGATTGATCCATGCCGATGAGCCAGATTGGCCATCGCTGCGATGGACGAACACCTCGCGGCTCCAGCCCCATCAGCTCGTCGGCATGCACACGGCTGTCCGAACAGCCGATGCACGGGTAGGAAGGATCCTGAGGAAACGCGACAGCCGCCGGAAAGAGTCGCCGAGGAGTTCCTTCTTGTGCTCGGCCCATTCCCGAGTGTTCTCGGATATCACCTGCAGGAATGGCTCATGCGGGTTTCGCAGTTTGCACGAGATGGTCTGATGAAACATCTTCATGGACATGGATTCTGCACGAGACATCACGTACCCGATGTTGGCTGCATGGGCCATCACACGAGTTCCGCATCCTGGATGCATTCAATATCCGGCGCGCTGTCGTCGATCCCGGCGTGATCGGTCCTCGACGGGCTGCACGCCCTGCCTGACGCCCGCAGTTGCCCGATTCCTGCGCCACACCGTCAACATGGTTGCAACCCTTACTCAACAGTATCGTTAATCATCCTTGTTCTTAGAAACCATATACAATCCACCACGTTCGGTAAGACAGTGTCTGGTTTTCTTTCCAGGGCTGCACTTTGCTGCCCTTCCCAAAATACCACAGGCGGAGCCTCCCCGGCTTGGTGATGCTGGAGACGCGCTACGCAGACGGCGCGCGGCTCGAGGCGGCACTGGTCCATCCTGCACGCGCCACCGTCGGGCGGCTCTCTGTGTGATTCGCTCGATGATGTCTTGTTCCCTTCGTGGTACCGGAGAACTTTAATGAGAAAGTCTTCTATTGATATTCGCACCAGCACCGCCTGAAAGGCTGGCGCTTGCCGTTGCCCCGGCCGCACTGTCATTCAGCGTCGGCGTGCAGGCACGCGGCCCTCACCCACCCGGTCGATCCGGACTGCCACCGGCTGCGCCTCGGTGACGGGCGCTGCGGTCCGGGTGAGACCGTGGTCGGCAAACCGGCAGTGGCTTCAAGCCGGGCCAAGCAGGTTCAGCTGCTGAGGATGGCGCACACATCCACCACGCAGGCCATCCTGAGGTCGATGCTGCGGTCGCATTGCCGGTCGGTGGAGATTCCACCCGAGTCGCCGGTGGGCATTCACCCGTGGTGCGACGGTGAACGGCCATGCCGGATTCTGGACTTTCAAGTCATCGCCCGTTGCCGTTCACGGGCGTCAGCGCCTACCATATCGCCCGTGCGCCGCTGAACGGTCTGCACCAGGGGCCTACAGCGCCCGCAGTCGCGCCGATGTACGCGACTTCGGCCGTGGGTCGTGCGCCCGATCAACGGTCCAGCCTGATGAAGGTCAACAGCTCGGCTGGCCGTCGAACACCAGGTCACGCCGCCGGCTGATTCCACCGGCGCGCGCCTGGAAGCGGTCTCACGGCGTGGCCGTGGATGACACCGCCGGTACCGTCGGACCGGCAACGCGCCGCACAGGCGCCGCGTGCGGCCGTACTGACAGGACGACCCGTCGCTGGTCAAGCAGTTCTTTCATCGTACGCTGTTTCACTGCCGGCGGTGCTGCGGACGGCCCGCGTCATCGGGCCTATGCGGCGCGCACGGCAAGAACTTCGTGAGCGTGTTCTCAGCACCCAGACGCTGGAACTACAAGGTCAATCCTCACGCTGGAGTCGCCGACCCGGCACCAAGACTCCGCCGGCTCCGCTGGGCTTTTGCGCTGGACCAGGACGGCGGCAAGCTGTTCGTGGTGTCCACCACCGACCAGCCCTACGTGGATCGACGAGCCCACCGAGCAGATCGAGGAAGGTCTACAACCTGCCAGCGGCGCGCCATCAGCATCAGCCTATGCACCGGAAGAGAAACTGCTGGTCGCTGTCTCGCGGGGAGCTTCGACAACCTCCACCGTAGACTCTGGACGCCACCGATGCGCCAGCTGAAGGCGGCACGTGAAGGTCGGCGCGGCCCGCTGTACCGTGGTCTGGCGCGGTGCCGCAAAGCTCGCCCACGCGGCCCAACCGCGGCAGTGACTCGTGGCCGTGGTGGATGTGAACGGCAACCCGGTGGCCAACCCGCCCGGTGGTTCGTATGCCAGCCACGTCTTCACCGACGGCAAGGGCGGTGGTGGAGCGTGGAACAAGGCACGCGGCCTGAACGATCCGCGCAAGGCGATCACGCTCAGCCGCTACGCCGCCAAGTGATCTCGACCCTTTGCTCGGCGCATCCCGGCGGTGGCGGATTATCAGGGAAGTTCACGACGTAGCGCTGTCGCAGGATGATTCCTCCGCGGCAGCGCTGCTGCACATTGTGCGTCAGTCCCGGATGGACGGTTGCGTCATGCGCGGCATGGCCGTCACGCCGCCGGCAGCACTGCGAGATGCTCAGCGCTGCCGCACCGGCAGGTCGGCCACGCTGCGTGACATGGAACTGCGGTCCGCGCGCGTCACCCTCCAATGGTGCCAGCGGTGGCGATGTAGCTGGTTTCCTGCCGGGTGGTGGTGTCGCACGGCCACGCCCGCAACATCAGCCAGACGCGCCTGGCGACCGGCATTCTCGAAGCGGTTTGCGTCGGTAGTGATCTGACAGTCCTGCGGTTTCTCGGCCAGTGAATTCCACCCGCAGGAAGGCTGTCCAGCGTCTCGGTGGCCAACCGGCGTAGCACTTGTCTTGACTGCGGAAGCCGATGCCGCGGCGCCATCTGGCCGGCGTGGCCGGCGGAATTCGCCCATGGATCTCGAGTCGCTCGATTCGTCGGTCATTCACGTCCACCGTCGATCGTTCCGGACCGGCCACTGCGCTGGAAAGATGCGCCGCCAGTTGCCAGTAACCGGAAGCATTCAGTGTCAACGTTAGTTGTTGCCCGCGTTGCCGCTGCTGCTGGCCGAAGTCGCCCGCGCCGTCTGATCGCGGATGGATGTCGCTGCCGCAGGTTGACAGCAGCATCGGCCAGCAGAAGCCGATGCAAGAATCGGCGCGTGAAACCGGACGCATGCGCTGCATGATCGCTCGCCAGGAAAGAGTCGATCATAGGTGCGCACGGCGATGCCGCCAGCGTGTCGTTGTACCGCGCCGGCACGGCCATTCTCGCCCGAGCGGCAGCAGCGCGGACGGACGGACCATCGGGCCTCGCATCAGAAGCTGATGCGTGCCACGCTTTCCCTTGTCGGTCATCGTCTTTTCCAGCGGGCAGCTTCACCGTCCCGTAGACCGTGCCGGTCTTGGGGTTCAGCGCGAAGCTGTTCGCGGTGCGTGGGCAGGTCGATGGTCTTGATCACCCTTTGCCGGTGCGCGGATCCAGCACCGAGATGTTGCTCGAGCACGGTGCGCTCACGCACAGCGACGATTGCGCGGTGCGTCCAGCAGCGTGGCCACCGGCTGCGTACCCACCTTGATGTTCTGCCTTTGCGCTGCCGCTGGACGGATCCAGGGCAGCACCTGGTCGCCCTGGGTGCAAGCGGCTGATGAGCCGAGGCCGCGCTCCTTGCGAACCGCGTCCGGGCGGTCGAAGCCCGGATCCACAGCCAGCAGGCGCTTGTCGTGGTCCACGACCAGGTTCAGGAGCTGATCACCCTGCACCTCGAAGCGGGTCGGTGATGGCCAGCGTGCCGATGTCCGCGACAGAGCCGTCCCATCAGGTTGGAGACATACGGCTTGCCGGCGCCTGAATCCATCGAGATGCCGAGTGGCGCCAAAGTTGAAGCCCGATGGTGGTCGGACCGTCAGGTCTCAAGGTCGACCACCTGCAGCTTGCTGCTGTCGTGATGGGACATGGCGGCAGGTACAGCCGGTTGTTGGCCTTTGTCCACGACGATCTCGCGGTACTCGAGTCTTCTCGGGCTTGCCCTGCGCATCCAGCACGGGCGGCATGGGTCACCGAGGACGTGACCTGACCGACGGTGGTGTCGAAGACCATCAGCGTGCCACCACGGGTGTCCACGATGTAGAGGCGATGCGCCCGTCATCCAGCGCCAGACCATAGCCGGGCTTGAGCGGCTCGATTTCCGCCTTCACGGCCAGCGTCTCGGGATCCAGCTGCAGAGCTTCGACTTCACGCCGGAAGCCGGATCGCCCGGGTTGCGCGCACGAAACGCCATGAGACCACATCCTCGCTGGGCGAATAGGCCACTTCGCCAGAGCGCCGGCGCCACTGTCCTGGCGGGCGACCTGGGCCTGACCCGTGGCCGACTTGTGACCATGTCATGGCCGAATGGCCGGCATCCTGCGTGGTGGCAGCGCAGCCTCGCCAGCGCAGCCGCAACGACCAGCGCCAGGAAGGAAGGTACGGAAAGACTTGGGGAAGGATTTCGTGGACAGGTCTCCTGTTTATGTCATAAAGGTGGGTACGGCACGGGGAAAATGCCAGTTGCATACTGGCGGGCTGCAACCTCCCGGGCCTGGAGAAACCGGAAAGATCCTCTCCGGCTTCCGGTCCGGACTGCCCTCGATCCTGCAGGCAGCCCGACTCATGTTGTCCCGGCCTCATGCCGGGCAGATGGCAATACTGGATCCGGGCCACGCTCGTTGCTGCCGCGCGCGGCGCGTCACGGGCGTTCTTGATCGTCACGTACACCTCACCCCGTCTTCGGGTTCAGCGTCGGGCTGTTGGGATGCGCTGCAGGTCCACGGACTGAGCAGATGGCCGGTACGGGCATCGATGATCGAGACATTGCCCGAATCACGGTTGGACACGTAGGGCGGTTGCGCTCGGCATCCGGCAGCAGGGCACCGGCTGCGTGCCAGACAGCGATATTGCGGGTGACGGCCCGTTGGCCGGATCGATGGCCACCACCTGGTTGCCCTTGCCGCGCGGCGTGTAGGCAATGCCATCCTGCTGGCGCTTCGTCGCGGACGGGCCATGCCACGGTCACGGCCAGCACCTGGCCTGCGCACGGTCCACCGCCAGGTTCAGCAGCTGGTCGGCAGCCACCGAGCTGCCGTGACGGCAGCGTGCCGGTATCCACCACAAAGGGCTGGCTAACCAGGTTGACACGTACGGCTGCCGGCTGTCTCATCCAGCGCAATGCCGGTGGTTCCGAAGCCCAGACCCGGCACCACCTTCTGCACCTTCAGCGTATGGGCATCGACCACCTTCCAGCACCCCGTCGCTGCCCGCCTCCAGGCTCATGCCCGGCAGATACAGACGGTTGTGCGTGCGGTCCAGCACCACCTCGCGGTACTTGTACATGCCATCCTTGTCCTCACCAGCGGGCTTGGCGGTCTTGCCTGCCCGGGAGGCCTTGCCGCTTCTGGCTGCCTGGGAAGCCTTGGCAGGTTTCTGGCTGGAAACGGCATCCGGCGCTTCATTCAGCGCCACCGTGCCCACCACGGTGTCGCTGGCCACGTCGAGAACCGTCAGGGAGCCGGCACGGTATTGTGATGTACAGGCGGTGCGCGGCATCATCCAGCACCAGCCCGAAGCCATTGACGGACAGGGGAATCTCGCCCTCCGTCCAGCGTCTCGGATCGAGGCGCAGTACCTTGGAAGCCGGCGCATCCGGACCGAAACCACCGGCCGACACCACGTAGACCACGTCCTGGCTGGGCGAGTAGGCCCGCTTCATACAGCGCCGCCGGCGCCACCGCCTGGCCGGGTGAGCTGTGCACTCGGCCGCGCCAGCGACTTGACACTGCTGACGGCGGATCTGGGCGGCATCCTGCGTGGCGGCGCAGCTCGAGAGCCGCGGCGGCAACGGCCAGCGCAACCATGGAAGAGACCCGGAATCGCCTTCATGAAAGAACCTCTGGTGAAAGACAGGAAAGGGACGGCGACGAATTCTCGAATGATAGAACGTTAGCGAATGGAATCCATCGCAATACCCCGCCTGAGGGCAGGTTTGTCATCTCAGACCCCACGTCACGCATGCATCGCCGCCATCCGCGACACCGCCTCATCCGTCAGGGTGCGTGACGTTGATCCGCGTCCAGGCCGGAAATCCTGCGACACGGCAAAGGCCGATCCCTGGCAGCAGCGGATCCCTTGACGGGCCAGTGCCGTGATGAAGGCCGACAGGTCCTCCAGCTGCGGATGGCGGATCCACAGGAACATGCCCCCGTCAGGCTGCGTGGCGCACTGCCAGCCCAGCGCAGCCAGCCGTCGCTGGGCCTGTTTCTGGTGCTTCCGCAGTGCGGCGCTGCAGCTCCCGCATGTGCCGTGCGTGGATCCGGTCCACCAGGATGGTGATTGACGAAGCGTTCACAGAAGCCTGGTACCGCCACCGTGGTCATCAGCTTCAGCTCGGTCAACCGGCCGATGATCTCCGGGCTGGCCACGACATGGCCGATGCGCAGCGACGCCGACAGCGACTTGGAGAAGCTGCCGATGTAGATGCCGTGCTCCAGCCCCGACAGCTCCACCAGCGTCTGGCGGCGCTCGGGATGGAAGTCCCCATAGACATCGTCCTCCACCACTGAAAGCCGTGCTCGGCAGCCCGCTTCATCACCCCGAAAGCCGTGCGCGCCGACAGCGATGCCTCCGGTGGGATTGTGAAAGGTGCTGTTGCAGATGAAGAGCCGGCAGGGCGGCCCATCCTTCAGCGCCTCATCCAGCGCCTGCAGGTCCGGCCCGTCAGCGTTGCGCCGCACCCCCATAGGCGTGCCCCCGGCCAGTCTCACCAGGCGCACCAGGACCGTTTGCGTGGCTCGTCCAGCAGCACCGGTCGCCGGGCCGCACCAGCAACGGATGATCGGGTCCACGCGCCTGGGTAGCCCCACCGTCGTCAGCAGCCGCCCGGGCGGCACGTCGATGCGCGTGGTGCGACGCAGATGTACCGCCAGCTGATGGCGCAGCGACACATGGCCCTGGATGTCCCCATAATCCGTCAGCGTCCGCTGCCCCATCGCGCCGTCTTGCGCACGCCTGCCGCCAGTGCCTCGGTGTCCCCGCCATTCCGACGGCAGCCAGCCACAGCCCAGCTTCCAGATATTCCGCCGCGCCTGCAGCAACCGGAACAGGGCCGTCTGCCGGCTGGCGCGGTGTCCTGCGATGCGGAGGACATGTCCGGCGGCGTGGCGAGGCAAACCTTGGCCGGAGGCGACACATGGTACCCACGCCCATGCTGCACCTCCAGCAGCCCTCACTGACCAGCTGCGCATGGGCGCTGGGCCACGGCGTGCAGGCTGAGCTGCTCGCGCTGCGCCATCTGCCGCAGTGACGGCAGCCGCTCGCCGCTGCCCACTGGCCATCAGGGCTGACGCTCGGCGGATCTGATCGACGAATGCCATGCGCTCGCTCCTGCGCAAGAAAGCGCTGATTCTGCCACCGGGCTCAGACACTTGCTGCGTTCGGAACCCGGCAGAAGATGCTGCTCATGACCAGGCCTGTTCGGGCGGGAAAGCCCGGCATCCGTGCCTGTACCGGCGTCGGCACCCGCAGACGCGGCACGACCGTCCGCGACCGTCCGGGCACTTTACTGCAACTGTTTGGCAAACAGATGACGACCGTCTGACGAGAAATCCTGAGAGCAGCCGTAGCATCCCCATCCATCAGAGACGCCGGAACCTGATCGGCGCGGTTTCGCGGTCAGCCCGACTTACGGGGTCAGCCCGTTTCCGCTTTCAGCCTGTTTCCACTGTCAGCCCGTCATCGACCGCACGTCCCATCAAGACGCTCCAACCCACACTCGTGTCCGCTCGCCTGCCCGCCCGCACGTGGCTGTACTTCATCGCCCAGTCCATCAACCTGACCACGGCCGTGATGGCCGTCACCATCGCTGCCCTGGTAGGCGCCGTGGTGCGCGGCCATGGATGGCCACCCTGCCCCTATGGGGGCCAGTTCCTGCAGTGGTGATGCTGGCCACGTGCCCGGTGGCGCGACTGATGCGCCGCCACGGGCCTGCAAGCGCATCTTTCTGGCAGCGACGCACCACTGGCTCTGCCAGCATCACCGGCTACCTGGCCGTGCAGGACCGCTCAGTTTCGACTGCTGATCGTCTCGCATGCGCTGCTGGGCTGTACATCGCCGTGGCCAACTTCTCACGCTGCCGCCACGGACGCTGCTACCCGTCCAGCTGAAGCCCCGCGCCATGTCCCTGGTCATCGCCGGTGGCGTGGTGGCCGCCTTTCACCAGCCCCAGCCTGGTCAACAGCTCTGAGGAATGGGCGGCATCCGGACTTTGCCCTGCTGCGCGCGCTTTGCCGGGCTGGCCGTGCTGCACGCGCTCACCATCCTGCCCATTCGCACCCGGGACGGTGACACCGCCAGCCTGTCCCTTCTGGTGCCCAGCCTGCTGCCATGACTCCACCCGGTCGCCGCCAACGCCTGGCAACTGGTGCTGCACGACCGGCCGCTGGTGGCCGCCATGCTCTCAGCCGCCGTCGGCTACGGACTGATGAGATCTGCCCGATGATCCAGTCCTCCATGAACATGACCCTGTGCATGGCGCTTTTCGGACGTGAACCGCGCCATCCAGTGGCACGTGCTGGCCATGTTTCCTGCCCTCGTTCGTCACGGGCTCCATCATCCAGCGCGTGGGTACCCACGCCGTCATCGTGGCCGGCTTCATCCTCATCGGCATCGGCGCAGCGTTCAACATGGGCAACGACGGCTCGCCCTGCTCAACACTCCGCTGATCCTGCTGGGCCTGGGCTGAGGACTTCCACCTACGGCGGCAGCGCCAACTGCTGAACGAGCGGCTGGACCAGCTGCGGGCTGGCCGTCAGCCGCTGCCCGGCAGCTTGATGGATTCATCAGCCACCCAGGACGCAGCCCCGGCAGCCCCACCGCGACCCGGACCGTCGGGGTCCAGGATCGACGGCCTGTGCATTGCCGTGATGGCCACGCCCTGGCGCCTTCTGCGCCCGCAGCACGAGCTGGCCCGGCGGGCTGGCGGCAACCTGCTGGGCGGGGGCCGGCGTGCTGCGATCGGGTTGAGTGGTGGCGGTGTGGCGGCGATCAAACAGCGCCATCCATGTCGTCTGGAATGAGGCTGCATGCGCGCAAATCGATCATCCCGATGCAAGTGAAACGATTAGAAACGTTCGGCGCGATCGATTGGCGCGCGGCAATCGCGCCAGTAACGTGGACTCATCACTGCAGCGGGCGTCGCCCTGGCGTCGCGCAGATCCGCAAGGAACCGGAGAATCTGCGCAGGGCGTGGTGTCACCTCCTGGCCGACCTGCGCCTCTCCTGAGCGGATTGCCCGAGCTGCGCACCGCCGGGCGCGCGCGGATCGACTGCAGCGACATCCGGCGCAAGAGATCCGGCAGAGTGGTTGGCGCCGGCGCGGCCGTTTTGTGCCCTCCGGCGACCCGAGGCATCGATTCGCACCGTGAGGATGTGATACCCGACCAGCACTCCAGGTCAGACCAGCGCCTTGCTCATCGAGGCGCGGAGGGCCCAGGGTGAGCAACGGTGTTGATGCGAACTGGAAGAGCGCCGAAGCTGAATCATCACAGGTGCTGAGTTCCAGCTTTCATCCATTCCGGGCGTACATGGCCATTGCACCCGTCAGTGCTGCTTTCGTCAAACGCCTTCCCCGCCTCTTTCTGATGCACTTCATTGTGGCGTAAACACCGCCTCTTGATAGATACGTAGCGGCTCGATCTGCCTGGATTTTGCGGGCCATAAACCAATAAGCAAAAGCGATGAAGATCAGGCATAACCGAGTATGGCACAAGCCAACGTCGTGCCCAGCGATCCAGCCCTGATCTCTGTCAGAACCATACGTCCATCAGAAATCATCGTTCGGCTGTCGCATTGCATTTTCCTGCTCGCTGCTTGTCTGACCAAAGCGCTCCTGGTCGAAGCCAGCGCCGCTCGTCCGAGTGCGGAAGGCCCAGAGTAGACGGCGGTGTTGATGCCGAAACTGGAAGGTACCGAAGCTGAATCATCACAAGAGGGCTAGGGCATACGCAGCGCGGTCATTCCATCATCCGGACACCACGCATCGCACATCACTCGCGCTGGCGATATGCCGCCTCTGCTTCGTCCATGCACTTCCAGGTAAGGTTATGCCTACACGCCTCGGCTAACGGCGTTTGTCTCCTTCAATCTCGGACTGCCCATAAAGCAGCGGTAGGCAGCGCCGACTGCACGGTGATCGCGGGCATGACCCAGTGACGAGTCGCCGCCGGAATTTCGCTCCACTCGCGCTCGAGGCAGGATAGGGCTTCAGCTTTCTCATCAGGGTTGTTGCTCGGTTGCCCATGGACACATTCGGTGTGTCCAGGCTGCGTGAGTATCCTTCAAACTCGAGGCGGGTAACGGCATGAACAGAGACCGTCGCTTCCGTCACCAGCCGAAACCAAAGCGGCTTTCGCGGCTCGATAAAATGGTCAATGCGATCACGAGCCTCGCTGCGCACGGCAGGCGCGCGTGCAGGATACGCCGGCTCGCCGTCCGGTGCTGGCCCGGCCGAAACGGGTAACTCGTACTCCCGAGCAGGCCGCCTGCAAAAGTGCGCGAAGGACGCTGTCGTCAGCCGCGAGTGCTAGCGCCACGAGACCGACCGGTCAGCGCACCCAACACCCGCCGCGGATCCCTGATTGGCGGCGCGGGGTTTCCGGCGCGTCCGCGCGACAGCGCATGCCAGCCGCCGCCGCGGGTCACGCCATCAGCGCCCTTGCGCCAGCTGGAGTCTCTGCGCATCGCGGCTCACGCACCGCAGCTCCATTCGCCAGTGCTCGCCACGGTTGCTGCGAGATGAGCGCGACGCCTTTGCGCCGGCAGACTGTGCCATGCTCGGTGCACTAATCCGCAATCGCCATCACGCCGATAACGGGTGCCATCACCGCAACAGGCGCACCACCCTGGCGGGTCGGGACCAGGTGTGTCAGGAGGCGTGGGCTGTAGGCGAAAGTCCGGGATATAGCCTGCCAAGACCGGGCTTCTGGGGAGAGGCGGAGGTGGCGGCTACTCAGGAAGCGCCCAGGGTCTTGTGGCTGGTTTCGTAGTAGAGTGACCTCGAGCGCTGGATCAGGCCGTCGCGGATCTGCGCTCGTCGCGGATGTCCGCCGATAGCGGGTCAGACCCGCATCCAGGCAGGCGATGGCGCTTCTGCAGCGAAAGGCCGACGGGTCGCCCGTCTCGCCGCCCTGGGCCTCCCCGATGGTCATCCGGCTGGCTGCCGTCAATAGCTCACTCCCACTCAATCGTCGCCGGCGGCTTGCCGCTCACGTCGCCAGGTGACGCGGTTTCGATGCCGCAGGACTTCGATGGATGATGCGGCTGTACCGGGTCTTCTTCAAGGAGGCTGTGCGGGCGGCTCCGGCGCAGTCGGCGGTCGCGAAAGTCGCTGGTCGGACGCGCGCGGGCCGCGTCGTGAACGTAGTGCGGCCGTCGCCTCATGACGCTCGACGCTCTTGACGGGCAGGAAGACGGTGAAGGCCTGGCTGGTGGAGGTCGCACCAGAATCTTGCCGCTGTGGGGTTCGATGGTGGAGCGCGGTTCGCGATGATTCGGTGGCGTCGGCCGCGCAGCGAGGTCGGCGTATTCCTCTTCACCGCGCAGAATGCGAACGCGAGGCCCGGCCCCGGAAGGGTGACGGTGGACCGCGTCGGGGGCAGGCGCAGGGCAACGCGAGTTCGCTGCACGTCGCTTGAAGAGGTCGCGCGAGGCTCCAGCGCCCAGGCCCAGCATGTTCAGGCAGGCCGCCGACGTTGTGGTGGCTCTTGATGACGGCGACGGCCTCTTCTTGCTCTGGCGCCGCCCGACTCGATGACGGTCGGGAGTGGGTAGATGGTGCCCCTGGAGCGGGAAGGTGGCGCCTCGCTGTGACGCACCGCGCGCGGGCTTTGAGCTCGGCCTGGCTCTGCCAGAGACATCGGACGAGACAGGCGCCCGATGATCTTGCGTTCTACGTTTCCGGGTCGGAGACGCCGGCCAGGGCGAAATCCAGGAAGAGCTGGTTAGCGTCGACGCGCACTGACCTTGGCGTGGCAGCTTGCCCGGCGATCGTGTCCGCGCATCGTCGCCTCGTTCAGGCGCAGAAAGGTGCATGGTCTGACGACGACGAACACGGTGAGCTGGTCGCCGCGGCGCGATGGATGAGGGGCGGCAGCCACGCTGGACCGACACCGCCCGGACAGGCGCAGGATGACTTTCCTCGTCGCCCACCTGTTCACGGATGGCCGCCTGGCTTCCTCAGTGTGGTCGCACGCGTGCCCAGCCGGGGCGGGCGCCGCCAGATGTCGAGCACGAGCGCTCAGGCAGCGCCCTGCACCCTGCACCGGTGTGGGTGACTTCGGATGAACTGCACGCGTAGAAGTGGCGATCTCGTCGGCCATGCCGGCGATGGGGCAGCTGTGCACAACCCGCAGGCAGAGCTTGAAAGCCTTCGGGCGGGGACGTGACGACCTTGTCGGCTCAAATCTCACACCTTCAAGCGTGCCGTGGCCTTTCGGAGTGCAGTCCTGGATGCCGTCCAGCTGAGCTGCCGCTGGCCGCGGGCGCGGACTTCGGCGTATGCCGACGGGTGCTGCTTGCTCTTCCACCTGTCCGCCCAGCTGCGCTGTGCCGTGGTCTGCATGCCGCCATACAGCAGATGCCAGCACGGGCACGCGCCGCTGGAAGACGGCGTCAGGGCGCATGCTGATCCACTATGAGACGCTGGCATGGCTGCCGGAGAGGATGATGCCCTTGCAGGCGCTGGCCGTCGGCTGCTGCCGGACCCGAGTGCTGCTGACGTCGCAGGGATGGACTTCGCAGTAGACGTGGGCTTCGCCGTGATGCGTGCCGCGCGATGAGCTGGGTGACTGACTTGCAGGCCGAAATCCAGGATCAGGATCTTCTGATACGTCTCTTGGCGGCGGCGACAGAGGGGTTGTGACCCGCCCGCCGGGCGTGTCCCAGAGCGAGCAGGCCGCCGACCAGGCATGGCAGCTCTGGTGCGGCAGCGATCACTCGACATGATGGTCGGCGCTTCGCCGACGATCTGCTGTCGTGGACGTGCGATTCACGGATGCCGGCGTTGCTGATCTCGACGAACTGGGCACGCTGCCGCATGGCGTCGATGGTGGGGCAACCGCAGCAGCCATGCTGGCACGCAGGCCGCCGCACAGCTGATGGGATGATGGCGCTGACCGCCCCTGTGGGGACGCGGCCTCGATGCCCTCGGCACCCATCTTCCTCGGCGGCGACGTTGGAGTCCTGTGCCGGTCGGCCGCGCCCTGCGCATGGCGCCCAGCAGAGCCCCATGCCGCGGTAGAACCGGAGGACGCCTGGCACAGGGACGATCTCGCCGGGAGTTCCTCGGTACCGGCGAAGATGGAACCCATCATGACGCTGGAGGCGCCAGCGGCATGTTCACCATCGCCGGGTAGCGGATGCCGCCGTCGACGATGAGACATCGGTGCCCTGCGGGGCGGCGGCCACGTCGCCCACGGCGGTGGCTGGGGCACGCCCGCCCGGCCACGATGCGGGTGGTGCAGATGGAGCCCAGGCCGATGCCGTTGACGGCGTCGGCGCCGGCATCGACCAGCATGCGGGCGGCGTCACCAGTGGCGATGTTGCCGGCAATGACCTGCAGGTCGGGGTAGTGGCGCTGATCGGCGCACGCGCTCGATGACGCCGCGCGAGTGGCCGTGGGCGGTGTCGACCACCACGTCCACGCCGGCAGCCACCAGGCGCTCGAGCCGTTCATGGCTGCTCGCCACCGGTGCCGTGCGGCGCCAACGCACGCTGCCGACGCTGTCCTTGGAGGATTCGGGGTGGGTGTCGGCCTTCAGGATGTCCTCGACGGTCATGAGACCGCGCAGCTCGAAGGCGTCGTTGACGACCAGCACGCGCTCAAGACGGTGCTTGTGCATGAGCTTCTGGGCGTCATCCAGGCTGGACCCTCGGCACGGTGATGAGCCGCTGCGCGAGGGTCATGATGTTGCGCGCGCGGCTGGTCGAGTTCAGACTCGAAGCGCAGGTCACGGTTGGTGACGATGCCGACCACCTTCCTGCTGCCGCCCTCGACCACGGGTAGGCCGGAGATGCGGTGCTCACGGGTGATGGCGATGACCTCGCGCACGGTCATGTCGGGGTGATGGTGATGAGTTCGCCACCACGCCCAGAGCTCGTAGCGCCTTGACCGCCAGGACCTCGGCAGCCTGCTGCCCGGGCTTGAGGTTCTGTAGGATGATGCCGATGCCGCCCAGCTGGGCCCATGACGATGGCCATGCTGCTGTTGACGGTATCCATCGCCGCCCGAGACGAGCGGGATGTTGAGGCTGATCTTCGGGTCAGGCGCGTGCGAGGATGCGTCACGGGGATGAAGTCTGAATGCGCGGGACAGGCAGGACGTCGTCGAATGTCAGTGCCTTCTGGCTATCCGCATTGCTGCTATCCGCAAAGCGGCACGGTACTAAATTATCGCTTCGGGCTGGCGCTTCGTGGCGCGGATCTGACGATCCGCCGCGCTTCATCGGCCCCTAGCGGCCGATCGGTCCGCTCGGCGCGACCCTTTTGCCACCCGGGCAAAGCGTGCTGCCTTGCGTCAGCCAGGATCGGGCTGCACCTCCACCGGTCGTCAGGGCCGCAGCGGGTCATCCAGCCAGGCGCGGCGACCGGAAACAGTGACAGGGCGGGGCCTTGGCCTGATGGCCCAGGATGAGATCCGGCGCCTGCCCGACCTGCAGCAGCTGCCGGATGGTGGTACCCCAGGACGGTACGGTGTAGGGTCACGCACGGTTCGTCCGGACTGCGACCTGAGCTCGTGGCCGGCCGCGGCTACCGGGTACTGGATGACCAGCTCCACCATCAGGGCTGCCGCAGGGCTCTCGATACCAGCTGGCCCGAGGGGGGACGGCGGATCTGCAGGCCCGCGGTGTGCGCCGGGGGTCGCGGGAGGCCTCAGGCCCGGGCCGTGGCGGCGCTCAGCGCACCTTCACTGAAGGCATCGACCAGGGTGTTGGCGATGCGGCCAAAAGACGGGGTTGAGCACGCGGCGATGAGGCCGCTGCCACTTCGGAGTCGAGCTCAGGTCGATCGCACAGGCATCCTCGGCCGGCGGCGAAGGTCCAGCCACCTGCGGGCGGGAGGGACAGACGTCCTTCAGGCGCAGCCGGATGCTGGTGGGGCGCTGGTGGACGTTCTCGGTGGAAGGTCTGGCGGATGCCACGAAGTCGATGGTGATGGCGGCCGACAGTGCCCTCCTCGGTGCGCGACAGCAGCTGCGTGCCTCCACCAGGGCAGAAAACCGGGATAATCCTCTACCCGCTCGACCAGGTCAGAACATGGCCTGCGCCGAATACGGCACCAGGGCGGACTTGCGGATCACGGGCATGGCTGGCCCCGAACACTGGATGGGATCCTCTCCGGACGGGATCCTTTCAGCAGGCACAATATCGACCATGTCGACCATTACGAGAACCGGCGGGTTTCAATTATTTCATCGAACGGATCGAGGCCGGGCTGGCGCTGGAAGCTGGGAGGTGAAGGCCATCCGGCCGGCCGCGTGCAGATCCAGGAAGCGGCGTGATTGTAAGGCGCGCGGAGATCTTTCCTGATCGGTGCGCACATCACGCCGCTGATACCGCCTCCACCATCCGCCGGATGTTACCCGCAACCGCAAGCTCCTGTTGCACCCGCCGAGATCGCCCGCCTGATCGGCAAGGTGGAGTGCCGGCTATTCGCTGGTGCCCACTGGACCCTGCACCACGCGCGGCCGGGTGAAGCTGGCTGGGACGGCCAGGGCGAAAGCAGTTCGACAAGCGGGCCACCGGGCGCAGAAGGACTGCAGCGCGAGCGTTCGCGGCTGATGAAGAACAGCAACCGCTGAACCTGCTGACACCGCGCCCGAGGATCCCCCTACAGCCCACTTCATTTTGGGGAGGCTTCCGCCAGTTGCGATAGTCTGTCAGAGACCTGACGCCGCGTGCGCGGCGTTCGACGTCGTTGTGCCCAGGCCGACAGACGCAGCAAAAAGAGGCGGCAGGTTCACCCCCTTCGACGTGGGTGAGCGAATCCACGGGCTTCCGCGACCAGAGCCTCCCCGAAAGGCAACCGCGGCGCGCCAGGAGCCTCGCTCGCCGACGACGGGTACAGACCGGGGGCGGAAGGCGGTTTCCAGCCGACCTGCGGCGCATCTGCTTTGACACCCTGCCCCTACGACGCACGGTATCAATGCCTTTCCTGCCACCCAAGAATCAGGCGACCGTGCTCAGCCAGGATGACCCTCACGGAGTCGCCGCCCGGGCGGTCAGGGCGAGACCCCGCCTGCCGTGACGGACGGCAGCATCATGCCCACTCGGGCACCGTTCGGGGCAACGCCTACTCCCCATCGGAACGGTTCGAGCGGTTTTGCCACCGGCCACCGAACAGGACCCTCGTGCGATCCGAAGCTCTGTGAGGGCACTTCAGGAGAACATATGCCCGACGCTCTGTGCAAATGGATCCGTGAAGACGGGCAATGGGTATGCTCATCGGACGCGCCGATGGCGGTCTCCGACAAGAAGGCCAGTGAAGGCGCCAAGAAAGCCGCCAAAGCTTTAAGGCCCTGAAGGAGTGGGCCGGGTAATCGCCCGCCCTGCCCCGCTGGGTACCGCCAAGGGTGTAGGACGATGTTCCGCAATGCCTTGGACCGAGATGGAGCCGCGGCGCGTCACCAAGGCCAACATCATGATCGCTCAACGGCTCATCGTGTCGGCGCTGATGGTGTCCGGGAGCCTTCATCTTCTCGTCGTCGCCCGAGTTCCTGGTGCCCGCCAGCATCTTCATGCTCACGAGCCGCCTCGATCGTCTGGCGCTGCCGTCGGCCTCCGCCCGAGCGGGTGGGGCCGGTTTGCAGGAGACCTGGCGCTGGCTGAAGGACGTGTCCCGGCGCAAGGCCAGGCTGCGCAGACTCAAGGCGGGTCTCGCACCAGCCCCACCGTCCATTTCTTCGGCGACTCAACATCCTGATCTACGGGGATCGTGCCAAGATCCCGAAGGATCGCTGCTGTAGATGATGCGGGACATCGCGAACGAGCGGAGCAGATCTACTTCACATGAGCGAGGAGCTGTAGCAGCTGGGGCTGATGGCCCGACAAAGCGGTTCAGTTCCTACACGTCTACGTGGTGTTCCTGAGGACTTCGGCCTCGGTCATTGCTTCACGGCCGTGAGACGCTAGCGTGATTCCGGCCATGCAGGCGCGAAGCAGGCCGCCTCATCTGCAGACGCTGGGCATCAACGTGTTAGGAGCCTGTACAGACCCTCAGCGGTGCAGCAGCTGCCCGTGACGCGCATCCTGGTGGTGGAGGACAGCGCCACGCGGCGGCCAGGCATCCTCCCCATCGAGCCGACAGTTCGCTGCGGACGAGCACTGGATACGCGCATCATCCGCGATTTCGTCATAGTGAACGACCTGGAAGACGCATACGACGGAGGACTACATCACGCCATCACTCGCATTCACCCAATCGCACTGCTGCCGCCCGCGACCGCGAGCACTTCCTGCGCTTCGGATCCAGGGCACCGACATCGCAGCTGGAGTCGTACAGCGGGCTGATCGACGATCTGAAGAACTCGTCGAGCTGAAGGAACTGATCAAGCGCCAAGACCGGCACGGAGCTCGGACTTCCGCAACACCAACATCGAGGACCGAGCTTCGACCCCGCGCAGAACCGTCTGATGCTGGCCCAGGATCCAGGTTCAACGAACTGGCGCTGGTTGTCTCCATCGACAGCCGAGGACATGTTCGAAGCTACGTTCCGCCGCACTGTGTCGGTGGCGTTCCTGGACATCAGGGGCAGCATCCGCTCGTTTGAACTACGACGTGCTCAAAGCCATCCTGGCCAACGAGGGTGAAGGATGACGATGGCAAGTTCTCGCAACTGTGGACCTGGAGCGGCAGCGGGACACGGCGCGCCCAAGGCCATCCACTGCCTCAACCTCGCTATCTCAGCAGCGTGGAGGCCGTCGATTCGGTGGTGATCAGCAGCCGCACCGGCTGCTGCTGATGGGCGACGAGGGCGACGCCAGAAGACACCCGCCAGGTACCTGGCGGTGGTGGACTACGCCGATGTGACGTCGTGATTGAAGGCCGCACTGCGGATCGGCGGCCTTCGTCAACGATTCTCAGCGACCGGCCGGAGGATCACCTGGGCGATGATGCCGGTGACGCGGCCACCAGCACGAAGTCGCTTCTGAGGCGGACGGTGCTCGGCGAGCGCGGCGCGCGGATCCAGCGGATGATCGCGCCAGTCCTGCACCACCTCACCCGTCTGGCGTGCCTCGGGCGCAGCCGGTCGCCTGATAGTGCGGTGCTCGGGGCCTGCCCCCGAGCCCATGCGCATGTCATCGGTCTGAACCTGCGTATGGACCTGGACGGACACCCGGGGTTCCTGACGCCCTGAATGGCCGCGCCCTTCCCAGTGCTGGCTCGGGCCGTGGTGGGGCTGATCGCCTTCCCAGTCGTCACGGCGATCGTCCGGACCATCCGGGCCGTCATGGCCAGGGCCTGCAGAGAATGACCGTAACGATCCTTCCCCGCCCGGCTCATGCCAGGGCTGCGCCGATGCCGCCAGACTGCTGGCACCCAGCACCAGGGCGACGGTGGAAGCCACAAGACGGCGGGAAACGTGTGCAAGACGCATGTGTCGTGTCCGGATCCTTGTCCGGGTGGTGTTGAACACAGGCGACATTGTGGGCACCGTGTGTGAAGCAGGCACTGAGCGCAGGTAAAGATCGGGTAAGCACAGGGGCATCGCCAGCATCTGCGATACATCCGTAACATTCTATCGCTGCAGCCGACCTTCCCGGGTGATAGCCTTGGCCCGCTTTCCAGGCGATGAGGAAAACGATGATGCTAGAAACCGACACATTCTCGCTGCCATGGGTGTAGCGACAGGAATGCTGGCGTTGGCGCAGCCGCCGGCCGTGCTGGCGGGAACCGCGACCAGCACGGAGTACTAGCAGATCAACCACTGCCAACACGCCGGCCGGTTTCGCAGACGACATCCAGACCCTGTTCAAGGGCGGTGATGCGCTTCTCCATCTGTATTACCTGCTGAACAGCAACTAAGTCCGACAACGACGCACCGGTGGTACCACGTCCGGACCGGGACTGGGGAGCATTTTCGAGAACCAGGGCGTGGCCATTCCGAAGTTCACGCATGGCTGGTCGGCGCTGGCACGGGCTCGGTGATCGACAACGCCGGCGGCTTCTTCAGGACCCGCCAGCAGCAGCCATCGTCGCGTACTTACGAGTCTACACCGAAAGCCAGGCAGCATCAGTACGCCGCCTATTCGCTGGACTTCGGCGGGAGCTATGTGCCCACAACGGCGGGCAGCCGGTCCTGAAAGGGCCCACCGCACTCGACAACCCGACCCGTACATCCCTGGCGCCGCGCCGCGGCAAGCTGATGATGTACCGGGTCGAAGGCGACAAGATCGGTGTCTATGCCAGCAGCGACAGCGAGGCCTGGACCCTATGAAGGTGCGACGATCTGAACGCGGGCGCACTGGGCAGCAGGACCTGGGTCTGGTGGAATGCCCGAACCTGAAGACGATGAAGGCCTCCGGACGGCACGACAAAGCACGTGCGTGCTGGCGCCAACGGCTACCAGTATGGGTCGACCACGGGTACCTACTACATGGTGGGGCACCTGGACGGCAAGAATGTGTTTGTGGCGGCCAGCCAGCCGAGGCGCGCGTGGACCAGCACGGACTGGTATGGCTCCCAACTTCCTTCAGGAAAGCGACACGACCGTGAAGGCGCTGGCCTGGCTGGGCAACCTAGGCGTATCTGCGGGGCGACATCCGCGACCAGAACGTGGTCTCCGACTGCTAGGCGGCATGAGCGCCGTGGCCCTAACCTGACGCTGCACTGGTCGGGAAGGCGAGGTGTACCGTGATCAAGTCCGGCTTCGAACGGCGCGCGCGAAAGACTTCGGTCGATACGGAAGCTTTGCGGACACCTTCAACGCCGGAAGATGGCCAGCGACAACTACATAAGGTGCTACGACGCGAAGCGCTGGACGTCGTGGTGATCTGAATCTAGCATTCACCGGTATGAATGGGCGGCCCGTGAACGGGCACATCCGCACTCTTCATGAATCAGGCCGCGTACAGTGTTCATCGATTACGGCGCGGACAACGGGCGGTATGAGGTGCGCCGCGCACCCACGGCACCCGGATTTCGGCGATGCCAAGGCCAACTACGAAAGAGCATGGTCGTGTCGTCAGGTTACGCCAGCCGCATCGTCCGGATGAATCTGGTCGTGGACCGGACAAGCGTGGAGCTGGTCTATATGACGGCAGCGAGCTTATTCGCTGACGAAGCTTCCTCGACCGAAAACGAACATGGGCGTGCTCATCGAGACCAGCGAAGGAGACGCTGGATTACTCGATGGGCAATCAACGGAGGCGTGCCGATTGAGCAGCGAATCGAGTGAGCGCTTCGTTGTCTGGCCCCTGGTCACGCGTTGATCGGTCGGTAAATGCGATTCAACAAGGGCACCGATGTTGCGTTCAACAAGGGCACCGATGTTTCGGTGCATCCCGAGACATTGCGGGTCACCAGCGTCAAACCGCGCCCAGGCCGGCCGCGTCAGCTTGTCGATGGCGTGCTCTGCGATGGGAACGCAGGCGCCCAGAGCAAGGCAGCCTCGGCATCGAGGGCAGGATGCGGTCGCGGTATCGCTCCATCGATCAACGAGCGGTCATCAAGCAGCCGGGACGATGTGGTCTCCTCGATGCCGGACATGCGACCACGCCGCCGCAGCTCACCCAGGGCATTGATGACGGACAGGTAGAAGTGCGCCTCCTGCTCGGCAGCCTCCCGGAAGAAGGCCTGAAACGCCTGCGTTGGCCCGCCTGCTTGCGGGCCTCGCTGATGACGTTGGTGTCAATCAAATACATGGCGGACTGGCCACATCATCTCTGCTGGCGCTCGAAAGTCTGAATCCAGACCAACATCCGGCATGCTGGCCCAGGATCTCGCCAGAGGTTTTCTGGGCGGCCGCTGGAGGGTTTCAAAACACGCGCAGATGGCACGATGCTCGCTTCAGCACTGCGGCCCGCTGGCGGTCAGTGCGCGCTCGGTGAGCGACACCAGGGACTCATCGGTCCACGGGTCGCAGCAGTGCCCAACGTCGTGGTCTTCCCCAGGCAGGAATCCCCCGAACAAGCCGCTTCACGTACATACCGGCGCGCAAGAACGGGCGCACGACGTGTCGGAGATCGTCAGGATAATGTAATGTTATCACCTTAGCCCTTGTCAGCCCCCGTACCCGCACGGGTCTTCGCGGCGGTGGCGATGAGGCGGCCACGTCGCGCCCTGTGAGGTTGGCAGGCACGATCATGCGTGTTGTTGGTGCACGGGCCCAGCTGGGCGAGGCCTCGACGTACTGTTCGGCGCGCGGTGGTTGATTGGCGCAAAAGTCGCCGGGAGAAAAGCTGGGCGGCTATGCCCACGCACTCGATGGCCTGGGCGGCTGGCCTGGCGATGGCGGGAGATGGAAGCAGCTTCACCCTGGGCGCGGTTGATGGCGGCCTGGCGCTCACTCGGAGCGCTGGATGGCGGCCTCTACGTTCGCCGGAGGCGATGTTGATCTGTTCCTGACGGCGGCCTTCGGAGGCGGCAACGACGGCTGCACTGCGCTCGGCCGTGATCTCTGGGCCTGCATATGGCGCTGCAGGATCTCGGCGGGCGTCAGGTCCTTGATTTCGTAGCGCTTTGGCACCTGCCAGCCGAGTTGGTGGCGCTGCGTTCAGCACGCTGACGACGGCCAGTTGATGGCCTCGCGTTCCTCGAAGGTCTTGTCCAGTTCCGCCAGAAGCCGATGATGACGGAGCGCAGCGAGTGCTCGGGCCAGCTGCGATGGCGTCGATGTAGTTAGGCTGAGCGCGCAGGAGGCGCACGCCGGTCGGTGACCTGAGTACAGCACGCCGTCGACCCGCAAGCCAGCGTTGTCTGGGTGCGCATGACCTACGACTGCGCGCGTCCAGCGGGAACTCCTTCAGCGCTCGTGCTTGCAGGCCGTACGCGGTCAGCTGAAGGGCGCGTGCTGCGAGGGCCCGGCATCGTGAGTGCAGTCGAATTTGCCCGATCGGCGCTCAACGACCAGAGCGCGTGCCGCTGGGCGCACGATCTCGAGTCTTGATGCGCAAAGAGCGATGGCGGGACCAGGATGGCGATGAGTACGGTGGCAGTGCATTGGCATCGACGGTCACTCCGAAGGATGGTGGTTACTGGGATGAAGGCGGGATGACAGGTTCTGCGGACAGCGCGTGCTTGCGCGATTGCGCCGGCCTGGGCGGTGTCGGTGGCGGCGTGGCGGCTGCGCATACGTACGCCCGGACCAGGCCGCCGTCCCGCATCCTGGAGTAAAGGATCAGGCGACGGCCACCGGCGCGGAGCGCTGGCTCGTGGCGCGCGCCAGCTCGACCGGAAGAATCAGCAACGAGGGCGGCTGCCGCGCATGAGCGTGGATGCGGTGGCGCACGGTGCGACGCAGGTGCCGGTTACAGCGGCTCGGCCTGCCAGATGGTGCCGCGATAGCCGATGCGGGTCCGGCCGTTGTCTTCCAGCCCTCGACGGTGACGGTCTGGCTGATGTCGAATTGGGGTCAGGATTGCGCTCGGGTGCCTGCTGCGCGACGGGAGGATGTCGGAGGTAGCGCACTGTGACCTGCCCCCAGGGCACTGGCGACCTGGCGGCGACCAGCAGCTGGATGCTGAACGTGGCGCCCAGCCAGGCGGACTGAGCCGCTCAGAAGCGGGCCACGGCGATGACCAACGGGTAGCGCCGACGATCGGTTCGCGATGCCGAGCTACACGTGCGAATCCACCAGCCATAGTGTGCTGCATGCATCCATTCGCGCCTCCATCTGCCCTGCCAGGGGATGTTCGGGCCTCCTGCCGTGGATGCGGATGGCTGCGCAGATGCGCGCAGATGAAGGTCCGTCATGAAGCGGCCGGAAGAGCCTGCGCGTTTTCATTTTGGGACACTTTTACACCGAGTGTCAGGCAGCCGCACTGAAGCGGCTTTCCGGGGTGGAGTTTGGCGACAACGCGCAGACAGTCCGAAGAACATGCACATTGTCGCATGGCAAACGCCACCCGAAGGTGTAGCGTTGCGTGACCGGCGCGATGCATGTCCTTTCGGTCGGCGCACGCCCGGGCAGCGCGGTGAGCAGGGTCCGCACCGGTCGATATGGCGTGAGCGCCCGGCCGCCAGGGCGATCTTCGGGCAGCCGGAGCGCTGCGTCGGCCCGGTCAAGCCCGCTGCCAGGTGGGAACGACGGTGTCGGGTCGAGCGAGATGGAGTGATGCTGCCCTGGTCCGACCAGCCATTCGGCAGAAGTCCCGATGGTCGGACGGGCGGCCTGCAGATGCCGACGTACTTGCCGCACGTGTGGCAGGCCTCGATGGCACGGGCCAGCAGCGCCTATGACGGCAGGGTCGCGCGTTCGTCGTAGCTCGGCGCAGGCCCGAGTCTACGGTCCAGGCCCGGGCAGCTGGGTCGCGTCCGTTGGAGCCGATGGAGAAGCCGTCAGCGTTGCAGGAACTCGTCCGCCAGGATGACGTTGGAGGCAGCTCGCGCATCGCGACGACGCGCTGCGTGCGGTGCGATCCGTGCGCCGCCTCGCCCTGCTTCCAGACCATGGCTGGCCAGCAGCGCGATGACGCGCCTGTCGCCAGCTGACGCACGAAAGGATCATCAGCTGGACGTTGGTCAGGCCCATGTCCTCACGCACGCGCTTCTGGCGGCTTTGCATTTCCATCTCAACGACAGTCGGAGAAGGATTATCGACACGTGGCGCGATGCACCCGGAAAAGCCCAGCATGGGGTTTCTCTTCCTCGGGCTCATAGCGCGAGGCCGCCGATGAGCTTGCGGTACTCGTTGCTCTTAGCGAAGTCGGACGGGCGCGATGGCGGCTTGAAGCCAGCACGCGATGGTGGCGCACGCACTCGGCCAGCCTTCTCGATCAGCCAGTAGCGCGGGCGGGCGGTAGCCCGGGCCACGCCCGACGGCCTGCTTGAGATCCGCGTCGACAGCGGGGTAGTCGAGAATGGCACGCGGTGGATGCCGACGTTGTTGTTGATGACGAACTCCATGCGGGCCAGACCCACGCCGTCGCTGGGCAGGCACGCAACCGAAGGTGAGCTGCGGTCGCGTTTGCCGTCGTTTCATCATGATCTTGGTGTCGATCTTCGGCATGGGTGCCGGTCTGGACATCGGTGACTTCGGTCTCGAGCTGGCCGTCGTAGACTGTGGCCGGTGTCGCCGCCCTGGGCAGCACGAGACGGCAGACAAGCGACCCATCGGCCAGCACGTCGGTGGCGTTGCCACGCAGCCGACAACGGCGGAATGCCCAGCTCCGCGCGATGATGGCGGCGTGGCGGGTGTACCGTCCGGTTGGTGACGATGGCCGAGGGCACTGCTTGCATGACCAGTCTCTGCCCAGTCGGTCGGTGTGCTGGTGGCGAGGACGTCGCGGCTGCACCAGCGCGTCTCGGACGCGTCGCCCACCAGCGACGCACGCGGCGGTGCCGATCTTCTGGCCGATGGCATGACGGAGGTCGGCACGTCAGAGCTGCTCGCGAGGACCTGAGCGCTGCTGCTTGCGGGTCCTTGCTCTGCGACTTCTTGACCGTCCCGGGACGAGCCTGTGCAGGACAAGAGCTTGCCGTCGATGCCATCCTGCCTGCACTCGATGTCCGTACGGGACGACCGCCGTGCTTTCTCGATGGTGGTGCAGCGCGGGCAGCGTCGACCTCCTCGTCGGAGAGCGAGAAGCGCGCACGCCAAGCCGGCCGGCGTGTCGACGGCACTGCACGGTGCAGCCTGGGAGGCGGCATCCTCGAACTCCATCTGATGAGCTTGGCCCGGTGACGGCTGGTGCTGGGTACTGCCGGCGGCCCAGCATGCGGGCTTGCGGGACGTAGAACTCGTCGGGTCGCGCCTGAACGACGGTCTGCGCAGGCGCTGCTGGTGATGAACACCACGTCCTCGAAACCGGATTTCGGTGTCGAATGGTGAACATCACGCCGGTGCGCAGGTCGCTGCGGCACATGCGCCGACGCCGCCGACAGGGCAGCGCTCGCGGGCGAAAGCCCTGCGTGGACGCGGTAGAGAGATGGCGCGGTCGTTGCAGAGGCGAGGCAAAGACCTCGCGGATGCGGTCCAGGATGGCGTCGATGCCGACGACGTTGAGGACCGTCTCCTGCTGGCCGGCAGAAGGAAGACATCGGGCAGGTCCTCGGCGGTGGCGCTGGGCCGCACGGCGAACGAGATTGCCGGGGAATCAACGCTTCGCTGAGGCGGCGAAGTGCTCGCGGATGGCCTTCCAGATCAGGCGGAAGAGCGCCCTTCGCTCCGCAGCTGCGGATCTCGGCTCCGGCCTCGCCAGACCTTCACGTCGTCGGTGTTGAGGGTGGCCAGCCGGGCGTTGACGTCGTGCGCGCGGTTGTGACTGGCGAGGTCCCGATAGGCGTCTGCGGTGGTGCGCAGCGGCCGGGCACCCTGGACGCCTGACGCCGAGAGCTGGCTGATCAGCTCGCCCAGCGAGGCATTCCTGCCGCCCACGACTCGACGTCGGTCGCGCAGCTCTTTCCGAACGGGATGACGAGCCGTCCTGCTGCGTATTGCTCTGTGGTTGAAGTACCGATGGTTGAAAATTTGATGTCCGATATTCTAGGCCAGTCCATTTCCGGCGTGTTTCTCGTTCACACTCCATGTCTGCCAACCCAACTCTCCACACCCAGGGCCATGAACGGACGGCCATTTCATTTTCAGCGGGACCGGCATCACTTCTGAGACGTATCGGCGATGTCGCTGCTGAGCCAGTTCGACGACTCGAGACGCGCAATGTGTGCCTGCCTTCATCGACAGCGAGGCCAAAGGCCCATGAAGCCGTGGCGCGCATCAACCTGGCCGCAGAACGACGGACGCCGGCCGCTGGTGTTCTCGGACGTCTGGCCATCCCGTCCATCGCAGGATCGTGCAGACGGCCAACGCCTGCTATCTGGACCCTGATCGGCACCTGTCGTGTCCAGCCTGGAGACGGAGCGGCGCGAGGCTCACGCGGTGGGTCAGTTCACCGCATCAAGAGCCCGGACGAGTACCAGGCCCGGATCGACGCGCATCAACTTCTCGCTGTCGCTTGGATGACGGGCCAGCATGCCGGAGCTGGGCACGGCGGACGGGATCCTGGTGGGGGTGTCGCGCTGCAAGACGCCCACCAGCCTGTACCCTGTCCATCCAGCACGGCATCACGGCTAACCACTCATCCCGAGGACTTTCGAGCGATGCGGCTGCCGGAGTGTCATCGGTACGTCCTGGCTGTTCGGGCTGACCATCTCGCCGGAACGGCTGCACGAGGTCCGCAGTGAGCGCCGGCCCGACAGCCGTTGCGGCGCTGGAAAACTCGCCGTGACGAGGTACGCCAGGCCGAGTCGATGATGCGCCGCGAGGGCATCTCGATGCTGTCGACAACCACGAAGTCGATCGAGGAGATCGCGGCGACGATCCTGACGAGATCCAGCTGGACGAAGGCGGAAGTGGGCACGCCAGACTTTTTCGACCTCCCCTCGGTCGGTACCCCTGCTCCTCTCCCGGCCCCTGCCGCTCAGGCGGTCCACCGCCAGGGCCGTCAGTGACGCTGGCGAGCTGCTGGCGCCGCTGCTCGAACAGGCAGACGGCGGCGCTGGCGGCAACGTTGAGCGATCGACCCCGGGATCCTGCGGGATGGTGAGCCGGTAGCCCAGCCTGAGAGCACTCGCGCTCAGGACGTGCCCTGGCGCAGGTCGGTGGCGTAGCCAGCGGCTGGCCGTCCTGCAAGGACAGTGGCGGCCAGGCAGCGCGCCGACCCGTGCTTCAGCTGATCGCGGGGATGTTCTCGTGGATGTCCAGCACGAAGTGTCCGCCCATGCCGGCACGCAGCACCTTGGGCGTCAGCAGGCGGCTGTGCCGGCCGTGGTGAGCACGTGCCGAATGCCGTGCGGCAGCGCGCAGGATGGTGCCGACGTTGCCCGGATCCCTGGGATGCGGTCAAGGATGACTGAGGTCGTGGCCGGAGCGAAGCCGGCAGCGCCGGCTGGCGTGTCTCGACCACGGCCAGCATCGGTGACGGCGACGGCATGATGAGCTGGTCGAACAGCGGGTCGTCCAGAACCAGCCAGCAGGCCTGGGCCGCCAGTGGCCATTTCAGGATTCCGCATGCCGGCACGGCGGACGGGATGCCTGGGGCCGGGTGCCGTTGCGGCGACACGCGCTGCCATGGGGAGGCGGACGGGGATCGATCCTGTTCCCGCCGGGATGCCGAGGGAGAGGCTTCGCCGCCCTGGCCCAGCTGCAGGAACGTGCGCCGGGGCGGACCAGTTGCAGGACGGGCCGACCACCGGCCAGCCAGGATTCCAGCAGATGCCAGCCCTCCAGCAGGTCTGGCCGCTTCGACGACGCTCACGGCCGGATTCGAGCAGCTCACGCAGGTGACGCAGACGCGGATTGGCGGCGGACTCGATCTCGACGGGGCTGTGGCGAAGCGCCTGGCGAGCGTGCGCCAGCAAAGGAGTGGGATCGGACATGATGGGCAGAGGGTTCGGTGACCGGCCAGCACGCGGGCCACGGGGGCAAAACTGCGGCGATGGATCTCGCAGGGCCATGCTCACGCAGGCCGCCGTGCACCGCCGTGCCATAACCCATGTGCCGCTCGAAGCCGCGCGCGGAAAGCTGCTCGGCATACTGCGGCATCAGGTGATCACGGACCGTCTTGGCCAGAATGGATGCTGGCACTAGCGATCCAGGTCATCACCGCCAATGACGGTCTCGACGCAGGCCTTCCAGCCGGAGCGCGGCTGCCGTCGATGCGGACATGACGGGGCTGGGGTTGCAGGCCCTGGATGGCGCGGGTCAGTAGCCAGCAGGCTGCAGGATGTTGAGGCGGTCGATCTCTTCGACGCTGGCGCGGCTCATCGCAAACGCCAGGGCCTTTCCTCTCGGATCTCGTCGGCCAGGGCTTCCCGGCGGCGTGCACTGGAGCTTCTTCGAGTCCCGCAGGCCCTCGATGGGATGATCGGGCGAGAGGATGACGGCCGCAGCCACGACCGGGCCGGCCAGCGGCCCCCGGCCGGCTTCATCGACGCCAGCGATGGTGGGATCGGCAGTGAACGGCAGGTCGGCAGTCATGGGTCGGGGAGTTTTGCAGGGGCCCTTTCAGGCGCGGGACAGATCGTCGAGCACGGTCTCAGCCACGCGGCGGGCGCAGCTCTGGGCCAGCACGTGGTGCATCTCGGCAAAAGGGCCACCAGGCGCTCCCGCCCGCCGGCATCGTCGAGCTGGCGGACGATGGCCTCGGCCAGCGCCTGGGGCGTGGCGGCGTCCTGGATGAACTCGGGCACCAGGAACTCGCCCGCCAGGATGTTGGCTGAGAGCCACGGCTGATAGGCCTTGTTCTTCATCATCCGGGAGGACAGCGGGGCCAGCTGCACGCAATGACCATCGGGCGCTTGAAGAGCGCGGCTTCAGCGTGGCAGTGCCGCTGGCGATCAGCGTTCGGTCGCAGGCCGCCAGCGCGGTATGCGACTGGCCGGACAGCAGCTGCAACGGCAGTGTGCGCCAGGCGGGATCGGTATCGATGAGCGCGCGCAGCTGGGCCCGGCGGGCCTCGCCGCAGGCAGGATGGAAGTGCCAGTCCGGATGCCGGTGACTGCGGTGGCGGCGGCCAGGAAGGTGGGCGCCAGGTGTCGACCTCGGCCCGGCGGCTGCCGGGCATCAGCGCGATGACGGTGCCCTGTGCCGGCAGGCCCAGCGCCTGGCGGGCAGCGGCCTGGTCGGGCCGAAGGGGATCTGGTCGGCCAGCGGATGGCCGCAGTAGGTGGCGCTGCCCGCCTCGGAGATGGCTTCCTCGAAGGAAAGACCAGCAGCATGGGTCCACCGCCTGGCGGATCTTCTCGATGCGCTCACGGCGCCAGGCCCAGATGGAGGGACTGACAAAATGATAGGTGCGCATCGCCGGCGGCCCCGCAGCCGGGCTCCAGCCCCAGGTTGAAGTCCGGGCGTCCACGCCGAGGCACAGGCCTGAGCAGGCCAGTTCAGCAGCCGCTGGCGAGCTGGCGGCGCACGCCAGCAGGCGTGGCAGTGCCTTGAAGGCTCGCGCAGCCATGGGACAGCCAGCCATTCGAAGGCCACCAGCCTCGAAGCCCTCGGCCTGCATGCGGGCCGTTAACGCCGGGCACAGACCGCGCGGTCCGTGCCGGGCGATGTGGCGATGTGCCCCGTGCCCTTTCCCCGGACGACACGGCTGCATCGCCCTGGCAGGCTGGCGGAAAGCTGGCGCTGGCATCTGCCTCGCAGGCCAGCACCGAGGCCGCCAGCAAGTCGCCGGAGGCTCGCCGGCCACCATGCCGATGCGGGGCGGCTGGCGATGGCGCAGCGGGCGATGCGGTGGCGTCGCCCTGAGCGCACCAGCGACCCAGGCACTCTCGTGGGTGGCGTCAGTGGCGAGCCTGTACCGCCTCGCGGGCCTCGGCCAGCGTGAGCCCCGCCGATAGAGCGTCTTGTAGGCGCGGCGGATGAGGGTGATCTCGCGGCGTGAAGTCGCGGCGACGCAGGCCCTCGCCGTTGGACGCCATGGGTGGCCAGCGGATTGCCGGAGGCGCGACATAGGGCGGGATGTCCTGCAGGTCAATGGAGCCGGTGCCGGTCGGGCGGCGTGCGCCCCGGATTCTGCAGAACTGGTGAACCTGCGAGTTGCCGCCCAGGGATGACCCAGTCACCGATGTGGACGGGCCCGCCAGGTTGGTGCGTTGGCAGATGGTGTGGTTGCCCACCACGCAGCCGTCATGCGCGATGTGACGTAGGCCATGATCCAGTTGTCGTCGCCAACCCGGTGGTAGCCGCCGTCCCGCACGGTACCCTCGGTTGATGGTGACGCACCGCGGATGGTTGCCGTTGCCGATCCCGAGTGCGGTAGTCTCACCTGCGTACTCTTGTCCTGCGGGCGCGGCGCGCCGACGGAGCAGAAGGGATACAGGCGGTTGTTCTCGCCCAGCGTGGTGCCTCTTCAGCACGCATGCGCCCCCACCTTGCAGCGCGCGCTGACAGCACGCGCGGCCCGATGATCGGTACAGCTGACCTCGACGTGCTGCCGTCCAGCTCGGCAGCAGGGTCGATGACGGCGGTGGATGGATCCGGGTCGCTCCATGCGGTCAGGCCTTTGCTGGTCACGCCGACCTGCGGGCCAGGGGCGACTGGTGCCGGCGGCCTCCTGGCTGATTTCTGCTGCGCAGTCATCAGGTCGGCTCGGCCACCTTCTGGCCGTCGACCGTGGCCACGCCATGGAACTTCCAGACCAGCGCGACTTGCGCAGCCACGCGCACGTCCACGCATCGAGCTGGTCGCCGAGCTGACCGGGCGCTTGAAGCGCAGCCCCGCTCGATGCCGCCGGCGAAGTAGTAGACCGAGCTGGAGTCGGCAGAGCGTCCTCTGCGCTGCCGCGTAGGACAGGATGGCGGTGCCTGCGCGCTGGTTTCGGCACCAGGACACCCGGCATGACCGGCAGGTGCGCGCGCCCCGAAGAAGCGGGGCCTGTTGACGGTGACGTTCTTGATGGCGAGGATGCGCCTCGTCGACGACCTCGGTGACCCGTCGATGAGCAGGAACGGGTAACGTGCGGCAAGCAGCGCAGCGATTTCCGAAACATCGATCGCCGGCCGATTTTCACTCATGCTTGGACAATTCTGGCTGCTTCTTCTTCATTGGACGGCATCGATCGTTGTGGTGCCACCTCTGCCGTCGCCGCATCCGTGCCCGCGAGCAGTTCTGACCCGTTGCTCCAGCCGGACGCAGGCGCCGGCGTACGTCGGGCAGCTGCCGCACCACTGCCGCAGCCCGCTCTGCAGTCTGCATTTTCCGCGGACGGGAAGATGCCGCTGTAGAAGGCAGGTTTCGGTGACGGACTTGGAGATCAGGGTCATCGTCGAGACCACGGCATCGTCGCAGATGCTGATGTGGCCGAAGCACGCCGGATGCTCCGCCGGATCTGGACCCGCTCGCCGATGACCGCGCTGCGCGATGCTCGGCGCAGGCCGCACTGTCGCTCTGCTCCGATCCGGACATCAGGCGACGGTACGGAGATGATCGATCTTGCAGCCATCTTTCGATGACGGTGTCGCCAAGCGCGCCACGGTCGATGCAGGTGCAGGCCCCGATCTCCACACACGATTGCCGATGACGACCGCAGCTGAATCTTGGTCCAGCCGCCACCCTTCTTCGGCGCAGCGTAGCCGTCGGCACCGATGACGGCCCCTCGAGTGGATCAGGAATTTTCGCGCACGCTGCAGTCGTCACCCAGCGTGACGTCGCATGCAGCCGGTGCAGGTGCGCTCACCGAGGCACCGGCTGAAGCACGGTGCGTTGGCGGATCCAGGCGCGCCCTCGCCCGACCACGGGCACCGGCACCGATGACGGCACTCGCCCGATGACGGCGCTGGCAGCCACCCGCGCGCATCCGACGTGACATGGGCACCTCGGCGATGCCGGCAACAGCCGGGATTGACCGCGTACGAACCATCGCGCCAGGCGCGCATAGAGCGCCGTACGCGGTCGGGATCGACTTCGCAGGTTGGCGTCGGCCGGCAGGTCATCGACCAGGCGCGGTGGAGACGATGGTGGCCACGGCATGGCTGGCATGGGCGGCCTCGCGTTGCCGCCGCACCAGGAAACTGATGCTGCTTCGGTACGTCGGCTCTCCGGAGGCTGGCCAGGCGCGACGTACCGTCACGGACGGATCGCCATGCGTTCCTATGCCCAGGACCCAAGCGACCTCCGCCAGGACAATACTAGTTCCGTTTCACGAGGCGCTCTGGTTTCCGAGATGGAGGATCCGTCCGACTTCGAATGGTACGCCCGTCGCCTTCGGCGTGGCGAGCGAATCATGCCAAGACGCCGTGACGCGGTTGGCCAGGCATCACACCCGGCCGGCCGAGGCCAGACCGCCTGCTCAAGAGGCGGCTGGCCCTGGGGCATGACGGGATCAGTGACCGGCGTTGAGCTGCTTGATCGCTGTCGGTGATGTCCAGCTTGGGACTCGTTATGACGGCGTCCTGCAGGATCGTCGAACGGTCACGCTCGGCGATGGTCTTGATACCGCCACGGTCCAGCACGGCGGTCAGCTTCATTGCGGCGCTGGTTCAGGTTCCGCGAACCTTGCGCTATGACGCTGGAAGTCCTGGATCCATGTCGGAGCCGCTGGCGGCGGCACGGTCGCTGTCGACATCACCGCGCTCTTCGGCGCTCGGAGGCGGCATGCAGGCGGGCGCCGAGATCCTGGATCCCCGTCGCGGTGCGAGAAGCAAGTCCTTCTCGATTCGCCTGGGCGTGGCCTTTGCCGGCGCCGAGTCACGCATGATGCGCCAGCGACAAAGCCGATGCGGGGTTGGTCTGGGCCATATTGTCCGGCCACGGAAGCCAGGCTGACTGTCGATGTGCAGCTGGGGCGCGGCCCGATGAAGCGTAGCAGCAGCGGGGTCTGGATGAAAAGGTCATGGTAGAACCGCCTGGGTTCGATGGAAGTGTGTGGCCTGTGGGCAGGAAAGGACCCATGCTGGGTGGTTGGGCACCGATTACTGACGGTGATTTTAACACTTCAGCAAACTGTACGTAATGCCGGGCGCATGGCGCTATGCCTGCGCAGTGGGTGCCCGCCCCGGCAGGCCGGACACGCTGCCGGTTGCGGCCTCGTCAGAACGAGGTGCCGAGCTGAAATCCGCATCGCGTTGGTATCGTCGCCGGGTTTGCGCTGAGCAGTAGCTCCAGCGATATTGATGTCGGCCCCGATGCGGGCGCGAATTGTGCCGATGCCGATACCGGTCGAAGAAGCGCAGGTCGCCGAAGTCAGCGACGACGCGCTCTATCGGCGTAGTCAGGAAGGCGGTGCGTACTGTTCCGTCGTTGCCGGTACCCGGCGGGAAGAGCAGCCGGTGCTGGCTACGAAACGAGGCGTTGCCCCCAGCGCGCTGTTGTCCTTCACGTCGCGCGGGCCCAGGCTGTTGGAACCGAAGCCCCGCACTGTCGATGCCGGCGTAGAAGTTCTTGAACACCGATAGGCTTGTCGACAGCCACGGCCGGTGCCGAATGGCTGACAGCAGCCAGGTGTAGTCCTTCGTGACGGGGATGTACCAGGCGCAGGTCTGCAGGACAGGTCCTGTCCCGGAAGGTCACGTCGAAGCGCTGCCAGACGCGCGTGGCATGCCGCTGTCGCGCGAATCACGCGACCAGCTGTGAGCAGCCACGCATCGCCGGTGGTGCCGGAACCGGGTTCACGTAGTCGATGTAGCGTTGCGGCAGCCCCGTGGTGCCTGGCTTGATCTGCCCTGCTCAAAGACGAGCGAAGCCGTGAGGCGGTCCAGCTCGGTGTACGGGTTCATAGTCGCGCTCCGCGCCTGAGGAGTTGGATGCGGTAGTCGCCCAGGCCCGAGTTGGAGTGCGAAGGTCCGGGAGTAGAGATCCGGGCACCAGGCTC
>BNJU01001942.1_pt1 | contig 67709 bp, 100 predicted proteins | sample 8539281 | NCBI WGS metagenome assembly BNJU01 (sample SAMD00202456, study PRJDB9452) | human saliva metagenome | isolation source: human saliva | place: Japan
AATATATAAATGAAGAGTTGGGTGTTCCTACTCTTCATTGTGTATAATTATAGATAAAGTAAGACCCGGAAATATGGTGGAACCCAGAATCAGTGAGATAAAAACGTGGAAAGAGAAAAGGGATATAAGGAACTTGAAAGCCATGAAGATATGTTTTTGACACATATTTTACAATCAAAGATGAAGAACTGGGGTTTCAGAGAGTAAGGGAGTTTATTGAACGTGAAAAAGTTGTTTTTCCTGATTATAAAGGGTTAAAAGAAGATGACTATAAATCTTATTCTTTGCGTATGCTGAAGTACGGTTTTGGAGAACTGTGAATTACCGACAAGCCACAAGAATATTGTAGTATATGAGGAAGAATTAGAATATATTAAAGAACCGACAGTAGAGACTGAAGACATATCAGACGTCAATGATATTGAGGAATCTTTTGATGAAACAAATACGAATGTAAAAAAACAGGTACATAAACAGTATAAAAGAAAAATTGGAATTATATATTTTTATGTTTTTGTTTGTTTGATTCTCGGATCAATAATATTCAGTATTTATAGGATTTCAGCAACAGATATATTCGTTTGGATGAAAAAAATCTGTCACCTGCTTTTATTTTTCTTTTTTTGACATTATTTATTGCAGTATCTACAGTGCTTTTCGGGCTCATAGATACAGGTATTGCAGTGTTTATTTACAATACAAAAAAATAGTAGCCACGAAAAATTAACTTATAAAGATATATATATGATTGCTAAATACGGTGATAAAGACAGAATAATACAAGGGCGTGGGAGATATGATCTTGGAATAAGTCATATATGTTATTCGTTATTTTGCAACATAACAGGTGCTCTATGTGCGTTAGCTTTATACAGCTATTTGAAGGCACAGGAAAACCTTGATACTTTTATATTATCAAAGGATTTTTTTCTATAGTTGCAAATACAGCTCTTATATTTGTGTTGATACTGGTATTTGTAAACAGCTTCTTATTGTTTACGAGAGAGCCTATGAAAGATTTCCATGATATAGAGGAAAATCCGGATACTTTGAAAATCACCAGGCTAAGTGTTATAGCCAATAATATTCATATAGCGGTAAATATATTCTTCTCATCTATGGGAATACTGTTCTCATTTATGTATGGATTTTTCAAGCTATAATGTCATAGGAAATATGTCACCTATGTTTTTGTCTTGTGCTTATAGGACTGTATTCATATTTATGGTTTTTCTCCACATCACCATATGCGGTAGAGTTCAATGCACAATGTGCAGGATCTTTTTGTTGCTGGCACCTTTTTATAGCATCTGTTACTTCACTATATACAATTATGTGTTTCAATAATTCGACTTCATATATGATGGTTATAGGTGTAAATGTAATAGCTGTTATAGTATGGCTTGTATGCCTGATTTATAAAGAAGAGAGAAAATTAGCTTCGGTTATGAGAAACAACAAGATTTATTTTTTTCCGTCTATGCATCACTTCTGGTTTTATTTTTTTATTATACTAAATTGTATTTAAATATAATTTTATAAAATTGATTTTTGCCACCGGTTTTTCTCCGGTGGTTTTTATTGTAAATTTAATATACAAAACCCGGTAAAAAAATGTTGATGAATATAAGGATTATAGTACTTACACTAAAATTACACCTATAAAATGTAAAAAAAGTAGTATGGACATTAAAAAGGAGTAAATAAAAATATGGATATTATTTATTAAAGCAGGGAGTAAATGTATAGGATATGAGAAAAAAAGATTATATGCAGCAGGAATAGTAACGATATTAACAATGATATGTCTTGTAGCATGTTCAAATAATAATAAGGTTTTGTCGTCAGAAAGTACTTCAAGCTTAGGGGCGAAAACGGAAACCGCATCTACTTCAGAAAAAGATACTGATACAGAAAACACATATGGTTGGGGAGATAATACAGGCGGGCGTCGAGTATATACTATTGATGAAATAAATAATGGAATGTTAGGGGATACGATTGTATTTAATTCAATTAAAGATGATGATTCTACGCTTTCAGAAGAAGAGAGAGCAGAGGGTGTTACCACACCTCTTACGGATGAACGTAGCTTTATTGGAATTAGAGATGTGGCAACAGGTAATAGGGGTAAAGATAATGTATGGAATATAGGTAAAAGTTACTATTGAAGAAGGGAAAACATATATAGTTCGTATGTATATACATAATAATAACCCAAAAGGGATGAATGCAGTTGCAAAGGATGTAACAGCTCAATTCATACTTCAAGATCATCTTTCTAATAATGAGGCACGTATATCAGAATTATTTTCATCATCAAATGCTGTACCTTCCAGAATATGGCATACTTTATTGCTTAAAAGTGATGACAATCGTCCGTTTACTCTTAATTATGTAAAAGATTCAGCATTACTTGAGAATAATATTTTTAAGGATGGAATTAGTCTTTCAGATGAATTAGTTAGTGATGGAATAAAAAGTTGGATATGAAAAATTTGATGGTAATCTTCCGGGCTGTTATGAGTATGCGTGCTATCTAACTTTCAAAGTACAACCGGTATTTGATTAAAACTTAAGGGGAAAAATAGCTATAAATTGTTAAGAACTGCAATTAAGGAGATAAAAAAATGAGATTTCTTCAATGTATTAAGCAATTTTTAAAGATAATCAAACAGACAGTCAGGATAATATAAACGAAGATATTGTCAATGATAAAAAGCTACTGATGATTCAAGTTCGCAGCTGAAGAATGATAAAGAATATAATGATCAGGCAGATACAACAAAGATTGAGCAATAACAGTGAAGAATATACAATGACTAATAATGAGAACATTGAAGTAACTGATAAACAAAATTTGAATATTATCGGTAGCACAATAAATCGTTATCCTACATTAGGAAATGAAAAAAATCTAAGGCAGAAGTTAGAGAAATAGATGGACGGTTTGTTGTTGGTCAGGTTGGAGGAACATTTAGGCAGGTACCGTATATTGCTAAGAAAAGTTCTGAAAATGCTTTTCATAAAACAGATATAATTGCTGATATAGCTAATGTTGGTGAGTTGTTAGTATGTGCAAGTTCTATTAGAGGCGAATCTCATTTTGCACATATGGAACCAAGACAAGATTATTTTGTTGTTGACAGCTGTAAATCTGCTTCTGAAGTAGTATATATTATTGCTATTATTGCTGACGGTGTAGGAAATTCAAGTCAAGCTGATAAATATGCAGAATATATGTCAAATTATACTAATTTAGAACTGAAAGATGCATTAGAAAGAGGAAGTTTAGAAGATATAAAATGGAATGACTTTGTTAGCAATATTTGGAAAGAGAGTGTCAGATTCTGCATGGATAGATCAGGCATGGATAGTTCAGGCAAGGATAAACCTAATTCTAAGGGAGAAAATATTGACATTGATGAATTTGTAAAGATTGGGCAACTACACTTGAGTTTATAGTTGTATCTACAAATAAAAAGAAATGCCAGTGATTTTATTCATGTGACAGTTGCAGGAGACGGTGGTTGTTACATTATTAATAATAATGATGAATGGAGAGTTATCAAAGAAGGAAAAAGTTAGAAAAAGGCAAAAGTATTTCAAATGCTGTATATTGCTTACCATATGAACCTGAAGATTTTATTGTTAATAAAGGTAAATTGAATAAGGATGAAATGATATTTTTGGTAACAGATGGATTTGGTGATTTTATTCAAGCAGATGCAGACGTTAGAGAGTATTTTAGTGAGAGGTTACACAATGTAAAAAAATATTTCAGAATATATTAGAACTACGAATGTAGCAGTAAAGGGGATGGATGATGACAAAACAGGAATATTGATTAAATATTATAATAAGTCAGTAGATTAAATACGTGAGGTTAAGTATGCTATGAGTATAATAAATTTTAAAGACATGATTAGTATATCAGAAATGATACCTGTTAATGCAAGCAGTGAAGAAATAAGATTTAAAAAGACTTAGAGACATAGGAGTTTTTTTGCTCAAAGCTTAGATAATCAGTTATGGGACGGATATCCTGATATATTTGCAAATTTTAGAGTTCTAATGGAATCTTTTTGTGATTGCATAATAGAGGAGACGTGTACAGAACTATGTATTGACCAAAAAAATGGGTATTCAAAAGATGAGTTAAGCAGATTTTTCAGAGAAAATTTGAATAGAATTCGCAGAAATAATGGTGAAAACAGAGTAAGAGAGTTATTCGGTGACAAGACGCTAAAGGTCAAAGATAAAAATGTCTTTTCTTTATGGGTTAAGATAATGGCAGTAGCCAGTATATTTGAAGATGTGGGATTTACGACAAAAGGCTGGCATTTTGATTTTTTAATAAATCAGATGAATTTACGTAGTCATCAGATTTATTTACTCTCAAGTGACAATAACTTTTCTCTTAAGGACTACTATGTTCTGCGGTTTGATATAATGAAACATTTCCATGATGAGATATATAAGACTTATTTGGAGAAATTTATTAACATCGGTGTTAAAGTTAAAATTGAAAACTATAAAAACCTGATAACAGCGAGTTAAAAGATATATTAAATAAATATAAAGAAAGACTAAAGCTTTTATGGAATAGCGGATACCAATAGTTTATGAGGTTTAGTTAAAAATTTATATTTTTAATTTTGTAATATTTGTGTGGAATTGAAAGGAGACAAAATGCCTAAAAATTATGACAATTTATTTAGTTATTGATATGTCAGAGTCAATGACTTGGGAGGACAAACTGAGCGGAAAAAAATGAGGATAGATACCGCTACAAGTATTTTTTTCCTGTGATAAGTAAAGAACTGGAAAATGACGCTACAGCAATAGAAAGTTTGAGATTAAATGTTCTGGGATTTAATCAGAAGTACATCGCTTTTTGCGAAATGCGAAGCTTGAAGATTTTGACAAATGGAAAAATGAAAATTTGGACAAAATTAAGCGAGGTGAAGGCTGTATCGGGCAAACATATTATGGAGAATTGTTTAAGAGGCTGAAAGAGGATATTGTTGCGGATTACAGCATGTTGGAATCAAGAAATTGCGAGTATTTTAGACCTTTAGTTTATTTTCTTTCTGACGGCAATCCGGAAGGCGAGGAGGAGAGTTATGTTAAAAATCAATACAGAGCATTGGTTACTCAGCAAGGACAAAAAGAGATGGAATCCGTCTATATTCTGTATAGGTATTGGCGATGAATTAACCTTTAAAAGGATACGTGAATATGCTGCAGGAAAGGTAAGGACACAGGGTAACAGATATCAAATTGGTAATGGAAATATGGCATTTGTAGTTAGAAAAGGGCAAAACGTTGAAGATGCACTTGGGGATCTGAATCATCTTGTATTAAAGGTCATAAAAAGATAGTTTAGGTAAAGGTAACAGTAATTTTAGCGGATTTAATAGTAATGTATTTATGCAAAAAAATCAGAATGGAGACAGAGGAAGTGAATCACAAAAATTGACATAATATTTTATGTGTAATGGTATATTAGTGTATGAAGATTATAGAATTTAGTGACATAGAAGAAGCTTATAATAAGTATATAGATGAAGACAGGCCGACTCCTGACGGGACCAGTTCAGTTGTACTTATTTTTAGAGAACTAGGCTATGCATATAAAGAATATACTCCTGATGACGAAGACTTTGATCCAAATACTATGTATGTTCATATAAAAAAATCTTTTGATAATTTGTATAATATTTCTTATAGCTATGAACTAAGTCAGCTAAAGAATATTAGTGCAATCCCCAAAGGCTTTTGTTTTTGATAATGGCACACTAAAGGGATATATAATGGATTGTATTCCAAATGAATGTTATATAGATGGGAAAAAGAGAGAACTCTAAAAGAGTTTTTGAAACATGACAGCAGTACAAGTGATTTGAGGGAACTATGTGAGAATTTGATTGGTGCAGTTGTGATATTCCATAGTATTGATATATAATGGGAGATGTATTAGGTCCTAATAATATAATAATTGGGTTAAAAAGAAAATATAGAAATAGACTTATCTATCCGTACTTTATTGATATGGACTCCTGTATTAAGTCGAGCTATGTTTACCAAATGGATCAGTACAGGCTTATAATTCCTTAGGATATGAACCTCCTGAAGGGATGGATGCTGTTGCAACAAAAAGTGATGTCTATAAATTATGTTTGATTTTATTACGTATTTTTACACAAAAAGTTTAAATTCATCCTGTGGTAATATGGATAAAGATTTTATTCATAATAGAGCAATATTAAGATATCCTGGTAAAGAAGCAATAGCTTCATTGATAAATATTGAAAAATATTTAATTCAAGATTAAAAAAATTTAATAGAAAAAGGTTATCTGATTCTCCAAATGACAGACCAACTATAGAAGAGCTTGAGAATACTTAGAAGATATTTGTAATTCGGATGGAACTACAGGTTATGTAAATGATAATTTTTTGTGACGATATGTTTGACCTGTTCAATTTTACTTACAAACCGGATAGTGTTTCTAATTACCAAGATGCTAACAGTCAAAATATAGATAATAATGATACTGATAAGTTAAATGAACTTATTAAAACATATTGGGAAGAGGAGAGGACAAAGTAAAAATAATACTATACCAAGTTCACAAAAATAAGTCAGTTACAGAAACCGCAGAAAAAGACAACTGCACTAAAATTAAAGAATTTTTTGAAATATGGTTTCTGTCTTTTATTATTGGTATTGTATGTATAATATCATATTTAAAGGGAGTGGTTCTGATCCCTTTAAACTATTCGGTATTGAGGATGTATCATTTGGCGATACAGGCGTTTATCCTATTTTTAAAGGATGGTGGAGTATATCAGATTGAAGCTAATATAAGACCATCAGGTTATGATATATCAGATCTTACTTTCAAAAGTTGCTAGTCCGGAGGCGGAGAAAAATAGTAACTGTTTCAGAATCAGGACTTATAAAAGCAAATGATTATAATTCCGAGTATGCATATGATTATGTGCGTATTTTAGCCAGTACAAAGACCAAACCTAAAAATACCTATATTCAATAAAAATGAAAAATACTTTTTATAGATTATTGTATTATTGATAATACTGATTCGGTGGAGCCTATAGTAGGAAATTCAGGAGATTCCCGGTCAATGCATAGGCAAAATGAGCTGGGAAAATATAAGAGAATGTAGTATATTCTCATATATTTTTCATTGGGGACAAAAAGAACAGATTAGTATAAAAATATGATAATTTATACAAGGGCAAGTGAGGATAGTGAGTGGGTCAAACTTGCCACAAAAGAAGGATTGTATACAAATAGCACTTATGCCTTTTTGGGTTCACAAGGATTTGATTGCGAAAATAGGGTAATAGAGTCAATTAAAGTTGAATTTTTAATTGATAACAATGTTGAGTATAAATTATGGGAAACTGGAGGATTGCTGGGAAATGGGACATTGAATGAAAAATAATATATTAGTCTGAATTATTCACGGCATAATATTTAAGTTAAGTACCGTGCTATTAATCTTTAAGTTTAATACATGACGCTATAACAGGCTTGATATATCTAAAAAAATGGGCAGACTTCTAGGGGTAGAGTTTACAAGTAGTTATCAAGCTGTCAAGGTTCATTACTAGTTGTTATTCAAGCTGTATACATAGCTTAATGATATTGTATAGGGTCTTATAGAACTCATCCTTATACGGGCAACTGCTATACAGCTTGAATGTTATATACCTTGCTGAATGAATTACTTTTGCAGCAATATTTAGCAGTTTTAGACGGACAGTATCAATGCGTTGTTTTCTCATATTTGCAGATAACGCCAATCTTCTAAACCAATTAAATATGTTATAAGTAAGTGCATGTATTTGAAGCCTGTTTGCATTTACAATCCTTGTATGACTGCTGACAGAAGCAAAGTCAAAACCTGTTTTACTTTCCTTTATGAAGTTTTTCATCAAGCCTCTTTTTCAATAGAACTTGATAAGATATTCAGGAGATGACTCCATGTTTGTAACAATGAATGTATACATGTAAGTTATTTAGTTTTCAGGTTTTTCAATTTTACAGACAACACGTCTTTCATAAGGCCAAGGACCTGCCTGATACATGAATTCACCATAAACTACAGAATTTTCTTTCAAACAAATTACATAGCCGGTACTGTTTTCTTCACACTGTTTATATAAACTTAGTGTTGCAAAGCCACTATCTCCACGAAGGAGAAGTTTAATTTCCGGAAAATCTTCAAGATATTCATTAAGTATAGGCTGCAGAAAGTCCACAACTCCTGTGCTTGAATACTGAGTCCCATCGCAAAGTTGAATTTTAATCAAATCTCCTGTGATTCCATCATAGCAAACAAGTGGATGGTAATATTTAGTGAAAAACATAGTAATAATGTGGCTTTCAGCCACTTTCATGGTGTTACTATGAATAATCTAGGGTTTAATATCAAGTTTAGAGTTTTAAGCTTGTAGAATTTAAAGAAGGTCAGAAAACTACTGATCTCTATTATAAAAATAATATAAACATAGCAACTATATAGGAGGTATAAATGATTAACAGCTATGAAGAGAAAAAGCACAAAAATGGGATAAGTCCTATCGTTCTTGTAGTAGTAGCTATTATAGCCTTTAGGGATAGGATATTTACTAGCAAGAAAGAATAATGATAAAGGTTCCAATACTGTTAGTAATACAGAAGAACAAACAGAAACAGTAGCAAAAAACAAGAATGATAGAAGAAACATCAGAAAAGTTGAAGAAACAATGGTGAAAGAATTAAATGAGGAATTTCTTGTGAATAATATTGAGGCATTAAATAATGGAATGGCTCAAGGAATTTTTAAGCAAGTTAAATTTGGGAAAATGCGGCATACTGTCTAATAATGATGGTACTATAACAGTATATACCATTGAAGAGGATTATAATTTAGAGAAGAGAAACGAATACTCATCCTGGAATAATATAGTAGGTATAGAGGTTGTTAATAACCGCAGCGGTGATCGAGAAAGTATTATTGGATTAAGAGATGACGGAACAGTTGCTGTTGCAGCAGGTACAGAAGTGGGACGCTTTAATATTGTTGATTTCAGTGGTTGGAAAGATATAAAGTGGATAGATACCGTGGATTCAGATGATTTGCTTGGATTGACATCAGAGGGTAAGTTCTTTAGCACTTATGATGATCATATATCTGATGTGGATTTTTTGAAAGATATTAATTGCAAGAAAGTTGTTTGTGTTTGGGGAGTGGACTTAAGTGTAATAGGGTTATTACCGGATGGAAGTCTTGTATCATCAGATGCTTATCCTTATATGTATATGTCATTGAGTGGCTTGAAGGATATGGTAGTATTATCAAATAATGAATTTTTTGGTCTTACAGAGGATGGGCATGTAGTTTTCGGAGGTAATATTGTAGGTAATAGTTCAAATTCTGAATATGTCGATTTGAATTCAATAAAAAGAACTTGTGGATATTAAAGCAATAGATGCAGGTATTAATCATTTGGTAGCTTTAAAATCAGATGGAACAGTAGTAGCTTTAGGAAATAATAGTATGGGACAGTGTAATGTAGAGGCATGGAAGGATATTGTTCGTGTAGAAGCTTTTGGTAATACCACTGTAGGCTATGCTTCTGATGGAAGGAGTATATTATACAGGGTATAATTGTTTTGGAAGATGCTCTAAAAGAATTACAAACTAATCTCTCCTAAGGGAGCTTTTATTAAAGAAAAATAGTTACTGAAATTGAGAGTGTAAATTATTTTTGTGTAAACCTCCTAGATTAATGATAAAAATATCAGATTGGTATGTCAAGAAAGAATCAAACTCTCATGGTTCAATTTTTCAACATATCCAGGCTGCCAACAGGCAGTCTGGGTTTACTATATATTAGATTATTATTATATGTCAGCGGGTCTGATTCTGTAATCAAAATATATACACAATTAGTCCTAAGTTTCAGCCGCCTACTTTCCGTTATATTACATGTATCGAAGAATTTGATTTATTGAAAGGAACTGATTCAATGAATCATCAAACTCATCTCGATTATGAATTCTTGAAAATGGTTAGTTGTGATTAGTATCTTTATTCAGCACTGCTTTAAACAAAGGATCGTTTGCAAGTTCATCTGAAGAAGGTTTTCTTTATCAGTGTGATAACGGAACAATGCGGAATCATTGGTCTTAAAATGATTGACAGAAAAGTTTATCAATGCCAAGTTTACTTACGAATTCTTTTATAAGAAGTAAGCCTGCATCGGAGGATAAATCGCTCCATTGAAATTAATTTTTAATTTTTCATTGCTTTCAAGTGATAAGGTTTTTACAATATTCATAGCAGGCTCATTTGTGTAATTTTCTTTAAGTTTTAGCACCTTAATTTTCACCACAAATGGACGCTCTTTTTATTCACTTAATATGTGAAAGCAATATTTTTGTTAAAATATAGTAATTATATGGATTTTCAGCCACTTTTATGGCGTTACCATGAATAATCTAGGTTAAATTTTTACTAAAAATCAACTGTTTTTTAATTTTTTTATAAAATTTATTTTGCCACCGGTTTTCTCCGGTGGTTTTTATAAATTTTATATACAGATTTTTGTAAAAACGTCGATGAATATAAAGATTACAGTACTTACACTAAAATTACACAGTACGTTGTAAGTTGGTGATGTTCTTTTCCGTAAAAATAATAAAGTACAAATATCATTAAAAATAAAAGGGGATTTGATATGTTTTGAGAAGGTATGCAGATTGAGAAATAAATAGTATTTATGTAGTATGAAAGGATTGAGATATGAATATTAAAATGCGATTAAAAAGATGTATTGCACTTTTTGCTGTTCTCTTTTTTTCTCATATTGTTTAATTTGAATTGTATATTGTTATAAATGCGAATACATTAAACGATACAAATGTTAACGATTATATATAGTCGCTACATCAAGCAATGCAAGATTATCAGATGAATTTTATTTTGATTCAATATTTGAAGGATACAGAATAATATTACAGGCAGATAAAAATGTAGTACCGCCGGATACTGTTGTTAAAATTAAAAAGGTAGAAAATCTAAATGGAGAGTCTATTAATCAGATTGTAAGCTCAAATGTGACTTATGATGATGGAAACATACTTGATATAGTTGCATTTGATATTTCACTTTGGCTAAACGGTATTGAGATACAGCCTGAAAATGGCAATGTAAATGTAAGCATAGAACCTTTATTAAAAAACAATGAAGGCGAAGATAGTGTAGCAGAAGTATTCCATATAACTGAAAATGGTGATGTTTCAAAAATTACAAATGATAGTTTAGATGATGGAAAAATAAATTTTGCTGCAGAGCATTTCTCGGTATATGGTTTTGCAATGCTTAGAGCTGCAGGTGGGCATACACAGGCAGAAGCAGAAGCTTGGATTGATAGTATGCATGGAACAGCTATAGACTATGTAGGTACAATCGATGGAGTTCAATGTGTAGATTTAATTGCACTGTATTATCAATATTTAGGATATAATATACATAACTATGTTGCAGGTAATGGATATGCATACACATATAATTATTCACCATTACCACCGGGATGGCAAAGATTTGGAAATAATGTTGATCCAAGGCCTGGAGATATTGTTGTATTTGGTATATATGAGTATGGTATGAGACAATTTGGACATGTGGGAATAGTTCGTGCAGTAGATTCAACTTCATATAAATTTCTTGATTATAACGGTAGAGGAAATTATGATGCCGGTACGTGGAGATGGAAACCACTTAGAAATTTTACGAGTATTATTCGTCCGAACTTTGTAATACCTCCAAGTATACCTGACCATATACCGGGACCTGTAGGTGGAAGTGATGATGATATAGCCGACGGCGACTATACCATACGTTCAGATGTGGCAGAAGGTAGAAGCTTAGGATGGGAAGGTGACGGAAATACAAACGGACAGAATGTATGTTTAAAAGATTATTTTAAATATGGTGACTATGTATGGACACTTGAACGTCAAAGTGATGACAGCTTTTATCGTAAAAACAAAGCAAGGTGGAAAACTTCTGATATCTTAGGTGGACCATATTCATATGGCAAATGAAAAGAATGCGATTATGTGGGACTATGTACAGGGAAATGACAACCAAAGATGGTACATAGTAAGAAACGGTGGTGGATATAGATTTATTGCTAAAACATTCAGGATATTCATTGGATGTAAGAAATGGAGATGCTACTGATGGCAATAATATTTATCAATATTATCCTAATGAATCTACAGCACAAAGATTCTATCTGAAAAAGCATGACTTTTCCAAAATGTAGAAGAAACAAGTGCAGATGATTTAAAAAGATAATGCTACATACATAATTCGCTCAAAAGCTTGATGTATCAAAAGGTTATTACTACCGAGTCAGATTCAAGTGGCGCAAACGGTAAAAGAAATATACCTATATGATTATAATTCACCTAATTTACCTTCAACACAGATTTGGAAGCTTGAGAAGCAGTCAGATGGAACATTTCTAATAAAGAATACATACAATAATAAATATATGGATGTAGTATGGTATTCCTTGAGTAACAGAGCAAATATATACAGCTGGGAAAGGCATTATAATCCGAGTGAGAGCTGGTATATTGTGAAAAATAATGATACTGAGGGAACATACAGAATTGTAAATAAGAATTCAGGTAAAGTTGTGGACATAACCGGAGGCCAAACAGCAAACGGTACTAATGTGCAACAATATATTTGGCATGAACATCCGGCACAAATGTTCTTCTTTGAAAGAGTTCCTGCTACGATAGAATATACGGTTACATTTAAGACAGATGACAACTATATAGTATCAACTCAGATAGTAGAAGAAGGTAATCCGGCATTTGCACCGCAAGCGCCTTATAGAGAAGGGTATGAATTTGTAGATTGGGAAGGTGATTACAGCAATATTCTCTCAGATACTGTTATAATTGCTAAGTACAATAAATTACCTGAGAATAATAATGGAGTAAATACCGGCAAAATAACAATACCGCAGCAAATACAGGAAGTTCAAGTAATAATACAGCTAATTCCGGAAATAATGTAGTAAATAATACAGGTACAAATTCAAGTACAAGTAATGTCGGAAATAATACAGGTGGTAGTAATCTGAATATCGGAAACAGTAATAATATTGTCGGAACAAATGCAGGTAATACAACTAGTAATACCGGAAATAACATAGGAAATACAGTAACCGATACTACAAAGAAAAATAAAGGCGGTTCATCATCCGGAGGCGGAGGTTCACACTCCGGTGGAGGAGGATCACGTTCCGGTGGTGGAGGAGGTTCACGCTCAGGAGGAGGTGGAGGCTCACACTCCGGAGGCAGCGCTGCTAAGGCTTCTCAGAACTCATCTTCTATACCACAGGGAAGTATATCATGGCAAAGAGACAACAAAGGATGGTGGATTAAGAACAGTGACGGCACATATCCAAGAAATGAATGGAAGCTTGTTAACAACAGTTGGTATTTCTTTGATTCACAAGGATATATGTTTACAGGTTGGCTGAATATAAGCGGAAGTTGGTACTATTTGAATACAGATGAAGGTAGTAACAACGGAAAGATGGTCACAGGTTGGAGAGCAGTATCAGGAAAATGGTATTATCTAAGCACCGCTACAGACGGCAGTGGAGGAAAAATGCTTTTGAATACAACAATAGACGGCTATAGATTAGGTGCTGACGGTGCATGGGTAAAATGATAAGTTGGTATGGGGTGGACTCACCCCATACCTATAATAGTAACTGAAAAATATATTATTTAATATTATTTTTATTATAAAATAAAGGAGAGAAACATGATATACAAAGAAGGACATAGTTCATATGGACATTGTTGGATTGAGGGTGACGGTATAAATTTTTGGGTATATGTTATGGATGGAAGATCATCATACGGACCATATAGTTCTTTGGCAGATGCTATAAGTGAATTTAACAGATATTGTCTATAGAAAATATCTGTTAAGGAAATTATAAAGCGAAGATATATGTTAGGTAATAAAAAGTAATTTTACAGAGGTTTTTAATGAGAAAAGTAATTTTAGCAGCAGCGATAACAACTTTCAGCTGCTTAATGACAGTAAGTGCATATGCAGGCAATTGGGTGAAAAATAATACCGGTTGGTGGTATGATAACGGTAACGGTACTTGGCCGTCATCATCATGGCAGTGGATAGACGGTAATTCTGACGGAATAGCTGAGTGTTACTACTTTGACGGTGCAGGTTATTGTATGCTCAATACTACTACACCTGACAATTACAGTGTAAATGATTCAGGTGCATGGACTGTAAACGGAGTAGTGCAAACAAAAAATGCAGGCACTGAAAAGAGTGACAGCTATTATATGGAAAAGTATGCATCTGTGATGAGTGACTGGTAAATTATGATCGAAAACGGACTATGCGATGATCCTGCTTTACGATTTTATAGATATAAATGGCAAACGGAAGTAAAGGAGCTGATAATAGGAGACAGAAAGAGTAATGATAGTTCAGTATTTGTGCTATATACACTTTAAATAATGAAACTCCTGTTCAAATTATACTTGACCCTGGTGTAAGTGATTGGGAATTTCAAGGTTCTTAAAGGAGGATATATTTCAACGAGAAACAGTAATGCCAGCTGGGATACTAACAGTCTGTCAAAATTAGATAGTAATGATAACAGAGTTTGGGTGAGTACAGCATATTATAAGCATTTGATGGTGAGGCTGAGGTTTATGAAGTTAATGATGTACAGGTATCAAAAGGAGCCTATATCAACGAGCTGAAAAAAGTATAATATTGAGAAAGAAAATATAAGATTAACAAGGTCTTTTTAAATAATTAAAGGGACATTTTTGTAAAATATATTTAAGTAAAACTTGCATTAAGGATAACCTTAGTGCAAGTTTTAGTGTAAAGACAAGTATTTAGCTAAATATGAGCTTTCTTTTATATTTCTAACTAAGTGACTATTTATATTATAAGGAGGATTAATATTCAAAAATGAAATTTGAGGTAAAAGGTATGTCTGTAAATAAAAAAACATCAAAGAAAATTTTTTATTTATTATCATATTAGCAATTGGTAGTTATGCTGTAGGATCTTATGTTGCAAAAATCTAAATACAAAAAGTATCAAATACAGATGAAATGTCAACTGTTGCAGAAACAAATAAAAATACTGCTGCAAAAGAACCTAATGAAAGTGAAACATCAAATAATGGATCAGAAAGTAAGAAGATAGAAACATGAGGGACCTGATAGAATTTTTGTATTCGTGGGATGTACGAGCAGATCATCCAACGTTAAATTCTATTTATAATGATCCTGCTATGGGAGATGAAAGAAACTTTGTAAGAATTAGAAAAGCTGATTCTGATGAAAAATTTACAGATAATGTTCTGGCCGAACCCGGAGCGGAATATGAGGTTCAAATTTTTTTCCATAATAATCGCAGATCCTGTATTAAATGATAATACAGGTAAAAATTTTGCAAAAAGGTATTAGATTACGTGTAGACAGTATAGCTGGTAGTATAACAATGGACAAAGTGCACAAATCACAGGCAGGATTAGCGCTGAAAATACCACTCAGCTGAGGTATGGGATACTGCCTATATTCAAACAGAGAAAGACCTGTTGCTTTACGATATGTTCAAGGGTTCTGCAAGAATACATAATGGTAGTAAAGTTAAATGATCAACTCATTGATGATGAAGCATTATTTGGAAAATATGGCGGTACATTCATAGGATATAATCAATGGGGATTGTTGCCGGGTGGTGAGAAGTATAGTGGAAGTATAATTTTTAAAATAAAAGTTGACGTAGTAGGTTTTGATATGAATAATAGTGTTTCAAAAGAAGGAGAAAATGATTATAAATCTAATATTGATGCAATACCCGGTGAAACATTAGACTTCAAAATGCACTTTAAGAATACAGGAACTACAATTCTTAAAGATGTGGTGGTATATGATCTTTTAGGTGAAGGATTGGAGTTTGTTCCGGGAACAACGATAATATATACTCCAAGTCATCCTGAAGGAACATTGCAAACTGATGCATTATTTAAAAATGGATTTAATATTGGGGACTATAAAGGTGGAATGGATGCTACTATAACATATAAGGTTAAAGTATTGGATGATGAAAACCTATTTCATAAAGGAGAAACTGTTGTTGTTAAAAACAATGCAGCTGCTGTATTAATATTGCACAATACACGATAAGACACAGATAAGTGTACATCGTGAATAAAAACAGCTTTTATTTTACAATATTAAAGAACCTTTAAAAATGAATAATATTTACAAAATAAAGTGGATATTATATTAATCAAAATAAAGTATAAAATAGATTTTAATATCCGGCAGTGATATCTGCTGGATATTTTTGTAAGAAGAAAAAAGTCAAATAAACAAATATTTAGGGGAAAGATTGAAAATGAAAAGTAGAGGGTATCCATTACCTTAATCGTATCGCAAACAAGCCATCTTTCGGTGGCTGCTTTAAAAATTGAATATTAAGAGTTAAGGCTCATGCAGTTGCTGACTTGATTTTTATAACCTTGATTCCTTGCGATGATAATTGCCTGTTCTACAGTGATTTCCCGGTCAACAGGAGGCAAAATAGGATTTTCGATAAAGTTCCGCATTATAGTTTTCACCGTTCTTCAGCATATGATATAATGCAGTCAGAAGCATTCTGCAATGGCAATGATTGCTTTCTTTGTGACCGCGACGCTTTTTGAGACGGAGATAGCGGTTGCGAATTTCCGGATGCTTTTTGCTGGTAACAACTAGCGTTGGCACATTGCACCAGCAGTGGTTTGATATAGCATCCGCCTTGGAAACCCGGACAGATTTTTCTTCCTGCACTTTCATTGTTGGTCGGAGTAAGACCGCCCATGAGCATAAGTGTTTCGCCGAAGGAAAAGCTCCATATTGATACCGATTTCGGAAATGATTCCGATGGCAGTAAAGTCACTACGGATACCGGAGCGGTTTGGAGAATGGCAGTTCCCTGTTGATAGGGAGCGGCGAGCGCAAGAATGAGTTCTTCAAGCTCTGCTTTCCGGGATTCCAAGTTTTCATAATGAGATTTGATAACCTAAGTTTGCCGGTTTGTTCCTGGAGTGATATAACCGTCAATAGCGTCACGGAGTTGAGGAAGTTTCTTTTTTTCAAACTTTTGTAAACAAGGGGTTCAAGGTCAAAAGATGTATCTGCGGGATTTTCCAAAAGTTTATCCAGTATCGCCTGAGCAGATTTGCCGAAGGTGTCCGAAACAACGTTTCCCAACTGGATATTGGAAACCGTGAGACAGTTCTGCAAACGATTCTTTTCGCTTGATTGAAAGCAGGTCGGTTTGAAACGGTAACGCATAAGGTCACGGAGCTGGCGGATGTCAGCGGGCGGCATAAAGCTACCGGCAACAAGATCATGCTTGAACAGGTCAGCAATCCATTTGGCATCTTTCTTGTCAGTTTTCTTTCCACGTATAGCCTTAACATATTTGGGATGAGCAAGGACAATCGAACAGTCATTTTCTAAGATGTTATAAACAGGAATCCAGTATTTACCGTAGATTCCATGAGACATCCTGCAATTCCGTTGAGTAACCATTGTAACAAAGTTTTCAGACCGCTCGTGGTAGAAAAACCGTGGCTTTCATAAGAAGTGACACCTTTATCGTTTGTAGAAGCGATACAGGCAACTACAAAAGTCTTGTGGACATCAATACCACAACAGATTTTGTAGACGATTTTTAAAGACATAGGGACTCCTTTCAGAATCAGAAGATTCATTAGAGATTATAGGGAGAGACGGCATTGACTGAACGCCTAAGCCATAAACGAGATTGTTTATACAAAGATAAGATTACGTGTTCAACGACACACTTATTTGTGCTTGAAAAGGCGAACCACACATAACATAGCGGTCATCGGCAAGCCGGACAGCCCACTCACTCCTCGTGATTTGTAGTATACCGAGTTCTACAAGAAGAATTATAAATAAAAATAAGCTCAAGGAAACATTTTCATAACGTTTTGTGCCTTGAGCAAAGCGAAAGGAATGGAACAAAATGATTACTTTACAAAATCATCCTTATTCTATGTGGGATGAAAGACGATAAAAGAAGAAGCAGCATATGGAGACATTAAGGAGATTCCTTTTCCACCTGTAGATCCAACGTATACGGAAGAACAGTTAGATACTATGGCAGGCGAGTATAAAGAAAAATATTAGAGTTTAATGACGAGGTAGTACTTTTTGCAGGAGAGTCTACTCTATCATTCAGATTGGTAAACTTTGAAAAAAAGAAGGTTTGACAGTAGTTGCAGCTTGCAGTAAAACGCAATGTCAAAGAGTTGAAAGATTATGACAGAAAATACCATCAAAGAGATGCTGTTTGAATTGCGCAGTTTAGAAGATATTAACAAAAAGCTTTATAAATGTAAAAAGTAGTATGACATTAAAAAGAGAAAATAAAATATGGATATTATTTATTAAAAGCAGGGGAGTAAATGATAGGATATGAGAAAAAGATTATATGCGTAGGAATAGTAACGATATTAACAATAATATGTATTGTAGCATGTTCAAATAATAATAGGGTTTGTCGTCAGAAAGTACTTCTAGCTTAGGCGCAAAACGGAAACTGCATCTACCGGTGAAGAAAAACATATATCTGCGGAAGAACTTGATAGAATAATTGAGGCTCAAATAACTCAAGAGGATAGGGATGCGGTTATAAAAATGGAACATAGAGTAAGACTTAAAGGTACTGAAGAATGGACGAAAAGCGTTGATGCAAGTGTAGGAGATACATTGAGTTCAGTGTTTACTATACAAATGTATCCAGTGTAAACGTTGAAAATGTTATGTTAAAAGTTTCGTTACCTGATAACATGGAGTATATAAATGGTTCGACAATACACAGGATTGTTATTGGGCAAGAAAGTAATGAAGATTCTATATGGATACAGGAGTAAATATCGGAGATTTTGATGTGGATGAGGATGCATGCGTAATATATTCAGCTACAGTTATTGATAAGAGCTTTGGCGAAAGGACTGAATCGTCTGATATCTTGTCAAAAATATCATCTTTAGGAATAGCAAAATCAGGATAATGCGGATACTTATGTTAATAAACAATAGTATAAATATAACTTTATTTGATATTATGTGGTAAAGAGTTCACTTGTATAATGGCATTATCATCTGAATTATGTTGGTATGTATAGGTGATTTTTTAATTGTATTACATTTAGCTATTGCTTTTGAATGGATATTGCCATCTATGTGGTATATCGATTTAAAAAGCAATGGCTTTTTAATGTGTTAAAATAGATAATCAAAAAGGTAGTAGCATTGAAATGATGCTGCTGCCTTTTTATGTTGAATATGGAATTTAGTTACTGTTTATCACCAAACTAGATGTATATTCCTTATAGGTAAGGTACTTACATCAGGATGGTATATCTGGCACAAGCAGTCGAAAGACTGTTGTTTCCATTCCTTATAGGTAAGGTACTTACTCCTACAAAGCCAGAGCCTACCAAGCCTACAACTCCAGAACCGTTACCATTCCTTATAGGTAAGGTACTTACGATACGTCTGATTGTTTTTTGGTGTTCTAATGAACGTTTCCATTCCTTATAGGTAAGGTACTTACTCGCTAGGGTGAGTACTCATTAAATAACAGCACTTTGTGCCGTTTCCATTCCTTATAGGTAAGGTACTTACTGATTCTTTGGCAGAACAGTAGCAGTATGCACTGCTGGTTTCCATTCCTTATAGGTAAGGTACTTACAACTGCATTTAAGCCGTTGTGATAGGTAAAAACTCTTGTTTCGACCTAAAACCATTGTATTACAGGCTAAAAAGTCTGTCAATCTATTTTTAAGAATGGCTTAAAATGGGACTTTTCAGGGTGTCGTGATTGTAGCAATCAGCGACAGACTTTTTGATTTAGTATATAAAACGAGTAATTATAAGTATTGCTATAAAAACAAGGATATTAAAGTAAAAATATAGCACTGTTTTGAATGAAATCTGTTTAAAACAGCAATTTTAAATCAAGGAGTACTCTCAAAAATTCAGATATCAGGACATTATAAAAATTAAGCAAATAAGAATAGATAATGTAATCACAAACACATACTATGGTATGTACTTGTAATTATATATTTGAAAAATAAAAATAGAGGTCGACAGATTTTTATTTACATATAAAAAAATATTTCTAAATGATTTCAATTTGATTCTCCTTTAAATTTATTCTAAAGGTTGCACAACAAAAATAAATAATATAAAAAGTGCACAATAAGATACATTGTATACAGATGAGATGACAGTTGACATTTTATTATGAAAAACTTATTATAATATTTAGATATACTTAATGGTTTACCAATTAAGATAGTAGCTGAACGGTTATATTATTAGCTATATAACAAAGAACGTAATATTGTAAAGTTCAATTATTGGTAATGACAACTTTATTTAATATAAAAAGCACCTTTGAAAATGGATAAGACAAAATAGTAAGAGGGATATTATATTAAATACTATAAAAAGCATAAAATTGAAAATTGATTTTTAATATCCGGCAATACTTAGTGCCGGATATTTTTATAGAAAAATAAAATATAAGGAGAAGTTATGATTAACTTTACAAATCATCCATAGATATGTGGATGAAAGACAAAAAAAGAAGAAGCAAGTACATATGGAGACATTAAGGAGATTCCTTTTCCAGCTGTAGATCCAACGTACACGGAAGAACAGTTAGATACCATGGCAGGTGAGTATAAAGAAAAATATTAGAACTAAAATGATAAGGTAGTGCTTTTTACAGGGAGAATTTACACTATCATTTAGATTAGTAAGTCTATTAAAAAGAAGGTCTGAACGTAGTTGCAGCTTGCAGCAAACGCAATGTCAAAGAGTGGAAAGATGATGAAGGAAAATACCATAAAGAAATGCTGTTTGAGTTTGTACAGTTTAGAAGATATTAAAAATAATCAGATAAAGGAGTAGATATGGAATTTAAACTATACTTTCAGGCTGACGGTCCACTCGTATTGCCTCTTTCATATCACCATATTCTACAGGGATTTATTTATAAAAGACTGTCTGAATACCCCGAATTCTCAGATTTTCTGCATAATAAGGGATTTCAAACGGAAGGACAGAGTTTCAAACTCTTTGTATTCAGCTTATTGAAAGGTCATTTTCAAGTGTCAGGTTCTAAAAATAAAGTTTGACAATGTTATAGAGTGGGAGATACGAAGTCCTGTTCCATTTTTCTGTGAAGTATTTGCGCAGGCATTGGAAAACGAAGAAGTATTTGAACTTGCAGGACAGAGAATATTTCTAATTCGCTATGAAATTACTAATACTGAGATATTGGATGAAGAGTTGGAAATCAGAATGCTGTCACCTGTCTGTGTAGATATTGCATACGAGAAGGTGAGAAAACAAAGACAAATTATCTTGACCCGACAGATCCATATTTTTAACTATTACTTAACAAAGAACTTTCAGAGGAAATTTCAATCTGTAGTAGGAGAAAAGAACAGCACCGGAATATTTTTACTTCCACATAAAAATTTCAATGTGGCAAAAAATAAATATGTGACGAAATTTGGAGGTGAAATATTTGACTACAGCTTGGAAAGGAAGTTTTACATTAAAAGTCAGATGTAGAAAGCTTGCAGTTTTTATTTGATACAGGTTTGGGTTCAAGAAACTCGCAAGGATTTGGTATGTTTGAACAGGTATGAAGTAAGTATGAAATTATAAGATAAACCCAATAATATCTATAAAGGAAAACAAAAATTGGTAAAAAAACTTGGATTATAAAGGAGAGAAAAATGTATTTAGTGATGTATGACATAAGCGGTATACAGAAGTTTATCTTTGCAACAGGTAAGCTGAAGGAACAGATGGGTGGTTCAAATATAATACATAAGATTATGTATGAATGTTTGCCCAAAGTACTGGGGAGAGAGGTAAAAGAGTATGATGCATGGAAAGATAAAGATTATAAACCTGATGAGTTCGTTCATGAAATAAAGGGAAATGTAGTGTATATCGGTGGTGGTAATGCAATGGCACTTTTTGAAGATGATAAAACTATGGAAAAATAAACAGAGATATGCAAAAGGAAGTGTATAAGCTTACTGCTGGAAATATACGTTTATGTTATGCAGCTGTAAAAATTGAAAACTTGGATATTAAGGGAGAGGGATATGAAAAAGTATATGAAGAGTTGATGTCTAAAATGGCGGTATTTAAAAGAGAGCATACTGCTGTAAGCACTGTAAGAGGATTTTCTATAAATGCTCAGGATGTAAACACATTGGAACCTGTAATAGTGAACTATGATGTTAAAAACAAAAAAGAGGTTGCATGTGCAGCAAGCATATTTCAGAAAAATCAACATAAATACAGAAATATGGGTAAATTGGAAAAGTATAATTTTGCTGACCAATTTGATGAATATTTTAAATCTGATGATAAAAAGCTTTCTTGCCATTATTCATATTGACGGAAATAGTATGGGCAAGAAAATACAAAGGCTTTATAGAGTCCATGGATGATAAGCCTGGTAACACAATAAGAGATAGTTTAAAAACATATGAAGCTGCTGTCCATGGAAATAGACAGTATATATGAGAGTGCACTTATTGAAACATTGGATCAGGTATATGAGTATGAAATAAATAATACAATGAATAAAGAACCTTTACCTTTTAGAGTAGTTATAAGAGACGGTGATGACTTAACTATAGTTATGGATGCAGGGAGGGCTTTTAAATTTGTAGATGTGTACATGCAAAAGTTAGGGGAGGAAGTTGAAAAAAACAAGGAACTGTATCCTGAGATCGGCGGAAGCAAAATAAAGGTTTCGGCAGGAGCGGGAGTAACATTTGTACATAATAAATTTCCTTTTGATACAGCTTATGAATATTCGGAGCAATTATGTAAGTCGGCAAAGACAGGATTAAGGGAATTAAGTGAAAATTATATTATACCAGAAGACACATCTTGTATGGATTTTCAGATAATTCGCAGCGGAATGACTTCTGAAATAGCTAAATACAGAAAAGAAAAAGTATACATTTTCCTATGAGGAAGAGGAATATAAACTTAATGCCAGACCTTACTTTTTACAGAGAATGAGAGAATTTTACAGCATAGTTATAATGATTTTAAAGAGATAATAAACTAAAAATGCTTTTCAGGTGACATTGCAAGGAATAAGCTGAAAGAATTAAGAAACAGCTATTCATTGGGCATGGATGAAACAAAAAAACTGCTATAGGAGAATTTTAAGCAGAAATAAAAGAAGGTATTAGCGGTGATAAAAAGTAAAGAGGTATTCAGTGATGATAATGTAGCTATATATTTTTGATGCATTAGATGTAATTGATCTTATGGAGGAGAATAATGCTTAGATATATCTTAGAAATAAAACTGTTATCTGATATGTGTTGTGGTGCCGGTGAGGGCGATGGAATCAGGCAGGATGTAAGCTCAACCTATGATAAAAACGGGTTTCCGATTATATATGGCAGAAGATTAAAGGGGCTTTTGCGTGATAAAGTGGAATTTATGCAAAAAAATGGATACATCTCTTCAGACATGGTTGAAAAGATATTCGGAAGCGGATATATTGCCGGAATATTAAGAGTTGGGAATGCGGTATTAAGTGATGTGGATGAATTAAAAGCAGAATTAAGAGGATTAAATGATAAGCAGAAAAAACTGATAAATCCGGATGCAATAGAAGAAATATATACTACCGACCGTCATTCTACTGCCATTGAAGACGGTGTTGCAAAGAAACATTCATTACGCATAGTTGGTACCTTCCCCAAAGGTCTTGTATTTAATGCGACACTTGAGATAAATTGTGATAAAGGGTCAAAGGAATTTATTATAATTGAAAATGCCGTTAAGCTACTAAGGAATATGGGACTTGGCAGAAATCGAGGATATGGAGAGGTTTTATGTACATTATCGGAATATAACAAATATGAAGGGTATAAAGATATTTGTGTACCTGATGAAGATGTAGATACTTTGTTTTACAGTATTGAAAATGAAGGCAATATTATTTTGAAAAAGCCCCTATTTATCAGGTACGGTTTTTACAGGGATATTTTGCCGGACGCATGCAAATACTGACTATGGTATAACAGTAGATGAACTTTTAGAAAATGTGATGTTTAGTATGGCATATCCTACAGATGTAAAGGATGAAGAGTCGTATCCGATGCCGCTTGGAATGATGTCAGAAAAAGGCAAGCCTGAAAAACTTTTAAGTTTTGCAGACGGATATGAGATTCAAAAATGAGTGTTCAGTATGTAAGAAATCGAGGCTATTACAGAGAGTTTGGAAATAAGAATATATCAAAGATAACCGCGGACACGGTGATTAATTATCATTTTTAAAAAGCAAAAACTTTTATATACAGTAAAATGTGTGAGTGAGGGACATTGTTTTTAGGACATATTCATGCACCTAAGAAATATATAAAAATATTGATGGATATTATAAATATTAATAAGGGAATATTACATTTAGGTGCGGCAAATAAATGCAGAGCATGGTAAGTGCAGAATAAACATTAAATCATTTGACAAAAAAGATGTTGCAGAAAAAAATCTTCAAACCAATAAAGTAATATTTGAACTTTTATCTGATGCTGTTATAGTTGATGATTTTTGCCTGTAATACAGGAGATATTGTTGTATTAAAGGAAGAGGTTTCAAAAATATTAAATTGCAATATTGATGATATAAAAGAGATATATACCGATACATTGGAAATAGCAGGATATAACAGTAAATGGGTATGCCAAGACCAAGCTATATAGCTTTTTCAATGGGAACTCAGCTTGTTATTGAGACTAAAAGAAGCAAAAGTTGTCGGAAGGTTTTATAGGTATTTTAAAACAATGATGGATATGGAAAGTACAGAGTAAGAGATGTACAAATTGATCGGAAGCGAATTTTTAGTAGCAAGTGATAACAATGTCGAAGAAAAAGCCAAAATACAAATATAAAAAGAACAGTTTGGTATACAAAGTACTGTGTGAAAATATTATAAAAGATGCAGAAAATGCAGCTATAAAGTCGGCAGAGTATTACTTTTGAAAATCATAAAAATATGACATCTTCAAATGCAATGAGGCTTAATGTAGCATATAAAGCATGTGAAATGGAAGAAAAAAATTTACACTAAATTCAATGAGTATAGAAAAGCGAATTTTAAAGGTCAGAGCAATATGGCAATATTTGAATTTGTTGAAAATGTGAATAAGAGTTTTAAAGAGTTTAGGGACGGAAATCCTATAAAGATATAGTGGATAATTGTGTAGATATTATATTTAAAGCTTATATCAGGAAGTATATTTTTGCTACAAAAATGTATTTTAGAGAAAAGGAGGCAGTATGATTGCACTTAAAGGTATATTGACGGCAAAGACTCCCTTCATGATAGGTAGTGGCGAGAGTGAAGGTAGTGATGTGGATATTTTAAGAAATAAATCAGGAGAGGTGTTTATACCCGGGACTTCACTTGCCGGTGTTTGCAGGGATTATCTTGAAGATATTGGTACAGAGACAAAATATGTATTTGGATATGGAGCCACCAGAGAAAGCAGTGATGAAAAAGAGAGCAGCATAATATTTTATGATGCCTTTTCAAGAGATAAAGTGTATACATCTGTCAGAGATGCTGTAAGGCTTGAGAGAAAGGTTTCTAAGGCGAGATGTAAATTTGACTTTGAAATTGCTGAATCAAAATCTACTTTTGATTTTAGAATGGAAATAGATTATCACGATCCGGATATAGAAAGGAAAATTTGTGAGGATATAGTATCAGGTTTTAATAAAGAAAGTATAAGAATAGGTGCAAAAACCACAAGAGGATTTGGTGTATTTGATATTGATAATGTAAAAACATCTTTATCTAAATTTAAATGATAAAAAAAGATATGGAAAGGTATATAAATTTCAGCTGGGAAGATGTTAAAGAGGATTTTACATTTAAAGATAATGAAAAAGAACTTTATATATCATTAGAAGATAAACTTGCATTAGAGAGTTTTATATTTATAAGAGATTATGCAACAGTGGACAGAGTAGAACCTAATACTGACAGTAAATTTGTAGATGCCAAGACATTGACCAACAACATGGTGATGTTGTAATACCCGGAACTGCATGGGCAGGTGTATTCAGACATCATATTGAGAGGATTTTTATATAAGGTTAAATATAGTAATAAGGTAGAATTTTTAGATAATTTATTCGGATATCAGAAAAAGATGGAGATGGCAAGGATGCAATAAAAAGTAAAATCAAAAAAATATTTTTTTCCTGAAACAATAATCAGTAGAAAAAAATATAACTCATTTAACAGAACCAGAACTGCCGTAGACAGATTCAGCGGTTCGGCGTTACAGACAGGTGCACTATTTACCGTCGTGTAGCATATAAGAAAGATAATGATAATTGTATATTTATTTAAAAGTTCAGATCGAAAAAGATTTTACGGAATTGGAACTTGCAAAAAGTCTTGTGCTAAGGTGTATTGAAGATCTGAAAAACGGATATCTTGCAATAGGAGGTAATACTTCAATAGGTGCAGGAATATTTACATCATGGAGGGAATAGTTATGGAGCAATACAGAGAATTTAAAAATATACTTGCATCAAGAACAGCGCTTACTCCGATAAATGAAGATTCATTAGAAGAAATGGCAGATAAAATTAAAAGCTATGACTATCAGCTGATTTATTACAGGGACGGAGTGCAGATAAAAAAGAAAGGAGACTTTGTACTTGACTCTTCTGTACTTGAAATCAGGGCATTTAATGCTTTGGGAGAATTACATCTGTTAAAAAAAGGCTCAAAAATATAGGCAGGATTATTGAGGATAACACAGGTGAGGACTATGAGATTATTGATGATTTGTATAAAGTTTGGGGACAGTTAAATTCAAATGATAAAACTATGCTTTCGGAAGACAGGGGAATAAGAATAAAGTTGCCATTTGAGATGGAAGAGGGAAAACTCCTGTTTGCAAAGGTAAGGCATTACTTTAGTGCGGAGGGAGAACTGAAAAATCTGGACTGGCGTTTGGTTGGATTTGAAGAAAAAGATGAGAGAATATTTGAGGAGGTGAGATGATATGGGAAAAAAATCATAAAAGAGTGCGTCGATAGAAAATAAAGCTAATAAAAGAACATCAGGGAATAATATGTCTGATCCGTTAGCAGCGGACGGTATGAAATCAAGTAAAGATAGACAAAAATCAGATACTAAGAAAAGTAAGCATAAGAATTATTTTACAAAGGAAAAATAAAAATAACAGTAAAAACACCGGAAGTAGGAATATCAGTAATAAAAAGTTTATTAATCCATACACATTTGTACCAATTTCAAATAAAGAACCTCAAAGGGTAAAGTTTGAAGACTTGGATTGGGAGAATAGCGATAAGCTGGACGGTTGTATAGAATGTACTTTTAGAAACTAAAAAGTTCAGTTTTTGTACCGAATACCACCAGAACTTTTGAATATGGATTTAATGAATTTTTTTCTCATATGATGATTTATCAGATAGGAAGAAAGAAGATATTCCTAAGAAAATCCCAAGAATCCCAGAATCCCGGGAAGCGAGATAAGGGGAATGGTAAGAAATATATATGAACAACTTACAGACTCATGTCTTTCTGTAATTGATGATAAGAATGTACCTATAAAGAGAAGTGCAAAGCCTAAAAAGCGGGAGTGTGGATAGAAACCGATAAATTATATAAAGCAGAGAGAAAAGCTATAGGAAAGACGAACTTAATAAACTGTTTGATAATGAAAATAAACAATCAGATAAAAGTATTACAGGAACTGAAGTATTTGTTAAATGTAATGCAAAAGAACTATGTAAAGTATTGTTCATTACAGGATTTTTGAGGAAGCACAAAGAGGCTTTTGCATTGAAAGGAGAATCTTTCCCAAGAAAGTTAAATGAATCTATTATAGTATCAGATCTTGTTGATGAGGAGTTTACATTAACACAGCAGGATAAGGACAGATTTCAAGCTGTATTAGACAGATATGATAGAAATACTAAACAGGGTAATGAATATGATGATTACAAAAAAGCCTACAATTCAAATATCAGATATTTGCCTGTATTTTATGAAAAGGTGGAAGATAAACTGTATTTAGCTCCGCCATGATGACAAAGGAAGTTTTTGAAAATACTATTTCAGAAATATTAGAACGTAATCATTTTTAAACATCATGCATGTAACAGTAACACAGGGTTTTGTCCGGCGTGTAGACTGTTTGGAACTATTGCAGATAAAAAGTCATTGGCATCAAGACTTCGTTTTACAGATACAGAAGTTTTTGAAAATGTAGAATTTGATGTGCCAAGGTTTATACCTGTGCAAAGGTACTCCGAAATATTCATCCACAGAGTTCTATCTTAAAAAGCCCAAAGATAGTAAAGCGGCCATGTGGAATTATGACTATTACACTGTAAATAAAAAAGGTGATAAAGGAATTGAAAAACTGGCTACATATAAAGCAAAACTAAAAGGAAGAAAGGTATATTGGCAGGGAGCTGATAAGCTTAAAAATGAAAGAAACCTAGATGCACAAAAATTGTTCGAGAAAGGTAATCAAAGTAAAACTGGTAAGAACAATATAAAGATTCGTTCAGCCGGCAGAGCTTTGATGCAGGGTGCAAAAACAAAGTTTAAAGTTTATTTTGAAGACATCAGTGAAGAAGAGTTGGCAGCATTATTGTATTCGTTGACTTTGGGAAATGACTGTAATCATAGAATTGGAAGAGGCAAGCCATATGGCATGGGTGCGGTAAAGTTAAATGTAGAAAAACTGAATTTAAGAATTTATAGCTTTGATGATGGCAAATTATCAATTACAGAAACTGAAGCTGATCCCAAAAACTATAAAATGAAAAACAATGGGAAGAAAATAAAAGTATATTGAATTATACAGCATTCCGCTGTCGGAAGGTGAAGAAAAACTTGTTGAATATCCAACACCTGCAGATGGCAAAGAGATATTTAAATGGTTTGCTAATAATAGGGGAAGTGTACAGGCACCGAAAAATTGATCAATGCTTACCGGACATTACATCCAATGATAGGTGGTTATTTAAAAACTATAAAAATGATACAAGATAACGAGGAGATGATAGAGAATGAGTAATATATTATTAACTTCAATCGGTACAGGGAAATATGATGTAATAACGAAGGAAATTAAATACTTTGATGCAAGATATGCTGTAAATGAGGACAGATCTAAGTGGTAGAAAGTGCATACATATATGATGCTATGATTGAGTTAAAAGAAATAGATAAAATAATATTTATCGGAACTACAGGAAGTGATTGGCATGCCTTGTATGAGCATTTGTTCTACGAAAAACAGCAATATAACTCCAGCCAAACAAAGAAATGAAGATTATGCATTTGAGCTATATGAACTTAAAGAAAGTAAAGAAAAAGACTTGAATAAGTGCAGACAAAAATTACAAACATTGATTGATACAATGGGAGGTTTTTGTCTTGATATAATTATATTACATTATGGTTTCAGTATAGAAGAAATGAATGAAAACTTTGATAGACTTGCAGAGGCAAAAATATATAGGAGATGATGATGTGATATCCTTTGATATCACACATTCATTTAGATCACTTGCATTCTATGAATTATTAGCTGTAAATTTCTTTAAACTGTCAATGAGTGAAGGAGATAAATTAGACTTTGTATCATATGCTATGTTCGAAGGGCAGGGAGAAGATGGTATTACTCCTATTGTAAAACCAAGAACCTCTGTTAAAATTATTGGATTGGACAAAGGCGGCCGACGAGTTCAAAAGATTTGGTACAACACATTTGCTGGATCAACTTTTAAAAGATGGAAAAATTGATGACAGTAATATTTCACGAACAGTAATAAGGGATGTAAAGATTGCATTGGAAAGATTATGTACTGCTGTAGATACCAATAATTTATCTGAACTAAAGAATATGGTAGCTAATTGCAAGAAAAATTAAAGATAAGGGCTCAACAGGAAATCATGTTATAGACTTTATATTTGATGAGATTTATGATAGATTCGGTAAATATCTGGATAAAAATGAAAACAATATTACATTATATGTAGAGTTTGCAAAATGGCATGTTGAGAAGAATAGATATATTGCAGCGGCTATCACAATGATTGAAACAATGATAAAAGCTTTTGCTCTAATGAAAAATTTAGGCAATACTGATACTATTAGAGAAAAACTAAGGAGTAATGCTAAGAGGAGATATTACGGAGAGCATGAAGATTTTATAAAGTATTATAATGAACTTAGAGTGCTTAGAAACAAGTTATGTCATGCAGGAGATTGGAATAGGGAGGTGGATTTAAATAAGTTAAAAATGTATAGAAGATTTCTTTGAATTATACAAGAAAAAGTATTTTGATAGAAGAGATATGCAGAATGATTTACGTTTGACCGTTAATAGGTTTTAAAGCAATAGACCTGAGTATATTTTTAAACTCTAGTAGTACAGACATTAATGAGCAGAAATTACCTGTAATGGAACTTAAGGAAGATGAAAAGAGAAAGTAGGTAAATTATTATAAGAGGAGGAATATATTATGTCATCCACAATACTTATGGCTGTCAGCACATTTAACGGTAGAAACCACCCGAGAATGGAAATTGGAGATCAATTTCAAGGTATAGGAAACGACGGAAAAGATATTATTATTGAGGACTGCAAATCTCAAGGAGAAAGTATAGTACGTTATTTTTTGAAGCGAATGCCTCCTGAAGATGAGGTAAATATTATAATGCTTTGCAGCAGGAAAACCTTGGAAAAGGATGAAAAGAATGGAACAGACAACAATGGTAATATACACAGTGCAGTGTCTTACCTAAAAGAAAGAATTGATGAATCAACTGAAAAAGGAAAACATAAAATAAACTATCAGGTGATAAAACTATATAAGAATCAACTTCCAACTGAATATAGACTTCGGGAAGCGGATATAATTGATCCGTCTGTTCCTTTGATACCTGCATCTAAGGAAGAGGAATGTTATTTTCCGGATGATGAATTGGGGGCTATTGCAACGGCGGCAGAGTTTATACGAAGTCAAAAGAATCAGGAAAAAAGATCGTTCAGACTATATATTGATACTCATGGAGGACTAAGGGATGTAGTAATTGCTCTAGGTGCAGTTATCTCATTGTTATCAGTGGGAGAAGCAATAAGACCAAAGATGATAATGGGTATAAATATGGCTTCAGGCAGAATAGAAGACCAAAGTGCTGCTTTTAATATTTTCAGCTTTTTCTCAGGTATCAATGATTTCCTACACTTCGGTAATGCTGATGTATTATCGGAATACTTTGACAGTAAAAATGAGTTTTCATATCTAACAGGAGCGGATCCGGCTGTACAAAATACCGCAAGACAAATCACAAAGCATATGCAAAAGATTTCATTAGGTGCACAGATGTCCGACTCAAAACCGTTCCTTGAGGGATTAAAAGAACTTGGAGAAGAGTTTGAAGCCGGAGTAAGTGAAGACGGAAACAGTATATTAAAGGGTACATCATTGGGAATCTTTGAGCAAAAAATAAAAGATGAATATGGTGATCTGCTAAAAGACCCTAATATTCTGGATCTTATTATCTGGTGTGTAAACAGAGGATTGATCCAGCAGGCTCTTACATTTATAGAATCTATGCTTCCTTATTATTATCAAGATAAAGAGATATTATACTTTAATAGTGAAGAACTGAAAGGTTTTGGAGAGGATGAATACAGTGCATTTAACAAATATTTGAATAAATTCAGGTTTGAAAAATCAAGACAGAGGAAAGGAATTGGCTTTTTATGTATATCATTTGATAGAAGGAAGTAGAGAACCGAATGTAGAATGGAGAAATTTAACAAATAATGCTTTGCGTTATTATTATCCTGTAAATGATAACCAAGGTGTTGGGTTGGAAATAAAAAGTAAATATATTCGAAATGATAGGATTGGAAATATATTGTTAGATGATTTTAGAGATAAGGTGGTTCCTTTGTTGCAAAAGCCACCGCACTCTGAAAAATAATTAGAAATGTATTTAACCACGGAAATTCCAACTATAGAGTAAGTATGATTAAATTAAAAATTTTATTGTAAAATTATATTAGGAATTTGAAGAGGCTTGGATAATAGGAATAGTGGAAATTTGAATAGGCAAAGTTTGATACAGTTTAGGGTTGATCAAAAATTTAAAAATTGATGCTGAAGATATTTGTGAACAATCTAGGTATAGAACTGACAACAGTTCTTAGAATGTGTTTAAAGCAGCTGATTATACAAAAAGGTATACCTTTTTCTGTACATTTAAATGATAAAAAGAAATTCACTCAAGTCGCAATTCACAAAGTGTAGATTTGGAAGATAAATTTAAGAAAGGATTTGATATTGATATCAAAAAGAATAAATGAAGAAGTAAATTTTGTGAGAAAAGAAAAATAGGCTATAAATAAGGGGAAAACATGGAGAAAAAATTAGTCTCAATAGAAAACTCATTGCATCAGATGCAGGAGTTTGTTATAGAAGAATATGATGAACATATTGTTTTGGCGGGTTTTTTATCACGTGGAATAGAAAAATGTGAAATCCCTGAAATGATTGAATGTAAACCTGTTACAGTAATAGGTAATAATTGCTTTTTGTCTGTGAAAATATTAAAACTGTGCTCTTTCCTGAAACTATAGTTTCAATTGGTATACAGGCTTTTGCAATGTGTAAAGGATTGAAGGAGATCATACTACCGGATTCAGTTTTAGAAATAGCTCCATATGCATTTCGTGATTGCAAAGGAATCAAAAAGTTTGTGTTTTCGAAAAATGTAAAATGTTTAAGAAGAGGAACTTTCTCATTTTGCAACCTCAATGGTGCAGAAATAATATTACCTGAAGGATTAGAGGTTATTGAATGTAATGCATTCTTTTCTGCAGGTAATTTTGATTTAATGATACCCTGATAGTGTTAAGGAGATAGGGGTTGGAGCTTTTTACTGGGGACCACGTCCTATAACTAGTCTTCCTGAGGATGAAGGCTGGTACAGTCATTGGCCTTACGGAGAAAAAGTAATTGCTTCTGAATTACAAGGAAGAATTACAGGTTTTCATTACCTTGAGCATCAATGTATGCTTTATGATATTACTTTGACTCAGACTCTGAGGTTAAGCAATATGTATATCCCTGTGATTATATTGATGGAAATATTCGCTTTTTAAATGATAGAAATCAAAAAATAGTACAAGAAGATATAAAAAAATACTGGGGAACAGAAGAAAAAATTAAAAATGCTTATAAAATTATGAATGCATGGAAAAGGGGATTTATAGTCTCCATTAATACATCCAAAACATATTTTATTTTATAAACAAGTATTACATACATATAAATATATTTTTTAATAGAAGGCAGTAGCATTGAATGATGCTGTTTTTTTATTTTTGTTTAGATAATCTACTACGGAATGACCAGAAGAAATAAAACCAGAGTACAAATAATCTATTTAGCTATTATTCATAGTTACATTAAATAAAAAGCAAGTCGTTTAGCAAATGAGAAAAACGTTTCCATTAATCATATTTAGGTACTTACTTGCTACATTTGTTTATGCAGTTACCGCTGTAATATTTGCCAGCTTTCCATTCCTTATAGGTAAGGTACTTACAAGAAGGTGAGGAGAAAGTAGCATTCAGTATAGAGTGCATAATACCGTTTCCATTCCTTATAGGTAAGGTACTTACGTCCTATTCTCGTCTCTGACGAATATAGACGTTACGCGGTAGGAACCAGATGGCTCGTTTCCATTCCTTATAGGTAAGGTACTTACAGACCTGGTAGGGATCCAGAGCCAACAACAACTCCGGAGAGTTTCCATTCCTTATAGGTAAGGTACTACTAGGCCCTGAGGGTTCTTTGAAAAGGAGGGAAAGACTATGAAGGTTTCCATTCCTTATAGGTAAGGTACTTACAACTGCATTTAAGCCATTGTAAAAGGTGAAAACACTTGCTAAGTGCTAAGTTCATTTTATTACAGGTTAAAAAGTCTGTCAATCTATTTTTAAGAATGGCTTAAAAACGTCTATTTTTAAGAATGGCTTAAAAACGTGCTTTTAAGGGCACAAGGATTGTATACAATCAGCGATAGACTTTTTTCAATCATATAGAAAAATTATTATTTATAAATATTGCAACAAAAAGTATTATTTAAATAGATATGTTGTACTTTTTCGATGTAAAACATGTTTATAATATTAATTTTACAAATAAAAGAGTTCTACATAGGTTTTATATCATATTATGATTTATAATACGATGTAAAATAACGATGCAATATACATACTAAAGTATGTGTTTATCATACATATTCTAAAAATCTAAAATAATGGTCGACAGACTTTTTGTTAAATATTTGAATATAAAAAGAGGAGCAAAATTCATGCTCCTGTTAGTTGTACTTAAAAGGCTTGTATTTCTCATCATAGCAGACAAAGCGAAATATTTTATGTATTTCTCTCTAATTCTGGTATCGTAGGTTCGTGGAAGATTTTTCTCAGTTTGCTTTTTGATAAACTTTATTTTTCAAGTTCATTTATAAAAATTTGCTTTCCTTTTTGTTAAGATATATTCCACCATCTTCAGTCTTTTTCAAAAATGTTCTGATGCATGAATCATATGACGGTTTATTATAGTAAATATTGCTCTATCTACAATCAACGGCTTAAATAGATCTGCAATATCCAGATTTAAGGATTTGCATCTTCTGTTGGTTGCATGAACAAATCCAATACGAATATCCAAAGAGGTTTTTTGAATCTCTGTAGCTACATCGATTATATAGAAATACATTTCCAAAGCTTATCAATGCATTAAGAGGGTCTTTAGGTGGACGTCTTGTCCTCTTAGTGAATTCAAATACAGGATCACATATGATTTCATGGAAAAGGCTATAGTACAACTGCCTTGCTCTAGCTTCTATCGTTAAAAGCGTTGTTACATTAGTCGCTTCATTCAGTGCAGTTATATACTCCGAAAAAGAGGAGATTCCATTTTTAGATTTTCGCTTGAATGATGCCTCTCGTAATATTTAAGATTGGAACGCATATTGTGAAGCGAAGCTATTTCAAGTTTCCTTACAATAAGTTTTCTCTTATCTTCATCCAGATAAATTGCAGCTTGCTTTAACATTGTAATTCCACCATGCAGGCTTTCAGGAGGTGAAAAAGTACCGGCAAGTTCTCCATATTTATCAAAAATATTAACACAAATCTTTTTACTACTAATATATTTGAAGAAATTAGAGGAAAATATGACAGAAGAGTACACATTCAGACTTTCGGTAGCCTCTACAGGAAGATACTTCTTCCCATTATCATTTTCAAATAGCAGTGTAAAGTCTTTTTCATTTAATATTCCATTATTAATAATGTGATAATTTCTGTCTATTCTTTGAATAGCAGTAGTTCCCCAATTCTGATATATATGGTGGCGTCTTTCTTTTTGATTGCAAGAATCTGATGTTCTTTTTATTTTTAGTGAAACTGTAGCCTAAGTAATTCTGCTTTATTCCTTCATATATTCCACTTTTTTGTGCATTTATATCCATTTCTAAATCTGTTTTTAAAATATCATATACTTTTTGTATATGATTCTTTTGCTTCCTCGAAGTTTGAAAAAGAACATTGCAATATCATCACAAAAACGACAAAAAGGTATATTCATTAACTCAAGTTGTGTGTCTAAAAGTGAAAGATAAAGATTTCCAAGAAATGGACTGATGGGAGAACCTTGTAAAATCCCTTTATTTTTTTGTCTTTATTATATTTTCCTCTGAAATCCTACAGTATAAAAACTTATGAAAAAGAGAGAGGAGAATCTTATCATCAATAATTCTTTTTAAAATCATTTCAAGTCGGTCTATAGGTATGGAATCAAAGTAATGTTTTATATCAATTACGACAACTTTATCTAATCCTTTATTTAGATTGCTTTACAAAAGGTTGCTACAGCTTTATCTACCCAAGTCCCGGACGAAAGGCAAAGCTGCAAGCAGAAAAATATTGAATTATAATATTTCTCCAAAGAAGTTGCAAGGCAACGCAAAATAAAAGCGATCAACACTGTTAAAAAGAAGATATAGAACGCCTTTTACCTGTATAATTTATTATTTCATAGATTTGAACAATACCCGGTTTGTACTTTTCCGCACGCAGCATGGAAAGGTATCTCTCCATTAATATTCCAATCATCCCTTAATTCGGAAAGATGAAGTCTATCTATTCCACAAGTATCTTTTTTAGTAGACAGATGAGTCAAAGCTTCTTCAATCTGCTCAGGAATAAAAATATCTGCTATTGTAAGTTTTTTCATAAGACATCTTATAGGATGTTCCCATGGTACACCTGTTTTCCAATACTTTCTTTTTTGGAGTATCTAAGAGTTTCCAGAGAATAGATATTAATACAGTCCTCGGAAACATCCACAATTCTTTTGAGTTCTTCTTTTAGATGCTTTAGTCGTCCCGGTGTGATAAGCCCTCAAATACTGAACGCTGTTCATGTGTAAGGTATTTTCTTAGAGTTTTCATCACCTTAGGATCTCGTTTAGCATTCACATCATAGGTGACAATGACGAACATCTCTTGCTCCTTGTAGTAATTTTGTTATCCCAACCTAGATAGGAGGGAGTGTTCCTTATAGGTAAGGTACTTACACGCAGGAGAGCTTGAGGGCATCGAACTCGTCACTATGAAGTTCGGGTTTCCATTCCTTATAGGTAAGGTACTTACTCATCCGTACTAGGCGCAAAATCTAAGGGCTCTGCCCACTGTTTCCATTCCTTATAGGTAAGGTACTTACAAGAGTTTCAAGTAGTCTCAAAGTGGTATGGGCTTGAAGGTAAGTTTCCATTCCTTATAGGTAAGGTACTTACGTTGACAATAATAGGACACATTATGAGACTGAAGCTGAAACGTTTCCATTCCTTATAGGTAAGGTACTTACAGGCTGAAGTGAAGCGAATCAAAAATGAAATTGCTACTAGTTTTCATTCCTTATAGGTAAGGTACTTACAACTGCATTTAAGCCGTTGTGATAGGTAAAAACTCTTGTTTTGACCTAAAACCATTGTATTATAGGCTAAAAAGTCTGTCAATCTATTTTTAAGAATGGCATAAAATATGGCTTTTCATGGTGTCGTGATTGCATACAATCAGTGACGGACTTTTTTTATTTATTGTATAAAAGGTGCAATTGTAGGGTATTGTTTTTAAAAATAGGCATATTAAAGCAAAAAAATATAGCACTATTTTTAAATAAAATCAGTTTGAAAACAGCAAACTTATATTAAAAACACTTAACAAGAACTTATATATCAAGATATGATAAAAAAATTAAGCGAATAAGAATAGATAATGTAATTACAAACACATATAATGGTATGTACTTGTAATTACATATTTAAAAGCAAAAATAGAGGTTGACAGACTTTTTCCTTACATATAAAAACACGAGCATATGTAGTTCATACATTTTATATCTCTATCGCTTTTCCCAGCGACATAAATGAAAATATACCGACTGCAAGCTCGACATTGTCCTGATCTTTTACAGATATGCTGTAGACGGAGATTTTCTTTCCTTTCTTTATTTCTGTGGCGGTAGCGGAAAGTTCTTTTGTGTTTATTCCTGCACGCAGATAGTGGAAGTTTCCGTCTATTGTAGTAACATGTATTCCGTAGGAACTTGCGGCAGCACCGCCTACAATATCTGCGATAGTGTAAAGGCAGCCTCCGTGTAGTGAACCTATCGGGTTTAAAAATTCTTTTGTGACTTTCATTGTGGCTTTGGCATAGCCGTCTGAAAGCTCGGTAAGCTCTATACCGAGTAATTTTGCAAAGTTGTTGTTTATATTTCTAAATGATTTCAATTTTTTTCAAAATCCATGACTGATTCTCCTCTGATTTTTATCCTAACGATTATATAACAAAAATACATAATATAAAAAGCGCAATAATAAGATCTGCTTGTATTAACTCGGATTTGTGCTAGTATGAAGTAGTAAAATTTAACAGGTATATTTGTAGCCATTGTTTTTTTAGAATGAATCGTACTACCTAGGGGGTAGTGCGTCAATTTTAAAGGCAATGGCTTTTTGCTGTGCTTTTTTGCACCTTGAAAATTAAATCCGCAGATGCAAATGGCGGCCGGCCGGGGAAGTATGCGATGACAGACAGTGAGCATGCCAAGGAAGCGTCATAGCAGACTGCGATATTAACAAAACAATTTTAAAACGAAAAGAGGTATGGCAATGAATAAAACAAATGAAATACGTAAAGAATATTTAAGTTCAACATCAATAGTATATACCGGTGCATTTAACGGTGAGGTGTACGGTGTCAGTGACAGGTTTATGACCTATGGGAATGTATTTAAAAAGAAGGTGAGACTTTGGGATTTGAAATCGTAATGAAGCCCGTGAGCCTTATAAAAACTACATATATTTGGATTCGGACAAGGAGGTCTGCGCAGATGAATTTGACTGGATTTTCGGTAATTATGCAAAGGTAATTCCTGATAAGTATATTTTTGGAAGATAAAACACCAAAAAAATGACAGAATAAAGTATAGAGCGGTTGCCTGTGAGAGTATGAATATAAATTTTTAGAGATGATGACATACTGTATAAGATTCATAAATCCGAATATTTTGAAGCAATGTGTAAGGAGATAAGCGAGGTTGGAGGACATATCAGTGTGATTATTAAAGCCGGAGGAAATAAAGACGGTAATGCCGGAAGTATTATCTTTGATTTTCCAAAAAGAATATCCAAAAAGCTTAAATCACTTATAAGTATGGTCTTTTACGGTTGTGTTTTTGGAAGAAGTGAGGGATGAAGTAAGTGATAATAGTATAAGTAAAAATAATTTAAGGGGTTATATTATTATTCTTTTGAAAGTGCTTGGCTTTGCAACAAAAAGTTGGATAAAGACTCCATCGACAATCTGGAACTTGGGGTTCGCTCTATAATGCATTAAAAAAAGCGAATATAACATCTATAAAGAAGCTGCTTGAGATGTCCGATGAGGAACTTCTAAGGTCAGAAACCTTGGCAGAAAGAATGTTGCAGAGATCAGAACACAGCTTATTGAAAAAGAATTATATAAGTTCATGTGAAGATGAATTCTTTTGAAAATATGGAAATTCTCGAATTTCATCCAATACCTGAAGACATTTTTTTGATGATATAGTTGATAAGCGTAACTATATGGATGAATTGCAGGCTTTGGTAGGTATAAAGTCCGCAAAGGATCAGGTAAAAAAGATTTTGGCATTTGCAAAGATGAGAAAGGCTATGGAAGAAAAGGGAGAACAATTGGAACCTATAACTTTGAATATGGAGTTTGTAGGAAATCCCGGTACAGCCAAAACCACTGTAGCAAGGATTGTGGCAGGGGTATTAAAAGAAATCGGCATTATAACATCAGGAGAGTTCATAGAGGTGGGAAGAGCCGATCTTGTGGCACAGTATGTGGGTCAAACAGCCCCGATGGTAAAGAGTGTATTTCAAAGGGCCAAGGGAGGTGTGCTCTTTATAGATGAGGCATATTCTCTTTTAGATAAAGGAAATGGAAGATTCGGTGATGAAGCTCTAAATATGATTGTTCAGGAGATGGAAAATAACAGAAAGGATACCATAGTAATATTTGCAGGTTATCCTGATGAGATGGATGAGTTTTTCTTGAGAAATCCGGGGCTTAGATCAAGAGTACCTTTTAGAGTGAGATTTGATGACTATACTGTGGATGAACTGACAGATATCTGTGAGCTTGAAGCCGGGTAAAAAGAGGATTTTTTTAATAGATGTGAAGGCAAAAGGAGATTATAAAAGAAATTCTGCGAAAGCTCCAAACAAAATATCGAAAACGGTAACGGAAGATTTTGCAGAAATCTTGTAGAAAAGGCTGTTTTAAACTTTGCACTTAGAAATTACGGGGGTGATGAAGCGGCTGAAAATATTGAATACATATTAAAAAGGAAGATTTTTAATGATATAACTGTTTTTAATAGGAAGAAAACAGCTATAGGTTTTTTAAAGTTTTGCTTCGTAGGCCAATTAGAAGCGGATTTACATAGAAATATATTTTTTTCTTTATAAATTATTTCTAAATATTGATATTGGCTAAATTGATTATTTGTTGTAGAATAGAGGTCAGTGTATTAAATTAAATTTTTTTAAGAGTAGTTTGGAGGAGAATATGTTTGGGTTTACATCCAATGATATTGGTATAGATCTTGGAACAGCGAGCATCTTGGTATACATCAAGGGCAAGGGTGTTGTACTTAAAGAGCCAAGTGTTGTTGCTATAGATAGAGAGAACGGAAAGATACAGGCAATCGGTGAAGAGGCAAGACTTATGATTGGTAGAACACCGGGTAATATAGTTGCTGTAAGACCGCTTCGTCAAGGTGTTATATCAGATTATACTATTACAGAAAAGATGCTCAAATATTTTATAGATAAATCAGTGGGCAAGAAGACATTCAGAAAACCTAGAATTGCAGTATGTATTCCGTCAGGTGCTACCGAGGTTGAGAAGAAGGCTGTAGAGGATGCTACATATTCTGCAGGTGCAAGAGAAGTAAAGATTATCGAGGAGCCTGTAGCGGCAGCTATCGGTGCCGGAATCGATATTTCAAAGGCAGTCGGAAATATGATAGTTGATATCGGTGGCGGTACTGCAGATATCGCGGTTATCTCACTTGGAGGTACTGTAGTAAGTACTTCAATAAAGATAGCAGGTGATGATTTTTGATGAAGCTATCGTAAGATATATGAGAAAGAAGCACAATCTTTTGATCGGTGAGAGAACTGCCGAGGATATAAAGATTACTATCGGTGCCGCATACAGAAGACCTGAGGTACTTACTATGGAAGTAAAGGGTAGAAACCTTGTAACAGGTCTGCCAAAAACTATAGAGGTAAACTCGGACGAGACTTTGGAGGCACTTCGTGAGCCTGCAATGCAGATCGTTGATTCGGTTCACAATGTTTTGGAGAGAACACCACCTGAACTTGCAGCCGATGTATATGAAAGAGGTATTGTGCTTACAGGCGGCGGTTCACTTCTTTCAGGTCTTGATGCACTTATTGAAGAGAAGACAGGTATCAATACCGTTATTGCGGACAATCCTTTGACAGCCGTTGCAATCGGTACAGGTAAGTTCATCGAAGGTGTAAAGGGAGAATTAAAAAAATAATATGCAGACAGTATCGGGCTATATTGAAAAAAATCATTTATAGAAATGAGAATAATGGCTATACTGTACTCAGCGTGGAAGGCGACGGTGATGATTATGTTTTTGTCGGTACTTTCAACTATATTGCTGAGGGCGAATTTATAAAGGCAAAAGGAAATATGAAGCTGCATCCAAACTATGGAGAGCAGCTTTTTGTCGATGAATACGAAATAATAGAGCCGAGAGAGCTTGACAGTATTGAGAAGTATCTGGCATCTTCCGCAATAAAAGGAGTCGGTGAGGCACTGGCAAAGAGAATTATTAAAAAATTCAAACTGGACACTCTAAGAGTAATGGAAGAAGAGCCTGAAAGACTTGTGGAAGTAAAGGGAGTGAGTGCCAAGCTTGCCAAGTCTATAAGTGAGCAAATACAGGAAAAGAAGTCGATGCGTGATGCTATGATTTATTTGCAAAAATTCGGTATCAGCATGAAGCTTGCGGCAAAGATATATCTTGAGTACGGCAGCAAAGTCTACACTATCATAGAGACCAATCCGTACAAGTTGGCTGATGATATTGACGGTATCGGCTTTAAGATTGCGGATGATATTGCAAAAAAAGGTGGGAATTACTGCAGATTCAAAGTTTCGTGCTGTTGCAGGTATAGAGTATATACTTTCAAATGCCATGCTCTCAGGTCATCTTTATCTGCCTGAGAGTATACTGCAAAATGAGTTTTTGGAGCTGTTTGGTGAAAATATATTTGACTTTACTTCGCTTCTTATCGAAATGCAGATGGAAAAAAGGATTGTGGTAAAAAAATCCACTGAAAATAATGTATACCTTACACAGTCCTACTATACGGAAGCTGCCGTTGCAAAGATGCTTTGTAGATATCAATATCAAAGAAAAGTATGATTCAAACAAAGTGGAAGAAAAAATACTTGCCATTGAGAAAAAAGAGGGTATTGTCCTTGACGATTTGCAAAGACAGGCGGTAATAGAATCTATAAGCAGCGGTCTTATAATTATTACAGGAGGCCCCGGCACAGGTAAAGACAACCACTATAAATACTATTATAAAGTACTTTGAAAGTGAGGGAGAGAGTATCTCCTTGGCTGCTCCTACAGGAAGGGCGGCAAAGAGAATGTCCGAGGCGACTTCTTATGAAGCCAAAACTATTCACAGATTGCTTGAAATCACTCCAAACAGCAATGAAAATTCTACAAGCATCGGTACACATTTTGAAAGAAATGAGGACAACCCGCTTGAAGCCGATGTACTTATAATAGATGAGGTCAGTATGGTGGATATTTTTCCTTATGAACGCTTTATTAAAAGCCGTTGCGATAGGTACAAGACTTATTCTTGTAGGAGATATAAACCAGCTTCCAAGTGTGGGACCGGGAACCGTACTTAAGGATATCATAGAGTCGGATTGTTTTAATGTTGTAAGACTGAATAAAATCTACAGACAGTCAAATCGAAGTGATATTGTAATAAATGCCCATAAGATAATGACAAATGAGGAGATTGACCTCTAAAAAAGAGTAATGATTTTATCTTTTATCAAGCAGAGCAATCCCTGACAATGTGATGGAGTCCGTTATATCACTGGTTCGCGACAAGTTACCTTCCTATGTAAATGCTGCAAGCAATGAGCTTCAGATAATGACACCTATGAGGAAAAGGGTCCATTTAGGGTGTGGAAGCTCTAAACTCATTTTTACAAAAAAAGCTTAAATCCTTCAAGCAATCAAAAAAAGGAAAAAGAGTACGATGCTACAGTCTTTAGAGAAGGCGACAAGGTAATGCAGATAAAGAACAATTACCAAAAAGGAGTGGTTTGTATACAATGATAAAAAAAGATGCCTGTAGATAAGGGACTTGGTGTATACAACGGAGATATCGGCACTATAAGTGAAATAGATATGCTCTCTGAAAGTTTTTGCATCTGCTTTGATGACGGTAAGGTCTGTGAATATGAATTTTCAGAGTTTAACGAGATAGAGCTTGCCTATGCCATTACAGTACATAAGTCACAGGGAAGTGAGTATCCGGCAGTGATTATACCCTATATATAAGGGCCCTGCCATGCTTATGAACAGAAATCTTATATATACCGCCATTACCAGAGCTAAAAAATGTGTGGTACTTGTCGGTATACCTGAAGTTTTTTATACAATGGTACAAAATACAAAGGAGATGGCAAGGTACACAGGACTCAAAGAAAGGATAACAGAGCTTGTAGCGCTCTCGAAAGATGACTGATATTTTAGGTAAAATAATTGATGGGATAATTGAATCCGTATTCCCAAGAAGATGCCCGGTATGTGGAGAAATCGTAAAAGAAAAAGGGCATCTGATATGTAAAAAATGTATTAAAAAGCTTCCTTTTGTAAAATCTCCCTACTGTATAAGATGCGGTAAGGAGATAATCTCTGAGGATGATGCTTACTGTGACGACTGTAAGTCTGAAAGAGAGTTTACAGCCGGAAGAGCTCTTTGTAATTATACGGATGATTTGGCACATATCATACTTAAGATAAAAATACGGCAATAAAAAGGGAGTATATTGAAGGGTTTTGCAAAGCTTCTGGCTCTCAGATACAAAAAAAGGTTTTTTTGGATGTTGCAAATATTGATTGTATTATGCCTGTTCCGCTGCATAAGTCAAGGCAAAGGCAGAGGGGATTTAATCAGTCTGAAATACTTGCCGGATGTCTGTCAAAGTATCTTGGTATTCCTGTATATACAAAATGTTTATACAGGGTTAAAAAGACTAAAGGACCAAAAAGGGACTAAGCAGAACTGAGAGACTCCACAATCTTGACAATGCATTTGTAGTAAAGGAATTTCCTAAGAAAGTCAAAAATGTTTTGATTGTGGATGATGTTTATACCACAGGTACTACCATAGAAAAATGTGCAAAAATCTTAAAAGATGCGGGAGCAAATGAAATTTATTTCTTAACCATATGTACAGGAGGCATAAATTAGTAGTAAAATATCCATAGGTTAGTAGTTTTAGACATAATAATTTACTTTTTGGAGGACATATTTTTATGAAGAAGAGTTTGTATCTGTTACCGGTTATGATTTTTAATGCTGTCTGCTTGCGGAAATAAACAGGCGGATGTGGGGACATCTGCCAAGGTAGAAGACAGCACTGTAAATACTTCACAAAACGAAAACAGCAGCGCCAAAGAAGCTTCACAAAAGGATAATAACACTACCAAAGACGGGACAAAGAGTCGATAAGGATTTTTGGAAGCTTTGTTGTGGCTGACGGATTTCGGTGAAGCTAAGGAGCAGTCAGGGAAACGGAAGATATTTTTTTATGTGGTAAAAGGGACATGAACATGATATGAGACCCTGATAATATCTCAATAAATGAGGGACATCAAAATTATAATCTGGATGAAAGTGAAAAGTTTGCACAGTCTACCACATGGCAGTTAAATATGCAGATAAAGCAATCAGGTATAGATGCTACGGTTACCGGTTCATCAGGCAAAACCGATGCAGGCGATATAATGTATATTTTTGATATTAAAATAAACGGCAGTAATGAGATAGATCGACAATACTATATATTAAGAGATAAAGAAGTATGTGATGGTCTTTATGTCAAACTTTGACAGTGATGAGTCTGTAAACAAGGCGGCGGAGCTGATGGCAAAAGAGTTTTGAATGGAAATAAATTTTTCTCTTGCAAACTTTAAGGAGTTTATTTTGACATTGTATAACTATTTCCCTATGGTATACTTGACACATATTACAAGTAAAGGATAGAGGAATCTATGCAAAATAAAAGAGTAATGTTGAAATTAAGTGGCGAGGCCCTTGCAAAGCCTGAGGGCGGCTACAATGAAGAAAAGGTAAGAGATATTGCAAAGCAGTTAAAGCCTTCACTGGCTGAGGGGTGTGATATAGGTATTGTAATCGGCGGAGGTAACTACTGGAGAGGCAGAACTTCCGAGGCGATAGACAGAACAAAGGCTGACCAGATCGGAATGCTTGCAACTATTATGAACTGTATCTATGTATCTGAAATATTCCGCTCTGAAGGAATAGATACCGCTATATACTCTGCATTTGCCTGTGGAGACATGGCTGAGCTTTTCTCAAAGGATAAGGTAAATGAGAGCTTTTCAAAAGGCAAGGTGGTATTTTTTGGAGGCGGTACCGGACATCCCTACTTCTCTACAGATACAGGCATTGTGCTTAGAGCTATTGAGATGGATGTGGATATGATACTTTTGGCAAAGTCTATCGACGGAGTTTATAGTGCAGATCCTAAGCTTGACCCTAACGCCAAAAAGTATGATACGCTTACTATTCAAGAGGTTATTGACAAGAGACTTGCCGTAGTGGATTTGACGGCGTCTGTTATGTGCCTTGAACATAAGATGCCGCTTGCAGTATTTGATTTGAACGAAGAGAATTCAATAAAGAATGCACTTGAAGGCAAAATAAACGGAACAGTTGTGACAGTGTAAGCTTTGCTTATGCATATTAAACATAATATTAAGGAGAATTTATGCAAGAGAGTATCAAAAAGTTTGAAGAGAAGATGAATAAGTCTATTGAAGTTTTACTTGAGGAGTATGCTTCCATAAGAGCGGGCAGAGCAAATCCTCATGTACTTGACAGAATAAAGGTGGAGTACTACGGAACACCTACACCTCTTCAGCAGGTAGGTAATGTTTCGGTTCCTGAGCCTAGAATCATCCAGATTTCACCTTGGGAGAAGTCTCTTTTAAAGGAAATTGAGAAGGCTATAAATATGTCGGACCTCGGTATCAATCCTACAAATGACGGCTCATGTATCAGACTTGTTTTCCCTGAGCTTACAGAGGAGAGAAGAAAAGAGCTTGTAAAGGATGTAAAGAAAAAGGGCGAGGCATGTAAGGTGGCTGTCAGAAATATCAGACGTGACGCTATAGATGCCGTAAAGAAGCTTGAGAAGGCCGGAGATTTTACAGAGGATGATGTAAAGGACGGCGAAAACAAAATACAAAAGATCACAGATAAGGCTATTGAAAGAGTAGATAAGGCTATTGAAGACAAATCAAAGGAAATATTAACAGTTTAATTAGCCGACTTTATATAGTAGGGACATAGGTTTCTAGAGTTTAAGAAGGTGGGCTTCCACCTTCTTGTTTTATAGTTTAAAGTGAATGGAGTACAATGGAGAACTTAGTTATACCAAAAAGCATCGCCATAATACTTGACGGTAACGGAAGATGGGCAGAAAGAAGAAATTTGCCCAGGGCAATGGGGCATAAAGCAGGATGTGAGACGCTTGAAAAGACTGTGGAAGACTGTGTACGTCTGGGTGTAGAGTGCCTTACAGTATATGCTTTTTCCACCGAGAATTGGAAGAGGTCTGCGCTTGAAGTGGGTGCGCTTATGAAGCTTCTAAGATTCTATATGGTCAAGCTTATTGATGTTGCCAATAAAAATAATGTAAAAGCGGTGATGATAGGCGATGAGAGCAGATTTGAACCCTGATATAAGAAAGGGAATAAAAAAGCTTATTGAAGCCACAAAGAATAATACAGGAATGGTTTTTGCCTTTGCTATAAACTACGGCGGCAGAGATGAGATAAAAAGAGCCGTTGAGAATATAGCAGATGATGTGGAATCGGGCAAGATTTCAAAGTCCGATATCAGTGAAGAACTTATATCCTCATATCTTGATACCAAGAATTTGCCTGACCCGGATTTGCTTATCAGAACAAGCGGCGAGCTTAGAGTGTCGAACTTTTTGCTTTGGCAGATAGCCTACAGTGAGTTTTATATTACAGATACACTGTGGCCTGATTTTGACAAGGAAGAGCTTTTAAAGGCTATAGAAAGCTATAGCCATAGGCAGAGGAGATTTGGAGGTCGTTAATGTTTTTTAAAAGACTGATAAGCGGAATAGGCCTTTTGATAGTTGCCGTTTCGGCTTTTTATATCGGAAGTATTCCGCTTGCAGTGTTATCTGCGCTTGTTTCAATCATAGGTCTTTTTGAGTTTTACAGGGCTCTTGGCTTGGATAAGAAAAATATTGCATATTTGGGATATATATACTCACTTGTATACTATTGCCTGGTATATTTTAAGCTGAATCAATATATTTTTCTTTTCAATAATTGCATTTTTAATGATTATATTTGCGATATATGTCTTTACATTTCCGAAGTATAAGACTGAAGAGATATCACTTGTATTTATGGGAGTTGTGTATATTCCGGTACTGTTTTCTTATGTATACAATACCAGAACATATGCCGACGGCAAATATCTGGCATGGCTTATACTGATATCCAGCTGGGGCTCAGATACCTGTGCTTATGTAGTTGGATCGCTTATAGGAAAACACAAGATAGCTCCAGTACTGAGTCCCTTAAAAAGTCTGTAGAAGGAAGTATCGGAGGAGTATTGGGTGCGGCTCTTATAGGAGGCATAGTAGGTTTTATTTTGTCCAAGCATTTTGTAAATATAGGATCGCCTGCATTTACCTGTGCCGTTTCATGCGGTATCGGTTCCGTTATATCACAGGTGGGAGATGCACTTGCCTCGGCTATAAAGAGAAATCACAATATAAAAGACTACGGAAATTTGATTCCGGGGCATGGCGGCATACTTGACAGATTTGACAGTATGATTTTTTTACAGCCCCTGCAGTCTTTTTGCAATATTTTTTTAGGATAAAGATAATGAAAAAGAATATCTATTTTGGGATCTACAGGATCCATCGGAACACAGACACTTGATATAGTAAGATTAAATGATGATGTAAAAGTGGAGGCGCTCACCGCACATAAAAATATAGATTTGCTTGAAAAGCAGATAAGAGAGTTTCATCCGAGAGTGGCTGCCATATGGGAAGAATCGGACGCAAAACTTCTTTTGGAGAGGATAGAAGATACCGATACCAAAGTGTACTTCGGTATGGAGGGACTTATAGAAGCGGCGACCGTAAAAGAAGCCGATATTGTGGTAACTGCTGTTGTGGGAATGATCGGAATAGAGCCGACCGTTGCCGCAATAAATGCCGGGAAGGATATTGCACTTGCAAACAAGGAGACTTTGGTGTGTGCAGGCCATATTATAATGCCGCTTGCAAAGAAGACAGGTATAAATATATATCCTGTTGACTCGGAACACAGTGCAATCTTTCAGTGCCTTGATAAGCACAATCCTATAAAGAAGATTTTACTTACAGCTTCAGGAGGTCCGTTTAGAGGATACACTAAAGAAGATTTACAAAAAGTAACATTGGAGGATGCACTGAAACATCCGAATTGGAGCATGGGCAAAAAAATCACCATAGACTCCGCTACAATGGTCAATAAGGGGCTTGAGATAATAGAGGCCTCACATCTTTTTGATGTGGATATAGATGATATAGAGGTGGTAATTCAAAAAGAATCCATTATCCACTCTATGGTGGAGTTTAAGGATAACGGTATCATTGCACAACTTGGTACTCCGGATATGAGACTTCCTATTTCATATGCACTGTTTTATCCTGAAAGAAGGTATATATCTGATGACAGGGTTGACTTTGCAAGTCTGGCTACACTTAATTTTTCAAAACCGGATTTGGATGTGTTTGAAGGACTTAAGCTTGCCATGCTTGCAGGCAAGAGAGGCGGAAGTGCTCCTACAGTTTTGAATGCGGCTAACGAGTGGGCTGTTGCAAAGTTTTTGGAAAAGAAAATACGATTTACAGATATACCGTATCTGATAGGTAAGGCATTGGATGCTCACGAGTTCACAAAAAATCCATCAATTTCTGATATTCTTTCACTGAAAAAATGGACTGAGGAGTATCTGGAAAGGATAAAGATTTGAATATAGTTATAGCGCTTATTATTTTTGGAGTAATAGTATTGATACATGAGTTTGGACATTTTTTATTTGCCAAGCTCTCAGGTGTAAAAGTGGTTGAGTTTTCTGTAGGCATGGGTCCAAGACTCTTTTCAATCAAAGGAAAGGAGACAAAATATTCACTGAAACTTTTGCCTCTTGGAGGTTCATGTCAGATGTACGGAGAGGATGAAGATGAGGACGAGCCCGGAAGTTTCAACTCCGCTCCGCTTATCGGAAGGATTGCAACCGTGGCGGCAGGGCCGATTTTCAACTTTATATTGGCATTTTTTGTTGCCATATTTATAGTCGGAAATGTAGGTGTGGATAAGCCTGTTATAAGCGGACTTATGGACGGATTGCCTGCACAAAGTTCGGGGCTTCAAAAAGGAGATGTTATAGAAAAGATAAACGGCAGACATGTTGATTTTTACAGAGATTTGTCCACCTATCTTTTTTTACATCAGGGAAAGGACATCACACTTAGTATCAAGAGAAACGGAAATGAGGAGAAGAATATTTCAATAACTCCTGTATACAATGAAAAGTATTCTCAGTATATGATAGGTATTGAAAGTTCGGGATATCAAAAACTGAACAGTCCCATAGAGGTATTAAAGTATTCAGTACTTGAGGTGAAGTATACGGTTTCTACAACTGTTGATTCACTTTTGTACCTGCTTCACGGTAAGGCAAATGCAAATGAAATAAGCGGCCCTGTAGGTATTGTTTCAATGATCGGTAACACTGTGAATGAGTCAAAGCCTTACGGTATATTTGTGGTTTTATTATCACTTTCACAGATGGTACTTTTTATTAAGTGCCAAACCTGGGTGTTATGAATCTTTCTGCCGCCTGCACTTGACGGAGGCAGACTTATCTTTTTGTTTTTTTGGAGGGTATCTTCAGAAGACCTTTAAACAGAAAGGTGGAAGGGATATACATTTGGCAGGTTTTGCATTTTTGATGCTTTTTGATGGTTTTTTGTAATGTTTAACGATATAAGAAGAATAATATTATGAGAAAGAAAAACAAGATTAGTACAAATTGGAGATAAAAAAATAGGAGCTGGGTAATCCTATACTGATACAGTCAATGTGTAATACAAAGACTGAGGATGTTGGTGCTACCGTAGATCAGATATTAAGGCTTGAAGATGCAGGCTGTGATATTATAAGAGTGGCGGTACCAAACAGCGAGGCTGCAAGGGCAATAGCACAGATAAAAAAGCAGATACATATTCCGCTTGTAGCCGATATTCACTTTGACTACAGATTGGCACTTGAGGCTATCAAGTCGGGCTGTGACAAGATAAGGATAAATCCCGGAAATATCGGAAGCAGTGAAAGAATAAAAGCGGTTGTAGACGCCTGTAAGGAAAGAAATCTTCCGATAAGAGTGGGTGTAAATTCAGGCTCTCTTGAAAAAAATCTTATAGAAAAATACGGCGGTGTGACTGCAAGGGGTATTGTGGAGTCAGCACTTGACAAGGTAAAGATAATAGAGGATATGGACTACAACAATCTGGTTATAAGTATCAAAATCTTCAGATGTAATGATGTGTGTAAAGGCACATGAGCTTATATCACAAGAGACGGATTATCCGCTTCATGTGGGTATCACAGAGTCCGGTACCGTAAAAAGAGGTATGATAAAGTCATCCCTCGGACTTGGAATTATTTTATATCAGGGAATAGGTGACACTATCAGAGTTTCATTAACCGGAGACCCTGTGGAAGAAATTTTTGCAGGAAAGCTTATACTTAACAATCTGGGTCTTAGAAAAGGCGGTATTGAAGTGGTATCATGCCCTACTTGCGGCAGAACCAATATTGACCTTATAGGACTTGCCGGAAAGGTGGAAAAGCTTGTCGAAAACTATGATTTGAATATCAAAGTTGCGGTTATGGGCTGTGTTGTGAACGGACCGGGAGAGGCCAAGGAAGCCGATATAGGAATTGCAGGCGGTATAGGCGAGGGATTGCTTATAAAAAAGGGTAGAGTGGTAAAGAAATTACCTGAGGATGAGCTTTTGCCTGCTTTAAAAGAAGAACTGGATATGTTGTCAAAAGAGGCATAGAATGGTTAAAAAGTTCAAAGATGTTTTTCAAAGTTTGGAATGTGCACCGCATATGGATGAGCTTTTTAAACTTTGTTTCTGTTGAAAAAGGTAACTGCAAGCAGTGATATGACTTTGATAAAGGTAAATATCATTGCGGAAAGAATAATTGAGAAAAGAACTATTCTGGAGTTGGAAGCACTTATAAAAGATACGATGTTTCCCAAAAAAAGAATATTAAAATAAAAAAATATTTGAAAAAAATTCAAACTCTCAAGTCAGTATACTCCACAAAATTTGTTTGATGCATATAAGGACAGTATATTGCTTGAGATAAAAAAACTATAAGATATCCGAATATATTATTCTAAACAACGCCACTATCAGCTTTTGACGGCGCATATATGGATATGACTGTGGAAAAGAATCCTATAAATGAAAGCGTTATAGATGAGCTTGTAAGAATACTTGAAAAAAATCTTCAATGAAAGATGCGGAATACTTTGTACAGTCAGACATAAGTTCATCGCCGCTAAAAGAAAAAGAGTGAAGAGATAGAGTTTGCCACAGGACTGTAGCCAAAAAAACAGATACAACCGAGTTTGTAGGCGGCGGCAGTACGACATGGGAAAGCACAGATTCCGGTAAAAGAAGACTCTAACAAAAAGTGATTCAAACCGGTAAAAAGCAAGGTAATAAGAGCTTTGATAAAAAAAGAGCTTTTAATAAAAAGGGATTTGATAAAAAAGGCTTTACACCTAAATATCAAAAGACAAATAATCCTGATGTCATATTCGGAAGGGACTTTGACGACAACTTTATAAAACTTTCGGATCTGGTAGGTGAAATAGGCGAGGTCGTTGTAAGAGGTAAGATAATAGAGGTGGATTCAAGATATCTTGAAAGAAGTGACTCTACACTTTATATTTTTTTGCAATTACAGACTTCAGCGATTCTATTTATGTAAAAGATGTTTGTCCGCGGTGAGCAGCTTGATGTTATCAAAGAGAACATAGTAAAGGGAAACTATGTAAAGATAAACGGACTTGCACTGGTTGATAAGTTTGACAGTGAGCTGACCATATCATCTGTAAAGGGCATCAAAAAATGTGAGAAGTTTGAAGATAATATTCGTGTAGACAATGAACCCATAAAGAGGGTGGAGCTTCACTGTCACACTAAAATGAGTGATTTTGACGGTGTTTCATCAGCTTCGGATATTATAAATCAGGCAAAGAACTGGGGAATGGATGCTATAGCCATTACAGACCACGGAAATATACAGGCTTTTACGGAAGCAAGTCATGTTAAGAATCCGCCAAAGATTATCTACGGTGTTGAAGGTTATCTGGTAGATGACTTAAAGGAGCTTGTAAGTAATCCTTCAGATAAGACTTTGGATGACGGCTTTTATAGTGTTTGATATCGAGACCACCGGATTTTCCGCTAAAAATGACGCCATTACGGAGATAGGTGCCGTAAAGGTGGTAAACGGTGAGATAGTGGACAGATTTTCCACATTTGTCAATCCGAAAAGGCCTATACCTTTCAGGATTGAGGAGCTTACACATATAAGTGACGCAATGGTAGTCAATGCTCCTGTGATAGAGGAGGTTTTACCTAAGTTTTTGGACTTCTGTGAGGACTATATTATAGTGGCTCACAATGCAGGTTTTGATACGGGATTTATCAGAGAGAATGCAAAGAGAATAAACAGAAAGTACAATCCGTCCATTATAGATACTGTGGCAATGGCAAGATTACTGCTGCCGGATCTTAACAGATTTAAGCTTGATACCGTATGTAAGGCTTTGAATATTTCACTTGAAGGACACCACAGAGCTGTAAATGATGCGGAGGCTACGGCACAGATTTGGGTGGAGTTTATAAAAAGACTTAAAGATAAGGGGCTAAGCAAGCTTTCGGATGTGGCAAGTCTTGGCGAAACCAATGCTGATATTGTAAAGAAAACTAAATACAATCATGTTATTATACTTGCAAAAAACGATATAGGCAGAATAAATCTGTATAAGTTGATTTCACTTTCACATATAGATTATTTTTAACAAGAGACCCGAGAATTCGAAGTCAATCTTAGCAAAAGATGAGAGAAGGACTTATTATAGGCAGTGCCTGTGAACAGGGCGAGGTATATAAAGCAATCCTCGATGATGCTACAGATGATGAATTGAACAGAATAGTGTCATTCTATGACTATCTTGAAATACAGCCTATAGGCAACAATATGTTCCTTTTTGAAGATGAACAAAAACGATATTCATTCAAAAGAAGATTTACAGGATATAAACAGAAAGGATAGTAGAGCTTGGAAATGTATATGAAAAGCCTGTAGTTGCCACCTGTGATGTGCATTTTTTAAATCCTGAGGATGAGATATATAGAAGAATTATTTTCTACGGCAAAGGGATATAAGGATGCGGATACACAGCCGCCTCTATATCTTCGTACAACTAAAGAGATGCTTGATGAGTTTGAGTATCTCGGCAGTGAAAAAGCTTATGAAGTTGTGGTTACAAATACCAGAATGATTGCGGATATGGTGGAGGTTATATCTCCGGTAAGACCTGATAAATGTCCTCCGGTTATTGAAAACTCGGATGAGGACCTTACCAATGCCTGCTACAAAAAGGCACATGAACAGTATGGTGAAAATCTGCCTAAGATAGTTGAGGACAGGCTGAAAAAAGAACTGAACTCCATTATTTCAAACGGTTTTGCCGTTATGTACATTATAGCGAAAAAACTTGTGGAAAAAGAGTAATGAAGACGGCTATCTGGTAGGTTCAAGAGGTTCAGTAGGTTCTTCCTTTGCGGCATATACCTCAGGAATTACAGAGGTAAATCCGCTTCCTGCACATTATTATTGTGACTGCAAGTATGTGGATTTTGATTCTCCTGAGGTTAAGGCTTTTGCAGGAAGAGCAGGCTGTGATATGCCTGATAAAATCTGTCCGAAATGCGGCAAGAAGCTTAAAAAAGACGGCTTTGATATACCTTTTGAGACCTTCCTCGGATTTAAAGGAGATAAAGAGCCCGGATATCGACCTAAACTTCTCAGGAGAATATCAGCCGAATGCACACGCCTATACTGAGGTAATCTTCGGTAAGGGACATACCTACAGAGCCGGAACGGTTGGAACACTTGCAAATAAGACCGCCTACGGATATGTAAAGCATTATTTTGACGATAAGAATGAGAGTAAGAGAAAATGTGAGATAAACAGATTGGCTACAGGCTGTGAAGGTGTAAGAAGAACTACGGGTCAGCATCCCGGCGGTATTATAGTATTGCCGCACGGTGAGGAGATATATACCTTTACTCCGGTACAAAGACCTGCAAACGATATGACCACAAATATTATTACAACTCATTTTGATTACCACGCTATTGACCACAACCTTTTAAAAGCTTGATATACTTGGACATCAGGACCCTACTATGATAAGAATGCTTCAAGACCTTACAGGAATCGACCCGGTAAAGGATATTCCGCTTGACTCAAAGGAGACAATGAGCCTTTTCCAAAATACCAAGGCACTTGGTATTGAGCCTAAGGATATTCTTGACTGTCCGCTTGGAGCCTTAGGCGTTCCTGAGTTTGGTACCGACTTTGCTATGCAGATGTTACTTGATACCAAGCCTGAAGGACTTTCAGACCTTGTAAGAATTGCAGGACTTGCACATGGTACCGATGTTTGGCTGGGTAACGCGCAGACTCTTATATTGGAGGGTAAGGCAACCATCAGAACAGCTATCTGTACCAGAGATGATATTATGATTTATCTTATTGAAAAAGGGGACTTGATGAGGGAGAGTCCTTTAAGATAATGGAGAGTGTCAGAAAGGGTAAGGGACTGACTGACGAGTGGGTGGAACATATGGAAGCACATGGCGTACCTGACTGGTATATCTGGTCATGTAAGAAGATTAAGTATATGTTTCCTAAAGCTCACGCCGCCGCCTATGTTATGATGGCATGGCGAATAGCATACTGTAAGATTTTTTATCCTTTGGCATATTATACGGCGTATTATACTATCAGAGCTACAGGCTTTAACTACTCGCTTATGTGCATGGGCAAGGAAAAGCTTGAATACAATATAGCGGAATATAAGAAAAAGACAGATCCTACGGCTAAGGATGCCGATACTTTGCGTGATATGAGAATAGTGCAGGAGATGTATGCCAGAGGTTTTGAGTTTGAAAAGATTGACCTTTTCAAGGTTCATCCTACCAAGTTTCAAATAATGGATAACGGCAAGATAATGCCTTCACTTTCATGTATTGACGGACTACGGTGAGACTGCGGCCACCTCGATAGTAAATGCAACCAAGGCGGGACCTTTCATCTCAAAGGATGATTTCATGTCCAGAGCCAAGGTCGGAAAGAGTACCTGCGAGCTCTTAGACAGTTTGAACTTACTGGGAGATCTGCCTGAGAGCAATCAGATATCGTTTTTTGATTTGATGGGGTAAAATATAATGATTACATGAAAGCGACTGAAGGTGATTTCGGTCGCTTTTTATAAATTTTATAGCTTGTTATTATAAATAATAATGAAATACAAACCTTTGTCATATTTTTGAAAAACAAATTCTCTTTACTTTATGACAAAGAATTGCTATAATATTTATATCTAATTGGAGGAGTAATTTATGATGGATTTGATTGATATTGGAAAAAGAATAAAAGGTCTTAGGAAAGATGCCAATCTTACACAAAGTAAAGTTGCAGATTTTTTATCATTAGATCAAAGTATGATTGCAAAAATAGAAAGAGGAGAAAGAAGTATAAGTTCAGATGTTATTGAAAAACTTTCTTATCTTTTTGTTGTACAAAAAAATTATATTTTTGACAGGTGAAGATTCAGAACAAAAATGTATGATTTCCTTCAGATCCGGTGACATCACAGAGAGCGACTTGGAATCACTAACAATAATTAATAAGATAGTTTTAAATCAATTTGAGATGGATAAAATTGCGAGGCTATAGATGATTAATAAAATGGAAATAAGTAGTAAAGCTGCACTTCTTAGAAAGAAATTGGGAGAAGATGAATCATCGCCTATTGATATATTTCAACTGGTGCAGACAATAGATAGACTCACACTTGTTTTTTACCCTCTAAATAATAATATAAGTGGAATTTGCTACAAAGGAAAAAAAGTTCAAATGTAATTGTAATTAATTCGGATATGTCTATAGGAAGGCAAAGATTTTCTCTTGCACATGAGCTTTATCATTTATATTTTGATGAAAGCGGTATTAGTTCGGCAAGTTTAACAACTATAGGTAAGGGAGATGAAAACGAGAAAAAAGCCGATCAATTCGCATCATATTTTTAATACCTCAATCATCTTTTGTACGGACTGATTGAATCTATTAAAGAAAAAATAAAAATGATAGGCTTTAATATAGAAGATGTTATTAAAATTGAGCAGTATTACGGGGTTAGTCATAAAGCAATATTATATAGACTGATGGAGGGAGAAGAAATTGATTCAGAAGATATAAAAACAATGGAAACAGGGGTTATCGCGCTCGCTGCCAGATTAGGATATGATACGGCAATTTATTATCCTTCTGCAAAAAGATAAAAAAAGAAAATGGTATTGGGACATTATATAGCTTTGGCTGAAAAGCTTTTAGATGACGAATATATTTCATATGGTAAATATGAAGAAATACTGTTGGACGGTTTTAGAGATGACATAGTCTATGGAATTGAAGGGGAGGACGGTGTTATTCTTGATTGATTCTATATTTTTTGATACGGATTGTATAAGTGCTTTTTATGGGTTAAAAATGAAAGTTTACTCGAGACAATGTATTCAGGAAAAATTGTTATTCCTAAGGAAGTTTATGATGAACTTAATCAAGCCTTCAATTCTACATTTAAAACATAGAATCGATCAACTTATTTCAAGAGGTTCTGCTAAAAATAATGACAATGGACATTATGACAGAGGAATACGATTTATATAGGAATCTCACGACAATATCTGAATATAATCACAAAGTAATAGGTAAAGGTGAGGCGGCATCTATTTCATTGGCCAAAAAGTATAATGGAATATTGGGTAGTAATAACCTAAGAGATATTAAATATTATGTTGATAAATTTTCATTAAAGCATATTACAACCGGAGATATTCTTGTTAAGGCATATGAAGATAAGTTAATTACAGAAGAGCAGGGTAATATCATTTGGTCAGAAATGTTGTCTAAGAGAGGAGAATAGGAGCGAATTCATTTACTGAATTTTTAAAGATAAAAAAATATGATAATAATTAAAAATCAATAATTAAAGGGGGAAATATATGGCAAAAAGACCTATATTTATTGCAAAGGATAAGTATCCTTTTTATACTGAGAAAACAATTGAATTTGAGTATTTTGCAGGATTTTCTGAAAGCCAAAAGAAAAAATCAATTAACTCTCTTCACAATTCTTATAAAGAACAAGGTGGAGGTAGTGTTTTTAGAGATTTCAACAAAGGGAGAGGATAAACTTGGAATAAACCTAAGTGCCTTTAACTTGTTGACCTGTATAAATGGGAGTAAATATAAACTTGAATGTGTATTTCAAGGAAGTAAAGTATTTGAACATGGCGGACCGTATACAGATTTATATGATGTAAAACCGTGGGAGGCAAAGAAAGATAGTCGCCTGCGAGAAAGCGGAAAAGTGATAGGCTTTAATTTGTTCGGAAAAGAATTTAAAAGTGAACCTAAGGATTTTTTCTACAATTGGATCTACATAAATGCCTTTAGCCAAAAAAATAAGGAATACTTGGAAGAACTTGATATGTATGAGGCTTTTTACAGATATTGAGTTCAATCCGCAAAAATCCATCAACTGTCAGGCCAGATCGGTTGCAATTGCAGTCGGATTGAAAAAAGCAGGTATATTGGATAAATGTATTTCGGATGAAAAAGTTTTCTTAAGTGAGGTGTATAGGGTAGAGAGTTAGTGGATAGTAGTACTGTTAAAATATTATAAATTTGTATGAGGAAGTAGCCTATGAGAGGACTGAGAACAAATGAAGGAGCTAAATTTGAAAAATATTTTGCCATTATAGAAGAGGAGGCAAAAAGACTTGGAGGAGTTTTCTTTTCTGAAACAGGTGAAGGAAGAGATTTAGACCTTGAAGATATTGAAGTATGTGATTTAGCCGGTTGGCTGGTTCCGTTTGATCAGGCAGATGAATTTGAAGCACTTTATCTAGGTAGAAAAGATAAAGAAATATGGGACAGTGACAGATGGGATGATATGTATATTTTTGTAGACTATATACTTGATGGAGATAATGTAAGTGTAAAGTTTGATAAATATGAATATGATCACCCAAATATTTGAAGAGTATGAGGCAGAAAAAGAAGCAGGTACTTTGTCAACACGTCCTATAGAGGAACTTTGGAAAGAACTTAAAATAAATGATCCTGAGCAATAATTTGATCCAATTTTTCAAGCTGTCAAGTAAAAACACTTGACAGCTTCTTTTTATGCTGTTATACTCTCACAGTATGGAAAATAACGATATTGAAAAATATATCAATCAAGGTACTTTTATACGACTTTTACGGCAAACTTTTGACAGTGCATCAGCAAAGGATTTATGAGGATGTGGTGTTTAATGACTTATCACTGAGTGAGATTGCCGAGAATGAAGGCATAAGCAGACAGGGTGTGAGCGATCTTATAAAGAGGTGCAATAAGGCTCTGGTGTCTTATGAAGAAAAAGCTTGATTGATAAGAAAGTTTGATGAAACAAAAATCTTATGTAAAAGAGATACAAAGGATTGTTAAGATATATCAGGACACAAAGGATGAGGGACTTGTTGCAAAAGATTGATGAGCTTTTCGTCCAAGATACTGGATGTATAGGAGGTTTTTAAATGGCTTTTGAAAGCTTATCCGAAAAACTTCAAAATGTTTTCAAGAATCTTCGCGGCAAGGGCAGACTAGTGAGGACGATGTACGAATCGGACTTAAGGAAGTAAGACTTGCGTTGCTTGAGGCTGACGTAAGCTTTTAAGGTAGTAAAGGATTTTATAAAGAGTATTCAAGAAAAGGCGACAGGTAGCGATGTACTCAATTCACTGACACCGGCTCAGCAGGTTATCAAGATTGTTAACGATGAGATGGTTTCACTGATGGGAAGTGAGACTACCGAACTTAAGATAAAACCTTCAGGTGAGATAACCGTTATCATGATGGCAGGTCTTCAAGGTGCAGGTAAAACGACCACTACCGCAAAGCTTGCCGCAAAATTAAAGAAAAAAGGCAATTCACCGCTGCTTGTAGGATGTGATATATACAGGCCTGCCGCTATAGAGCAGTTGAAAAGAAACGGTGAGAAGGTGGATGTGCCTGTCTTTGAGATGGGGACAAATCATAGACCTGTTGAGATTGCAAAAAAGGCTATAGAGTATGCTAAAGAGAATCGCCACAATATTGTATTCATTGATACTGCAGGACGTCTGCATATAGATGAAGATATGATGGACGAGCTTATTGAAATCAAGGACAATGTAAATGTTGATGACATTATCTTGGTAGTGGATGCAATGACAGGTCAGGATGCCGTAAATGTAGCCGAGACTTTTAATGCAAAGCTTGATATCACCGAGTAATACTTACAAAGCTTGACGGTGACACCAGAGGCGGTGCGGTTTCTTTCCGTACGTGCCGTTACAGGCAAACCGATACTCTATGTAGGTATGGGAGAAAAGCTCTCGATTTGGAGCAGTTTTACCCTGACAGAATGGCAAGCAGAATCCTCAGGAATGGGTGATATCCTTTCGCTTATTGAAAAGGCCGAGATGGATATGGACTCTGAGAAAGCAAAGAAACTTTCACAAAAAATTGCCAAGGCTGATTTTGATTTCAACGATTTCTTAGATCAGCTTGAACAGCTTGAAAAGATGGGTGGCATGGCAAGTATACTCAGCATGTTACCGGGAATCGGTGGTAAGGCTGCCCTGCCGCAGGTGGATGACGGACAGATGGTAAAAGATAAAAGGCTATATTCAGAGTATGTCTGAAAAAGAAAGACTTGATCCGAGTCTTTTGAACCCGTCCAGAAAAAACAGGATTGCAAAGGGTTCAGGTGTAAATATCGGTGAAGTCAATCGTCTGGTTAAGCAGTTTGAACAGATGAAAAAGATGATGAAGCAGTTCCCGGGAATGATGAAGAATAACAAAAAGCGAGGAGCCCTTGGAGGTCTTTTTTTCGGCGGGAAATTAGGTTTTTAAGGATTCTATTCTAAATATTAGAATTGATCATATATAGATTTTTTTATAGCTATTAGGAGGATAATAAAATGGCAGTTAAGATGAGATTAAAGAGAATGGGACAGAAGAAGGCACCTTTCTACAGAGTAGTAGTTGCTGACGCTCGTTCACCAAGAGACGGCAGATTTATCGCTGAGGTAGGTACATACGATCCTACAGTTGATCCTAGCGTAATCAAATTTGACGAGGAGAGCACAAAGAAGTGGCTTTTCAAACGGTGCACAGCCTACAGACAGAGTTGCTAAGCTTTTTTTAAAGAGCGCCGGTTTAATATAATAAGGACTGAAATATGAAAGAAGTCATTGAAGTTATAGCAAAAGCTTTGGTTGACGACCCGCTTCAGTAAAGGTTGAAGAGACAATTGACGGTGATACTACTGTTTGTACACTGTCTGTAGCCGAGGCTGATATGGGCAAGGTTATAGGTAAGTCAGGAAAGATAGCCAAGGCTATACGTTCCATAATAAAGTCAGCATCTATAAGGGCTGAAAAGAAAGTATTAGAGATAAAATAACAGCAAGCTGCTACATGTAGTGGCTTTATTGTTATCTAAAGGCTTATTAAGTAATTTTGAAAGTGAATAAAATGACAGATAGATTTAGAGTGGGAGTCATTACAAGTTCTCACGGGATAAAAGGTGAGGCAAAGGTTTATCCTACATCTGATGACTCAAACAGATTAAAAAAGATAAAGAAGGTATATGCAAATATCAAGGGAGTTGAGACTGTACTTGATATTGAAAGTGTCAGATTTCAAAAGAATATGGCACTTGTAAAATTCAAGCAGTTTGATAATCCTGAAGCAATACAGGCTTTAAGAAATGTAGACCTTTTTGTTGACAGAGAGAATGCCACACCGCTAAAAAAGAATGAAAACTATATTGCGGATCTTATAGGGCTTGAGGTAATAGATGAAAACGACACTACTATAGGAAAGGTTACAGATGTTTTCCCTACAGGTGCAAACCATGTAATGGAAGTTGATATGGGTGAAAAGAAAGTGCTTTTCCCATATATCAGCCAATGTATACTGGATGTGGATCTTGAAGAAGGAAAAATTAAAGTCCATGTTTTGGACGGACTTTTGATTTTGTAGATATGAAGTTTTTGTTTAACATTATTTCCTGAGATGATAGAAATGTGTATGAACACAAGTATAGTCGGCAGAGCCATAAAAATGATTTATTATCACGAAGCGATAAATATCGTGATTATACACTTTGATAAACATAGAAGAGTGGATGACTATCCTACGGCGGCGGTGCAGGTATGGTGATGCAGGCTGAGCCTCATCCGACAAAAGCCTATGAAAGTATATGTGACAGGCTGGGTAAGCAGAGCGAAGCTTTATATATCTTTCACCGCAGGGCAAGGTTTTTAATCAAAATGATGCCAAAGAACTTGCAAAGCTTGATGAAATAGTATTTCTTTGCGGACATTATGAGGGTGTTGACGAAAGAGCACTGGAACTTACAAACGCGCAGTGTTACTCCATAGGTGATTATGTACTTACAGGAGGTGAGCTTCCGGCTCTTGTGATGATGGATGCCATTGCAAGGATGGTGTACGGCGTGCTTACAAATAATGAAAGTGCGGATTTTGAATCGTTTGAAGACAATTTGCTTGAGTATCCGCAGTATACAAGACCTGTAGAATATGAAGGACTTAGGGTGCCTGATATGCTTCTTTCAGGTCACCACAAAAATATAGAAGAGTGGCGCAGAAAAAGAGTCTATAAAGAGGACTTATCTTAACAGACCCGGATTTATTAAAAAATGCCGATCTTTCAAAAAGATTTTGGAGTATCTGGATGAGTTAAAAAAAGAAAGGCGGTGAATGTAATGATTAGAGAAGAGATAAATGAGATAAAAAGCAGTTTAATAAGGATACAAAATGTTATTACAAAAGTATGCAGGATGCTATGTTGATGCTGAAAAATATAAAATTTATGACAAAGGATGCTTTTTACTCACTGCCTGAGGAAGACGCCTTCAAATATGAGGAGATTTTTCGAAAGACTCTTTCAGGTGCTGTAGGAAAAATCTTTGCTGACTTTGGATTTTTCCATTGATGAGGAAGGTGAAGATACCCGCATGCACTTTCTTATGAAACTTAGAGAGTAGACTTGACGATGAGTTGATTTTGGATGAATTTTTCAGAAAAGTTATTGATGCATGAGTATGCGCTGAAAACTACTATATTATACTTGTAGATATGATGGGATGACATACCGGTAAGTCAAGGATAAGTTTGCATGGAAGATGCTTCAAATGAGGTTTATCACGGTCTGCTTTGCAGTATCTGCCCTGTTACATTGTCAAAACCGCATCAGCTATTTTTGCAAATGAGGTGTAATTGCAAAACAGAATCAGAGATTGGATTGTAGGTATGCCGATGCACGGATTTTTATTTCCGGCTTTTACAGACAGAACTACAGATATACATGCTGCACTATATTTCAGTAAGAAAAACGATGCTCTGAATGAGAGTTTTATAAACGAGATTATAGGTGTAAATCCTCCTATGTCGTCAGTAATGCAAAAAGAGACCTTTGAAGCTGTATTATATGATGTTTTAAGAGATGAGCTTACAATGCCTGTGATGTCGGCTCTAAGTTCAAATATGCTTGATCTTATTGCAGAAAATTCACAAAATCCTGAACCACTTGTACTTACCAAAAACGATATTGTAAAACTTATATCAAAAAGCGGTGTCTCTGATGAGGCTGTGGAATCATATGAGAAAAGCGCGGATGCGGATATTGAGGTACTCGCAGACAATGTGGTCGATACAAAAAAGTTTGAGGTAAAGACGCCCGGTATTACCGTAAAGACGGATACGGATTCAATTGAGAAGCTTGAAACCAGAGTGATAGACGGAAGGAAATATCTGCTTGTGCCTATTGAGGATGATGTGAAGCAAACGGAATGCCTGTAAAAGCGTAGACTTGTAAAATTAAGCCGTGAAAACGTTTTTCATATTGACTTTTTACAAAAAGTTTGTAAGATTAAAGAAATAAAAATAATAATTCTTCGGGCGGGGTGTGATTCTACTGCAGTATAGTCTGCGACCTGCATAGCAGTTGATTTGGTGAGATTCCAAAACCGACAGTATAGTCTGGATGAGAAAGAGTGTTTTCAAGATTCGTTTAATCGCCCCCTATTCTCAGGGGGTTTTTATTTTGAAAACACACCGAAGCATATGCTATGGAGGTAGTTTATGTTAACAGCAGTAGTTGATAATTTGGTTTTTGTGGCGGAATTCCTAGGAATCGTATTTGCCACATTTGTAGTCGCATTTGTCTTTGAAAAGATAGCAAATAAAAGGTCGGGGTATGACGGGCCCGTTATTACCACTCAAAAGATTGCCATGATCGGTCTTTTTCGGTGCAATAAGTACAATACTTATGATATTTGAGATTCCGCTTCCTTTTGCACCTGCATTTTTATAAGCTTGACTTTTCAGAGTTGCCTATAATGATAGTTACCTTTGCTTTCGGTCCGGTGGCAGGTGTGCTTACAGAGTTTATAAAGATTTTACTTAAGGTAATGTTTAAGTCTACATCCACAGCCTTTGTAGGGTGAGCTTGCAAACTTCTGTGTTGGTGCTTCACTTATTCTTCCTGCAAGTATTATCTATATCTTTAACAAAACAAGAAAAGGTGCTATGATAGGAAGTATCACAGGTACAGTTATAATGACTGTTTTCGGTTCGGTGTTTAATGCAGCTTTACCTTTTGCCCTAAGTTTGCACAACTTTTCGGAATGGATTTAAATGCTATTATAGGTATGGGAAGTATGATAAATCTTCAGTAAGCAATATTCAAACATTTGCACTTATGATTGTGGCACCTGTAAATTTATTGAAAGGTACTCTGATATCAACACTTACTATAGTTTTGTACAAGAAGTTTTCACCTGTTTTAAAGCAAGGCAAAGCTTTCAGAGAAGTGAATATGGCAAAATAATATTTATAGCTTTAGGGGGTTATATGTTTAAGAACATAAATCATCACAGGCTTCTTGGAAGGCTTTCACACACTTTCGTATGGTTTTACTTATAATAATAGTACTGATTTATGTTTACTTTGAGCTTTGTAAGATTCAAAAAGAAGATAATATCTGAACGATTAAGACCGGCATATTTTTGCCGGTTTTATTTCTGTATTGCTACATTATATTCATGAGAATAAAAAGCTGAGACAAATATACAACAAGTTGCAATATTTAGCCTAAGAGTAAGGAGTTTGATGAAAGAGGACAATTTTCATTTTCTAAATGAAGATATAGAAACTCAGATTGAGTAAGTCTGCTGATTTTTACATCACCGAAAGCTGACACAAAAGCTTATTGAAATCATATTGCATATCATCCGTCAGATGATATCTCTATGATAACCAAAGCTTATGAACTTGCAAAAAGCAATAACGATCAAAAGAGAAAGTCAGGTGAACCGTATATATTCACCCTATTTGTAGTTGCATAATCCTTTGCCGAGCTTGAACTTGACAAAGAGATGATAGCTGCAGGACTTTTGCACGATGTAATAGAGGATACAGCCATAACATATGACGAACTGTGCAATATGTTCGGAGTGGATGTTGCACAAATTTGGTAGACGGTAGCTACAAGCTGACACAGCTCTCACTGAAGAATGACAAGATTGAGATGCAGGCTGAAAATCTTGAAAGATGTTCCTTGCATGGCAAAGGATATAAAGAGTCATACTTATAGCTGGCGATGGACTCACATATGCGTACTCTTCTATAAGAGCCTGAAAAAGCAAAAAGAAAAGGCAAAGGGAGACTGCGATATATATTCTCCTATCGCACAGTGACTGGGTATTTCAAAAGATAAAGGTGGAACTTGACGACCTTTCATTAAAATATTTGCATCCTGATGTACTATGATGTCGAAAAGCTGACTTTCAGAAAAGAAACAAAGGCAGCAATTATGATGAGATAATAAAAGAAAATTTTCGCAACATTTTATCCAGCAACAGGAATGAAATATACAATCAACGGCAGAGTGAAGCACCTCTCAGTATAAAAAGATGGTAAATCAAAATAAGACACTTGATCAAAGTCGATGATGATTTGCCATCAGGATTATTATGAGAACGTTACGGATCTGCTACCCTACACTGGGTACATGCCTATGAAATATATAGCCTATTCCGGGCAGGGTTTAAAAGATTATATGCTATGCTAAAGTCCGAATATGTATCAGTCACTTCAGCTGACTTTGATATCGGATACAGGTCAACCCTTTTGAGGTACAGATAAGAACTGTAGAGATGCATAAGACTGCTGAGTTCGTATTGCAGCACACTGGAAGCTAAAGAGAGCGGAAGCGGCTCTGTAGCCAAGTGGAGCTGAAGATGCCAGATGAGTTAGCTCAGACAAAATCCCTTGAATGGCAAAGGATGTGTCCGACAACGCCGAATTTTTCAGGTTGCAAAGAGCGACCTTGACCTTTTTCTCAGACAATGTATGCTGTCTCCTGACGGAGATGGAAAAATCTTCCGCAGGTTCAAACCTATAGATTTTGCGTATTCCATACATTCAGCTGTAGGGAACAGGATGGTGAGGCGCCAGGTAAACGGCAGACTTGTAAATATCGACTACGAGCTTAAAAAGTGGTGACAGAGTCGAGATAATCACTCACAAAACTCAGCAGGACCACGTAGAGACCGCTAAATATCGTAAAAGTCAAATCAGGCCAGATCAAAGATACAGCAGGGTTTAAAAAACGAATTAAAGAGGACAATATCCTCGCGGAAAGGATATGCTTGAAAGATACCGTAAAGGCAAAGGGTATCAACTCGTCTGAAAAATCAATAGCCGCAATTCCGGGAAAAGGTACAAGGATATGCGCATAAAGATTGGGATTCTATGTAGCCTCTTTGAGTCATGGAGGACTAAGGAAGGCAGATCATCAACAAGATGGTGGAAGAGCGAAACAAGATTGCAAAAGCAGAATTAATGACAGTGCAATACTTGAGAGCATAGGTGACGGCAGTGATAAAGGAAGTTATTGTAAAAGAATTCAAATCCGGTATTACCGTAAAAGGTATTGACGACCTTGCAGGGTAGGATTTTCAAAATGCTGTAATCCTGTACCCGGGAGATGAGATAGCAGGATTTATCATAGAGGTAGGGGTATATCCATCCACAGAACAGATTGTATAAATATCTGAATCTGCCTTCATGATGACAGAATCATACCTGCTCGAGTGGCAGAGTTTGAGGATTCAGCTTGCAGAGAAGCATCAGACAGAACTTCAAACTTTCTGCACAATCGTACAGGACTCTTATGGATATAACCAAAATTGTAGCGAAATGATATTTCCATTACATCTATCAATGTTCGTGCAAATAAAACGATATTTCAACTATAAATCTTGTTTTTGAGTATAAAGGGAAGAGAGGAACCAACTCGCTTTGCATAGGAAAACTTCGACAGGTGAGCGGGGTAATAGATATGAAAGGACTGCAGGTTAATGAATAAAATCGGAGTATGTACCGACACCGGTCCGGTACAGACCAATGTATCATAGATATAATAAGGAAAGTCTAGCATGTTTATAGTGGATCCGTCCGCAGCAGGCCGGAATATTATAGATACAATAAAAGAACACAATTTAAAGCCGGTTTGCGATTTTGCTGACACATGGTCACTTTGACCACATAATGGCGGTAAAATGAATTGGTAAAAGAATACATATTAAGGGTTTATATTTCAAAGTTTGACGATGAGATGCTTTATGACAGCCGTAAAACTCAGGAGGAAGCTCTTTATCGGAAGCGGATATGTTACAAAGGCTGATGTACTCTTAAATGACGCAGTGATGTATTACACTGCTTGATAAGGATATAGTATTTATCGCAACCGGACATACAAAGGGATCGGGCTGCTACCTATATTGCGGATGAAAAGCTTTTTACTTTTCAGGCGATACCGTCTTTAGAGAAGACTTGCGGAAGAACGGATTTTACGGCGGTGAGAACTTCCA